>OGVO01000065.1_pt1 | contig 17973 bp, 16 predicted proteins | sample 1575771 | NCBI WGS metagenome assembly OGVO01 (sample SAMN07581527, study PRJEB24739) | freshwater metagenome | place: Singapore | collected 2015-01 | reverse complement strand
AACAAGGCTTTTGTATCAAGAATCGCAAAGTCACGCACGTATGGAATGTTTAAACTGCGCGAACTCATTTTGCCGTTACCGGTGATTGCGCGATACACATCCAAACTATCCGCCTTATCACTGTTCTCATAAAAAGCTGGATAGCTAACAACAGTCTTAACGCCATACTCATTTGCAAATTTGAGCGCCTTTTTATTCAACGTGTCGAATAACGGCGTATTAATTGGCGATATCTCAATCAAAAAGTACTATTTTGCATACGGTTTTTCATAGGATATTGGATTTTAAAAACGGGGTTGGATTTCTATCCTGGCCCCTTTTTTTATTTAATCCTGTACCCCTTGCTCTCTAAAATAGGTCAACAAAATTTCCGCTCTTTTATTGCCTATTAACGAAATAATGTCTGTTTTATCCGCATTCTTAATATTGTTCACCGATTTAAATTCTTTTAACAGAAGAGTAATCGTTTGTTTTCCAATTCCTTCGATTTGTTCCAATTCATTTTTAAAAGTACCCTTCGATCTTTGATTGCGGTGAAAAGTGATTCCGAATCGGTGAACCTCATCTCGAATTCTTCTTACTAGCTTTAATGCATCACTATCCCATGGCAATTTAATAGAAGCTGTATCTCCGGGAAAGAAGATCTCTTCTTCATTTTTCGCCAGACCTACTACTGTTAAACTCCCATGTAAATTCAATTCATGTATGCTCTCCATAGCAGCACTTAACTGTCCTTTGCCTCCATCAATGATGACAAGTTGTGGTAGAGGTGATTCCTCTGTCAGCAATCGCTTATAACGTCTATGAACCACTTCTTTCATCGTGGCAAAGTCATTGATGCCTTTTACAGTTTTTACATTGTAGTGTCTGTAGTCTTTTTTACTTGGCAATCCGTCTTTAAAACAAACCATCGCTGAAACCGGGTAACTACCTTGGAAGTTGGAGTTATCAAAGCACTCAATATGAATCGGGGTTTCCTTTAGATGCAAATACTCCTGTAGCTCATACAACACTTTTTTCTTTTCCATGTCTGTACGCCCTTCCAGATGTAATATTTTTTTTCTTCGAAGTTCTTCTTTAAAATAATTGACATTCTTTTGAGCTAACTCAAGTAATTTCTTTTTATCTCCACCTTTTGGAATTGTAAAAAAAACGGTACTATCCGGATAATCTATTTCAAATGGAACAATCACTTCTTTTGATAAACTATTGAAATCTGTTCTCATTCTGTTAATTGCAAAACTCAATACTTCTTCTTCAGATTCTTCTAGTTTAGTTTCCAGAGGTACAGTATGTGTTTGAACGATAGTTCCATTTTGAACCATCAAGTAGCTTACATATGCGGTATCACCATCTTTTAATATGGCAAATACATCCAAGCTACTAAGATGTTTACTGACAATAACAGATTTTGATTGATAATTTTCAAGATGTTCAATTTTTTTTCTAACCTGTTCCGCTTTTTCAAATTCCAGGTGTAAGGCATGCTCCTGCATTTGTTTTTTAAAATGCAAAATCACAGAACCAAGATTACCCTTTAAAATATTACGTACCTGTTGTAAACCTTCATCATAAGATGCGGCATCCTGTAAGCCCTCACAAGGTCCTTTACAATTACCAAGGTGGTATTCCAAACACACTTTGTATTTGCCTCTTCGAATCTGTGTATCACTCAGATTTAACTTACAAGTTCTCAGAGGAATATATTGTCTGATAAAACTAATGAGCTCCCTCACTTTACCACTCGAGGTAAAAGGGCCCAAATATTCAGATCCGTCATTGATTTTTTTTCTTGTTAGAAATATTCTTGGAAATGGCTCTTTTTTTATGACGATATAAGGGTAGGTCTTATCATCCTTCAAATTGATATTAAAACGTGGCTGATATTCTTTGATCAGTGAGTTTTCTAATAGAAAAGCGTCCTGTTCTGAATCTACAATTGTGAATTCGATCCGACGTATACGTTGAACCAGCTCATGCGTTTTATAAGTAGTAAAGGTTTTGGAAAAATAAGAGCTAACTCTCTTTCGAAGTTCTTTCGCTTTACCAACATACAATAAAGTATCCTCTGCATCAAAATACTTATAAATGCCGGGTTGTTGAGGAATGGTATGTGCTAACTGCTGAAACTCCTGTTGTGTCATAATAATCACTTTCTTATTCAATGGTCTTTACCCTAATCCTTCCATTTTACTTCTGTCACTTTAGTACTGGTAAATCCTTGCGAATTTGTGATCGAACGAATGATCTGAAATCCTCTACTCGTATTCCAGTTATGTTGTTCCATGATAGATGAATTATCTTTTCGATACATCGTTCTAATAAATACATGTTGAACCTCATTGGTTCGTTCATTTAATAATACTTCCATTCCTTTTACGCTCACGGTAGTGTCTACGGCAGTATAACTCAATGTATAACTTCCTGTAGAAGCGTCTTGAAATACTGTTTCACGATAATGTTTTTTAGTAGCGGCATCTGTAATACCTTTTGAAATGAATTCTTTTACGAGTTCCTTAAATACTTCGGTTGTTAATATGGCAGAATCTTTTTTGTTTTCTGAGGTAGAATAGATCATCATTTCTTTTTTCATCGATGGTATGATGGCCATTTGATTTTCAAAGAAGGATGTTGTAGGATAAAATTTAGTGCTATCTGGAGAGGGTTGTAATTGGTTTTGCGTATCAATAGATTCTCCACAAGACACTAAAGCATAAAAAAATAAAATTGGTATGATTTTTTTCATTCTGTAAAATTATTCAAACCCTACATAAAAAAGCCATCCACCGAAGGCGGATGGCAGATAAACAGATAGTAGTTGGTTATTGTAAAGCCCTCGTTAGGCCTATACGCATGCCATAATCCATCAGGTATTCCTTGATGGGGTATTTGTTGGAATAAGTGGGCAAGTGCTGGTAACGAATCTGTGGTCCTATTTGCCAGCTTGTTTTGCCGGCGGTATAGCTGAGATTCAATCCCACACTGGTATTGATATTCCATTTTCTCACCAGGTCATTCCCTTCCGCATAATGTCTGTAGTCGGTAGATAGTAAATAAACATTTTTATTGAGGTTCACAGTAGGTTGTACGGTAGCTTCTGCATTGACTCCTACGTGGTTGCCTTTTAATATTTCCCACTGTATACCGATTGGTACAGCAAGTTGGTACACTCGGTTCTCTAATTCAGTTTGTTTATATCCCACATTGTTATTATAGGGAGAGAAACGAGTGATATTTTCAATACCATTGAAGTTGATTAATGAAATTGTGGCAGGATCATATGTCCGTGATTGAAATGTCTCAATGTGATATTGACGAATATTCAATTGTAATCCTGTTTTCAGTTTTAAGCGGCTTGAAATATTGTATAAGACAGCAAATCCAACTTCCATACCTACCGCAGGACGATGACGGACTACTTCATTTACATTGGAAGGTTGATTGAGTGGAGCATTCACAGGTAAAGAAGCAACAGTAGGTTGAATCAATTCTCTCACTTTTTCATCAGATAAGCGTCGATAACTGGTTGAAGGAGTAAGATAAAACTGAACCCCAAATTTTGCAACAGGTGAGCGCTGTACTTTCGGTGTCTTGTTGTATTGAAAATCTTTTAGATAAGTATCAGTTGTTGGATCGCTCTCATGAAAAAGACGCTTCTCTTTTATTGAGGCTGTTTCTGTAATGTTACTCTGTGCTATTGTTTCAGATGAAGCTATCTCTTGATTTTGTATTACCTCAACTGATGACTGTACATTAATAGGGTTGATGGCTAATGTACTCGGTTGCTTGGTTCTAGCAATAGTTTGTTGTTGTATTCCTTCTTTGGGTAATCCGATGATTGTTTCTGAAAGACTATTATTCGATGCAAATAGATCGGTATCCGGATAATCAAATGCAGCAACGGTATTTGACGTCATATGATTAGGAACCAAAGTGCTGAAATAATGACGACTCTTTTCACTCGCAGCTTGATGTGCAGCTATGGTTTGCTGTTCTATCTTGGCTACGTTTGGAACGGTTAAAGGCTGTGGATGAAAACTTTGTTGTGTACTCAACACTGTGCTCAGTGTAAGTGCAGTAATAATAAAGAGAGAAATAAAAGTAAGTGCCGGCCAAGAGCGATATCCATGTAACTCAGTACGTATGTTGGTCCATACTCTTTCAGATGGATACATACGGTGCTGCTTTACCTCATCGAGTAAAAACTGCTCAAATTCGTCCTGGTAGTTCTGGTTCTCCATATTCGGTCTCCACTAGGATTTATTAAAGGCAGTAAGCCATTGATAATCCTGTTTGGGTGCTTCGATGATCTTTTTACGGATCAATATATTTTCCAACATCGCTTTGGCTCGGGTGTACTGACTTCTGCTTGTACTTTCCTCAATATCCAGCATGATGCCGATTTCTTTATGACTATACCCTTCCAATGCATACAGGTTCAAAACAGTACGATAGCCTACCGGTAATAACCTGATACATTCAATGATCTGTCTGGCCTGCATGATCGAAGGAATGGTTTCCTCTTTGATATGCACCGATGTAGCGTAACTGATATCCAGACTTTCATTGAATTTTTTATGCTTCTTCAGAAAGTTGATACAAGTATGTACAATGATGCGTCTGATCCATCCTTCAAATGCGCCCTTGTTCTGAAACGTATGTATTTGGGTAAATACTTTTATAAATCCCTCTTGTAACATGTCCTCCGCATCTTCTCTACTGGGTGCAAAACGATAGCATACACTCAGCATCTTCGGACTGAACCGATTGTACAATTCGCGCTGCGCCGCAGCATCGTTTTGTAAACAGCCTGCAATGATAGCCTGCTCGGTCATGAGGGGTAAAGTAGATTTACCCTAAATATAGACATATTTTCCCTTCTGATGCTGCATTGTACAACGGATTTGTATCTGTTAAATTATTAACTGATCATTAAAGCTTTCCGGAAAATAAAATAGAAGAAACAAAAGTGTTATTTTAACGGAAGGATTTGATTCTCAAGATCCTATATAAAGCCTGAGTATGGAAGCGACCTTGACTAAACCCTCCGGCGGTATGTTAACACCATCGTTGGATGATACACCGCCACCCACTTCCGGACTTGCACCTTATACAGGTCCATGGACAGAAAGTGAAGTAATTCATTTACTGAAGCGGGCATTGTTTGGTGCAAAAAGAAGTGATATTGCCTATTTTAAAACCCTCACCTGTGCGCAAGCTGTTGATCAACTATTGACCATTCCCGTTGATCCTCCTTCACCACCTGTGAAGGAATATGCTACTCCTGCAAATGCCACTAATCCGGATAATAATATTTTACAAGGCGATACTTGGGTGAATGATCCTAACAATGATGGAACCGTTAATAGTTTACGACGGAACTCTTTTAAAAAGTGGTGGATGGGTTTAATGATCAACCAAGACCGAAACCTACGTGAAAAAATGACCCTTTTCTGGCATAATCATCTGGCTACTGAAAGCACAGATGTCAATGCGCAGTTTCTCTATAAACATCATGCAATGCTTAGAAGTTTTGCATTAGGAAATTTTAAAGCATTGATGAAGGCGGTCACTATTGATCCGGCAATGTTGGTGTATTTGAATGGACAACTCAACCAAGCGGTTGCACCGGATGAAAACTATGGACGTGAATTGCAAGAATTATTTTGTTGTGGGAAAGGCCCGGGCTCATTATTTACAGAAGAAGATGTACAGGCTTCTGCACGCGTGCTTACAGGCTGGCGTAACAATGTAAATACCATCTCTTCCTTTTTTGATAATAACAGACACGATAAAGGCAATAAGCAATTCTCGTCTTTTTATAATAACACTGTGATCGTAGGTAAGAATGGACCAACAGCAGGTGAAGAGGAATTAGATGCGATGTTGAACATGATCTTTGCTACCAATGAAGTAGCAGAGTATATGTGTCGCAGATTTTATCGCTGGTTTGTGTACTATGATATAGATGATACCGTAGAGAACAATATCATCAAACCACTTGCTGTTATCTTCCGCAATGCCAATTATGAAGTAGCTCCTGTATTACGGACTTTACTCATGAGTGAACATTTTTATGATATTCTTTCCAGAGGTTGTCAGATCAAGAGTCCGGTTGATCTAGCGGTTGGGTTGTGTCGCGAATTTGAAATTCCGTTTGAGCCGGCGCCAGAATATGCGATCAATTATGGTCATTGGAATTATTTGGTAAATCAGTGTACCAATCTTCAGCAGAATATTGGTGATCCTCCCGATGTGAGTGGATGGAAAGCTTACTATCAGGAACCACAGTTCTATGAAATATGGATCAACAGTGATACACTTCCTAAAAGAAATCAGTTCACCGATACCATGGTCATGAATGGATTTACATTCGGTGGTAAGCGTATGGTCATTGATGGAGCTGAATTGGCCAAAACATTTCCTAATCCCGGTGACCCCAATCAACTGATCAATGAATTCACCAAACTGATGTACCGATTGGATATTTCAGATGCTTCTAAAGCACAGATCAAAAAAGACATTTTGTTGGGCGGACAATCAGAAGATTATTATTGGACCAATGCTTGGAATCAGTTTATAAACAATCCGGGTGATATGGCCAATGCAACAACTGTGCGCAATTACATCCGTGATCTCCTCAAATATTTAATGAACCTCGCCGAGTATCAACTCGCTTAAAATTCAATACAATGAGAAGAAGGGATTTTTTACGCAATACAGTACCTGCCGGTGTGATGCTGCCCTCGTTGATCAATGGCATGACGGTGAAGGCTTTTGGAGCAGAATCATTATTGATGCAAGGATTATTTCCGGCAACAACTGATACCGATCATGTGTTGGTCATTGTACAATTAAATGGTGGTAATGATGGATTGAATACCGTGATACCGATTGAATATTTTCCCAACTATATTCGTGCCAGATCCAATATGTACATACCCCAACAAAAGGTATTGTCATTATCCGGTACTGATAAAGTAGGGCTACATCCTGCTATGACAGGTATGCAGGCGATGTATAATGATGGTAAAATGAGTGTGATACATTCTGTGGGTTATCCTCAACCTAATTTCTCACACTTCAGAGCTACCGATATTTGGATGAGTGCGAGTGATAGTAGGGAAGTAGTAAACAGTGGATGGACAGGTCGCTATTTGAATTATGAGTATCCCAATTTTCCTAATGGATATCCGAACAGCAGTATGCCCGATCCATTGGCAATACAGATCGGATCTACCACATCACTGGCATTACAAGGTCCTGCTGTTAGTATGGGGATGAGTATTTCCAATCCCAGCAATTTTTATAACCTGATCGCGGGTGTTCAAGATCCTGCACCGAATACACCGGCAGGAAAAGAATTGACCTACATCCGAAAAGTAGCACAACAAACCACAGCTTATGCGGAAGTGATCAAAACAGCTTCTGCAAAAGTGACACAGCAAGCCGAGTATCCAAACAACTCTCTGGCTGCACAACTGAAAATTGTTGCCAGGTTGATTGCGGGTGGATTGAAAACAAGGATCTACATGGTGAGCTATGGTGGTTTTGATACCCACTCTGCACAAGTAAATTCAACCGATCACACAACGGGTGCGCATGCGAATTTGCTAAAGAATGTCAGTGATTCTATCAAAGCATTTCAAGACGATTTGAAATTACAGAAAGTAGAAGATCGTGTATTGGGAATGACGTTCTCTGAATTTGGTAGACGCATCAAAAGCAATGGAAGTACCGGTACTGATCATGGTTCAGCTGCTCCAATGTTTGTATTTGGTAAAAATGTAGATGCAGGTGTTATTGGTGATACACCCAATATTCCTGTTACCGCCTCTTTTAATGATAATCTTCCTTTCCAATATGATTTCAGAAGTGTGTATGCTACCATTTTGAATAAATGGCTTTGTGTGGATGGAGATGATCTTGAACAGATCATGCTGAAGAATTTTCAGTTGTTACCTATTGTTAATTCATTGGCATGTAATAAATCAGTGAACCTGTCAGGTGAAAATTTCATCACGAACTATCCAAATCCGTTTACCCAATCTACCAATATCAGTTTCAAAACAGCTGGTGGACATACCCTCATTCAAATTATGGATACAATGGGAAGGGTGTTGGTCAATCTTATAGATAGAGAGTATGAAGCAGGTAATTACAATGTTGTATTCGATGGATCCAGATTGCAACCAGGGGTTTATTATGTAAGATTTCAAAATATGGTTGTTCAACAAGTCAGAGCCATGTTAAAAGTGAGATAATCGGTGATTTTTTTGCAACAATGATGTAAAAACGAAAAAATCATTCTATTTTTACAACGTTGTTTCAAAAATTCAAATACAGGCTATTTTGTCTCCTTTTACTGTTCGGGGGAAGCATTTCTCAGTCTCTGGGGCAATGTACCCTTGTTTTTTCAGGAAAAGTCATTGATGCAGATACCCGATTACCGCTTAGCGGTGCATTGGTTCAAATACCTGCTTTGAAAATCAGCAAAACGACCGATGCGGAGGGTAATTTTCGTATCGCCGGTATTTGTGCAGGTAATTATGACGTGAATATCTCTCATGTCAGCTGTACACCTATTACTGAGCATCTTCATTTCAAAGATGATATTAAGCACAACTTTTTTCTTCCACATACCAGTAATGAATTAGCTGATGTGACCGTTCGTGGCACCATCAGTACAAAAGGAGCAGCTGTTTCGCAGGATATTAAAGGGAAAGAATTGGAAGCACTTCGCGGACTTTCATTGGGTGAGTCTTTACAAAAAATTACCGGTGTAAGTGTATTGCAAACAGGTTCCAATATTTATAAACCTGTGATTCATGGTTTACATAGTAATCGTGTTTTGATACTCAATAATGGTATCAGACAAGAAGGTCAGCAGTGGGGTAGTGAACATGCTCCTGAAATTGATCCATATGTTGCCAATCGGTTATCTGTTGTAAAAGGAGCGAGCACCATTCGTTATGGCGGGGATGCAATAGGAGGCGTGGTATTGGTAGAACCCAAACTCTTAAGATCAGTACCTGGTGTTAGCGGTGAATTGAATATAGCAGCATTCTCAAATAATCGTCAGGGTACTATTTCAGGAATTATTGAAGGGAATTCAAAAAAGAATGAAGCATTCTCGTGGCGTTTACAAGGAACAGCCAAACGTGGCGGTAATGCAAGAACACCTAATTATTGGTTGGCAAACTCCGGTAATGAAGAATTCAATGCATCAGCTGCCATGGGTTGGAGATCTGCAACAAAAGGATTGGAATTCTTCTATAGTATTTTTAATACGCGATTGGCAATTTTTTCAGGATCCCATATTGGTAATGTTACAGATCTGATGCAAGCCATCAGTAGCAAAGAACCACCAGATTATATCCGCAATATTGGGTTTACATATAAGATCAATAGACCTTATCAACAAGTACAGCATCAGTTAATGAAAGTAAAAGCTTTCAAAAATACCGGCGAGATCGGTAAGCTGAATATGATCTTATCATTACAAAACAATTGGCGAAGAGAATATGATGTAAGACGTTTTCAAAGCAGTGCCAATGTGCCACAGCTAGATTTGAAAATGACGACCTTAGGTACAGATCTGATCTGGGATCATTTCAATACCGGTCATTTCAGAGGAACGGCAGGTATTACGGGTAGCTATCAGCGCAATAGTTACGAATACCGTTTGTTTATTCCGAATTATGAGGCGTTTAATCTGGGTACGTTTATCGTAGAAAAATGGAATTATAAGAAATGGCTGATCGAAGGTGGGCTTCGTTTCGATCATAGAAGTATCGTGAATACGAATTCAAATGGAGGGGTACAATATGCAGATCGTACTTTCAATAATTTTTCCGGTAATACAGGTATTTCATATGAAGCAGCTGATGGACTTCAATTCACCATCAATGGGTCTACTGCATGGAGAGCACCACAGGTGAATGAATTGTACAGTGATGGCTTACACCATGGCTCAGCAAGAATTGAAAAAGGGGATGCTTCTTTGCAGCCTGAAAGATCCAATAGTATTTTATTCAATACAGTGTACAATCGTGGTAGATGGCATATAGATGTGGGCGCATATGTAAAAAGGATCGATGGGTTCATTTATCTATTTCCTGTATTCCCACCCGAACTAACGATCAGGGGAGCATTTCCAACTTTTCGCTTTGGACAAGCTCCTGTGAATATGCATGGCTTTGATCTAAGTTTTGCGTACACCATTAGTTCACATTTTCAAATCGATGCAAAATCATCCATTGTACGAGCTAAAAATCGAAATACAAAAGAGTGGATGATTCAAATGCCGGCAGACCGCTATGAAGCAGGATTACAATATAGTTTAGGTGATTTCAAGAAATGGAAAGAAACCTATATCAAACCATCTGTTCAATATGTAAGCAGACAAACACGTGTACCTGCTACCGGTAATATTCCGGTGGTTAAACCCGATGGCAGTACGGCAATGGAATCAGATTACTTGATGCCACCTCCTGCCTATACTTTAATTGGATTGGAAGCAGGTACAAGCTTACAAACCAAACATCAAAAAATTCAGTTCACACTAACAGTAAGTAATCTGTTGAATGTGGTGTACAGAGAATACATGAATGCCTTCCGTTATTTCTCGGATGAAATGGGCCGAAATATCGGATTGAAAATAAAAATCCCAATTGAACCAAAAACCAAATCATAATTTCTAAAAATCAAGTGTGTATGAAAAAGCAACTTTCTTATTTGATGGCAGCGTTAATGATGGTAACCTTTGTTGCAACAGGCTGTAAAAAAGACGACAAAGAACCAGAGAATGAAGAAGAACTGATCACTACTGTAAAACTCATGTTCACTGAAGTAGGTGGAACAGGAAGTTTTACTTACACATTCAGAGATACGGACGGTCCGGGTGGAAATGCTCCAACACTGAATGAACTGATCACTTTATCTCCAAACAAGCAATACAATTGTACTGTACAGGTATTGGATGAAAGTAAATCACCTGCAGAAGACATTACAGATGAGATCAAGAAAGAAGCCAATGATCATCAATTCTATTTTGCTCCAAGTGGTGTAAATATCACTGTAAGTGGATTGAATAATGATCCATTAGGTCGTCCTTTAGGTGTTACCAGTGTTTGGACATCAGGAGCAGCAAGTGGTCCTGGTACTGTAAAAGTTACATTGAAGCATAAGCCCGGTACAAAAGGATCCAATGACCCAGTAACTGTTGGTGAAACAGATATTGAGATCAATTTCTCTGCACGCGTTTTATAATTTTTTCTCAGGGTTTTGTTTTAGTTTGAGCATCGAGGTTGTATCAAAAGTCTGATACAGCCTCTTTTTTTTGCCATGGACTATTGGCCATTAGCCATGAATCATAACTAATCAAACAAATCCGGTAGCATTTACTTTATTTTGAAACACACTCGATAACAGTTCTTTCTTAATTTTAAGTATGGAGATCAACTTAAACACCCCTGCTTTACTGTTTCCTGCGATCAGTCTGATCATGCTCGCATACACCAATCGATTTCTGTCTTTATCGAATCGTATTCGAAATCTGCATGATAAATACCAAAGTCATGAACAAAAACACATCATCCATGGGCAGATCAAAAATCTTCGTTATCGGTTGAAATTGATCAAGAATATGCAGGCGTTGGGGGTGGTTACTTTTTTAGGGTGTATTATTTGTATGTATCTCATCTATACACAATTCCTGATCGCTGCCAATATTGTCTTCGCCATTAGTTTGATTTGCTTTGCAGCTTCATTATTTCTCTCACTTATAGAAATACAACTTAGCACCAAAGCTCTGGAACTCGAACTCAGTGATATGGAAGGACTCGAAGATCCCTCTGTGATTGAATATTTTAAGAAGAAATTCGGAAGAGACTAAGAGAATAAGAAATGAGAAACATGAAATAAGAAATCAGAAACGTAGGGAAAATTCACTTTCTGATTTCTTATTTCATGTTTCTTATTTCTCTGTTTAAACGGTTACAGATAAGTTCTTTCGCTCTCCAATCTGCTGTCTCCACATGGCATAATACAAGCCTTTCTCATTGATCAAAGAATTGTGATTTCCTGTTTCAACAACCTGTCCTTTTTCTAATACATAGATACGATCAGCATGCATGATAGTACTCAAACGGTGAGCGATCATTACAGTGATCTGTTCTTTTTCGCTGGAGATATTTCGAATGGTATTAGTGATCTCTTCTTCAGTGATACTATCCAATGCGGAAGTAGCTTCATCAAAGATCAATAAACGAGGATGTCTGAGCAAGGCTCTGGCTATGGATAAACGTTGTTTTTCTCCGCCACTCAATTTTAACCCTCCTTCTCCGATCATGGTATCTAAACCTTTTTCTGCTCTTGATAAGAGATTATTGCAACTGGCTTTGGATAAAGCTTCCAATAATTCTTCTTCTGTTGCTTGCGGATACACAAAGCTGAGATTTTCTCTGATGGTGCCAGCAAACAATTGTGTATCCTGTGTTACAAATCCGATCTGATTTCTGAGCTCATCAAAATTCATATCAGCACCATTCACTTTGTTGTAATAGATATGTCCTTCCTGAGGGCGATATAATCCTACCAGCAATTTTACCAGTGTACTTTTTCCAGAACCGGATGGACCAACAAATGCAATGGTTTCTCCTTTTTTTACGTCAAATGAAATCCCATCCAATGCTCGATATTGCGCTGTCTGATGTTTAAATACTACTTGATCAAATGCTAATTCTTCAATTGTGCCCACTTGTTGCGGGTGATCAGGTCTTGGCTCTACTTTTTTGCCCATGAGGTTGTGAAAATTTTGTAAGGAAGCTTCTGCTTCACGATAACTCATGATGATACTTCCGATTTCCTGTAAAGGCCCAAAAATGAAAAAGCTATAGAACTGAAGTGAGATCAATTGACCCACCGTTAAAACATCACGATATATCAACCACATCAAAGTGAAAGTGATGACCTGTCTCAGAAAATTCACCATCGTTCCCTGAATAAAACTCAGTGAACGAATGCTTTTCACTTTTTTCAATTCCAATCCTAATATTTTATAGGTATTGGTATTGAGACGTTTCACTTCCTGATCTGTCAGTCCCAAACTTTTTACCAGTTCAATATTTCTCAAACTCTCTGTGGTAGATCCCGCCAATGATGTTGTTTCCTTTACAATATTTTTCTGGATCACTTTGATCTTTTTGCTCAGCAGGTTCGTCACAAAAGCGATCATCAAAGCACCTCCCAGATAAATAGGCACAATCGACCAATGAAGTCTTGTGGCATAAATGGAAACAAAGACCACACTCACGATAATGCCAAACAGTACGTTGATGACATAACCGATGAATTTTTCTGTATCAGAACGAACTTTGGTGAGGATCGATAAAGTTTCACCACTGCGCTGGTCTTCGAATTCCTGGTAAGGTAAACGCATAGAGTGCTTTAGTCCATCTGTAAAGATCTTTGCTCCGAACTTCTGGATAATCACATTGACGGTATAATCCTGAAAAGCTTTGGCGATACGACTCACCATGGCAGTGCCTACTAAAAGAAGTAGCATGAACATAATGCCATTGATGAACTGACTTTCTGTACGAAAACTGCCATCCGGGTTTATTTTGGGACGATTAGCGAACTGGTCAATGAGTTTTCCAAAGATCATTGGGTCGAAAAGCGAGAAGGTCTGATTGACCCCAGCCAGCACCAATGCCAACACTACCAGCCATTTATAAGGTTTGAGATAATGCAGAAGAATTTTCATGTATAAGATTTGAGTGCAATTAACCTTCAATTTCCGTACAAATATTGAAAATGTGACAAAGTTGCGGGAGAGGGGGGCATGGACCATGGTCCATAGTCGATAGTCCATAGTAGGAAGAACAAAATAAAAGAATTGTTCTTGCCATGGACTATGGTCTATCGACCATGGACTAATCCACACTTGTGAATAATAAGAAATTCTTAACTCGCTAAAGGAAAGGAGATTAATCGGTAACTTACAAAAACCTTCCACATATGCGTTGGAGAAAATTCAATGGTGAACCTATTCACCTTCCTATCAAAGAAGCAGTAGCAGAAGCTATTACAAGAGAGTCTGCAAACGGCACTAAGCTCAAAGTATGTATCGGAACCGACAGCCAGGTTAAGGGCGATGATACCGAATTTGCTACGGTCATCGTTTTTCTGCGCGAACACAATGGTGGGTTCATGTACATCCACAATGAGAAAACCAAACAGAAATACCACATCAAGGAAAGAATGCTGGTTGAAGTTGCTAAAAGTATTGAGATCGCGTATGAACTCTGTGATCTTTTTATTGAGCATCAGGTAGACATGGAAGTGCATGCCGACATCAACACCAATCCGCAATTCAAAAGCAATGACGCATTACGCGAAGCCATGGGTTATATCCTGGGTATGGGATTTGCATTCAAAGCAAAACCGGAAGCTTTTGCAAGCAGCTGTTGTGCAGATAAAGTGGTGAACTAGGTAGTTGTAAGAAGAATATCTTCTCCATTAGCAATATCAGGATAGTGCTAATGAGTCTTTGTCATCCTTATTCATTCCCTTCCTTAAAAGTATTATTACATTCAGCAATAAAGGCTAGCATTTCATCTCTCCCGATTTTCTTCTCTGCACTGGTTACAAAATGCCTCGGCAGAAATTGCCAGCTTTCTCTTAGTAGATCAAAAAAAGCTTTGATATTTCTTTCTACAACTGCGGGTTTCTCTTTATCTGTTTTGGTGAAGACCAACGAAAAAACAACGCCCCATTTGTCTAACTGACTGATGAATTCCAAATCATTTTTTTGAGGGCCATGACGGCTGTCGATTAATACAAAAACTTGTGAAAGGTTAGATCGCTTTCTAAAGTATCCTTCAATCATTTGTTCCCATCTTCTTCTATCAGTTTGTGACCTTTTGGCGTAACCATAGCCTGGAAGATCTACCAGATACCACTGTTCACGGGGTCCTTGGCGATCAAGGAAGGATCATCGTAACGAGTGGCAAGGTTTCCACGAGCCCACGGTCCGCTGACGATGTGGCCGTGTGAAGAGCAGCCCCAACGGGCTATCCAGATACTGGGGTGCTGGCCTCGGTCCTGTTCCCTCTGGGTGAGCTGTGGGGTTCGGCCGCAGAGACAGGGGTGGACTTCGCTCACGCCAGCACCTTTGAAGAAATTAATGGGACCTCTGGGGAACGCAGCCCCTTTTCTTAGGGGCTGTTAGAGGTAAGGTTGAAAGAGAAGTGTCAGAGTGAAAGTTGGAGGGGTTAGTCTATTTAGCGACTAGGCTCCGGATCAGACATTGGTCCTGCTTTGTCTTAACCCTATGGTCTTCACAAGAAAGTGGTTGAATGTTCGTGTGATGAACTGCCTCCCGGAGTTGCAGGGGGTCGGTAAGGTCAAACAGACCGAGTGGCCTGATGTGGTCCATTTGCCACACCTTGCCCAGGTTCTCCAAGGAGAAACGATCCTCCCACCTCGGGTGGGACTTCAAGTACTGGATGAACTCCGCGGGAGAACAACCAAGATCCAGGAAGCGCAGGTAGTTACCGGAGTGATCCAGCCACAGTGCGAACTCTTTGCCAGGATGTGAACGCATGACGCGCCCCATCTGCTGGATGTGGGAACTGAGCGACTTGCTGAACGGACGGGCAGAGATACCCACCATCACGTCGGGTACGTCAAAACCCTTCGTGAGAATGTCCACCGCGATCAAGCCGTGAATCGAGCTATCCGGCTTGGAAAACTCCTCAAACACGCTTTTCTTGAAGTCCTCGTCATCCTTGTAGGACACCGGCACAAAGTTGAACCCGGCCAGAGCGAACTTTTCGGCCAAGTCTGCGCCATGAGCCACAGACGCACAGAAAACAATGGTCTTGCGGGGGCCACCGAACACTTGTTGGGTCTTATTCACCCACTCGGAAACAATGTCCCCGGTGATCTTGATGCCACGCTGTTCAGCTTCTGAGCTAGACCATTCGCCGCCCACCTTGGCCGCGCCGGTCATGTCAATCTCTTTGGCCAGGAACACGCGCAGCGGTGCCAGCATCCCCTTGTCCACCAAGTATTCGGTGGTTACGGAACTCACCACATTCGTGAAGCAATGCCGCAAACCTTTGGTGAACGGTGTGGCCGACAAGCCAACCACGGTCACATGCGGGTTGTTCTTGATGAACTCTTTGGTCTGGTTCCTGATCTGGTGGGCCTCGTCCACAATCATCAAGTCAAGGTCAGGAAACGAACCCATCTTTTCCAGCGTCTGAGCCGAACAAACCTGCACATGCTCTGCACGGTTGCGCTTCGGGTTGCCAGCTTGCATGACGCCATGCGGGATACCGTAGGACTCCAGCCGCTTGCTGGTCTGGTCACACAACACAATCCGGTCCAAGATCATGGCCGCCTTGCGTCCACGGCGACGGGCAAAGTCCATGAGCGCAATCGCAATCTCTGTCTTGCCTGCCCCGGTGGGGGCGTACAGCATCTGAGCCTTGTGGCCAGCCGCTATGCCTTCACGCAAGCCTTGAATGGCGTTTTGCTGGTAGTCGCGCAGCCGTTCATCGATGTTGTGCTTCATCGCGCACCCCTGAGATTGATAACCTGGGCCTTGAGCCGTCCGTTTTCCTTCATCAGCACATCGCGCTGCGACTTCACCGCCGACAGTTCTGCCTTGAAGGTGGCCACTTCACGCTTGAGCGACTCGATCAGCTCATGGGCCAGCAACTTGCCTTCCTCGGTCATGTCAAGGCACTCCACGGCGATGTGTTGCTTGAGCCGGTCGTTTTCCTCAAACAACGCATCAATGGCCTCATGAAGTTCGTCAATCGACTGTTCGTTTACCATTTACGACTCGGTGTTGACTTTTTTCTTAACAGCCTCAACATCCTTACTCACGGGGACAAGATCATTCAAAGTGACCGCGCCGCCCGTGTACGACACAACATCCCGCATGTACTTCACAGGGATTTCGCCACTTCTCCATTGGGAGATGAACGAACGGTGGACGCCAAAGTGAGCCGCCATTGCGGAGGCGCGGCCTGTTTCCTCGTTGAGCCAGTCATGTAACTTCATGACCGGGAGTTTACTACAACCTAAACGGTTTAGGAAGATGCTGAACAGCAAAAATGTAGGATGGAGCGATGAAAAATATGCGCCGCAAGGCTTTAGTTACCTTGCTGAATGGCAAACCCTTCTTTGGCGACCGTGCAGCCTTCTGCTTGGCAGCCGGGATCACAAAGGGCCGTCTGTCTCAGCTACTCAACCCGGATGAGCCGTTCGGGGACAGGGCCGCGCAAGCGCTGGAAGAAAAACTAGGGCTGGCCACCGGGTCACTGGACAAGATGGCAGCCGCACCAGAAGAACAGGGAATAGTCTTGATCCGTGAGTACCAAACTGGCGGGGCGATGGGTGGCGGGTTAATCCTGCGCGACCAGCCGGGCGTTATCAAAAGCTGGCGTGTGTCTGAAGAATGGGTACATAAGAACGCCAGGAACTACACGGCCACACAGAATCTGTGCATCGTCACCGGCTTTGGCGATTCGATGCGGCCTATCTACAACCCAGGCGACCCGCTGCTAGTGGATTCAGGGGTGAAGTCGGTAGACTTTGACGGCATCTACTTTTTCAGGGTGGGCGAGGAAGGCTTTATCAAGCGCCTTCAGCGCATACCCGGCGAGGGTTTGGTGGCCATCAGCGAGAACAAAGCCTATCGGGACTGGACGATCAAGCCCGACATGGACTTTGAGGTGTTTGGCCGTGTGCTGAAGGCTTGGTGCGGTGAGGACTTCTAGGTAAGCCCTACCTCTTTCTCCGACCACATCTCTTCTCTCTGCCTTAACCTGCATTTCCCTTGGTGGGTCTAGGAAGAAGGCACAAACTCACCTAAGAGGCTCGAAAGTCTCTTAGTGGCGGTGCCCATTTCCCCCGGAGCCGTCTGAGGTTGATCGACACAGCAGACATATCGGA
>OGVO01000064.1_pt1 | contig 18134 bp, 24 predicted proteins | sample 1575771 | NCBI WGS metagenome assembly OGVO01 (sample SAMN07581527, study PRJEB24739) | freshwater metagenome | place: Singapore | collected 2015-01 | reverse complement strand
GGCTTAGACCAGTAATTGATCCATTAACCAGTGTTAGAAATCGTTTTTGTTTTGTTGTAGATCCTGTACCATGTCCACCCGATGGCGATTGGTATGATCCAGAAAATCCACCAATCCCAACTGGACCAGGAGATCCGCCGTGGAGACCTGACGGTTATGAATGTGGCTGGTATGGAGGAGCTAGATATCTTAGTATAGACGGTATTAGTGCAAAAAGTCATGAACAAGAAAGCGAATGGCTTCCACACACAGATAGAACTGTTTGCATAGAGCCTTTTGACTTTAATTTCGGTATACCAGATGAATAATATTAAAAAAACTTATCAGAAACTAGAAGGCTTAAATCCGCCAATTACAAAAATTGATTATATAGAAAAGCCATCAGATTTTACAAAAAAATTTTTTTACACCCCCAATTCAGAAGAGTTAAAAAATACGAAAACTGTTTCTGTTCAAAAAATTTATTCTGATCAAGATATTATAATAGCTGGTCGTAATTCATGGAAAACACTTTTTACACAGGTTTTTAATTTAACACAGCTAGAGGAGTGGGAAAAGACAATTCCAAAATATGGGTGCGATTGCTCTAACTTTTATAAAAAATATAAAAAAATGTATCCGCCCCCAGAAAATATAGGTTTTGCTTGGAAATGGAAACTTAAAAACTCCGTAAATCAGAAACTTGATCAACCCCAACTTTCCCTAGAAGAAGCTAAAGCGTTTTGGGCGAATTTTGGTGTAAATACAGATGGTTAACCAAATTTTTATATAAAAAGGAACAAAAATGGCTGAATACTACACCGTTTATACCGATGATAGCGACTACAGTTTCCGTGTCAAAGGCTCTTATCGTCCAGGACGCCCCGGAGTCTTCTCCGGTCCTCCTGATTGTTGGTGTCCTGACGATCCTGATGACTTTGACGTAGAAGACATCATAATGTTCAAAGGAAACGAAGGTGTTGGCTCAATCTATGCATTTCCTGAAGGAATGGTTAACGATGGCTTTCTAGACAAAATCATTGAAAAAGCCTGGGAACAGGCCGCTGTAGAGTACCAAGATAACCGTTACGACCCTAGAGAGGACTACCAAGATGACTTTTGATGACTACACTGCCGAGGCGAAGCAATACCGTGTTGATACTGCTGAGACAGCCTACATCCTGCTAGGTTTGTGTGCTGAAGCGGGTGAAGTAGCGGACAAGTTCGCTAAAGGAATTCGGGACGGCCGTCCTCGTAACTTTAAAGAACAAGTAGCTAAAGAGCTTGGTGACCTCCTTTGGTTTGTCGCTATGCTCGCGGATGACCTTGGCTTCAACCTGGACACCATCGCTCAACAAAACCTGGAAAAGCTTGCTGCTCGTCAGAAAGCCGGTACCATTCAAGGAAGCGGAGATAATCGATGAACTATGACGATCTTTCATTCTGGATCATGTTCGCTGTCAGTGGTTTTCTGATGATTCTGTGTGGGTTTCTTCTGTATCAACTGGAGAGCAAGGAAAAAGAACTGAAACAGAACACTGTTGAACGAGAGTCTTACATTGATCTTGCAAAGAAAACTGACGAGTTGTTGTTTCAGAAACAAGTTTTGAAAGAAAAACTAAACAGAGCATCGATGTACTTGTCAAAGTCTGTCTCAGTCCGTATAATGAACAAAGACATTCGCAACGACATCAGGGAATTTTTGAAAGGACTGTGATGAAACGTCTAGTTCTCGACATCGAGACTGACAAGGATGTTACAAAGATCCACCTAGTTGTTACCTTGGACATTTACACAAAGGAGTTACAGTGTCATACGGACGTAAGTTCTCTAGCGCCGCTGATCGAGCATTGCGGACGAGTGATCGCGCACAACGGGATAAAATTCGACTTCTATCACCTTCAGAGATTGTGGAAACTCTCGATTCCGACACAGAAGCAGCGCGATACGTTGATTTTGAGCCGACTCTACCGGCCCGATATCGCAGGCGGTCACAGTCTAGACGCATGGGGCCGGAGACTGAGTTTCCCGAAGACTGACTACATCAAAGCTTACTTGTCAAAGTATCCTCAAAGGACATCTGATGACGCCTGGAACAACCCTGACATTGCTCTGCTGAAATCCTACTGCAAGCAGGATGTCAAAGTCACTGCGAAGCTTGTAGACTATCTAGCGTCAGAGTTCAAGCGGCTGAAGTTCTCTGACAAGAGCATTGAACTGGAACACCAAGTAGCTCATATCGTATTCCAGCAGGAACTAGATGGATTCATGGTTGACGAGCGTAAGCTGATGCTCTTGAACGCTTCTCTACAGCAGGAAAAAGACGCCATCGAGACTCAACTACAGTCAACGTTTCCACCTGCTATCGTGGAAATGAAGACCAAGACAAAGGAGATTCCATTCAACCCCGGTAGTCGTAAACAGATTGCAGAGCGTCTTATCGAGAAAGGATGGAAGCCTTCACAGCATACGGAAAAAGGCAACATCATCGTTGACGAGTCTGTTCTGGAAACGATTGATATGCCAGAAGCGAAACTTCTGTCACGTTACTTCATGCTGGAGAAGCGTCTAGGACAGACTGCACAATGGATCAAGCACATCGGCAATGACGGAAGGATTCATGGTAGCGTCATCACAAACGGGGCTGTCACTGGGCGGATGACACACAGCAGTCCTAATATGGCCCAGGTGCCTGCGATTGACAAAGAGTATGGTCCTGAGTGTAGGGAACTGTTTTGTGTCCCTAAAGGGTCTAAACTGGTTGGTATCGACGCCAGTGGTCTTGAACTGAGGATGCTTGCACACTACATGGACGACCCTGAATACACTAGGGAAGTCGTTGAAGGAGACGTACACACAAAGAATCAACTGGCCGCGGGGCTTCCTAGCCGTAACAATGCTAAAACCTTCATCTCAGTGGGATGACTTGCAGGAAACTGCTCGATTAAAACTGTGTGAATTCAGGGGAACTCTCTAGTAGACAATCCTGAGCCAAGCTAAATACTGACTGTTTAGTATTTGGAAGGTGCAACGACTATCCCGCAAGGGAGTACGCTTAAGCAAGCGGAAGCGCACAGCCCCTAGAAATAGGGTGAAGATATAGTCTGCTCTGCATAGCGATATGCAGCAGCCAGAAATGGCGGACACAGAGTAGCGACCTGTGTTGAACATAAGGATGCATTTTTGTACGGTGCCGGTGCAGCCAAGATCGGCTCAATCGTTGGTAAAGGTCAGAGTGCTGGTGAAGAACTGATTAACAGCTTCCTGGAGGCTACACCGGCTCTAGCGAAGCTGAAGGCAAAGGTTCAGCGTATCGCCGTTAACGGGTCTGTACCGGGCTTGGACGGCCGTAGAATCCATGTCCGTAGCAGTCACGCTGCACTCAATAGCCTTCTCCAGTCTGCAGGGGCTATCCTGATGAAAGAGGCGCTGGTGTTGTTTAAGAACTACTTGACAGAACGTGATATCCCTGCTAAGATTGTTGCTAACATTCATGATGAATGGCAAGTAGAAGTCAAGGAGGCTTACGCGGATGAAGTAGGTAAACTAGGCGTCAAGGCTATCGAGGATGCTGGAACTAACCTGGGACTTCGTTGTCCCGTCACCGGAGAATACAGAGTTGGAAACAACTGGAAAGAAACCCACTGACTATCCTGTTCTGGTTGACGGGATGAAAGCTCAGTTGACGATTACGGACGGTAAGATCAGTGTAGAGAACACTGGCGAACCGATGTCCGTTGCTCAAATGATTGTCATGTTGACTGTAGCACTTGAAGCTGTCTTGGACTATGGCGATAATGTCCTGAGCGCAAAAGAATCTGTTAAACACTAAGGAAACTATTATGGAACAAAAGAAGATTATCAAGGTCAAAGCTGAAATCATGTGGGCTTTCCTGAACAAGCAGAACGAAATGTCCGGGAAGTATCAGGTGGACCTGTGCAACCTGTCTATCCCGGCTGTTCAGGCACTGGAAGAAATCGGTGTCGATGTCAAGAAAAACGAGGACAAGCCTGAGAAGGGTTTCTACATCGTTTGCAAGTCTAACCTTCCTATCGTTGCCCGTGACGCTGATGGTATCGTTGTTGATGGCGACCGTATCGGCAACGGTTCCAAGGCTGTCGTTGCTCTGACGACCTATGAATGGAAGTTTAAGAACAAGACAGGCGTCAGTCCCAACATCGTCAAGAACGGTCTCGTCATCACTGAACTTGTTGAGTATGACGCTAACGCTGTGTCCGTGGACGATGCGGAAGAAGCTCTGTAATGTCTAAGATCCGTCTCGCCATCGGGACGGCCTCTACTGGTAACGTCAGGATCGAATTCATGGAATCGGTCCTGGCGCTTCAGAAGGCTCTGATGACCGATGTAAACCTTAAGGTTCAGGATGTATGTCTGCTGTACTACTGTAGCAGTGTCATTCCTCAGAACCGGACAGAGATTGTCAGGATGGCTAAGAAGTGGAAAGCTACGCATATCCTGTGGATCGATGACGACATGCGGTTCCCGGTAGAGGCTGCTAAAGCACTTCTGTGGCAGGCTAAAAAGCAACGGTATGGTATAATCGGTGCCAACTGCATCAAGCGTAAATACCCTATCGAGTGGATGGCCTGTGACTTTGACGGTACTGAATATGTCTCTGCTGATCGTACTGGTGTTGCCAAAGTTCTCTACACGGGTAACGCTTTTGTCCTAGTGGACATGAAAGTGTACGACACTGTTCCTGAGCCCTGGTTTGCCTTTGCTTATAATGAGAAGACAACCAACTTTGGTACTGAGGATGTATTCTTCATGACTCGGGCAGCGCAGCATGGGTTCGATACCTATGTAGACAACGATGTATCTCAACTGATCGACCATATCGGCTACTGGACATTCACGCCGCAGGACAAAGCAACTACAAAGCCTAAAAATGCTAGCACTGATTGATGGCGATATCGTAGTCTACCGGATTGCTTTCGGTGCTGAGACTGAATCAGCTAGGATTGCCAGTCATCGACTGTCCGAGTTCATGGTGGATTTGATGCTGTACGACTTACCGGAGGCGACAGACTATGTTGGCTACCTCACTGACACAGAACCGAGTAATTTCCGATATGGTGTCGCAGTTACTCATCCTTACAAAGGGAACCGAAGCCCAACTAAACCCGTTCACTATCAACATCTACGAGAGGAACTTGTGTCATCTTACGGGTTTGACGTTGTACGCGGTGAGGAAGCCGACGATGCCATTGCCACGAAATCTACAGAATGCGGCGATTCTGCTATCATTGTGAGCATCGACAAAGACCTTGACCAAGTACCGGGATGGCATTACAACTTTGTTAAGCACAAGAAATACTATGTCACTGAACTGGAAGCAACTAAGAACTTCTACACACAGCTTCTGACAGGTGACAGAGTGGACAACATCGTCGGCTTGAACGGTATCGGTCCTAAGGGGGCTGAGAAGATCCTTGAAAGCTGTTCCAGTGCGGTAGAATGCTATAATGCTGTCGTAGAGGCTTACAAAGACAAAGGAGAGAGCTTGGATAGACTGGTAGAGAATGCTAACCTGTTGTGGCTTCGTAGGAAGCCCGGAGAAGGTTGGAGCGTCCCTGTATGAAACTACGCCCGCAATCCGCTAAAGCTAAAGGCAGGAACCTTCAAAAGCTGGTTAGAGACGCTATCCTGAGTCGTTACCCTGAACTGGAACCAGATGATGTCAAAAGCACTTCAATGGGCGCAAGCGGCGAAGATGTCCAACTCAGCCCAGCAGCAAGGAAAGTCCTGCCAGTGGCTATCGAGTGTAAAGCAATCGCCAAGATCGCTGCCTGTCGGTTCTACGACCAAGCAAAGCAGCACGCCGAAGAACGTCCAGGTACTGAGCCGGTGGTGGTAATGAAAGAGAACGGAAGCAAGCCTCTAGTGATTGTTGATCTGGATTACTTTCTTCACTTGATGCGTATTAGGAGTCACGGATGAGCGTCCAATATAAAGACATGGCCATTCATAATATCTATGAAGTAGAAAGAATTGTCAACCTAGAAGGAACTGAAGACGAAATTGCTTTAGTTAATTTTTTTCTAAACATCATCGATGACTTGGAAGACGAATTAGGTTATCTTTCTGGTGAAATGAATAGACTGGAACGAAGTTATGAAGGTTGAACTAGTAGACCATATGGGTAGTGACCTTACCGTTGTCAACGCTGCCAGGGTCAGCTTTGATAAGCACTCTGACGAGTTTGTTTACAACGATGAGCGTCTTATCCACTACCTTGCCCGTCACGGCCACTGGAGTCCTTTCGCACACGCTATCATTCAGACCCGATGGAAAGCACCTATCTTCGTTGCTAGGCAGCTTGTGAAGCACCAAATCGGGCTTACATGGAACGAAGTCAGTCGAAGGTACGTTTCCAGCCCTCCTGAGCTGTACTGGCCTACAAAGTGGCGCCAGAAGGCCGGTAATGTCAAGCAAGGTTCTTCTAACGACGAGTTTCAGGACACTGATGACCTTCTGGCGGTGACTCAGTTTGATGTAAAGCTGCTGGTGGATCGCTACAACCGACTCATTGAAGAAGGACTCTGCCCTGAGCAGGCAAGGATGATCCTGCCTCAGAATATGTATACGGAGTGGTACTGGACTGGTTCATTGATGGCCTGGGCTAGGGTATATAAACAACGAACCTATGAAGGCGCTCAGAAAGAAACAAGCGAATTGGTATTGACACTGGATAAAATCTGTGGTAAATTGTTTCCTGTGTCTTGGGAAGCCCTAAAGGAGAACACTAATGGTTGAATACAAGAAAGAAATGTTTGTCAGTTTTACTGAAACCGGTAGCGATGGTTCCAATACAACTCTGACTGCGGATCATCGTTATTCCGATGATTCTCAGCGTTGGGTTGTTCCTCTGTATGACTTTATTCGTCTGCTGTCGGCTCAGTACGGTTACGACATTGCAGAAAGTATCCGTAAGCGATACGGTTGGGACATCAGCGAAGATGTCTACAACCCTGGGTATATGTTCCGTCACCTTGATGACAAGCCTGTTACTTTCCCTATTGCGGATGAAAACTAATGATTAAGACTGTTAGGGTTTACTACGATAAAATCCAACTTTTTGAGGCTTACAAGTTTCTTAAAGAAAATAACCCATACGCGCCACAAACACCTGAAAAGTTTGTAGAAATTGTAAGGGGTTGGGTCAAGTCAATGCTTGAAGAAGGTCACTGGTATACTTATTCGTTTGGTCTATTTCTGCACATAACAGAAGATGAAGGTACTTACGAAGTAAGTTTCTTAGTTGACCCGCGTGTTTATAAGCCGTGTCCTGCTGATGGAAATTACTCTTATACAACCGTGTCCTACGTAGTTCCTGATGAACCTAAATCAGAACAGCAAGGTTATATTACCCTGTGAGGACGCACGCTGTTATCCCTGACTGTCAAGTAAAGCCCGGTGTAGACGTTAGTTATCTAAGTTGGGTCGGGCAATACTTGGCAGAGAAGAAGCCGGATGTCATTGTCCAGATTGGGGACTTTGCCGACATGCCTAGCCTCAGTAGCTACGATGTCGGTAAGAAGTCTTTTGAGGGTAGGCGCTACAAGGACGACATCGAGGCCAGTATCAATGCCATGTCGCTGCTGATTGAGCCTATCGAGACTGAGCAACGAAGGCTTAAGCGTAACAAAGAAAAGCAGTGGAACCCTGAACTACACTTAACGTTAGGTAATCATGAACAAAGAATCATCCGTGCAACCGAGAATGATCCTAAACTGGATGGTGTACTTAGTGTTAGTGATCTTAAGTACGGGAGCTTCGGTTTTACTGTTCACGACTTTCTTCAGCCCGTCTTCATTGATGGTGTTGCTTACTCTCACTATTTTACTAGCGGTGTTATGGGCAGACCTGTACCGAATGCTACTCAACTAGTACAGAAGAAACATCAAAGCTGTGTCATGGGACATGTCCAGCACTGGGACATTCACAGGGCTGTAAGAGCGGATGGTAAGGCTGTCATTGGTCTGTTCAGTGGTTCCTGTTATCTTCACAACGAAGACTATCTAGGTCCACAAGGTAATCACTATGACCGTGGTATCTGGATGTTGCATGAAGTTGATGACGGAGATTTCCAGCCTATGTATGTCTCTTTGCGCTATCTAGGAAAGAAGCATGACAACTAAAGCAATGCAAATCGGTGGTAACCACTACCGACAAGTCGAGAACATGCAGCCTTGGGACATTATCGACGCTTACAAACTTGACTTCTATAGCGGTAATGTGCTAAAGTATCTTCTCAGGCATAAACATAAGAACGGCAAGGAGGATTTAATGAAGGCACGACATTACCTTGACAAGATGATTGAAGACTATGTTGACTCTCCCTGAACTTACAGACAAACTGAAACGATACGATGAAATCTCTCTGTTAGAGATCCTTGAGATTTCGTCTGAGGATATCGTAGAACGCTTCCAGGACCGTATTGAAGAACGTCAGGATGAGTTAGTCGAGGAAGTAGAAGAAGAACTAAACGACTATAATGATGAGGACTATTAATGGAAGTCAACAGGTTTAAAAACAGTTTCAGTGCCAACATCTTCCGTAACAAGTATGCTCAAGGCCCTGGCGACACTTGGGATGCGCTGTCTGAAAGGCTTGTAGAGGATGTTTGCGGTACTCGCTGGGGTACTCAACCGAAGCTTATGAGCGATGACGAGCGAAAACAACTAGTCGAGATTATCAAGACTCAGAAGTTCCTTCCCGGTGGTAGGTATCTTTATTATGCTGGCAGGCCGTTCAAAGCATATAACAACTGCTTTAGCGGTGACACTAAACTACTTACTTCTAATGGGTGGGTCCGGTTTGATTCCGTCGTAGGGGAAGAGGTTTATGTCGTTTCTCCTATTGATGGCCAGTTTAAACCGGCTACTATGTATAAGCACGGTATTCAGGATGTCTATGAATACACGTTTGCTCCTGTTCGCGGTAAGTCTAAGATTGAATACCGTATTAAGGCAACTGAGAACCATCGTTGGTTGCTTAAAAGCGGTATCATGACCGAGGAACTGAAGGTTGGCGATGTTGTTCCGGCTTTTGAAGGAATTGCCCAACTTGAAACAACATCCCTTCGGGTAGAAAGCCGAGAAGAACAGGGCTTTTGCCATGGTTTTGTATTTGGGGATGGTAACGTAAACGGACAACTCCGCCTCTGTGCTGAGAAAGACGTAGCTTATCTCGATATTCTTAGTAAGTGGGGTAAGGTTACATATCCTGAGTTTGCTAACGGCGACCCTATGTTGTATTTTAGTTGGCTTAAAACCATTGGGAAGCAACTTCCTAAAGAAGCCAGTATTGAGTACGTTGCTGGTTTTATCAAAGGATGGATTGCTGCTGACGGGTCAGGAGACCGTATCCTTTGCAGCGTAAACAAAGCAGCTTTGGAATGGTTCCGTGAACACGCACCGTATGCTGGCTATGTTATTTCTGGAGAACTTCGTAAACAAGTTCGGGATGTAAAGATCGGGGATTACGAGTACAAAGATCATGAAATCTGGATTCAGAACTTTAGTCGGGGTTCTGCATGGGCTGGCTTCAAAGTCATCGATAAGAAGTTTGTTGGTGCACAAGAAGTCTATTGTCCGTTTGAGCCTGAATACAGCTTGATTGTTGTCGATCACGGTATGGTTACTGGTAACTGCTACCTGTTGCGGGCTGAAGAAGATACGCGAGAGGAATGGAGCAATGTCACTTGGAGGGCTATGTCATGCCTTATGACTGGTGGAGGTATTGGGATTGATTACTCGCGTCTACGGCCTGCTGGTAGGGCTCTTACTCGTACTGGCGGTAAAGCAAGCGGGCCTATCCCGCTTATGTACGCGATCAATGAGATCGGTCGCAATGTCATGCAAGGCGGCAGCAGACGTAGCGCCATCTACGCATCGCTTCATCACAGCCACGAAGATATCCCGCTCTTTCTGTCTGCTAAGAATTGGCACAGTCAACCTATTGGTAAGAGTGGTCTAACTGCTTGGGATGTAAAGCAGGATGATTTCAACTTCCCTGCTCCACTGGACATGACCAACATTAGTGTCAACTACGACGAAACTGCTGGTGACCTGACAAAGAACCCTGTGTTCCTTGAGAATGTCAAACAAGCACTGATGACGGGTGAACCTGGGTTCAGTTTCAACTATTACGACAAGATCAATGAAACCCTGCGAAATGCCTGTACTGAAGTTACGTCAGAAGATGACAGTGATGTATGCAATCTTGGCAGCATCAATATGGGCAATATTGAGACTTTGGATGAGTTCCAGCAAGTTGTCAATCTGGCATCAAAGTTCCTCGTTTGCGGTACAGTTAGAGCAGACTTGCCCTACGACAAGGTTTACAAAGTACGGGAAAAGAACCGTAGGCTTGGTCTTGGGCTTATGGGTATTCACGAATGGTTGCTCAAGCGTGGACAAGGCTATGAAGTAACTCCTGAACTGCACCAGTGGCTTGCTGTGTACAGGGACGAGTCTGAAAGGGCCGCTAATGAGCATTGTGATCGTTTTTACCTTAGTCATCCCGTGGCTTATCGCGCTATTGCACCGACGGGGACTATCGGAATCCTGGCTGGCACCACGACTGGTATTGAGCCTCTTTTTGCTGTGGCTTACAAGCGTCGCTATCTTACTGACGGTACTCGTTGGAAGTATGAGTACGTCGTAGACTCTACAGCTAAGCAACTCATTGACCAGTACGGTGTAGACCCGGACAAGATCGACACTGCCCTAGACCTTGCCAAAGACCCTGAGAAGCGTATCAAGTTCCAGGCAGACATCCAGAGTTATGTTGATATGAGCATCAGTAGCACCATTAACCTGCCTCCGTGGGGTTCCAAGGATAACAACGAAGACAAAGTTAAAAGCTTTGCAGAGACGCTGGCTAAGTATGCTCAGAGTCTTCGTGGCTTTACCTGTTATCCTGACGGTAGTCGCGGTGGTCAGCCTCTTACCAGGATCGACTATAGCGAAGCTGTGAAGCATACTGGTGTCGTCTTTGAAGAACACGATGTATGCGATATCACTGGTAAAGGAGGCTCTTGCGGAGTCTAAGTTAAACAGCCCATAAAGCATAGTGGCGATGCACCGGTTTTGTAATCCGGGGAGCACAGTTCAATTCTGTGTTTGGGCACCACTTTAAGGCAGCCCTGATGGCGAAAACGGTAGACGCATTAGACTTAAAATCTGACGCTGAAAAGCATCCCGGTTCGAATCCGGGTCGGGGCACCACTATTATAGTAGACCCCTTAGTTTTGCTTGTTAGGCTCTACAACGGACAAGCAAAGTATTATGATCCTTATGTAGGTATTTTATACCTTCAAGTGATCGGTAAAGACGGTCTGTACATAGGTGGCTTACATGGTACTATAACCCGCCAACACTATAAGGAGTTAGTTCAGTACGCAATAGACAATGGTTATACCCACTTCTATGCTGAACGACACGGACAACTAATCAGGAAGGAAATAAAAAAAGCCCCTAAAGAGGGGCTGTAAAGGTCACTAAGGTAATCTTAAACTAGTTTCTCAGGATCAACATGTTCATGTGGTTTCAAGGCATTAGTGTACTGAGACACTGCTAGATACATGACCTGGGCTCTCCACGAGTCCACTCCAGAAGCCGATAAAGCCTCTTTGAAGACTTTATCGGCTTTTTCTCTTTCTACAGTGCCTGTCCTGCATAGATAATCGTGCACTACAGCGGCTCTGTTGCCAGTGTTACCGCATAGGAAGTATGCGATAGGCGCTCTAGGGACTGAAGCAAAATCAGTGACAAAGCCAGCAGGGACTTCTACAGTCTGTCCTAGCAATGAAGAATAGTATCGTAACGGTTCCAATAGACGCCACTGAGGCGTGTCGTCATCGTCAGTGTTAAGCCATTCTACCTTGAGGACAGACTTGAAGTAACTGCTCATTTCTTCATCATGTCAGTTTTACGGAAGCTACCGAAGCTGGTGCCTAACCAGAACCCTGTGATGGCACCTAGGACACCACTGATGACTGCTGTAACTACCATGATGCGGATGTCATCATTCCAGTTTTCTCCAAAGAGAACGGCACTGACTGTCATGTATACTAGCGGCAGCAGTAACATCGACACGATGAAGGAAGGGTTTGTATACATAGGCTTGTCAGAGCTGTCTGTAGCGTACTGACGAGCACCTGCAATACCTCCGCCACCGGCTTCAACAATCTCGTACCAGTGAGCCTCTACAGCCTCTTTAGCGGCCTTTACAGACTCCGGGTTGCGCTGGAGTTCCTGCACCAGTTCCTGCTCGTTTACAGCGCCTACAGCCTCTTTAGCGATGTTTACCACTACTTCCGCTGCCTTCGCATTCTTACTGCTATTGCCAGTACCGCCGAAGATATCAGCTAGTTTGGGAATCGCTGTTGATAGCGCCTCCAGTGCAATCGGGATAAAGGGACTCATACTATCCTCCGTTACTTTTTGGTCGGCTTCTTGCTTTTGTGCTTCTTGCAGCCCATAAGTGCCTCCATATTGTTCATAGATTCTACGGCAGCGTTCCATAGAGATAGTGTGCTGACCATATGGACTACCAGGAAAGGATGCCCATTCCTTGTTGCATTTCCTGATAGCGGCTTCAAAGTTACCGTTGATGACATCGTTATAGGCGCCTCTACGCTGAATCAGCATGATAGCGCCCTTGTCCTGATTCTCAGGAGAGAAGTCAGGTAGACCAAGACCTTGCCAAGTACGGTAGAGGAACTGATAAGCCCCGGCAGCGGTGCTAGTGATTCCGTTTAATGTGATTGCCTTGTTAGGATGACGAGCGAACGAATCAAACAGCGTACCGCCGTAGTGCATACGGTAGGCTGTGTCGGCCTGATTCGTCTCTCCTTCTCGGATGACACGTAGGAATGCTGCTAAGTTCTTATTCATTCTGTTGTTCTTCCTGTTCAACCTTGGAGCCAACATAAGCACCGCGACCAGCCATCTGACCTGTAGTAGCGACTTCGCCGCTCAGGAACTGGACAAGATCTTTGGCGGCTTTTCCTGTAACAGGCTTACCAGCTTCGATGTTCTTAAGCATACTAGCGAGTGTCTTAACCGATTCTGGGTCTAGCCATAGTTGTTTCATCTTCTCATCGAACTGGATACCTGCCCTGCCTGTCCAAGACTTTGAAGCTAATTCAACGAATGCTTGTCGTTTGCTGATGATAGGATTACGAAGCTTTGAAACAACCATCGGAATCGGAATCCCGGTCATTTCTTCCATTACGTCCTTCTTGACACCGGCATCAACGTTAAAGCTAATGTTGGCGGGATTAGAGGACAACCTAGTGGCAAGATCAGCAAGTTCCTTAACCTGAGTTGTGTAACCAGGGCCAAAGACACGGTTAAGAGCCTCTGCCTTGGCTTTGTCGTTCATCAGGACATTCAGTGGGTCTTTGCTACGCATGACATCGTCCATCATAAACCCACGCAAAGCCATCAGAGTGTCTTTGTTCTTACCATACTTGTTCATGAACTGTCCGATGAACTTCGGATCTTTATACATACGATCAACAATTTCTTCAGGAGCCATCTTGGCAACATCAAGGATACGCTGCTTCTGCATCTGTGTGTAGATGCTGTTAACGTAGTCTTTTCGTTCCATGATACGGGCTACGGCCGCAGCAGGGGTGCTAACAACGCTGCCAAGTGTCTTACCAGTGGCAGGGTCTACGACATTGAATAAAGCCTTGACATTGCTCTCATCGCTTAACCAGTTACGCACCTTGTTAGGGTGCATAATCCCGTTGTTATCGAACACAGAGCAACTGAAGTCTCTCAGGTTGATGTCATAGGAAAACTGCTGACCAGCCTGTTTTAGAAGTTGGCTAAGTTCACTAGGAAAGTCCTTATTAGTCTTTTCTTCCACAACCTGTTTAAGTTGCGTCAGTAACGACATATCCTGACGATACGACGGGTTGTTAGGGTTTAATGAAGCAATTTCTTTGTTGATTTCTCGCTGCAACGAGCGAACTTCTTCGTACATTGCAGGGTTCCACTGTCGAGTCGTTGGGTTCTGAGGATCAACGATAGGAGCAAACCGATCCCTGATACGGCCCATGATAGAAGGGAAACGCTCAAAAGGCGAATCCTTCATTTCACCTTTAGCGAACCTATAGATGTCTGCAACAGAACCTTCAGAGATACTGGCACCAACATCAGCAGCGATACCGTCTGCTTGTTGGTATAACGGAATCGATTTAGGACTTACAGCGCCTTCAGGGACCGTCGTAAGCTTCTCAATCTGACCAGATAACTTAGGAGCATTGTAGTATGGCTCTAAAGGCTTACCAGTGGCTCTAGCACGCTCGTCAAGGCGTTCCTGAATACCGGACAGTCGTTGTTCACGATTCGGGCCAAGGTTCTGTTGAAGCCTGGACGGGGCTGTAGTTGGGTCGCCAAACATCCCAACCTGTTTAGCCTTGACAGCTTTTACAGCATCATCGTACTGCTTACTGAATGCGGAAGCAAATGTAGGGTCTTTACTGGCAAGACGACGAATAGACGCTTTGATAACGTCATTCTCCATCAGTGCCGATAACGGTAAATCAGTACCTAACTGTCGAGACTGGTTCTGTAACTCTGCAATATGCTCCACCAGTTTCGGATCAGCCTTCATAGCTTCCCGAATAGTGTTCCTGACATGTTCAGTAGCTTGGTCAAGTACCTTTGTGTTGGCGTACTCGACTAGGTTCTTACCTGTTGTGGCTGCTCTAAAAGCAGCGCCACCGCCTCTAGCGGCACGATCAATACCGGCATTACCTAAGCCACCTGCTAAGCCTCCCGCAATACCGGCAGCAAGTTGACTGCCGCTGCCGCCACCCATACGCTCTACAACGGTTTGTGAGAAGTCTGAAACAGCAGCAGGTAAGTAGTTCTGAAAGATTTTACTGACAAACCCACCACCAGGGAAAGCGTATGTAAGCGGATCGGCAACACCTTCAACCAGGAACTCAGCACCAGCGCCAGCAGCTTTCTCAATAGGGTTCCTTGGTTGGAAATATTGAGTATCTAAACCAGCTTCAACGCCTTTCCGAATTTCCTTTAAACGCGGTTTGTCCTCAGGAGAAGCACCAGAGAACAGACTACCAAGTGTTCCAACAGTCTCAACCGCTGCTCCAACACCTTGTTTAAACTTATCGCCTAAGAATGCCCCAGTAGACGGAGCAACATTAGCCTTAGCCCGTTCAGCAATCGGTTTAATTGCTTTGGTTGCTCGAATGTTGGCAACTGCTTGTTGAATCTGCTCAGGCGTTAAATCACCTTCAAGTTCAACAATGTTGCCGTCAATTTCTACCTCAGTGATTCCGGGTGAAGTCTTCATTACTTTTTCTTCCTGAAGCGTGTACCATCCGGCAGTGTTTGCCACTCGTTATTGTCGTTACCTGTGTAGCCCTGTTCTTCTTTAAAGAACGTGCCTGGAGTATAGTTATTACGTTTCTCAATTTCCTGGAACGACTTAACTTTATTGTTATAGTCTGTCCTAACAATCCGTTCCATTACCTGTAACGCTTCTTCACGCTCTTTTCTGGTTAACCCAGTAACGTTACCAGATGCCCATTTCTGAATGGTATTAGCAACCCTAGTAGCAACATCCCCAGTGTTAGCATTCCTTCGGATATCCTCGTTGCTTAACCTACCTGCTTGAACAGCCTGAACCATTAAACCAAGTGCTAATTCTTCCCCTGTAGGATCACCTTTTTGGATCAATTGAAGTGCGCTACGAATTGAGGACAGTTCTTTTCTCAAAGGCTCGACAGCCTTCATACCAGTGTCAACCCAACCTAATTCAGTCCCCATATTACGGGAATCGACATTGACACTGGTAGTGACATTGGGAGAATCCCCAGCCAAGGTTTTAATTGCACCTGTTTTAAGGTTACGTTGCTGCATAACCTGTTTTCCGCCAATCGAAGCCGTAAACGGTTCAGACCATTGCTCAGTTTTGTCTAAAGGCTCAACATCAGCAGGATTACCTGTTTCAGCATACTTGGCAATTGTTTTCGGGTCGAATTTTCCTGTCTTTAGCAACTCAAAAGCCTGTTCTGCCCAAGGCTTTCCTTGTGCCTTAGCTTCGGCAATGGCTTTAGCTGCTTCAACCCTAGCCCGTGCGGCAGCAGCTTTTTCCTCAACTTCAAACTTCTTAAGCTTGAACGCCTCAGCGTCCATCTTAGCCTTAGACAAGGCTTCAGCAGCTTGTAGCGCCTCCGCATCGAGTCCTTCGTTACTAAAGGACTCTACCAGTGCCTCATACATGGCTAACTTGTCTGTGTTGCCTTGTGTTTTTAGTCGAGCAGCTTCGACAGCTTTCTTAACCTTTTCTGCTTTAGCTAGACGAGGATCGACATTACCTGCCATTGTCCCAAGTGCTTCGCCTAACTGACGACCACCAAGCATACCACCACGGGCAGCGGCCATTGCAGCAGAACCGCCAATACCGTCAGGTGAAAAACTAGCGCGAATCCAGTTATCGTCCTGTTCTTGTGCCTGCTGCGCTAACGCCTGTCGTAACAGGTCAGGATTACCCTGCTGTAGCGTCTCAAATAAACCTTGTGTAGCCATGTTATTCCTTAGCTGAACAGAGACTTAACAAAAGAATTCAGAGTGTTGTTATCAACACCCATAGCACGTCCTTGAGCAGTAACATAGTTATTATATCCTGTCATCCAGGGCTGGATAGCGTTCTGTACCATAGCATTCTGAGTGCTGGAACGATTAGAACCAAAGTTACCTGCCGTGCTTAGTAAATTCTGTTCCATGCTAGCGCCCATCTGAGCAGGTTGCAGTGCTTGATTACCTTGTCCGATCATCATACCTTGACGCTCTAAGCCAGTCTGACGAGCCGCTAACAGTGTCTTCAGATCTTGGTCACGGACACCTTTTTGCCAAGCGATCAACTCAGGACTGGTGCCGTAGACTTCACCATTCGGTCCAGTGATCGAGTTAGCATCAGCATACGAAGCTACACCAAGACGGCCTTGTTTAGCCATCCTGCTTTCAAGTCCTAAAGCCTCTCGTTCACGGTCGCCTTCAAGAATAGACCGCATCAGTCCATATTCTTCTAAAGCATTTTGCTCGTAGTCAAAGTCTTTTGCTGCACCAAACATTTTATTGGCGACACCTGTAGCGGTATCAATCGTACCACGAAGTGCAGGATTCAATTCAGCCGAGACAGACCCGTCAGGGTTTGTCCTAGTGCTTCCAGTGCCTGTGGTGATGTTGTAAGGTGTAAACGGTTTAGACTGGTTCATTACCCAGTCACGGACATCAATACCTTGCTGAAGCGCGCCTTGGCCTAATTGAGCGATCTTGTCGGCTTGCTTTTCAGCATTGAACATGCCTACACCGCCGCCGATCAAGCCTTTTAGAACATCGCCAGAGACTCCTAAAGCCTGTCCTAGCTTATCCCATAAACCAGGGGTGGTTGTAGCGGGCGTCTGGCCAGTAGGTGTAGTTCCTGTGCCAGTGGTTCCTGTCGGGGTACCAGTAGATGTTTGCGGCATTCCAGGGATATTCTGAAGCAGGTTAGCGCCATTCGGAATCAAACTAGTAGCTGCCTGAGTTACCCAAGTCGGTAAAGTACCGCCAGCAACCGGACCCATCGTACCTGTCAGAATCTCTGTAGCAGCCTGAGCCATGATCGACTGTGCCTCAGCCATCGACAGACCATTCTGTGTCAGGTATTGAAGCGATGTAGCCAAATCAGGATTCATGCCAAGGTTACTGATAAGGCTTTCAGTGATCGGCGCAGCCTGCGCTGCAATCGGGCTGGAAGCGCCTCCAGGTAAGAAACCACCAGCGCCTAACGCAGCAAAGCCAAGCACTAAAGCAGGACCAACAATATCCAGATTCTCCGCTAACCAACCACCACTGCGCTCATTCTGACGCCAGTAAGGATCGCCAGAGTCGCCTGCGTACCATGAGCCCCACTCGTTGTTAGCAGGATTATCAAACTGAGGCGTTAACTGGAAGATGTTACTGCCGCCAACAGGATTACCATATTCGTCAGTACCGGCGGACTGCATCAGATAAGGATTACCCTGAAGTTGTCGTAGATAAGCTAGTTGCTCATCAAGCGACATGTTCTCTAACCGGATTATCGTGACTGGGAAAC
>OGVO01000063.1_pt1 | contig 18142 bp, 25 predicted proteins | sample 1575771 | NCBI WGS metagenome assembly OGVO01 (sample SAMN07581527, study PRJEB24739) | freshwater metagenome | place: Singapore | collected 2015-01 | reverse complement strand
GTTTCCCAGTCACGATAACGACCATAAAAGACAAATACAGCCGGGCGGGCATCGTGTATTCCGACATTTTTAATTATTTCCGGGTCTCGGACGGCTGCCCACAAATTGATACACTGATACAGCAGGCTCAGGATTTCCCAACGGGCGAATTTGATGTAAAGGTTATGGAAGAAGGTTGCAAAACAGTCCTAGGTGTTGACTCACTATCAGACGAACAAAAGAAAGAGTGTCACTCTGTTCGCACTGATGGAGTAGCAGTTGACATTGACGGCGACTATACAGAAACACTCGCTAGACTTGATGCAAATCCAACAGGTCTCGGCGTGTTTGGTTTGAGCTTCTATCAGAACAATACTACTAAGCTCGAAGTTGCAACTATCAACGGTGTGTTTCCAACCGTAGAAACTATCGCAAGTGGTGACTATCCAATCAGCCGTCCACTCTACTTCTATGTCAAGAACGCACATCTAGGAGTTATTCCGGGTCTAAAAGAATATATTGAGTTCTTCGTAAGCGACGACATGGCTGGACCTGATGGCGCTCTTGCTCAATACGGACTTGTTCCAGATCCAGAACTAGCAGTCACGCAGGAACTGGTTGCGAATATGGAGTAACATGTATAAATAAGAGAGAGGGAATTTTTCCCTCTCTTTCATTAAGGAGAATGAAATGAACAATGTAAATTTCATGATCGACTTTATACAGAACTCTAAGAAACAGTTTGTTAACGCGACTGTAACCGACGACAGAATAAAGCAGGGTCTATACAATTTTGTTGACAAGCAAACAGAATTGTGCAAAATAATCACAAAGAACTTTGAAGACTTCACAAAGATAACTCTCGAAAATTGTAAGGTATCCAATAGCTGTAAGCCATGAACAACTTGAAAGAATTGACACACGAGCAGCACAAGAATGCTGAAAGATCGCTTTTTGTTAAGAAGCTGCTCAAGAAAGAAGTAACTCCGTATCAGTACTATGTTTACCTTTCAAATCAGTTTCTCATGTACACTGTTTTGGAAAGCTACGCAAACGATGCCGGTATTCTATCTGGAATTGAAGAAATTAAACGTGGAAATGCCATGGCTAAAGATCTTCAGGAACTAGAGAAGGAGCACGGTTTCGAGATACCAGTGCACCTAAAGAGCACAGCCGAATACATGCGATATATCTACAATATAAGTGAGGATCCAGAAAAACTTCTAGCTCATGTGTACGTCCGTCATATGGGCGATCTATCTGGTGGACAGATCATCAAAAGATTTGTACCTGGATCTGGAATGCACTATCAGTTTGATGCAGACGTAAATGAACTGAAGGAAAGAGTGCGAGCTAAGCTGCATGACGGCTTGGCAGACGAAGCAAAGGTGTGCTTCAATATGATAAAAGTATTTATGGAAGAACTGGAGTCTTCACTTGATATGGAACAATCTGATTGATCTATCAAAACAGATAGAAACTATCTTCGATGAAAACTTTACAAGATATCCCATACCTGAGGAGATAGACTTTAGTGGTTGGAAGGATACGTATTGGAAATCTGATCATGTTCGTAAGTGTCATTTAAAGACTATTGATAATCGTGAGACACAAAAACTTTGGTTGATGCATATCAATATATTTCCAAACGTGAATTTAAATACACCTATTTTAGGTTTTGATATTGTTGCTGGTCAGAATAAAATAACTGGCTCCTTCTTTGATTATTCACCAGTTGACAATCACCCTTTTATGGATTATTATAATTCTAAGGTAAAAGATATTACTTGGAATAAACCGCGTGAATTACCAGAATGGGCACAGAAAATATTTTCTAAAAATATGATAGCTGCTGGCAATATTAGAACTGAAGAAGAGATACAACAACTAACTGAAACTTGTTTAGATCTAATACGATACTATGTAGATAATATTGGTAAGTATGATAGTTTTGGAGATTTTAAAGACAAACAAAATTACTATTGCAGTCAACAAAAACTAAATCCACATCTGCATAAGTCCATTTTGGCTATGGGTATCAGTGAAGAGGACAAAGACAGATATGTCAACAGAGTTCTTTTCGAAGAGATTTAAATGAACGATATCCAAGCCTACCAAGAATACCCAAGTCTAAGAAATTGGTACAATAAGTTGTGGCTTTCTGAAAAGTTAGGTTATAAATGCGGTCCAGCAAGTATATCACCAAAGGAAAGTGGTTGGTATATAGTGCGACCTATTATGAACTTATCTGGTATGGGTGTAGGCGCAAAAAAGGTTTGGATAGACAAGGGTGATCACACTAAGGTTCCTCCAGGCCACTTTTGGTGCGAGTGGTTCGATGGAAATCAGTACTCTGTCACATACGGTTGGAGAGGGTACTGGCATCCAGAGTCTTGTTGGCAGGGAATCAAGGAAGAAGACAACCTATCACGCTTTGAGAGATGGGTTAAGACTGACTTCTATCCAGAACTAAGCAAAATTTATAACGAGTTGCATTTGGTTGGTAAGATCAATATCGAATTTATAGAAGACAAGACTATTGAGGTGCACTTGAGAACATCTCCAGATCCAGAGTACAATGAATTGATTCCGGTTTGGAAAGATCAAGAACAAATAGTTGACAAATATACTAAATTGGGATATGATTATATCACTAGTTATGACGACGCTGAAGGATTTTTAGATATTCCAAGAGTCGGATTTTTAGTAAAAAATTAATGAAAGGATAATCATGCTTTTAAAAACTCTTTTTAAAGAAAGTGATCACGGGCAGTACCGTGCAGAAATACATCAAGAGTCTGAGACTGATTTTTACGTAGAATATTATAGCCCAGCAGGCAAAATTAAGCAAATGCAATATAATAATTCGTCTGTGCTTTTTGTTGAAAGCATGGCTTCAAATTGGCTAAGTTCTATTAAGGTGTTAAACGGATGATAGAAACACAGACTCCAGAAAAGATTCATTTTGAAATTTCAAAAATGCTTTCCATGGGTGTGTCTTATATCGATGCTTTGGTAGAATATTCAAAAGCTAAAAACGTAGAGATTGAAACGATAGCAGAGATAGTTAAGAAGTCTGCTGTCATGAAAGAAAAGATTAGATCTGAAGCTGTCAGTATGAAATTGGTGAAAAAAGACAAAAATGACAATAAACTATGCGACTGAACAATCATTTCGTGTTTATGTCGATTACCTAGCACTCAAGAAACATTTTACTACAGATGGTTACGACTATCATAAGTACAATGGCAAAGTAAAAGCTTCGTTCGATAACTTTACTACTCGCAGAGACACGTTCTTCTTTTATAAGTTGTCTCAGAAGAAAGATTGGCACAACATGATATTAGCCAATATTCTCAAGAATAACAACGCTTGGATACGCGATATAGTAGAAGAAACTGGTGAGGCTGTATTTGCAGAATGGGAAGGTCGTATCGACTCTCTAACCTACACCTTCAAGGACGATCTTTCCAAAATGAAAGAGAATTATGCTGACAACTTTACTCCAGTCGGTGGTCAGCATCCATACATCATGACGTTATATTTACAAAACAAAGTTTCGATAGAGACTTTTACTATACTGAGTCATCTATCCAAGATACATGACAGATGGTCGAACGAAATAGTTGACAAAGTTGTAGCTCGTGATATTATTAGACTATCAAGAAAGTACTATCCGTTTTTAGGGATAGACATAAAAAAATTTTCAGAAATCGTCAAAAACCGCTTCTTTTGAAGATAAATAATATCGTGATGATGAATATAACGTTCATACATTGCGATACATCGTTTTATACACCGCATATACAAGGAGAAATACTATGGCTGTAGATTTTCAATCACTCAAAAAGAATCGTTCAAAGTCACTCGAGAAACTGAACGAACAGCTAACAAAAATCACTTCCAAATCATACGCAGATCCTAATGAAGGAAAGTTTTGGAAGCCAACTCGAGACTCAGCAGGAAACGGTTTTGCGATTATTCGCTTTCTAGACTCCCCACAGGGCGAAGATATGCCTTTCGTTCGTCTATGGGATCACGGTTTCCAAGGTCCTGGTGGATGGTATATCGAGAACTCTCTCACGACCATCGGTCAACCAGACCCAGTATCTGAGCTCAACACCAAGCTATGGAATGCAACCACGGATGATGCTTCTCCAGAACGTCGTCAGGCGCGCAACCAAAAGCGTAGACTGCACTACATTTCAAACGTTTACATTATCAAAGACTCAGGCAATCCTGAAAACGAAGGTAAGGTATTCCTCTTCAAGTATGGTAAGAAGATCTGGGATAAGCTCAACGATCTTATGAATCCATCGTTCGAAGATGAGAAGCCAGTCAACCCATTCGATCTCTGGGAAGGTGCTAACTTCCGTCTCAAGATCCGTGTTTTCGAAGGCTATCCAAACTACGACAAGTCAGAGTTCGACTCACCATCTGCTCTGTTTGATGACGATGAAGAAATTGAAAAGGTTTGGAAGAAGTCACACTCTCTACAAGAGCTTGTTGATCCAAAGAACTTCAAATCTTACGATGAGCTAAAAGCAAAGCTTCATCGCGTTCTTGGTATCACTGGTTCTGATGCCGATCTTCGTTCTAAGGCTGCAGGCTCTGCCGAAGAAGATCTATACGAAGAGCTTGATCTAAGCAAGTCTGCTCCACCAAAGAAAGAAGCAGCAGCACCTGCAATGAAGGAAGAATCTCCGTCACTTGAAGAAGATGACGATGATCTTGAATTCTTCCGTAATCTTAGCAAAGGCTAAAACATAAATCAAAAGAAGAGAGGGGAATTCCCCTCTCTTCTAACCATTCAACTCAACTTATGTTGAGCAGTTTGTATACTTTAGTAAAAGGAATACACATGAAAAAAGAGGATAAAATAGAAGAATTTGATTTTGGTTTTAGTTTTGCTGACGACGAGATTGAAGAAGTTAAAGAAAACTTTCAAGCAGTAATTCGTGATGATAAAGAAAAGATAGAAGAATTAGAGAACAGGTTAAATCTTCTATATTCATCGATAATACCATTCTTAGATAATCTCTGCAAAAATCCAGAAAAATCTACTATTCACTGGCCAAACAGAGTCGAAAAGATCCAAGAGTACAAACAAAAATTAAAACAAATCGTAGAAGGGAAACATCAATGAGTCTTTTAGATAAAATGCTGAAAGCAGGAAGTATTAAATCTGCTTCTGTTCTTTCTAAATCTTCATTCTTTAACGCAAAAGAAGTAATTCCCACCGATCTTCCAATTCTTAATATCGCTTTCAGTGGATCGCTTGACGGCGGATTGCTGCCTGGACTTACAGTTGTAGCAGGTGCGTCAAAGAGCTTCAAGACGATGTTGTCTCTATACTGCATGAAAGCGTATCTTGATAAGCACGAAGATGGTGTTGCAATACTTTACGACTCAGAATTTGGTATCACACCAGACTATCTTGAGAGCTTCAATATCGACATCGACAGAGTCATCCACATTCCAATCGAGAACGTCGAGCAGCTTAAGTTCGATATCGTCCAGAGACTCGGTGAAATTGAAAAGAAAGACAATGTCTTTATCATGATCGACTCTATCGGTAACCTTGCCTCGAAGAAGGAAGTCGAAGATGCTGAGAATGAAAAGTCGGTTGCTGATATGTCTCGTGCAAAGAGTCTCAAGTCTTTGTTCCGTATCATCACTCCGCACCTAACAACCAAGGCTATTCCATGTATCGCCATTAACCACGTGTATCAAGAGATTGGTATGTTCCCAAAGGCTATCGTTAGCGGTGGTACCGGTATCTACTATTCAGCAAACCAAATCTTTATTATCACGAAAGCACAAGAGAAGGAAGGTACTGAACTAGCTGGTTTCAGGTTCACAATCAATATCGAAAAGTCAAGATATGTAAGAGAAAAATCAAAGCTACCATTCAGTGTATTCTTTGATAGTGGTATCTACAAGTGGTCCTCGCTATTCGAGCTTGCACAAGAATCTGGTCACATTATCAAGCCAAAGGTTGGTTGGTATCAGACAGTCGATATGGAAACTGGTGAAATTTCTGCCAAGAGCTATCGCGCAAAAGAAATTGAAAACAACGACGAATACTTCGAGGGTCTCATCAAAGACAAGACGTTTAAAGAGTATGTAGAACGTAAGTTCAAACTAGCGGCAGGCGCTGGTGGTGATAAACAAGTAGATCTTGATGAAGACGACGAAGTTGACATTGACGAGTAATTGTGTTATTATGTATTAAGAAATTGCTCTGATCATTTTTGGTCAGAGCATAATTTATTCGCAAGAGGTAGGTAATTGATGCTAGAAAAAACAATCGTTTCTAATCTTCTATTCAATGAAGAGTTTTCAAGAAAAGTTTTCCCCTATATTAAAGAAGAATACTTTGATGAGAATACACATAAGAAAATCTTTTCAACCTATGCAGAATATGTAGATAAGTATAAAGAACCTCCTTCAGTTGAAGCTCTTAAAATTTCGATCGACAAACGCAAGGATCTCAACGAGTCAGCATACAAAGAGATATGTCAAGTTATCGACACACTTGACTATGACAAGAGCACTAATCAAGAATGGCTACTAGACGAGACTGAAAAGTTCTGTCAAGACAAAGACCTATACAATTCAATCCGAAAAGCTATCCTCATTCTCGATGGTCAGGACAAACAGAACGACAAGGGTGCAATTCCTAAGCTGCTATCTGACTCACTCGGTATCAGCTTTGACACGAGCGTAGGTCATGACTTTCTTGAAGACTTCGAGTATCGTTACGACTACTACCACAAGAAAGAAGAACGACTCGCATTTGACATCGACATTCTGAACAAGATCACTAAGGGTGGTTTACCTAGAAAGTCTATGACAGTTCTTCTAGCAACTACTGGCGGTGGTAAGTCTCTCGTCAAGTGTCACTTAGCTGCGACGAGTCTCATGTTCGGAAGAAACGTGCTCTATATCACGATGGAATTGCCAGAGGAAGAGGTTGCTCGTCGTATCGATGCTAATCTGCTCGACACAAGACTTGATGAACTAATGATTCTACCAAGAGATACCTGCGAGACAAGAATCAACCGTGTTAAGAACAAGACTCCAGGTAAGCTAATCATTAAGGAATATCCAACTGGTTCTGCCCATGCTGGTCACTTTCGACATCTATTGAACGAGCTTCGCCTGAAGAAGAACTTTGTTCCAGACATCATCTTTGTTGACTATTTGAACATCTGTGCTTCTTCAAGAGTAAAAGGTGCAGCTGCAGGTAACTCCTACACTCTTGTCAAGTCTATCGCTGAAGAAGTTCGAGGTCTTGCTATGGAATTCAACGTATCTGTAGTCACTTCGTCTCAGTTCAACAGAAGCGCGTACGATAGCTCTGACGTAGATCTTTCAAACACTTCAGAGTCTATGGGTATTACTCACACAGCCGACGCGATCTTTGGTCTTATCAGTAATGAAGAGCTCGAGGAAAGAAAGCAACTCATGATCAAACAGCTGAAAAATCGCTGGGGCGATCTTGGCTACTATAAGCGTTTTATAGTTGGTATTGACCGTGCAAAAATGAAGATCTTTGATCTTGAAGAGGACGCACAAAAGAAAGTGCTTTCAGAAAGCAAGATGGGTGACGACGACGATAAGCCTGTGTTCGATAAGTCTGCATTTGCTGATGAATGGGCTGATGTGACAAGTAAGCGTAAAAAGAAAATCAAGGAAGCAGAGGATATACTATGAGTTATACATTGAAAGAAAAGGATGGTTCCTTTGACATCTATGAAAAGAACAGTGATGTACTTATCGAACTGAAATCAGAGGAGAAAAGAGCAAAGGATCTGTGTCGAAAGCTCAATCTTGGATCTGGTTTTAATGGATGGACTCCATTGTTTTTCGCAGTCAAGTACAAGGGAGAAGCTTAAGCTTCTCCCTCTTTTTTTATAAATACTACTATAACAACTACAAAAGATCTAAAATGAAAAGTTTTATAGAGTTTATAAAGGAAGAAGAGTTTAAATCAATGGAGTATGATGATCTTAATAAAGGTGATTTGTTTACTAATGTTGGAAACTACTTAGACTCGATAAGCCAGAATAAGAATTTTCAGGTAAACACCTTGAAAAAAAGAGGACAGCCTGGTAAAAATATTAAGAGTATGCGCGAATATAGAATGCAATTAATTAATAAAAATAATGACACTTCTAAAGAATATATAGATTTTTTGAAGAGACAATTGCAACAAAATAAGCAGATAGATTATTTAGAATATAATAAAATTTCTCCAAATAGCTCTAAATTTTCAAGCTTTTCTTTTAAGATAAACAACCAAAATTTTGATATCGTTATAGCTAAAGGCGCAAACAGAGGTGAAAATTTTGAAAAGCAAACTGTAACAGATTTGTCTTCTTACTTCGGCGTCTCTAAGAGCGATCGCAAATTTGCCAAACTTATCGAATTGATGAATGCAGAAAATCAAGAATTTGCAGCGGCTGAAATTATAGATGTAAAACAGAGAACAGGGAGTACGAGGAAAGAAGGCGTACCAATAGAAAAATTAGGTGCTGTAATAGGCGATATTGTTCTAGTGGACGCAACGAATAAAGAATGGTTTGTGTCACTTAAGGATGTGAATGGCGACAACTTTAGTTCGTATTCTGGAGCGTCCAGTCTCTTCGAAGTCTCATCGGGCGCGCTGATGTTTAACTCAGAAGGCGCTAATTTTCTAAAGGCCTTTGGTGTTGATCTGAACAAAGTACAAGCTGGATTTGATGAACGTAGAAAATATGGCGGTTTTAGACCAAAGTTTCCAACATCAAACGCTAATCAAACTGAGTTAAAGAAGATATTTGAAAGAGCTTGGGGTATGAACTACTTCTATGTTAGAAAAACCAATGACTCAAATATGTGGAAAGTTTTTTGGTTAGATAGAAAATATCTAGACTTGCTAACTAATAATATAGTTGTAGATGAAATTATATATCCATCTAAAAAAACAAAACAAATAACTATAAAGTGTCATAATAAAAAACAAAAGTATTTAATAGAAATAAGAAATTCTAAATCTGGCGAATATCCAAACGATATAAAGTTTAAGGTAAAATAAATGCTAACTTTTAGACAATATCTCGAAGAGCAGACTCGCGGAAAAGGACTCACGATATTCGATATTGATGAGACGCTCTTTCGTACTAAGGCTCTCGTGAAAGTAATGAAGGACGGTAAACTAGTTCGTTCTCTGGATAATCAGCAGTACAACGAATATAAGTTACAACCTGGTGAAACATATGACTACGGTGAGTTTCGTAACGCACAAATTTTTCACGACACTTCCATTCCAATATGGTCCATGATCAAAAAGGCGAAAGCAATTATCACGAATGCGGTGAACGCAGGCTCAAAGGTGATAGTTGTAACTGCAAGATCAGACTTCGACGATAAGAAAAAATTCCTTGACACTTTCCGTAGATATGGTATAGATATTGATAAGGTATATGTGGAAAGATCAGGAAATCTAAACCTTGGATCTTCAGCAAAAAACAAGCGATTCATTTTTCATAAATACCTACGTGGTGGCAAGTATGAGAGAGTTCGTTTCTTTGACGACGCTATGTCGAATATTACTATGTTTAAGGCTCTACAGAAACACTACCCAGACGTAAAATTCGAAGCGTATCACGTTCAACACGACGGCACAGTAAGGAAAGTATGATGTTAACCTTCAAGCAGTATCTCGAAGAAGAAAAGAACGTACACATGGTGCATCTTGCTGACGCCATCATTGACGGCGGCGTGGACGGTACACGTCGAGCTATAAACTATCTGCGTGCTCTACGCGACATGCTTGCTGGAAATACAAAGGCTCCAGTGAATGTTTCTACGAAATGGGATGGAGCTCCAGCAGTCTTTGCTGGGACGGATCCATCGGACGGTAAGTTCTTTGTAGCTAAGAAGGGCATCTTCAACAAGAATCCAAAGGTTTACAAAACTAACGCAGATATAGACGCCGACACTTCAGGCGATTTGAATACAAAATTGAAACTAGCTCTTGCTGAGTTGCCAAAACTCGGTATCAAGGGCGTGATACAAGGTGATTTTCTTTATGCGAGAGAAGATATTAAAGAAGTTGATATTGATGGAGAACCGCATATTACTTTCCATCCTAATACGATTGTCTACGCGGTACCAAAGAAAAGCGAACTCGCTAAACAAATACTTGGATCCAAGATCGGTGTGGTATGGCACACAGTCTACAGAGGAGACTCTTTTGAAACAATGTCAGCGAGTTTTGGAGAGGAGATTGCAGGAAATCTCAAAAAAGTAAAGACTGTATGGTCGGTTGACGCTGTGTTCAAGGATCTTTCTGGAAACGCGACGATGACAGCAGAAGAGACTAAACACGTAACGAGTCTTCTGTCTGAAGCGGGTAAGATTTTCTCTAGAATGAAGAGACCTGTGCTTGATGATCTTTCAAACAATGAGGACAGACGCATACGTGTAAACGCTTTCATCAATACTAAAGTTCGTGAAGGCGAGCGTATCGGCGACCCTGCAAAATTTGTAAAGGACATGATCAAGTACATCGAAGACTTCTATCAGAAAGAAGCAGACAAGAAGAAGACAGAAGCTGGAAAGCAATCCACCTATCAGAAACGCGATGAGATACTGTCTTACTTTAAGGAACACGGGTCTGACGTCGTGGATGTGTTCAAGATCTATAGTTACATCGATGAAGCTAAATATGTAATAATAGATAAACTGAACAGAGTAAAGAATTTAAGAACATTCCTCAAGACTGCAGATGGATATGAAGTTACAAACCAAGAGGGCTTTGTTGCTATTGATCACGTAGGAAAGAACGCGCTTAAGTTGGTCGACAGACTTCAATTCAGTAAGGCAAACTTCTCATCAGAATATATTAAGGGTTGGCAACGATAATGGCACAGTTTAGAAAAGATACACACCAATACTTAGGTGACAGCAAAACACTCTTTGAAACGGTTATGATTGCTGATCAATACGGCAATCTTGTTGGTGCTGCTAACCCATCCGGTATGGCAGTCGACGGTTTTGGAAGAGCAAGAAGCTCATTCCCAGTAACACTATTCGACTCTCAGCACAGGTATTTTGATAACGGCAGAATTAACACCGCTAATACTGCAGGCGGCACATTCACGCACAATGCAAACACATCAATGATAGAGATGACGATAGACTCTACGACTGGAGCAGAAGTCAAGAGAGAAACGTCTAGAGCATTTCCATATCAGCCAGGTAAATCGTTACAGGTAATGATCACGTTTACGATGAATTCACCGAAATCTGGTCTGCGTCAAAGAGCAGGCTACTTTAGCGAACAGAATGGTATCTATCTTGAGCAGGACGGATCAAACGTCTATATCGTAAAGAGATCCTATACTTCAGGGTCTGTTGTAAATACTAGAGTCTTACAATCGAATTGGAACATGGATACTATGTTAGGAAATGGTCCGTCTGGTCTAACTCTAGATTTAACTAAGTCTCAAATTTTCTTCATGGATATAGAATGGCTTGGTGTTGGATCAGTTCGTGCTGGATTTGTTGTCAATGGCCAGTTCATACACTGTCACACGTTCCATCATGCAAATATTGCTACTGAAACATACATGACAACAGCAACGCTGCCTGGTAGAGTTGAGATAACAAATACAGGTGGCATGACTGGTACTGCTACATACAAGCAAGCATGCTTCACGGTGATATCGGAAGGTGGATATGACCTAAGAGGTAGAGCTAGATCTATACTCACACCAGTTACAGCACCTAGAACACTAACTACAGCAGGTGTCTACTATCCAGTAGTTTCAATACGTCTTAAGTCAACAAGACTTGATGCAGTTGCAGTTCTTAAGAACCTACACATACTAGGGACAAGTAACGTAGCTAGATACTCATATAAAATAGTTTCTAACGCAACAGTTACTGGTGGAACTTGGAATTCTTTTGGTGATGATTCAAACGTTGAGTATAGTATAGACTCAACCACTATGAGCGGAGGTACAGATAGGATTGGAGGATACACAACTGTTTCCAACCAGAGTGCGCCTGTTGTTACTCTAGATGGTGAAACCTTCAAGTATCAGCTAGAGAGAAATACCTTTACTTCTACGCCAGTCACACTTACTCTTGCTATCGCAGGTGGTGCAAACGGTGACACTGTTCTAGCTGGATTGGATTGGGAAGAAATAGTTTAATTACTAAACGAATAGCTGCCTTTCGGAAATGTCAATACTCGTTACCTATTTTTGTGTTATTATGCCTATAAATAAAAGCGAATAACACACAGAGTAGGAGACAGAAATGATTAGAAAGCTAATCAATGCTTATAAAAAGCACATGATCTATAGAGCAACATACAATGAGCTAGCTAAGCTTAAGGATAGACAACTATACGATCTAGGTATAGATCGCTCACAGATAGAAGAAGCATCGCGCGAAGCTGCCTATGGTGCCGAAGAGAAGATCGAATTTAACTTCTTCAAGAACATCTTTAAAGTCAAGACCGACAAGGATAGAATCGACGAATATCTATCTGACTCTGTCAACACAGTAGATCTAGAGAATAGACTAAGAAATGTAGATAGAGGACTTGCCCCTTGGCAGATAAGAGCTAGAAACTTTTCACAGAATGGATGGGTATAATGATAGATCCAGACCACAGCGTATTTAGAACGTATATCGAAAAGAAGAAAGGTGGCAAGTGATGGCACACATTCCATACTACGGCGAAGACGAAAAAGAAGAAAAGAAAAAGAAATGATCAGTAATCTGTCAGACAAAGACATAATCAACTACTATCGTATTGAATACTTTAAAGAATGGCACAACGCTTGGAAGAATGGTATGAATCTAACAGCGAGTGACATTAGATTTAGACTCGGCTTAAAGTAATTCTGCAACACAAAATTCAAATAAATAAATGGCGGAAATAAAATTCCGCCATTTTTGTTTGGAGATTAGCATGAAGATAGTTACTGTTTTGAAAACGAGTCCAGATTACAAGAAGGAATATGTAGACCTATTGTACAACCAGTGCAAGAAGCACGCACCAAACGTAGAATTTGTTTGTATATCTGATGACCCAACAGTTCCAGGTTACATTAAGATGGAACACTCTTGGCCGAGATGGTGGCCAAAGATGGAAATATTCAAGATACACGGTCCTGTGCTGTATCTTGATCTCGACACGATCATAGTAAACAACATCGATGATTTGATAAAGAAGGCTTCACAGCATGAGTTTGTTGGTATACGAGACTTCTATAAGGATCACAGAATGCAGAGAACTCTAGGCTCTGGCGTGATGTTTTGGACTGGAGACATGAGATACCTTTATGAAGAGTTTCTTAAAGATCCGCAAAAGAATATGGATGAGTGTACAACTACAAGATGGTGGGGCGATCAAGGTTTCATAGAAAAGACTATAAAGCACAAGGTAGTTTACTGGCAGGATATTACTCCACATAAACTAGTGAGTTGGAAGGTACACTGTAAGAACGGTGTTCCAAAGGATGCTGCGATAATAGCCTTTCACGGCAAGCCAAAACCTTGGGACATCAAGCTACCATGAAGTGCATGATCTATCAAGTATATCTTGGCGCAGAAAATAATCTATACAACTTTTGCACAGACTCTGTAAAGAAGTACTGCGCAAAGCACGGTATAGATCATATAGTTCAAAAAGAACCCATACTCAAGATACAGCCAGACATTAAGAATATGGGAAGAAGCATGCAGTCGTTTCAAAGACTCGGCTACCTTCCGATATACGAAAAGGAAAACGCATTTTCGTACTTAGATCAATATGATGCGATAGCTATTGTAGACTCAGACATCTTCATTCGAGATAATGCTCCAAACATATTTGAAGAACTTACAGACTATACATTCGCTGGCGTTGTAGAGCGTGAGATGCCCATTACTCATAAGTATGCTTTCAAGATCAAGTCGTATTCTCATGGGCAGTACGGTTCGCTAAAGGATGTTAACTGGAAATGGAATGATCGTGGGGCTGAGTTCATGAACATGGGACTCATGATGTTTAGTAGTAATCTGAAACAGTATCTAAAGGGAAATTCTCCAAAAGAATTTATCATGAGACCAGAATTCAAGGGATTTGTAGATGGTATCGGAAACTGGAAATGGTCGACAGATCAGACACTCTTGAATTATTGGATCAAAAAGGAAAATATGAAAGTAAAGAATCTTTCATGGAAATGGAACGCGCTATACAGTGCAGTAGAAACAAATAAATTAAATGAGGCACACTTTATACACTTTTTCTTGAAAGATCTATTACCAGAAAAGGGTGAGAATATAAAGAGTTTAGTATCGGAGCTAGGTATCTAAAATGATGATCGGTCAAAATAAAAATTCAGTTAGCATACTTGATAAAATACCGTGTAATTCGATTGGAGCAGAAATTGGTGTTTGGAAGGGTGACAGTTCAGAACTATTTTTAAAAACAACAAATCCAAAAGAATTACATCTAGTTGATCCTTGGTCGTTCGATGCGTTTGCTGAGAATTTAACAGAAGAAGAATACAAAAAGGAAGTAGAAAAATATTCTAAAATAACGAATGGTAAAGATAGAAAATCGTTTGAAGAGTATTACGACAGAATATATCAAGGAGTCGTATCAAGATTTAAATCGAGTCCTAACGTTATAATACACAGAAAGACATCCACAGAATGGTTCAACACATTTAATAAAAAATTAGATTGGATTTATATTGATGGTGATCATACATACGACGGATGTTTAGATGATTTAAATAACTGTTTAAAGGTAATGAAACCAAATTCAATTATATTTGGTGACGACTACGGAAATAAACCAGACGTAAAAAGAGCGGTTGATTACTTTTCAGTGGATAAGAATCTTGTAATTTTAGGAACAAATCAATTCATGATAGAGGTACAATAATGCATCCGTCTTCAATGGAAAATATGAGAAAAGCTAGAGCTCACATGAAAGGTTTGGGTACTAATCTGATAGTACTTGACGTAGGTGGAAGATCACTTGATATTAATGTCAAGAACAGATCATATCAAGAAATTTTTAGAGACGTCTCGAGTCATTTCTATATAGCCGATATATGTGCCGGCCCTGGAGTGACACACGTGATGCCTGGTCCATACACACTACCTTTCGAAGACGACTCGATAGATCTGGTAGTTTCTGGACAAACACTCGAGCACGTTAAGAATCCATTCCGCAGTGTAGCAGAAATGTTTAGAGTGTTAAAGCCTGGTGGCTACATAGCTCTGATAGCGCCAAGCGCAGGGCCGAAGCACGACAACCCAGATTGTTGGAGAATCATGGACGATGGATTTAAAGCGATCGCTGAAGAGGTGGGCATCACGGTGATCGCAGACTGGGTCGATAGATCTGCTCCAGATGAAAGATCTAGAAAATGGCAGGATCACGTTTTTGTTGGCTATAAAGAATGAAAGCAGTCTGTATCGTAATCAAGAACAACAAAATTTCAGAGAATGGATACCAAAATTTAGTCAACTCTTCAAGAGACGTAGGCAATGATTTTGAAATTTTGAAATGGAATGCTGTCACGCCAGAAAATGTGGATAAATTCATCGAGGGATCTGGAGTTAGATGGAACTATCCGTGGAAGGGTTCCCATCACGATGAGGAGACTGGCCTGTTAAAATCTGCATACAACACCGCAAATCCGAAAGCTAGAATTGCATGTGCTGTAAGTCACTATTGTCTTTGGTCCGAAAGCGCAATGAATAATGAAACTATGTTAATACTAGAGCACGATGCACTCTTCATAAATAAAATAGATTTTAGTCCTGATGATACGAAAGCAGAAATTATTGGAATCAACAATCCAATAGGTGCAACGAGAAGAGCTAATCTATTTCACTCTAAGATACAGGAATCAGAACTACAGTTTCAATTGATACCAAAAATAGACGATGATATAATACCGCAGGGATTAGCAGGAAACTCTGCATATATAATCAAACCAAATGGCGCTAAAAAGCTATTAGAGTTAGTAGATAGATACGGTCTTTGGCCAAATGACGCAATAATGTGCCGTCAATTAATTTCAAAAATGTGTGTTACAAAAAAATACTACACAAGAGTTCAGGGTTTACAATCAACGACATCAACATGAAAGCATACGTAATTACAATTATGACACTACCACAGTCTGTAGAGATTGCAGATAGATGTATCGATAGCGGTAAAAAATTCGGCGTTGACATAGAAAAGTTTCCTGCAACGACACCAAAGGACGATGTGTATAAGATAGTGTCGAGTGAACAGATCAACATTTCCGGATTTGACGAAAGATTTTCTAGAAAAGAGAATGCGATCGCTTGCTTTCTATCCCACTACAGACTATGGAAAAAGTGTGTAGAAGCTAACGAGAGTATCTTCATACTTGAGCACGATGCAGTCGTAACTAGCAAGATAGACATGAACGTTTCCTTTAAGGGAGTTCTGTCTCTAGGAAAACCATCATACGGTAAATTCACTACACCTAGAAATGGAATTGGACCGTTAACTTCTAAGGACTATCTTCCTGGTGCACACGCCTACATGATAAATCCTATGGCAGCAAAACATCTGATAAATAGATCTAAAATTAAAGCAATACCGACGGACGTTTTTATAGACCGTAGGCAGTTTTCTTGGATCGAGGAACTATACCCTTGGCCAGTAGAAGTTCAAGACTCATTCAGCACAGTTCAAAAAGTAGCCGGATGTATTGCGAAGCACAACTACAAAGAAGGTTTTGAAATACTATGAAAGAATGGTTTGAAGGAAAGACAGTCGCAATAATAGGAAACGCGATGTCACTCTTTGACAAGGAATATGGTGCTGAGATAGACTCACACGACGTTGTCGTTCGTTTGAATAAAGCTGCCATGCTCTATGAGAGAATGGACGCAATAAAGAGCCACGGCAGAAAAACTGACGTGTGGATATTTTGGAATACCAGCGAATACAAAAACTATTTCCATAAGCATCCAAAAGTAAAGAAGATGCACGCTGGGCACCAGGCAAGATTTGAAGCGAACACTAGACTAGTTGATTTTGTGTATCCGATGATTCCGAACTATGAAACTCTAAAGAGAAAAGCTGGTAATCACAACAATCCAACTACAGGTTTAATTGCGCTCGATTGGATTCTATACTGTCAACCAAAAAGTCTCGACATATACGGGTTTGATTGGAAAGAAACTCCAACTTTCACGGACCCTAAAAGAGTACGTGATAGATCCTGCCCGCACGATTATCCAACAGAAAAGAAATATGTAGAAGAAGAAATATTAACTCTTCCAAACGTGAGATTGAGATCATGAAAGAATGGTTTGATGGAAAGAGTATAGCAGTGATAGGTAATGCTAAATCACTGTTCAATAAAAATTACGGTAAAGAAATCGATTCTCACGATGTAGTAATACGAATCAACAAGGGTATTGAAGTTTGCGCTAATTCAAAATTAATACTTTCACACGGCAAAAAAGTTGACATTTGGTGCTTTAACTTGTATAAGTCTTTAGAAAATTTTGATAACTTTATGAAAAAACAGATACCTCAAAATTATAAAAGATTGCAGATGAACTACTCACCATTAACTGGACATTTTGACTCTACAATTAGTGAAACTGCTATAAATGAAGTTAAAAACATTTTTGCACCAAAGAAGATAACAACTGGTTTTAGAATACTGCATTATCTTACTAAATTTGATACAAGCAGAGTAGACGTGTATGGTTTTGATTGGAAAGAAACACCGACATACTATGTTAATTACGTGAGTAAATCAGACTTTGATCATGACTATAAGAAAGAAAAAGAATACTGCTTTACGAACTACTTCAATAGCGGCAAGTTCAATCTTAAAAGCTAGTGATTTTATAAATATGCAATATCATCCTTTATTTTAGAGTTTCAAATGGAAAAAAAGAAAAAGCAACTGCTAAAGATCAATCCTAAAGGGTTTGATCCAAAAAAGTATATAGATCTAGAACCTAAATTAGATGATCGAACCATGAACGAACAAAAGAGCAAGACAGCAGTCATTACTTTTGGAAGATTTTCTCCTCCTACAATAGGACACGAAAAGCTCGTAAATAAGATCAAGGATGTCGCCGCCGCGCGCAGAGCAGA
>OGVO01000062.1_pt1 | contig 18208 bp, 19 predicted proteins | sample 1575771 | NCBI WGS metagenome assembly OGVO01 (sample SAMN07581527, study PRJEB24739) | freshwater metagenome | place: Singapore | collected 2015-01 | reverse complement strand
TGTTTCCCAGTCACGATAGAGGGGGTAAAGAAACCTTCCCCAGAATAACCCTGCGGCGCTTCAACAGTAGCAATAGCATCAGCAGTATTGGCAGGTATGGGGTTGATATTAAATCTAACGGGGCGTGCCATAGTCTTTCGGTTATTTATAATGGTTGTTTATATAACCATCAAAGCTTTGTCTTGTTGTCAAAAAACCGTGAATCTTATCACGGCCGGTTTAATCTTCCCATTTAAGGGCTCCTTTCTTCACGATATAGATAAATCCGATCAGGAAGAAGGATACAAACATTAGAACAGCCAAAAATCCATCCCATCCCAATTCTCTGAAATTAACAGCATAGGGATAGAAGAAAATTACTTCCACATCAAACAATACGAAAAGGATTGCCACCAGAAAGTATTTGATGGCCATGGGTTGACGGGCATCACCATGACTTTCAATACCACTGGCAAAGGTTTCAAGTTTATCGGCTGTTTTGCGCTTTGGACCAACCCATTGTGATACAGCGATCATTGTAGCCACAAAACCTGCCGCAAAAATCAATTGAATTCCTATCGGTAAATAACCAGACGCGTTGCTGGTTGCTGATGCATCTAACAGTTGGATAAGCCAGTTCATGTTAAAACATTAATGTCCGGCAAAAATAAGCCTGCGAAGGCATATAAAAAGAAAAACTCCCCCGTTATTGGAGGAGTTTTTACCGAAATATTTAGAAACTTAACTTCCTGAGCCACTCGATGAGGTAGCAGAAGTGGTTTTATTACCTGAACCTTGTTTTTCTTTGGCTTTGATACCCTCAACAATAGCTCCTTTTGCACTTGTTGCATATTGGTTCTCATCACCAGGAGTTGGATATAGAGCCAGCATTTTATCCGCAACTTCTAATCCTTTTTCCAGTTCCTTAGATTTGTTTACATAGAACTGAAGTCTGTAATACAAATTCAGGAAGATGGCTTTTTTATTCTTTTCTTGGTCTTTCATGTAGAAAGAATCCAGATAATCCAATACTGCGATAGCGGCACCTGTGGTTGTATCAGGATCTGAAGCTAATGCAGCTCTTTTCAGGAAAGAATAAGGCTGTGGTTTATCAGGAAAAGCAGCTAGGTATTTTTTACCCAATTCAATGGTAAGAGGGTAATCTTTTCCATTTAAAGCGGTGCTTGTGAACTGGTAGTACTCATATTCACCCATGCTGCCACCTTTCAATTCCAGCTGTTTTTGCAACCAACCTAATTGCTCACGATACAAACCTGCCTTGCCATAGATCTCAGCAGCTTTACCCATGTAAGCAATTTTGCTGTTTTTCAGTGTATCCAGTGTCATTGCTTTTTCAATATAAGCTACTGCTTGTGCTTCACTTCCTTTGAAACGTGAATAGATCTTTGTAGCTAATTCACACTGAGAAGTAGTAATAGCTGCAGGATCTGCGCTTGCAAAGAACTTCTCGATAGATTCCTTAGCTCTTACTGAATCATTGGTACGATCGTAGTTATATGCGTATACAACATTCAACTCAGGTAAATTGGCGATTCCACCTACTTCCGCTTCGATCTGCTTAGCTTTTTCCAAACTCTCGTTATACTTACCCGCACGGAACAAGTAGTCAGCTACGAACAAATCTGTTTTAGGATCTTTATCTGCATTTGCTACATATTTATCCAGGTATTCCTTAGCTCTTGGCACATCCTTATCTGCGTAATAGTTATACAATGTATAATATACCGGAGGATAAGTAGGATCTGTAGCAATGGCGTCATTATAGAATTGCTCAAACAATTCTTTATTATTCTGACTCTGATAGATTTTACCAATACGGAACTTTGCTTTTACACTCTTAGGATCGCGCGTAATGGCCTCCTGGTAAGCTTTTACAGCCTCACCACCATTTTCACCGCCTAATTTCAGGTAACTGATACCCATATTAATGTAGATATCAGGATTGGTTAAATCCAAAGCAGCAGCCTGCTTCAGCTTTTCGATACCATAAGCAGGATCACCCACTTTGCTTCCTCCATCTGCATTAGCTCTACCAATGGCATTTAAAATGCCCGGATTACCCTTTCCTTTATTTCTACCTTTTGTTTCAGTGGTAGCAGTAATGGCCTGTTCAAACTTCTGTTTCGCTGAATTGATGTCGCCACCTTCAAGAATTTCAAGGTGACCCATACCCACCAGTAACCAGGCATCACTACCTGCATCTTGTAAACCTTGTTGATACACAGCTTTGGCAGCATTGATCATTTCTTTAGTCAATGCACCAGCCTCACCTGCAATCAGGGACTGACCGTACCAATAGATCGTTTGAGGATCTTTTGGATTGGCATCATATGCCTTTTTCAAGGTTTCACGGGCGCTTTTGAATTTCTCGTAGTTGAGGAATTTAATTCCGTCAGCCACCTGCGCCATCAAGCACTGTACAGCAAGCAACGCTGTCACGATCAAAGAAACGGTCTTCTTCATTTGTCGGTTTTTATAGTTGTATGTTAATCTGCGTCTTTTATGCTTCCCGAGCGTTTACCGAAACCCATTTTAGCGGGAACGAGAAAAGCTCTTCGGAATATCAACTGTCCTCTTTCCATACTCATGAAATTCATAAAGCCTGTTCCGAGTCCTGTTGCGTTTTCTTTCAATATATAATACAATGGCCGTGCCAAAGGATATTGCCCATATGAAATTGTTGCCTGTGAGGGCTTTGCGAATATATCTTTTTCCTCACATTTAACACATTCTACCAATCCCAAGCGAATTTTCTTCAAATACGCTAATTGGACCGGATCATAACTATCTGCGATCCAACTGATCCCTAGAAATCCAACCACATCTTTTCTACCTGCCACAATATCCAATACATGTTGGCTATTATTTGCTGCCACTACATTCGCTCCAAAATTTGCACCTTTTAGTACAGAATCTTTTAAATAGCGAACAGTACTGGTAGCTTTATTTCCATCCATTACTGCTGTTATCTTATCCTTACCGCTGAGGATATTTTTTAATTTGCTTAGGGTAAAAACACTATCAGGTGATTGATTATTAACGATTACTGCAACAGCATCGTAAGCCAGTACACCATATAGTGGTGAATAAGACAACTGATTCTCAAAGAACGATGCCTCCGTTTTTGTTAATCCACGCGCTACGATGACCATTCGCGTACTATCATTTTGCAGATCCCTGAAACAATCTGATTCCGGTTTATAGGAAACGATAATATCTGTTTCGGGGAAGGAGGATTTATGTACCCTCAACTGCTCCTCAATGACCGGTTTAAAACTCTCATCCACACTAACTCTGATCGTACCTTTTGTAGGTGTATCAGTAGTTAGCACCTTTTCCTGTTGTTCAGCACAACCCATCAACAGAACCAAAAAACCTAGTGCAACCGTATAAAATTTGTTTCTGGTCATGTTAATAATCTCTCTTAATCCCTCTATACAATCTGAACCCTCCATATAATGTAAATACAGTCCCCATTAAATAACGGAACATAGGATCGATCATTAATAACTGTTCGATCTTCAACTTCTCCGCTAATAATAAAAGAACTGCTGTGCCGAGTATAATCACCGCCATAGAAAGATCATAGATCATTCTCATGATCTTGTAACTTTTCTGCTGCCTTTCTCTAAAATCCGTGGCCATACTGTTCTTTTTATACCCGAGGGTGGGCAATTTAGTCAATAATTTTATTTGTTTGCCGAAATCAAGGTGTCATTTTCTAGTAAAATGGTACTGAATTAATATTTAGATGCCCGATTGATTTCTTTCCATACTGTCATATGTTAAAGAGCTAATAAGTGAGTTGACAGTGGAAAGTTGACAGTTGACAGTAATACAATAGCTTATAGGTAATGGCTTATCGTTATCTTCTTTCTATCAACTGTCATCTGTCAACTATTCACCATCCTACCATTTGCCATCTCCTATTTGCTATTACCTATTCGCCATCCATCTGCTATCTTTGCAACCATGAAGGTATTGATGGTCTGCTTGGGGAATATTTGCCGTAGCCCATTGGCAGAAGGCATTCTTCAGCAAAAAGCCAGGGAAGCAGGATTGGCATGGAAAGTAGATAGTGCCGGAACCGGAAACTATCATATTGGTGAACCGCCACATCAGCTTTCGCAGAAAGTAGCTCGTTTAAATGGTATTGATATAGGACATCAACGTTGTCGACAGTTTCATCCGAATGATATGGATCAATTTGATTTGATCTATGTTATGGATCACGATAATTATCAGGATGTCAAAAGAATGAGTGGCGAGAAATGGAATGAATCAAAAACAAGATTAATACTTAACGAGATCAATAATAGCAATGATCCAGTTCCTGACCCTTGGTATGGTACTGAGAAAGATTATCATCATGTATTTGCATTGTTGACAACAGCATGCGAAAACATTATTCAGAAATACAATCAGTCTAACAAATAAGTAAAGATGAGCAAACCCGGATTACCGCAAGGAACCAGAGATTTTAGCGCAGCAGTTGTACGTAAGCGGAACTATATCTTTCAAACCATCAAGAATATTTTTGAGCTCTATGGCTTTCAGCCATTAGAAACACCTGCCATGGAAAACCTTGAAACATTGATGGGTAAATATGGTGAAGAGGGTGATAAGCTGATCTTTAAAATATTGAACAACGGACTTGATAATCCTGCAAAGCAGGAACAGGTGATCAGTGATTTTCAAAAAGTATTAGCAGGTAAAAACACAAAAGGTATTACTGAACGTGCATTAAGATATGATCTTACCATTCCTTTTGCTCGTTATGTGGCTATGAATTATGGACAACTCACCATGCCTTTTAAACGCTACCAAATACAACCTGTATGGCGTGCCGATAGACCACAAAAAGGACGGTACCGTGAATTTTATCAGTGTGATGCAGATGTTGTAGGCAGCAATAGTTTGTTGAATGAAGTAGAGCTTACCAATATTTATGCGACTGTTTTTGATCAATTAGGTATTCCTGTTGAAATCAGGATCAACAGCCGCAAAATATTAGCAGCACTGGCTGAAGTGTGTGGTGGAGCAGATAAAATGATTGATATCACTGTGGCCATTGATAAGCTAGACAAGATCGGCATCGAAAAAGTAAAAGAAGAATTGACAGAGCGTGGATTGAATGATGAACAAATCAGCATCATTGAAAAATATCTCTCAATCACAGGTGATAGCGATAAAAAATTAAACCAACTCGAAGCACTGATTGGTAATAATGAAATTGGACAAAAAGGAATCGCAGAAATCAAACATGTTCTTGCGAACTGTCAACTGTCAACTAACAACTCTCAACTCATCCCCGACTTCACACTCGCCCGCGGACTCAACTATTACACCGGCATCATCTTTGAAGTAAAAGCATTGAATGTTCAAATGGGAAGTATTGGGGGCGGTGGTAGATATGATGACTTGACAGGATTATTTGGTGTTCCAAATGTACCGGGAGTGGGTATCAGTTTTGGTGTGGACCGTATTTACGATGTGATGGAAGAATTACAATTATTTCCAGACACTGTTCAGATAGGCTCAAAGGTTTTGTTCTTCAATTTAGGAGAAGCTGAAAGTAAAAATGCATTTACATTATTACAACAATTAAGATCTGTAGGCATCTCCGGAGAACTGTTTCATGAACAAAGCAAATTTGACAAGCAATTCAAATACGCAGAGAAGAAAAATATTCCTTTCGCTATCATCATCGGTTCAAAAGAAATGGAGAATGGAACTTGTGTAGTGAAAGATTTGCAGAAGGGAACACAGGAAGAGATGGCGCAGACAGAGTTGGTTAGCTACTTTGCAGTTAGTCGATAGTCCATGGTCCATAGCCCATGGCAAAAATATGAACCTTAACTATTGTGGTTAAATATTCATCAAAGACCATGGACTATCGACTATGGACCATCAGCTACCCCCATTCTGGCATAGTATTCGCAGTTCATAGTGGAAATGGTCGTTATGAAACAGTTGTTTCCACTCTTATTTTTCGTTTCGCTTCTTGTGATGAGTTGTGGTAGAAAATCTGTTCCCCAAAAGACGAATAATGTCAAAGTACATTCAGGACCAATAGTCAATCCACCTGAGAGTAATAAGTCCATTAATGAACCTGTTTTGATCAAGAAATCCAAAGCAGAAAAGGAAGAAGTAGCTGAGACGAAGATCGAAAAAAAAGAAGCCTTGCTTCCTATGATCGTTATTGATGGGATGGGAAATGTCATCACTCCAAAAGAAAAACTTCCTGAAGAGATCGCCGCCAAAGCAGATTATCGTGTGTTAAGCAGGGCATTTACACCCAATCAAAGAACCAATCTGATTTATCGTTATAAAATTGTTCCTCCACGCATTTTGTTTGTACCTGAGAACTATATAAAAACTACTGCCAGAGGAAAATATGTTGTGTACCGTAAAAAATTCTGGTATTGGCAGAAGGAAGATGGATTGTTCTATCTAGATGAAACTTACTATAACTAAAAAAGGGGCAAATGCCCCTTTTTTTGATCACTATTTTATGCAGTTATCTATTTAGCTATCCATCTGTTTGTTCGATTGATCAACATAACATGAGTTCGATCAATTGCAATACCATCAGATTTTGTTCCTTCCAATGCATATCCTCCTGCGTTGATACTTACACCAATCACTTTTTTGTTGGCATCTCTTTTAAACTGAGCACTGCCATCATATGCAGTAATGGAAAAAAGGTCATCTCCAATTTTTACCAAAGCAGAATTACCAATACTTGATCCCATTACCAAACCGGATCCTTCTACAGAAACGGTCACTTCCGGTACAATACTTCCATCGGGAAATTTATACTTTCCTACAAAATCTTGTAGTGTACTGTCTTTATCTTGTGCATGTACGAATGCAACAGCGCCTAACATCAGGCAGATCATCATCAGTTTTTTCATGTGTATTCAGGTTTTAGTTTTTTGATACGTTTATCAAAACGAAAAGTTACAAAAAATAGCTTTTTGTTATCAAAACAATTCTAAGAAGACAACCCTTCATAGATCACCGCTGCACCTTGTCCAACCCCCACACACATGGTAGCCAAACCATACTTTGATTTCCTTCTAGTCATCTCGTGCAATAAAGTAGCAGATATTCTAACACCACTGCAACCCAAAGGATGTCCGATTGCAATGGAGCCTCCATTTACATTGACTTTTGCGGTATCCAATTCAAGATCTCGGATACAAGCAAGGCTCTGAGAAGCAAATGCTTCATTCAATTCAACAAGATCGAGATCTTTTACTGTAAGTCCCGCTCTGATCATTGCTTTTTGAGAAGCAGGTACCGGACCAATTCCCATAATGGCCGGATCAACACCTGCAACGCCCATACCTGCAATTCGAGCAATGGGTTGCAGGTTAAAAAGTTTTACTGCTTCTTCACTAGCCAGCAACATTGCTGCAGCACCGTCATTGATACCTGAAGAATTTCCTGCGGTTACTGTTCCATCTTTTGCAAACGCAGGTTTTAAAGATGCCAACTTTTCCATAGATGTTTGTCTTGGATGTTCATCCTGATTGAACCAAGTGATCAACCTATCATTGATCATTTCAACAGCAACGATCTCATCATCCCACTTACCCGCTTCCAGTGCAGCAAAATATTTTTGTTGAGAAGAAAGGGCAAAAGCATCTTGCTCTTCTCTGGTGATCTTCCAATCATTGGCAACATTTTCCGCAGTTTCTCCCATGCTATAAGGGTGATACATGCTCGCTAATTTCTTATTGATGAAACGCCATCCGATGGTGGTATCAAAAGTTTCTATTTTCCTGCTCCAGGCTCCATCACTTTTGGCTGTTACAAAAGGAGCTCTTGTCATACTCTCCACTCCTCCTGCGATATACAACATCCCTTCTCCGCACATAATGGCTCTGGAAGCATCCATGACCGCCTGCAAACCACTAGCGCACAAACGATTCACTGTATTTCCACCAACGGTAACGGGTAGTCCGGCTAATAAAGCGGCCATTCTTGCTACATCACGATTATCTTCTCCCGCCTGATTGGCTGCTCCTGCAATCACATCTTCAATAGCAGCTGGATCAATGGTATTATTTCTTTCTAGGAGTGAAGTGATCACATGAGCCAGCAAATCATCCGGACGAAATGAGCTCAATTTACCCCCATATCTTCCGATGGGTGTACGCACTGCGTCAATTACATAACATGCATTCATACGACAATAATTGAGACGCAAGATAAGTGAGAAGAAACAAGAAACAAGGTACAGGGTACAAGGAAGATATAAGAGACAAGTATCAAGCCTAATGGTCCAGACTTCATCTGACAGTCAAGCAATAGATCTATCACTAGCGCCTTGAATCTTGAACGCTTCTTGTCGCTTAAGCACCCGCCTTTGAACCTTCCTTGTGTCTTGTCTCTTGTTACTTGTTTCTTTCTCGTGTCTTGTCTCTTGTTCCTTGTTTCTTACTTCTTATTCCCTATTTCTCTGTTTCTCCGGTATCTTTGCAGGATGAATACGGAATTACCAAATATCAGACACTTGAGTATCAATGAGTTGGAAGAATATTTTCAAAATATTGGAGAGAAAAAATTCCGTGTAAAACAGGTTCACGAATGGTTATGGCAGAAACATGCCCATCATTTTGATGACATGACCAATTTGAGCAAAGACCTTCGTGCTAAGCTGGCTCAAACCTTCTCATTACCTGCTTTAAAAGTAGATACTGTTCAATATAGTGAAGATGGCACCATCAAAAGTCGCTTTCGCACGCATGATAATCATCTCGTAGAAGGTGTTCTTATTCCTACTGATGAAAGAAAGACCGCTTGTGTGTCTTCACAGATCGGCTGTAGTCTTAGCTGTAAATTTTGCGCCACAGGTTATATGGATCGCAAAAGAAACTTAACGTATGATGAAATCTATGATCAGGTAGTATTGATCAATAAGGAGAGTGAAGAAAAATTCAATAAAAAACTCTCCAATATCGTGTTCATGGGCATGGGTGAGCCATTATTGAATTATGGCAATGTAATGAAAGCCATTGAACGCATTTCTGCTGAAGATGGGTTATTCATGAGTCCGAGAAGAATTACCGTCTCTACTGCCGGTGTCGCTAAAGCCATTCGAAAATTAGGCGATGATCAGGTTCGTTTTAAACTGGCACTCTCATTGCATGCTGCCAATGATGCAAAACGAAATGAGATCATGCCGATCAATGAGACCAACAATATCAAAGTGTTGATCGAAGCACTGAATTATTTCTATAAACAAACAGGTAACGAGATCACATTTGAATACATCCTGTTCAAAGATTTCAATGACTCACAAAAAGATGCAGAGGAACTGGTGAAGATTTACAGACAAGTGCCTGCAGATCTGGTGAACATCATTGAATACAATCCGATCGATGCTTTCAAATTCACCAAGCCTGATGAAGAGGGCATTATGAATTTCATGAAATTTCTTGAATCCAATCGTGTCAATGCCCGACTCAGAAGAAGCCGAGGAAAAGACATTGATGCTGCTTGTGGACAGTTGGCGAATAAAGGGTAGAGAAGCTATTAGCCATTAGCTTCTAGCCTTGAGCTTTTTTCCGAAAATGTTCACTGATATTAAAACTGTAACTTGTATTTCCAATAATTTACTCGAAGCTCGAAGCCAAAAGCTAAACTCCTGTTGTAAAACAGCAAAAAACAAAACAATGAAAAAAAGAACAGACAACTTCGACAAGTTTGCGAATCAGAAAAAAGGTAGTGCTATTAAAGAAGCTTTCCGTCAGGAAAAGAAAAAGATAAAAGCAGAAGCCCGTGCCGCAGGTGAAGAAATGCGGAAAAAGAAAATTGAAAAAATGAGGGGGGTGGAGGAGAAAGCTTCAAGCTTTAAGCCTCAGGCATCTGGTAAAGCATCAAGCTTCAAGCATCAAGCTTCAGGTAAAAAATCAAGTAATTCATATTCCAAGAAAGAACATAAGCAGGAAGTACAACCTGCCGATATCCCTTTAAAAAAAGAAGGCAGTAATGAGCAAATGCCCTTGAATAAATTCATAGCGCATGCAGGTGTTTGTGGTCGTAGAGAAGCTGCTGATCTGGTTAAAGAAGGTAAAGTAACTGTGAATGGCGATAAGATCTTTGAGCCAGGTTATAAAGTTTCAGCAAAAGATAAAGTGATTGTGAAAGGCAAGCAGGTATTTCTTCAAAGAAATGCTGTTTACATTTTACTGAATAAGCCTAAAGATTACATTACCACAGCTAATGATCCACAAGGGCGTAAAACAGTGTTAGACCTTATCAAGGGAGCTACTCCCGAACGAGTGTATCCGGTTGGCAGACTGGATAGAAATACAACCGGTGTTTTGGTTTTAACGAATGATGGAGAGCTTGCTCAGAAATTAACACATCCATCTTTTGAGATCAAGAAAATCTATGAAGTAACATTGGATAAACCGGTGATCAAAAAAGATCTGGAATCCATCATGACCGGTATTACATTGGAAGATGGTTTTGTGCAAGCTGATGCAGTAGGTTACGCAGATGATAAGAATAAGAATATCGTTGGTATCGAAATTCATAGCGGCAGAAACCGTATTGTTCGTAGAATTTTTGAACACTTAGGTTATGATGTCAAAGGCCTTGATCGTGTTATGTTTGCCAATCTCACCAAGAAAAATGTAGACCGCGGCAAATGGCGTTTCCTGAATGAGAAAGAAGTTCGCTTATTGAAGTTTATGAATAAGTCGTTTGTGAGAAAAACTAAGTAGACCATAGTCCATGGTCCATAGCTAATGGCCTATTGCTCATAGCTAATAGCCAGTTCAGTACATTATTCAACCCATTTATAAATTTGCTATCAACCATTACCCATTCGCTATTACCCATAAGCCACTACCATGCGCCCAAATATCATTTTCGAGAATCATCATTTCATAGCAGTTAACAAACCATCCGGGTTACTCAGTATCCCTGATAGACTTGGACAGGAGCTTTCATTGAAAGAGCTGCTTAAAAACAGTTATGGAGAAATTTATACCGTTCATAGATTAGATAAAGACACTAGTGGCATCATTGTTTTTGCAAAAGATGAAGAGACGCATAAACAATTGTCGCAGTTATTTGAAGGAAGAGAGGTGGAGAAATTTTATGTTGGATTGGTTCATGGTAAGTTGATCAATGAAACGGGCAGTATAGATGCGGCTATTACAGAACACCCTGGTAAAACCGGGAAAATGATAACACATGTAAAAGGCAAGCCTTCATTAACAGATTATCAGGTACTTGAAAGTTTTCGTTTGTATAGCTGGTTGCAATTTCAGATTCATACTGGAAGAACCCATCAGATTCGTGTTCATATGCAACATATCGGTCACCCCATTGTGTGTGATGAAATATATGGTGACCCTGCACCGATTCTTTTATCGAATCTTAAAAAGAAATTTAAACTCTCTAAGCATGATGAAGCAGAACGACCTTTGATGTCGAGACTGGCTTTACATTCTCATAAACTTTCTTTCACACTGAATGGGGAACGATTTGATTTGGAAGCAGAACTACCGAAAGATTTACGAGCGATGTTATCACAATTAAGAAAACTTGGCTAACAGAAAAATCTCGAATATCCAACTTCGAAATTGGATATTCGAGATTCTATATTCTTCTGTTTATTCGTTTTTATACACTACCCCATTCTTCATTACAAACTTCACTTTACCCATTGAATGAATATCTTTCACAGGATCTCCGTCAACGGCAATGATATCTGCCAATTTATCTTTCTCAATCACTCCAATTCTGTCATCACCTAATAGATCCGCTGCGTATAAAGTAGCTGAACGTATGGTTTCTAATGCAGGCATACCTGCCTCATTCATGTAGACAAATTCAAGCCAATTCTTTCCATGTGCATATACACCTGCATCTGTACCAAATGCAATTTTTACTCCTGCTTTATATGCATTTGAAAATGTGTTTTGAATTTTAGGACCTATTGCAATGGCTTTCGGTGTCACTAACTCTGGATAATAACCCGGTTTTTTTGCTGAATCACCCACTGCTTTTCCGGCTGTAATAGTAGGTACATAATAGGTACCCATTTTCTTCATCAAACCCATCACTTCTTCATCCATATAAGTACCATGTTCGATAGAATTTACACCTGCCACCACTGCACGCTTCATGGCTTCTTTACCATGACAGTGCGCCGCTACTTTAAAACCATAATCTTTGGCAGTTTCAACAATGGCTTTTATTTCAGCTTCTGTAAACTGAGGATTCTCACCACTTTTTGCTACACTCAAAACACCTCCTGAAGCAGTGATCTTAATTACATCACTTCCCTCTTTGTATCGCTGTCTAACAGCCTTCGCGGCTTCATCTGCACCATTCACTACTCCCGCATCAGGACCCGGATCTCCCATCAGATCTCTTCTGTAACCATTGGTTGGATCTGCATGTCCACCGGTAGTTGCAATTGATTTTCCAGCTGTATAAACACGTGGTCCTTTGATCAATCCTTTATTGATGGCATTCCTTAATGAGATATTAACTCCACTACCTCCGAGATCTCTTACTGCAGTGAACCCTGTCATCAAAGTTCTTTCAGCAAATACAACTGATTGGTACGCATAATCTGCCGGATTAAAAGTGAATGTTTCCATATATCTACCCGGATTGGTTTCACTTTCCAAATGCACATGCATGTCGATGAGCCCGGGCATGACTGTTTTTGATTTTAGATCAATTATTTTTTCCCCTGCTGTTGCAGCTTTATATCCTTTTACGACTTCTACAATTTTATTTCCTTCAGTTATAATCGTCATTTCTTTGAGTAATTGCAGATTTTTTACGTCTACCAATTGACCGCAGTGCATAATAGTTTTTTGTCCAAAAGTTGTCAATAGCGTAGCTAAGCATACAATTAAAAACAGAAGCTTTCTCATGGTAAATTTTTATAATTATAGATATTAAGATACAGTAAAAGACAGCATGAACCTCTCTTTTCTTTTAAATAGCTAAATAGCAAGGCACTTAAGCGCCTTGCTATTTAGCTATTTATCTTTTTTAACGGTTCTTGCCTTCTGAAGTAATGACTTACCGAATTTGTTTTTTACATCATCAATGGCTTTATACAATTCATTTTTTTTCTCGGCATCATCAAAGAGGCTTCCTTGAATAGCATGGTTTGTTAATTCACTCAATCTAACTCCCAAAAGACGAACAGGCTTTCCTTTACGGTATAATTTATGAAAAAGATCAATCGCAACAGGGATCAACTCATCATCTCTCAAGGTATAATCGATAGTTGTTTGACGTGACGTTGTTTCAAAATCAGGATATCGAATTTTAACGGCTATACAACCGGCTAATTTTTCATCTTGTCTTAATTCATAAGCTACTTTTTCTGTCATCCGTACTAATTCACTCAATAAAAAATCAACATCCGTTTTATTCTCTTCAAAAGTATTCTCAGTTGAAATGGATTTTGCTTCATGGTAGGCATGTACTTCACCATGATGAATACCGTGTGCTTTATGCCAGAGATCCGCTCCCCATTTACCTAACTGTTTTTCCAATACTTCTATGGGTGTAGCAATGATGTCTTTGATAAAATAAATTCCCATCGACTGTAAAGTCTTGAGTGTTTGCTCTCCTACTCCAGAAAATTTATTCACCGGCAATGGTGCTAAAAAATCTTTTTCCCTACCGGGTTGTACAAATAAATAACCATTAGGCTTGGCTTCATCAGTGGCAATTTTTGCTACCATTTTATTAGAAGCTAACCCAAAGGATATTGGCAATTGTGTTTGCTCCATGATTTCTTTTCGCAGATCTATAGTCCATTGAAATGGATCAAAGAATTTATCCATTCCTGTTAGATCAATATAAAATTCATCAATGGAAGCCTTTTCAAATAAAGGCGCTTTTGCAGCTATGATTTCTGTGACCCACCTGGAGTAGCGACTATACTCACCTCTAGTACCTCGTACTAAAATAGCGTGCGGACATAACTTCATGGCCGTTTTCATGGGCATCGCACTTCTGACACCAAATTTCCTTGCTTCATAGCTACAAGTAGTTACCACACCTCTGTCTCTTGAGCCTCCCACAATAACTGCTTTCCCTTTCAAAGAAGGGTCATTCAACATCTCTACACTTACGAAAAATGAATCGAGATCCAGGTGAGCAATATATCGTTGCGGAAAAGCCATTTGACTGCTAAGATAAATAAGTTATCCCCCTTTTATGTGATTGTAACTAAATCCATAGTGTGTACGTTTGGGGTCATAAAATAAAAGTATGAGGCTCGCCCTTTTTGTATTCATCGTTTTTATCGCATTGGTTGGCAAGGGTCAACAAATTGCATATGAAAAAAAACATCCTACAGATTTCCATTCTAAGAAACTTTCTAAAGCAGATGTAAAAGAAGATATTCAGTTTTGGCTAACTACGATGGAGGAATCTCATGTGAACATGTATCACTCCATATCTAGACAATCCATGCAGCAACTTGCGGATAGCCTATTGAATAATTTTATAGACAGCATCACCCATACTGATGCCATATTCATTTTTAGTCGATTGGGAGCCGCATTGAATGAAGGCCATGTGGGTTTAGTAAGCAGTCGGATCACAGATAGTCTGTATAACCAATCCTTGCGATTTCCTTTTCAACTACAAAAAATAACTGAAGACGCTTGGATCATTGCTTATGATATCAGTAGTGTTCAAAAGCTTGAAATGAATGATAAGATCACTGCTATCAATAATATTCCGGTGAGTGATTTAAATAAAAGATTCAAAGTTTTATTCGGAGGACTTGAGAGTTGGAGAAGAGAACAGGTTGCTTATTATAGTAGAAAGCTGCTATTCCTGGCAGGTATCTCTAGCCCTTTTCAAATTGATGCCATCAAAGAGAATGGAAGTACGATACGTTTTACCGTTGAAGGATTTCATCGATCACAGGCAGACAGCATTACTAAAATGCTTACTGCTAAAATGAATCAACAAAGTAATAAGCCTTATGAGTTTTCATGGCTAAAGAATGGTATTGGCTACCTCAACTACAGGAATATGCGCAATGACCCAATACAGCCATTTGATGAATTTTTAAAAAATGTTTTCAAATCACTGAAGGATAGTAGCTCACGAGGTTTGATTATTGATCTACGCGAAAATGGAGGTGGTGATTCTCAATTAGGAGAACAATTGCTGGCACATTTTAATAAGAAGCCATACATTCTGGCAGGTGGAATGAAATGGAAGATCAGTAGTCACTATAAGGCTTTTTTAAAAACAGCAAAAAATTATAACGAGGCTGATAACAAATTTTATATGAGTCAAGCGGATGGTAGTACTTACACCTATGTTAATCGGGAGCTCAAGCAACCAATAATCAAAGATCCATTTTTTGAAGGCAAAGTAGCCTTTCTGATCGGAACGGGTACATTTTCGAGTGCTAACATGCTTGCAGATGGCGTTGTAAGTTATCAACTGGCTGCTACATTTGGAGAGCCTACCGGGGAATCACCGAATGATTTTGGAGAGATGTTCAACTTCATGTTACCTAACTCATACATTATTGCTAGGGCTGCTTCTAAAATGTTTACCAGAGCCAATAAAGATGAAAAAGATCTAGGCCCGGTAACACCACAGAAAATCATCATTCCCAATGCATCCGATAAAAAGCAAAAAAAGGATCCCGTATTAGAATCTGCAGTAAATTGGATATTAAATAAATGATGTGCATTGTCTGCTGCTATAGATCCCATACAAGAGTTAAAAAAGTTTTGCGATAGGATCCATTCATTGAATGAGCATGAATGGATTGACTTTTCGGCTATATGGCAACCATTCTCAGCCAAACGAAAAACGCTACTTACCAATGTCAACGAAACAGAAAGATATTTATACTTCGTAACGGAAGGTGTACAACGAGCATTTTATGCGGGGGATGATGGGAAAGAAGCAACCATTGTATTCACTTGTCCATTTTCGTTTTCAGGAGTTGCGGATTCCTTTCTTACACAAACACCTTCAAAATATTTTTTTGAGACACTTACTAAAAGTGAGTTTATTCGTACGAGTTATCAGCAAATAGATGAGTTGATGAAACGACATCACAACTTTGAGACATTGATCAGAAAAGCTACTAGTTTTTCTCTTGCAGGAGTTTTAGAGCGACAGATTGAGCTACAATGCTTCTCAGCAGAACAAAAATTCAAAACATTATTAAAGAGAAGCCCACATGTACTTAGACTCATCCCTCATAAATATCTGGCTTCTTATTTAGGAATCGATGCGACTACTTTTAGTAAGTTATTGGGCAATGTGAGGATTGAGGGTTGAGGCAGGAGGTTTAGTTGACAGAAAGAAGACGATGCTCTTCTGTCAACTGTCAACTATCATCTGTCAACTATTAAAACAGCATTCATTAAAAATCTTAGCGTAGACCAAGATTTAAATTCTTTGATACCGGCAGTTTTGCAGTAACAAAAACAAGAAACAATGCCAGTTTATTTATCAAACACACTGATCAACGAATTACAGGAGCAAACAGAATCATTTTTAAATAAAGCTATCAGCGAGTGGCAAATGATTAGACATAGTCAGTTTGCGTTGAAAGAATCACCTGAAAAGTGGAGCGCCACCCAATGTTTAGAACACTTAAACAGCTACGGCCGCTATTATCTACCGGTTATGGAGAAGGCGATACAAGAAGCTCGAAAAAAGAACTGGAAACCTGTCGTACATTTTAAATCCGGCTGGTTAGGAAATTATTTCACACAACTAATGACTCCAAAGCAAGATGGCAGTTTAGGTAAAAAAATGTCTTCGCCAAAAGATCATTATCCTGTTTCCAATTTCAATAGTCATCAGGTTATTGGAGAATTTATTGAACAACAAGAGAAGCTATTGAAACTTTTAGAAGACGCAAGAACTATTGACTTGAATAAAGCAAGCTGTCCGATCTCAATCGCTAAATTCATCAAATTAAAACTAGGAGATACTTTCTTATTCTTAATCGCTCACCAATACAGACATATTCTTCAAGCCGAAAGAGCATTAAAAGCAGCAGGAGTGGAAACAAAAACAGAAGTACTGTATTTTAATGCCGGGAAGATAGGTAGTTAGTTCATAGCTGATAGTCCATGGTCCATAGAAACGAATATATTATATACTATGGACCATGGACTATGGACTATCAGCCATGAACCATAAGCTACCTATAAACATCCAACAACCCATCCGGTAGCACCACATGGATTTCTTTTTGATCATGATCAATGCCGTCAAGTGATTCGGCATGAAGAGGAATGAGTGCTTCTTTACCATTGAGATCTACTCGTAGTAGAACCTGATGTGGTTGTTCGATCACTTCTTGAACAGGACCTAAGTTTTCATCTTCATCTGTAATGACGGTATATCCAAGCAATGAGATGGGAGATGATTTACCTGCCAGTTTCCTAAAATCTGCATCCTTTAACCAAACATTACGAGTACTTAATCTTGAAGCAGATTCTTTGGTATCTATACCTTCTAACTTCACATATATTTCATCGTGATCTTTTGCTTTTGAGCTCTCCAGAAAATAAGGCAGATAGGAGCCTTTTTGTTCCTCAACGAAAACAACTTTCACATCTTTCAATGCAGTTTTTTTTCCCAATGCATGTTGCAAGATCACTTCCCCTTTTAATCCAAAACTTGCAACAAATCGGCCGATGTGTATGTAGGATTCCATGGTGCAAATATAGGTGATGGCTAATAGCCAATAGTCCATGGCATATTGACTATAGGCTATGAACTATTAGCTATGGACTATCGACTATGGACCAAATAAAAAAAGTCCCGACATGATCGGGACTTTCAGGAATATGTTGAACGTTTCGTTGATTAAGCTTCTGTGTTTCCTTCAGCAGGTGCAGCTTCTTCTTGCTTAGCTTCCACTTTTTTTACAACTGGAGTATAAGCTCTTTTTGCACGCTGATTTTTTCTGTGCTCTTCATTACGACGGGTAACATTTGCTTCATGCTCATTGTGCCATGCCTGGAATTTGGTCATAGCTGTAGCATCATCAAATAGACCCAATTTCACACCTCTTAAAAGGTGCTTCAAGTACAACACTCCCTTGAAAGAGAGGATTCTGCGGACTGTGTCAGTAGGTTGAGCACCTTTATTCAACCACTAAGCTTATCGTGACTGGGAAACCATGTGGTTATCGTGACTGGGAAAC
>OGVO01000061.1_pt1 | contig 18325 bp, 30 predicted proteins | sample 1575771 | NCBI WGS metagenome assembly OGVO01 (sample SAMN07581527, study PRJEB24739) | freshwater metagenome | place: Singapore | collected 2015-01 | reverse complement strand
GAATGGCAAGAAGTTAGTGTTTCGTGATACACTGGTGGAGAATGCCGTGGAGTTATGTGACATTCTTAAACGTCTTAATGTAACCAATGACCCCGACTTGGAGAAGGCCCGTGCCTACCTTGAGTCAGTGCTCTTGGGTGTTGAGGCTGAGGACTTACGCTTGAGTGATGGTATGCGTGCCGGTGTTAAGTCACAGATTGATGAAGCTATTACAGCTTGGTTCTAGGAACAATCGGACATTTGTCCGATTGTGGAGAATGATATGCCCCATGACCCAAAGATGCCATTAGACGAATATCTATTGTTGTTCTTACTTTCGTTTGGTGAGGAAGGTTTTGATTCCCTTAGTGACGGTGCAAACATACCGTATGCACTAAACACTGTAAATAATTACAGGTGGTCTGACTTGATTGAATTAGGTTATCTGAGGGAAGCGTATGACCAGCATGGTCCAACATACATTAAGCTAACAACCAAGGCGCTTGAGTTAATAAGGAGTAAAACAGATGGTTGAGCATAGAGGGGTTATAGTAGGTACTGGAATTATCGGTGATAAGGAGTACTCACTGCAAGAGTACCTAACCACTTTTCTAATCACCTTTGGTAATGCAGGGACAATAGGCGCGGACGACGTAAACTCCACTGACTTCTTTGCGGATGGGCGGTTTTACAATTGGCATAGTATGGGACAAGTCGGGTTAATGTACGTTGATGGTGATGGGTGTCACAAACTAACACAAGAGGCTTTAGATTTAATTAAGGAGAATAAACATGATTAACAGCAAACTTACAGCAGAACAAAAAATTAGTAAGGCCAAGGTGGCCATCATCAATCAACCTGAGTGGCGCTGGTTGGGTAGTATCGTCATGATGGGTAACTTAGAGTTTGTAGAAGGCCCCGATGCACGTGTGCCGACTGCCGCGACAGATGGGATGAACGAAGTATACAACCGTGACTTCCTTGCTAAGTTGAGCAACGAGCAGGTTATGTTCCTTGTCTTGCATGAGAACTTTCACAAGTTGTTTCGCCATATGTACGTATGGCAGAGTTTATTCAAAGAAAACGCACAACTTGCCAACATCGCTTGTGTATTTGATGATACGTTAGTAACTATGGGCGACGGTGCATACAAACGCGCCATAGATGTAATGATTGGGGACGCTGTTATGACGCCATTTGGCGCGGTTAATGTCACCCACAAAAAAATAAGTACTAAAATAGACCATTGTGAACTTGTATTCCCTAATGGAAATAAACTACAATGCACCCATGACCACAGAATATTAACGGAGACAGGGTATAAATATGCAAAAGACATCACAACCAAAGACAAGATATGTGTGGACAGCGGAGCGCGACCAGCAACTGCGCGACAACCATGGACGCATACATATGAAGGACTTAGCGCCGCTAATGGGATGCAGTATGCACGTGCTATACCACAGGATACAAAAACTAGGGCTGGCCTGCACACGAAAAACAGTCAAGCGAGCACAGCTACAATTAATTCATACATGGACGCCAACGGACTGGGCATACTTTGCGGGGCTAGTGGATGGGGAGGGGACAGTTACATGTCAAGTCACAAAGGGCAAGTACTTACGTCCAGTAATAATAGTGAGCAACACGTCACTAGACTTACTAAAATGGTGCGAGAGCTTAGGGATGTATGGAACATTATGCAAGAACGGGCATGGCAATCTGTATTGGCGCATTTCGATAAGCGGGTTCGAGATATTAAAAATATTGGAATTAATGCGACCTTATGTGAAGATACGGACACGACGATACGACATAGTGATGGAGATTATTCGCATTCGCAACCAGTCCGGATTTCGTTTCCAATTGACACCACACATCATGAACTTATTACAGGAGTTGAAGGCTATAAATTTACAAGGGTCTCCGCTATTAGACGATTTGAAAAGGAACAACGAGTCGTTGACATCACTACGCCCACACAGTGTTTTGTCGCAAATGGAGTCGTAGTACACAATTGTGATGCAGTGATTAACAACCAGTATTTGATTGGGCAAAAAGGCATTGCCTTTATTGATGGTGGTGTTGATATGCCGAAGTACAAAGACAAAGATGTGTGGAATGCTAAGAAAATCTTTGATGACCTCAAGCAAAATGGTGGTGTACCACAAGGCCAAGACAGCTTGGATACCCATGAGTGGGAGAAAGCCCGCGATGCTACACCTGAAGAAGTAGCCCGCGTAGAGAAACAAATTGACACAGCACTGCGTCAGGCCGCGCTTGCAGGTAACATCAGTGGCGGTATGCCTCGTCATATCAAAGAGATGCTTGTACCTAAGTTAGATTGGCGTCAGCTTTTGTCCGAGTTTCTCAAGACTGTAACTTCAGGTAATGACAAACAAACATGGCGCAAGCCACACCGTACCTATGTGCCTTATGGGTTCTATATGCCAGCACCTTACTCAGAATCAGTCGGGCGTATCTTAATCGCAGGTGACACTTCGGGTTCTATCGGTGACGCTATGCTGGGTAAGTTCTTAGGTCATATGCAGACATTATGCAACGAGGTTAGCCCTGATGGTGTGGACATTGCATGGTGGGGTTCATCCGTTGTGGGTGTAGATACGTTTGAGCGCGGTGCATTGGGTGACTTGGCTAATGCAGTCAAACCGATTGGCGGTGGTGGTACTACGCCCGCTTGCATCACCGACTGGATGAAGAAAAACAAGAAAGACTACATCTGCACGATTGTAATTACTGATGGTGAGTTTTACGGTGATGACATTGGTGACTGGGGTGATATGCCTGTGCTTTGGTTGGTGATTAATATGCATGATGTGGCGAATATACCAGTCGGTATTACTGTAAAAGTCGCTGAAATGGATTAGACATGATGTTCTACTCACACCCTAAGCACATTGAATGGTTATATTACACACTACTAACGTATGGAAGAAGCATAGACATTGATACATACGTAAGAAACCCTGCGCGCACTTATTTTATAGATAGTATTAACGCGGGTTATATGACTCGCACTCCTGAGATGTACTGTGCTGAAACAGGGCAAATATACACGATAACTGATAAAGGGCTAGATGCCATAAGGACGTATCATGAAACACATAGCTGAACTTAATAAACGTATTACAGAAATAAAAGCTCAAGCGGCACAATCGGACAATTGTCCGAACATGGCAATTATAAAAGTCGGCTACAGACAATTAGTAATGCCAGTAGAAGATGCTATGGCAGTGTACATGATGCTAAGTAATGCAGAGGTTTATGAACCTACGTACAAGTCCGGTAAGGGCGAGTCTATACACATTGGGGGTAAGCTACCTGAAATAAGTATAGCTTTATTAGAAAAAACAAAATACTTGGAAGGAATTATAAATGGTCCAAAAACAGACAATTGAACAATACACAGCAAACTATGACAAGTGGTTGATGAAGATGCTAATACAGAATGGTACTGACCCTATGCGCCCTCAGAAGGAGTACATTGCAGTGGCAGTTGGTAAAGGCCATATGAAGTTTGTAGGGCTTGGCGGTTCCGCAGTGATGTCCCACGTTGTGATAACACCGACAGGGTTAGCATACTTAAAGGCTAGGTCATGACAATCAAGTCTATTGCTGATATGCACAATCAGTACGCGGAGTGGCTCACCGCTTTGTTAGTAGCGTATGGTGTAGATACTTTATTTACCGTAAACGAAATACACGAAACTACAGGTACTGGCACTTATATAACAATGGCTAAAGATGATGGCTTTATAAAGTTTATAAAAGCTGACGGCACAGAAGCAACTGGGTTCAACACAAGTAAAGGACCCTTCAGTAATTGGAACATACGACTGACAGATAAAGCTGTTAAGTTCTTACAGTATCAGCTAGCTAAAGAAGGGCGCTGACTAACCCATGCGTTGGTTGACGTACAGAACAACTGGTAGTAAGATGTAGTTGTAGTCGACGCCAAGCTATGAGTGGCGTGTAACCATAGCAGTAACAGGTGCACCAACCTTTCAAATAGTTCCTAGGTGCCTGATGTTACCGAGTGACTACCGCAAGTAGTCTTTTCCTTTAAGGGTGTTATGCGAGAATTCAAAGCGTTTTTAAAAGAAAGATACAAAGGTGATAAGTTGCCACCTAAGCGTCGTACTACGGTGCAACAAGCCGTGTACGCAGAGCAACAAGCTATAATAGAAGCCATATTAAACTGTGACAAAGTATATGAAGCTATACAAGTGATTAGGAGTAGGATGAATGACAACGTATCAAAAGAGACGGACACGAGTTAAGTGCCCTTACTGTGACCGTGACGCTGAGTTAATTACAGGTGATAAACTGTATCCGCGTCGCGCTGACTTATATACCAAAAAGTTTTATTACTGCCCCCATGACGATGCTTATGTCGGTTGTCATGTAGGAACGAGTGCGCCGTTGGGTCGGCTGGCTAACGCTGAACTACGCGCTGAAAAAGTAAAAACCCACGCCCTGTTCGACCCGATATGGAAATCAACCATGATGAGCAGAACAGATGCATACAAGTGGCTGGCCGAGCAGATGGGGTTATCAGTGGCTAACTGCCACATTGGTATGTTTGACGTAGACCAATGCAAGAAAGCCCAATTAATTATTTTAGAAAGCAGATATGGAGACACCGGTGAAAGTTAATATTGATATTAGAATCACCGAGACTGACGGTGAGATAAGTGTATCCGCAATGATGCCCGTGAGCGCAGAAGGCACACTTGCATTTGCATTGGGTGAAGCCATAGTTGCATTTGCCAAAGCACAGTTAGACCAAGTAACAGAGCAAGACCAACCGATTAACATTATCAGACCACACTAAGGAGAAACACCATGAAACACATTATGACGTTGGCATTATTAGTATTTAGCCTCACAGTTCACGCGAACTGTACTACGCACACATTTACAGATTCAAGCGGACGCATGACTACCTGCACGACCTGCTGTAATGGTGGGTATTGCAACACAACTTGTTACTAGGAGATTGATATGAATATAGAACAGTTGGCAATTCTCGAAGAACAACCCAATAAAGAAGCACCAATTGCAAAAGCAATATGGGAAGAAGAACAACGCTTTCGGATTGGCTAGAACGCTAGTCACCCCTTCCGCAATGCTTATCAAGATTTATAGAAATTATGGTAGGTGCGGTAGAAAAGGTAAATTGTATATCGCAAAGTCTTTTATAAAAGCGTTGAGAAGGCGTAAACACAACATGAGATTTAAGGTGAAACCATAATCGTCAAAGTGAATGTGACGGTGAATATATAAATGTTGTACCGCCGACAGTCGGATACTGTCAAACTTAAACAGGAGAGTAACAATGAAACGTAGTATCTTATTAGCAGTGCTTTTATCAACATCTTCAGTGTATGCAGGTGGACATTGGAATCCAATCCAACCGTCTAGTATTGCAGGGGCTAGCGCTAATTCTCATGCTACCGCTACAGGTGTTGGAGTGGGTGTCGGAGTTGGTGTAGGTGGACTTGGCGGTGCAGGTGGTATGGGCGGTGTAGGTGGTAATGTATCAATCAACAATCCCGCACCTGATTTTGGTGACTTGCGTATCGTACCGCCAGCTATTGCCCCTTCAGTTAACACCAACATCATCTGCCCGATGGTAATGCAAGGAAGTAAAGCAGGGTCAGTGTTTTTCTTTAGTGGTAGTGGGACACACGCACCTGATATTGTACCCCTGTGCGTTGCATGGCACTTAGGTCAACGTGATGTAGTAGAGCGTATGGCTTGTCAGTCTAGCGATGCATACCGCAAAGCCAATCCTAACTGTGTAGCACAATAAGGTTAAGGAGAATAGTATGACTGAAGTCCATAACCGTGCTTTTTACTCAACGGCATTACATTATCAAAAGTTTGAAGCCGTCCTGAGAGGCACAACTAATGCTTCAATGCCCATAACAGTAAGAGAAGTGCTAGACTTGGTAGAGGGCGCAACTTATCAGCAAGTCGCAAGTTGTTTTGGATACCTAAAGAAAAAAGGTTTTGTATGTATGATTAAAGAAGGCCTTGAAGGTAAGTATTGGTGGAAAGCCAATGACCCAAAACCAGCACCTGTAATCGCTCCCGTTGACCAAGATAGGCAAGAACCACAACCGGACAAATGTCCGAATGTGGAAGTGACACAGCCAGTTAAGGTAACAGCAAAAGTACTAGATGAAAGTGATAAACCGGAAATAACGGTGACTAAAACATCTATCACTGTAGCTAGTAAAACGTTTAAACTAACCGTTGAGTTATAGGAGGTAATATGCTTATTGACATAATCAAAAAGCTAAACCGATACTTCACACCGGAAAGCCCTGCTCGTATGCGCAAGCGTATGAAACAGTCTGTACGCAACTTCTCACAACGTAATATGCGCCGTAATTGGTTTGCACAAGCCGAAGAAAAGTTGTGGTAAAACAGTTCTATGTACACCTCGTGGATGTAGGTACAGGCAGTAAAACATCCGTGGAAGTAGGTGGCTACCAACGTGCCAGTCAGATTGCAAATACATACGCGCTGACTGGCGCTCACAAAGTATCCATTGAAGTTATATTTACTAAGGAAGAGAGTGACAATGTACAACGAACAAGATGAATGGCCTGAGAAGCGTATAGACACTATTGCGCAGAATGGCAATGACGGAGACCACTACGCGACGCTCAATGAACGTGCTAAAAATTATGGGTTGTTCATAGACCAAGCTGGCCTAAGTCAAAGATTGAAAGCAATAGTCCGCGTGCATAACGGCTGGAATAACTTAGAAGCTGACCAAAAAGAAGCGCTTGAAATGGTGCTTCATAAAGTTGCACGGATTGTAAATGGTAATCCTGAATACGTTGACTCTTGGCATGACATAGCAGGTTATGTTACATTGGTTGAGGAACGCCTGAAAGGTAATGTTTTATGATTATCCAACACGGAGGGAACGTTACAATAACTGTCCCCACTTCTAACCAAACATCATCACCAACTGGAGTAATGACATATTTAGCTTCAGAAGGTTGGTTTTCCCACTATGTAAATGGGTGTTTGTACTTTAAAAAAAGTGACCTTGCAGGTGACTTTACATGGGAGCAAGCACTGCTATATACTGCAGTTTTGAAAATGAATTTAGGTGGAGTATGACGTTAAACAATAAGATGTACTGGCCCAAAGGCCAAACCGAAGTTGAAGTGCTAAAGACTGGGCACTACCCGACAACAGCAATTGTGCGACTACCATCAGGCAAAGAAACTGAAGTAGACATAATGGAGTTGGAGGATATAGATGGCTAGGACCCCTGAGAAAGCGGTTAAAAACGCTGTCGCCAAAATACTCAACGACCTTGACGCTTATTATTTCTTTCCCGCCACTGGCGGGTTTGGTCGTTCAGGCGTCCCCGACATCATTGCTTGCTATCAAGGCAAGTTCATAGGCATTGAGTGCAAGGCTGGTGACAACAAGCCAACAGCACTACAACTGCGTGAATTAGACAAGATAACCGACCACGGTGGTGTAAGCCTAGTCATCAACGAATTAAACATTGAAGCAGTGCGCGATGCATTGGAGGTAATAAAAAATGGATGAAGCTGATTTGTCGGCATTAATGGACGAAAAAGACGAAGCCCTACGCCTCAAGTACAAGCAACCACTGCAACCCGAAGCCCTAGCAACGGGCTTTTGTCTTTTTTGTGGGGAAGAATTAAATGATAACAGACGATGGTGTGACAGAGAATGCGTCCAGCTATGGGAAGCTGACAAAAGAAGAAGTAGAAAATAACAGAGAAGCCCAAGCGGTTCGCAAGAGATTAGCTTGGTTGTTCCAACTAAACCCCGACTTTTTATATTTAATGGAGCATCCTCATGAATGGAGAGATTTGTCAATGTTTGATGCAGTAGTATACAGGTACGTGGAAGACGGCACTTGGTCTGTTGAGGGTATCACAACGACAGGAGAGATACGCCCACCCACAACGTACAAAGATATTGACGACTTACCCCCCAAGATTCAGCGAGCGGTAAAACAGCTACTGTGGGTCTCGCCCGACGACAGTACTGGGGTTAAAGACGTAGGGGTGCGCATAGGGCAAAACACATTTTGGATTGCAACGGAGAGTGACAATGGAAATCAAACTTAAAGATAGTGACAAAAAACGTATTGATGACTTCATGAAAGTCGTCAGAGAAAAAGTAACTGCTGGTGATGCGGTACACAAACAGGCTCCCACATATCACAACTACAGCGGGATGCTTCACAGACTTCGTATGCTATATGACGGAGACACTAATGCTACTGATTACATAACCATGGTGTGGGATGACTGGATGCGCGACTGCGAGTTGGCACTGTGGGATAACGATTTTACAGAATTGATAGTTTCAGGTGAGTATGTAGACTCAAGTCAGCCAAAAATGGAAGAGCATTATGGATATTCAAATGGTTCAAGCATTAGCTACACACCCCCACCACCTCCTATACCGCAAACAGATAGTGACTCTTATCTTGATGTGCTCAAATATCAACGCATGGAGCAAGCACTACGAGAAGAGAAGTACGAAGCTCTAATAAATAGCACAGTTACAAACCCAATCGGATTAGCAAATGCTAAGAAAAGCTGGTGGACTAAATGAACATTATTGACTATAGGCACTTAAACGTATTATAATTGTGCATGAGCGTAAAAAATACACCTGAATCTTTTTGGAAACGAGTAACTATAAATTCCGAGTCTGAATGTTGGGAGTGGACAGGGGCCAAGACCAGTAGCGGCTATGGTAATTTAGCTTGGCATGGTAAGTCTGTGCAAGCCCATAGAGTTGCATATTTTTTAACCTATGGTGGTATAAGTTTAGCCACGGGATTTAGAACCCCAAACAGAGCACGTACATATAAACGTTTTGTTTTACACCGATGTGACAACAGATTGTGTTGTAATCCAAACCACCTGTTTCTTGGGACTATGCGCTCTAATCAACTTGACGCGTATAAAAAAGGGCGCAAAACGCAACCAAAAAGCAATCACGCCAATGCTAAACTGACCCCTACACAAGTCAGAGAGATTAGAAGTCTATATCACCACAAAGGGGTATTTCAAACGGTGCTGGCAGAGCAGTATGGGGTTAGTCAAAGGTGTATTTCACTAATAACACGGTATGAATCATATAAGGATATTGAATGAACATTATTACGCTTGACATGGAGACTTATTACGACACAGATTTCTCTTTGTCAAAAATAACCACTGAAGAGTACGTGCGTAGCCCGCTATTTGAAACGATTGGTGTTGCCTATAAAGTAAACAACGCGCCCATTCAGTGGGTGACTGGAGACTACCCAACCATAAAGAAGGCACTCGATGTACTGCCTTGGGATGACCACCTGCTACTAGCGCAAAACACAGCGTTTGATGCGGCGATTCTTAACTGGATATATGACATTACCCCTGTTGGGTATTTAGACACAATGAGCATGGCCGCGGCCATACATGGCCTAACTTCTTCTGTGAGCCTAGCCCAGCTAGCCAAACTGTATGGTGAAGTGGATAAAGGTGATGCTGTAGTCAATGCCAAGGGTAAGCGACGCAAAGACTTTTCACCACCTGAAATGCAAGCGTATGCCGAGTACTGCATTCATGACGTAGAGCTTTGCTATAACATCTTCCACAAAATGGTGGCTAACTTTCCTAAACGAGAGTTACGCGTGGTGGACATGACAATCCGTATGTTTGCAGAGCCTAAGCTGTTGCTGGACGGCAAACTATTGGAAGCAGATTTAGCTAAAATCCGTGCTGATAAACGAGGCTCATTGCTTTCACTCATGAATATGCTGGGTGTTAAAAATGAAGACGCGCTCAAAAAACAGTTAATGAGTAACGATAAGTTTGCTGAGTTACTACAGTCACGTGGGATTACACCACCCACCAAGATAAGCGAAAAAACCGGTAAAGAATCTTGGGCATTTGCAAAGACTGATGAAGACTTCACTGACTTAGCCGATTCAGAAGACCCAATTATATCCACCCTAATCATGACGCGGTTAGAGAATAAATCCACCATCAAAGAAACACGGACGGAAGCCTATGCAGACATTGCAACGCGCGGTGCATACCCATTCTCGCTGAAGTATAGCGGGGCAATGATTACCCATCGCTGGAGTGGATTTGACACAAACCCACAGAACTTACCACGTGGTTCTATCCTACGGAAAGCCATTACAGCCCCCAAAGGGCACGTGCTGGTCGTTGCTGACTTGAGTAACATTGAGTTGCGATTAGGTATGTGGTTGGCTGGACAACAAGATGCATTGAAAGCGATTCGCAAAGGGATGGACTTGTACCGTTTGTTTGGTTCCGAGGCGTTTAACATCCGGTACGAAGACATCGCAAAAGATAGTGTGGAGCGATTCTTATCAAAAGAATGTTGCTTAAGCCTTATCTATGGCACAGGTGCGGCCAAGCTACAAAACACTATTCGGTTACGCAGTAAGGGTAAGACTACAGTGAGCCTAACAGAAGCAGAGCGCCTTAAGAATCTGTACCGCACCAAGAATGACAGGGTAGTGGATGCATGGCGCGAAGGTGAGCGTGTACTGGATTGGATTAGTAGGAACGAGTGTCACACCGCATTTAATTTTTTACCCGTGCTAGGACAGGCCGGTATTGTTAAGCCAAGCAAATTGTCGCTACCTTACCCAAACTTGCGCCAAGTAATCACCACAAAGGGTAGCGAGTGGAATTATGACGTACGCAGAGGTCGTGCAACCATGACCGATAAAGTTTATGGCGCTAAGGTATATCAACGTTGTGTGCAGTCTTTAGCCCGTGATATAATGGCAGAGATGACGCTTGATATTAACCAAGAATATTGGGTTGCAGGGTTGGTACACGATGAAGTTATCACTGTGGTGCCTGAAGCACAAGCGGAAGATGCAAAAGCATACATTCAACAAGCGATGAGTAAGTCCCCAGTATGGGCACCTGATTTGCCATTAGCTTGCGAAGTTGGGATTGGATTAAGATATGGAGACGCTAAATAGTGGCCTACTCATTCTCAGGTATCAAAAGTTTTAAAAACTGCCAGCGTCAGTACTACGAGACCAAGGTACTCAAGAAGTATCCCTTCCCTGAGACCGAAGCCATACTGTATGGTAAAGACGTACACAAAGCGCTGGAAGACTATATCAACGAAGGTATCCCGCTAGGTAAGCACAGCCGATTCAAAGGGGTTGCAGATGCATTAAACAATATCAAAGGCGAAAAGCTGACCGAGTATGAGATGGGGTTGGACGAATCGCTTAACCCCTGTGGGTTTAATGATGAAAACTGCTTTATACGTGGTATCGCTGACTTAATAATTATAGATGGGGGCAATGGTGTAGCTCATATTTTTGACTACAAAACAGGAAGCGCTAAGTACCCTGATACAGACCAATTGGAGTTAATGGCATTGATGGTGTTCAGGCACTTCCCCAACATCGCAAAAGTAAAAGCAGGATTGTTGTTCATTGTGCACGATACCATCATATCAGCCGAGTATGAGAAAAAAGATGCTAAGAAAAAGTGGTTAGGCTGGCTACAGAAAATTGAAGTAATGGAGCAAGCGGCACAAAGTAATGTCTACCAAGAAAACCCATCAGGCTTGTGTGGCTGGTGTGTGGTGGTAGAATGTCCTCATCACAAACCAAGGAGAAAGTAATGGCTACAATCAAAAAAGGCAGTGAAACCTTTGCAGGTTACAACAAACCAAAACGCACCCCTAACCACCCCAAGAAATCTCATGCGGTGCTGGCAAAGTCAGGTGATAAGGTTAAGCTAATCCGCTTTGGTCAGCAGGGTGTATCAGGTGCAGGTGCTAACCCAACCAGTGAAAAACAAAAAGCCCGTCAAAAGAGTTTCAAAGCTCGCCATGCTAGTAACATCTCAAAAGGTACTATGAGCGGTTTTTGGAAATATGTTCAGCCGTTTGTAAAAACAATCAGTAATTAGATAGGAGAATACTATGCCAAGAGCTAAGAACATCCCAAAAGGCAGTGAATACTGGAAAGAACAGTGGCGTCAGCAACAAGAGCGTGGCGAAGACAAAAAGCAACTTGAACGCGCTAAAGCCCGACGTGCATATGACAAGGCTGGTATTGACCGCGATGGTAAAAATATTGACCATGTAAAAGCACTGAAGGATGGGGGAACATCCGCAAAAGGCAACACTCGACTACGTGACCCCAAAGCTAACATGGCAGATAACGGCCATAAAAAAGGTGAAAAAGCAGGTGTAAAACGTACAAACAAAGTATACAGGTCAAAATAAATGCAAGTTTTGGAGAATAAAGCATTATTAATCAACGTAAAAAAGCCTGAGCGTTACACATCCACAATTGACGAGTGTGTGTATTTAGGTGAAGTAGCATCAGGCTTACATCAGATTGTTGTCCGCTGGACATATGACAATGTGCAAGCCCTAGCTAAACTTGGGTTGAAACGGGTGCCATCAGTAATCCTACGTGACTACAAGTGGAGCGGGCGCTTTACCCCCATGGCACACCAAAAAGACACCGCTGGGTTTATCGTAAATCACGAGAAGTGCTTTGTGTTATCAGAGCAAGGTACCGGTAAATCTGCAAGCGCGGCATGGGCTATAGACTACCTATTACAGCAAAAGAAAATTAAGCGCGTGCTGGTGGTATGCCCACTGTCAGTTATGAAAGCCGCATGGGTTGCGGACTTGTTTCAGGTCGCTCCGCACCGTTCTGTTGGGATTGCATATGGTTCATCCAAGGCAAGGCGCGAAGTGATACAGGGTAAGTATGAAATTGTCATCATCAACTACGATGGGCTTGAGATTGTAATTGACGAGTTAAAAGCCGCTGAGTTTGACATGATTATTGCAGACGAAGCCAACGCACTCAAAAACACACAGACTAAACGCTGGAAATTCTTCAAACAGCTTGTAAAACAAGACACACGATTAGTTCTTATGACAGGTACTCCAGCGGCTCAATCTCCAGAGGACGCCTATGGTTTAGCTAAGCTGGTTTGTCCGCAAAATGTGCCGAATTTTGCAAATGGGTGGAAAGATTTGGTCATGCAGAAAATATCCATGTTTAAGTGGATACCAAGGCCAAAAGCAACGAGCATTGTGTTCAATGCACTGCAACCTGCTATCCGTTACACCAAAGAAGAATGCTTAGACTTACCTGACATTGTTTACATCAAACGTGACGTACCGCTAACGGCACAACAGCAAAAATACTACGACATATTGCGTAAGCAATTGCTGGTGGAAACTGCGGGTGAAGAAATCAGCGCTGTAAATGCCGCCGCAAAGCTAAACAAGTTATTGCAAATATCATCAGGTAATATCTACTCAGATGATGGTACGGTAGTTCAGTTTGACGTATCCAACCGCCTAGCAGAAGTTGAAGCTATCATTAATGAAAGTCTACACAAGGTTATTATCTTTGCACCGTTCACACATACCATTGATATGCTGAATGAATACCTGACTAAGAAAAAAATTAAATGTGACGTTATCAATGGCTCAGTCAGTGCAAACAAACGCGCCAAGGTGATTGAAGACTTTCAAAACAATAACAGCCTACGGGTGGTGATTATTCAACCACAGGCCGCGGCACACGGCATCACGCTAACTGCCGCAGACACAGTAATTTGGTTCGGCCCAACTTCTAGTGTGGAGACATACCTACAAGCGAACGCTAGAGCGCACAGAAAAGGCCAAACTAACAAAGTAACAGTTTATTTAATACAAGGTAGCCCAGCAGAAGAAAAGATGTACAACCTGCTCAATACCAACGTAACAAACCATATGCAACTGGTGGAGTTGTATAATGCCGTGTTAAAAGACTAGAAGCCGTAAAACAGTTGACGAAGTGACAAGACAGGTGTAGAATCTGTCTTGTAGTATTTTTAAAGGAGAATAATGTGACGATTACTATTGATAAATTGGTTAGTATTGAACGTAAGATGCAGGGTCGCATCAGCGAACTGCAAGGTGAAATTGACCAAATTGAAGAAGAGCGTAAAGCAGTGCGTTCAGCAATTTTGGACTACATGAAAGAACAAAATGTAGATTCAGTTGCTACCAAAGAAGGCACCGTTTCACGTACCATTAAAGAACGCTATTGGACAAATGATTGGTCTGCATTTAATGCTTATGTGTTAGAGCACGGTGCAATTGATTTGTTTGAGAAACGTATTCACCAAACCAATATGAAGGAATGGGTTAAAGAGCACGCTGAAGATTATCCACCGGGCCTCAACCTTGACCGTGAGTATGCAATAACCATTCGTAAACCCCGTAAAAAAGCAGGAGATGATACCAATGAGTGATTTATTATCAGTAGCAGAAGCAGTTAAATATATACGTCTTAGTGAATCTAGCTTGTCACGTATGCGTAAGAATAATACAGGCCCTAAGTTTGTTCAGATGGGAACTCGTGTTTACTATCGTAAAGCCGACTTAGACGCTTATGTAGAAAGTCAATTAGTACAAACAACCATAGGAGAGTAACATGAGTACAGAAGTATCTATTTTTGGTGCTGGTAGTGCCGTACCAGCCCACATCGCTAACCGCGAACTAAACCCAAACACACTTGCATTAGCCGGCAATGCGCCGACTGGTAAACGCATTTCCATTGAAGGTGGTGTGTTTCGTATGATTGTTGGTGGTAAAGAAATCGCTAAGTCTAAAGACCGTGATATGAACATCATCGTAGTGCGCACTGCGCCAAGCAATAGTCGTACTTACTACGACCCTGCAACGCCTTATGCACGGGGACAAGCGCTACCGCCAACATGTACATCTGTTGACGGTGTGAAGCCTGATGCACGTGTTAAAAACCCACAAGCTACATCATGTGACAAATGCCCACAAAACATCGCAGGTTCAGGTAATGGTGATTCACGCGCTTGCCGTTACAGTCGTCGATTAGCAGTTGTGTTAGAAGGTGATATTGATGGTGACGTGTATCAGTTACAATTGCCAGCCACATCTATATTTGGTAAGGGTGTAGGTACAAATAATTTACCGTTAGAAGCATATGCTCGTATGCTCGCATCTAACCGTGTGAACGTTGATTCTGTTGTTACTAAAATGGAGTTTGACACTGACGCATCTACTCCTAAACTCACGTTTAGCCCATCTCGTTTTCTGACTGCACAAGAGTTAGAAATTGTTGAGCGACAAGGTAGCACACCGGAAGCTGAACTCGCTATCGGTACAACACCATACGCAATGGATACTGGTATAACAGCGGCACCGAACATCTCACCTGCTCCTGCGGAGGTGCCTGTAGCAGAGCCTACAGTAGCCCCCACAAAGACTGCTAAAAAATCAGGTTTCGTTCCTGTGACTGAGGACGCACCCGTAGCAGATAGTGACGATGAGGTAGCACAACCAACTGCCACAGAAGCACCAAAGAGTGAAAAACTAGCAAAAACACTTGCGGCTTGGGGTGATTGATTCCATTCCTGTAAGTATTGCTTTATAATAAATTCACCCGTCGTTCTGACGGGTGACTTTTCTGAATCCGTGGAGAATGACAATGACTGTGACGCCTTATTTTTTGTATAATTATTCCCACCACGTTAATCCGAACAACCAAGTATTAAAGTAGTAGAGGGTGCATATGAACGCGCTTGTGCAAAGCGTAGTGCCTCCTAGTGGGTTTTATTGCTTAGCTACCATTCGCAGTGGCAAAGTTAAGCAAGAGTTCTATAGTGACATTAACGCATTAATAAATGATGGGTATAAAGCATCGGCAAGGGGTGAAAACGCCTACTATGCAATGGCTTCTTTCAACACCGACAGTGGAAGAACACAAGCCAACGTAGCCCAAATAAAAAGTTTTTGGTTAGATGTAGACTGCAAAAACAAAGACCCTGAGGTAGACTACGCCAACAAAGAAGATGGCCTTACCGCAATCAGACAGTTCTGCAAACGTTTTGGTTTTCCAAAACCAAGCATTGTTGATTCGGGTAATGGTTGGCACGTCTATTGGATTTTAGAAGACGCAATAACCAAAGCCGACTGGCAACCAGTGGCTGATAAACTGAAGGCAATCTGCCTTAATGGTGACTTACGTATTGACCCTGCATGTACAGCGGACAGCGCACGGATACTGCGTATCCCTGACACCAAAAACTATCGCGACGGTAAAGAAACCGATGTAGTCTTGATGCTACAAGGTACACCACTAACACTAGATGGGTTTAAAGCGATTGTAGACAGTGCATTTGATGCATTGGGGCTGACGAACAAATTAACACTTCCCGGCACTCCCAGTAAAAAACAGCTATCCGCTGTGACAAACGCACTGGTCAATAACACTTCCACTTCATTCAAAAAGATATTAATGGAAGGTAAGTGTGAGCAGATAACATGGGCGGCTACCAATCAAGACCAAGTTTCTGAACCCCTATGGCGTTCAGTGCTGTCCATTGCTGAGATAAGTGTTGACCGTGATATTGCTATCCACGCAGTTTCAAAAAATCATCCATCCTACGATGCCGCGGCCACAGAGCAGAAAGCATCACAAACAGGTGGACCACATTCATGCCAAGTGTTTGATGGACTTCGCCGTGGTGTATGCCAAAACTGCCCACAGTTTGGGAAGATTACAACCCCCGCTCAACTAGGTAGGATTGTGAATGCAAGTACAGCGCCAGTAGTGGTACAACCACCAGTACAGGAAATACCTGACCCTGCGACCCCTGCAACGTACGAATTAGCAAGCGTACAATATGTAATTCCACAGCCCCCAGCCCCATATATGAGAGGTACCAACGGAGGGCTTTTTAAACGCGTTAGAGCCGAAGACGGTACGTTTGATGATGTACTGGTATACGAGAATGACTTTTATGCGCATACGCGCTTATATGACCCTGAGGATGGGCAAGTTTTAGCGTGCCGTCTGCACCTGCCACTGGACGGGATACGTGAGTTTAACGTACCCTTGAAGTCCGTTGGTTCGCGCGATGAACTGCGTAAACTGATTTGCGGTGAAGGGGTGGCCGCTAGTGACAACACCCTCAAAGAATTAAGTGCATATTTATTGGCTTCGGCCAGAGAGCTACAAACAATGGCAAAGGAAGAAAAAGCTAGAACTCAAATGGGTTGGCAAAATGATGGCACCTTTGTGGTTGGTAACAGAGAGTACTCGCCTACCGGTATTAGGAACTGCCCACCATCAAGCGCTACAACCAACTATCAGCATATGTTTCGTGTAGAAGGTTCATTGCAGGAATGGCGCAAAGTGGTGGACATATACAAACGTGATGGTTTTGGTATTCAGCAGTTTACTTTCTTTTATATGTTGGCATCTCCGTTGTTGGAGCCAGTCGGCCACACAGGTATGTTAGCTAGCCTTATTAGTGATGAGACTGGGTTAGGTAAATCAACCATAGGTATGTTGGTGAACAGTGTATGGGGTGAACCTGTAGAAATGATGGTACTACCGCATGATACGTTTAATGCTATGGTTAGTCGTATTGGCGTGTTTAACTCACTTGGCTTTTACTGCGATGAGTACACCAACAAACCACCACAAGAGTGCAGTGACCTGATTTATTTATCCACACAGGGTAAAGGTAAAAACCGACTGACCGCCAATGCAGTAGAGCGCGTCAATAATACCCGTTGGAGACAACATGGCCTAGTCAGTGCTAACGCATCGCTCATGGATAAAGTAGCGTCTATCAAAGATGCTAATGAAGCAGAGAATATGCGTATATTTGAGTTTGACGTGCGTGGCACTCCGATTATTGAGAAGACCACAGCCGATGCAGTGTTCCCGTTGGTAAGAGTAAACTACGGTGTTGCAGGGCATATCTATGCCTCATGGTTAGTCAATAATAGACACAACATTTCTACGCTTGTCCGCACGATGCAAAAGCAATTAGACGCACGCTTTGTATTTCCTAACAAAGAACGTAACTGGTCATTGAGTATTGCCGCGGCTTACACAGCGGCGAAGATAACCAAGAAGCTAGGGCTACATGACTTTGATGTGGACGCAAACATTGACTTCATGCTTCAGTATGTAGGTAAACTGCGTAACGCTGTTATTAATAATGCCACTGACCATTCATCAGTAGTGACGGACTATCTAACTGAAAACCACAGCAGTGTCTTGATAATCAATGGAATGCCTGACGCAAACGGATTAATGGCGCCTCCAGTAAATCGCACGATACACAAAATCAATGCAAGATATGAGCCGGACTGCCAAAAGCTATTTATTCCGCTCAAGAATATACGGGCTTATTGTGCACAGCGCCAAGTTTCACTTGAAAGCCTAATTGGTATTACAGGTG
>OGVO01000059.1_pt1 | contig 18712 bp, 23 predicted proteins | sample 1575771 | NCBI WGS metagenome assembly OGVO01 (sample SAMN07581527, study PRJEB24739) | freshwater metagenome | place: Singapore | collected 2015-01 | reverse complement strand
TTTGTGTATATTATAGTGGTATAAGCAAAGGAGCAAGCAATGGATAATTCAACCCAAGCTGGATCCGCTGACTACGAAATCCCCTACGTTTCCCTTCGCTAAGGAGATGGACATGCTACGTATGCTTATTGCTCCGATCGTGCTGCGCTTTAAGGATACTGATTCTTTATTGGCAGCCATGGATCTATTGGAGATGGGCAGGTCACGCAATACGATTCCGCAAGCTGAAATTGATAGAGCTCTGCTGCTGATCGCACGTGAGCTGATTCGTAGGCGTGTGGTTTTTTGGATTTAAAGACTAATACAATGAGCACAACTGAAACACAAACCTATCTCGCTTTAAGCGGACTTGACTTTGACGGTTATAATGTTCCACAGCATACGCAAGGTGCGTTGCTGCGGTATGTATACAATCGTTATAGTCCCGGTAGCTTTGGCGAGGCTGTTCTTGCGGGCGATTTGGATAGTGCCCGCTATCGTGCTGATCATATGAACGCTGTGGCGTTGGATGAGATTGATCGGTGGGTTAAAGATAAGCTGCCTGAGGAAATGCGTGGCAGCTACAAGGCTGTCCAAAATTGGTGTTACCGTAACGGTTGACAACAGCTATATAGGCTGTATGCTAACCAAATAGGAGATATCACATGGCAAAGTCGCTGCTAAAATCTGCACCCCGAAAGAAAACAGTTGTGCGTTCCAGCAAGCTTGCTGATGAAAAGTACACTGGTACTGAGCCTAAGTGGACAGGGGCAGACAAGTGGAGCGAGGAACAAGTTCGCACCACATGGCGCCATGGCCTGTACTATTACAATTATCATTATACCACAGGGGACATGATCAAGTATGTTCGCCAATACGGCACACAGGTCCTTAAATGGTCTAAGGAAGACATTGCTGCCTTCAATGAAGTAGAAGATTGGCGTACTGGTATGACTGCGGCAGCAGCCTGCAAGATGCTGCTGAACGGTGCTCCTATTCACGGGGATACTGAAGAATTTATTCAGCGTCGGCTTGATGAAGTTATGACCATTGGTCGTGCTCGTTTGGCAGAAAAGCAAGCAGCTAGTGCTTCAACAGTAGTCAAGTTCACTATTCAGGATCGTATGCGTGAAAAGCTTAGCGATACGATTGGTGAAATTGAACATTGGTATGACCTTGCTCGCAGTGGCAAGCCTGTGCCTGACATGGTTGCGTGGATGCGTGAACAGAATGTGCCGCAGGCATTTGTGAACCAAATTGCTGACTACTTCACTCCTCGTATGGAAGAGTTTGAGCAAGCAATCACTTTGCGTAAGCAGAAGAACCGTACATCTGACCAAGATCAGTTGGTTGAAGGTTATCAGAGTATCACTAAAGACCAACACAAGATCATCGCAGCGTTTTATGAGCAGTTGACTACTGCGCTTGAAACGTATGGTGCGGTTAAGAAGGCAGTGCGTAAGGCTCGTGTTAAGAAGCCGCCCAGCAAGGAAAAGCTGGTTAAGAAAGTCAAGTATTGTGCTCAGCATACTGAACTCAATCTTGTCAGCATTAATCCGGCTGATATCATTGGTGCCAATACTGTGTGGGTCTACAATATTAAGACTCGCAAGCTGGGCAAGTATGTGGCTGCTGCTGATGCAGGTCAGCTGGCTATTAAAGGCAGTGCTATCATTGGCTACGATGAAAAGCAGAGTGTTGCTAAAACACTTCGTAAGCCTGCTGAACAACTCAAGCAGTTTACCAATAGCGGTAAGGTAGCATTGCGTACTTTCCTTGAGGATATCAAGGCAGTGGCTGTGAACCTTAACGGACGGTTGAGTGCCGATTAGGTGCTGTTGAAGTCTGTACGATAAGTGAAAGGTCATCGCACTAAATACTGTGCGATGACCACTTTATCCGAAGCTAAAAACGAAATTTTTGATTATGTTCGCTATATGTTAGGCGAAGGACTAGTTGATGTTGAACTAGATCCTATTCATTATGAAACTGCTATTAAAGCAGCCTTACAGCGTTATAGACAGCGCAGTAGCAATAGCGTTGAGGAAAGCTACAGCTTCCTCGAGCTACAACAAGATACCAACACATACACACTGCCTAAAGAAGTAATCAATGTCCGCAATGTCTTCAAAAGAAACATTGGCGCTAACAGTGGTACTAGCAGTCAATATGAACCATTTGAAGCTGGTTTCGTAAACTTCTATATGATCCAAAGTGGTCGTGTAGGAGGCCTTGCCACTTATGCGTTCTACAGTATGTTCTTAAAAGAAGCTGCAAAGATGTTTGGTGGCTTCTTAAATTTCCAATTCAACACTGTGACTAAACAGCTAACGATCATGCGTCGTCCTCGTGCTGATAAAGAAACAGTATTACTATGGACAACAAATTACAAACCAGATCTCACAATACTAACAGACACATATAGTCAGCCATGGATTCGCGAATACACTTATGCTTTGTGTATGCGAGCATTAGGACAAGGCAGAGGCAAGTTCAGTACTATTGTTGGACCACAAGGCGGATCACAGTTGAATGGTACTCAACTACTGACAGACAGCCAAGCATTAATTGACAAGCTTGAAATTGAAATTAGTCAGTACATGACAGGCGAAACACCTGCATGGTTTGTTATTGGCTAATGCATAATTTTATGCTATATTTCTTTTTATGATAGTTGGAATTGTTGGACTGATTAATAGTGGCAAAAGCACTATTGCTAATATCCTAGTTGAAGATTATGGCTTTGTGAAAGTAAGTTTTGCTGACAGCTTAAAAGATGCTGTAGCATCTATCTTTGTCTGGCCAAGAGAATTACTTCAAGGCGATACTGAGGAAAGTCGACAATGGCGAGAGCAAGTTGACGAGTATTGGTCAAATGTTATGGGACATCCTGTAACTCCTCGATGGGTATTACAACACATCGGTACTGATGTAATGCGTGATCATTTTCATAAGAACATATGGGTTCATAGTCTTATGAAGAAGTTAAATGATCCTAACAAGAATTACGTTATCAGTGACGTGCGATTTTTGAATGAAGTTGATGTAATTTTATTACAGCAAGGACAGATTTGGGAAGTGCAACGTCCTCCTATGCCAGACTGGTACAGTGTTAAATTTGAAGACTACGAAGATCTTGCTAGACATATGGATATCTATTATCCAAAAGTGCATAAAAGTGAATGGGACTGGCGCTTAACTAAACGCAATCATATTATTAGAAACAACAGTACTATTGACGATCTAAAGCATAAGGTAGCTGCTATAATATCCCAATAGAACTTGCTTTAACGCCCTGGTTTTAACTGTATCCGCTAAATATTGATAACCTACTAAAGGATATCATGATATGGCAAACAGTTTAGTTTCACCAGGTGTGCAGGTTACAGTAATTGATGAGAGCAATTATGCTCCAACTGCTGTCGGCACAATCCCATTCATCGTTATGGCTACCGCGCAGGATAAAACAAACCCTTCTGGAACAATCGCAGCAGGTACTACTAAAGCTAATGCAGGTAAGGTTTATAACGTAACAGACCAACGTAGTCTCGTAAATCTATTCGGGCTACCAAACTTCCCTTATACAGCAAGTGGCAGCAGAGACTATGGCAGCGAGCTAGCTGAATACGGCTTGTATACTGCTCATAATGCACTAGGTGTAATTAGCGGTGCATATGTAATTAGAGCTGACGTTGACCTAGCACAATTAGAGCCAAGCGAAACACGTCCATTTGCCAATGCCACTGGTGGTACACTTTGGTTAGATTCTGCCAATACATCATGGGGTATTTTCGAGTGGAATGCTACAAATCAAAAGTTTGTGCTCAAGACTCCAAGCTTCTTATTCACTGAAGACAATCTAGACGTTGGTGTACCAAAGACAAGTTTTGGCAGAATTGGCGATTATGCTATTGTAGGATTTGAAAACGATCAAAATCCAGTTTACTACAAGGCTTATGATAATGAGTGGTATCTAGTAGGTAGCACTGATTGGCAACAGCATGTTCCTACTATCGTATCTGCCAATATCATTGATGCTGGTGTGAACCCAATTCCAGCTGCTAAGACAATCACTATTAACACAGTAAGTATTACAACTACAGGCGGCGATGCTCAGAGCTTTGTCGACGATGTGAACGATGCTGCTGTTCCTGGTGTAACTGCTGCTATTGATGAAAATGACAAGGTATGCTTGTTTGCTTTCATTAGTCAGGATGGTTTAACAGGTTCATCAAGCGATGGTTCAACTGTAGACGGTAAGATTGCACTAGACTTTGGTGGTCCAGGCACAAGTCCATTTACTGTACTAGGTATTGATCCAGAAATTATTTACAACTGCCCAGCAGTACAGTTTAGCAAGCACAGTAATGTTCCTCTATGGAAGTCTGTTAATGCAACTCCTCGTCCAAGCAAAAGCATCTGGCTAAAGACAACAAACTTTAACAACGGTGCAAATATTGCCACTTATAGAAGAAATAGTGTAACTAACAGTTGGAACCCAGCTCCTTCTATTCTTTATGCTAATGACTACGATGCTATCTATGGTCTTGATCCTACTAGAGGCGGTTTAGGAATTGCTAAGGACAGCTTGTACACTCAGTACAACACATTAGAAGATGGTACTGTAACTTATAAGATTTGGAGTCGTTATACAACAGGCCCAACAGTTGTAACAGGTACAGTAGCTAATCCTACTATGGCAGGCAGTAAAGCTTTCACTATTCAAGTTAGCGTTACAGGCTCAAGCGCATTGAGTTCAGTATATACAATTAGCTTGAGCAGTCCTACTGTAGCTAATGTGGCAAGTGCAGTTAATGCAGCAAATATTCCTAACCTAGAAGCAACAGTTACAAACACTGGTAATATTAGATTTACTCACTCTACAGGCGGTGTAATTATTCTTAAGAATACTACTAGCACTCCTCTAGCTAACATGGGTATTACTACTGACATTATCAATGTTAGAGAAGGCAATGATACTAATTTAATTGTTAGCAACTGGGTTACACCTACTGATCCAGCAATTATTGCTCAGCCAAGTGAACCAACTGCTAAGCCAGCAAGCGGTGAGCTTTGGTTCTACAGCGGTGTGTTGGAAGCAGACATCATGATTAACGAAAACAATGAGTGGAAAGGCTATCGCAATGTAAGTCTTGATGCTCGCGGTTTTGATCTATCTGCTACTGATCCAAATGGTCCTATCTTTAGCTTCAGTAAGCCAACTACAAACAGCAATGGCGATGCTCTAGTATACGGTGATCTATGGATTGATACTAGTGACTTTGATAACTATCCTAAGATTTGGCGTTGGGAGTCAGCTGACGGCACAGATCAATGGATCCCAGTTGATACTACAGATGCAACTACAGAAAATGGTATTGTATTTGCTGATGCTCGTTGGGACGGCGATTTTAACTTGCCAGGTGATCCAACTACAGGCGGCAACACTGACATCTTCTTAGATGACTTGGTTCCAATTTCAACATTGCTCAACAGTGACTATGTTGATCTTGATGCACCTGACCCAGCACTATATCCAAATGGTTGCTTGTTGTTCAACACTCGTCGTAGCAGCAACAATGTTAAGAGATACGTTGAAGACTACTTCAATGTAGAAAGCTTCCCAATGGTATCACTACCAGCTACAAAGGCAACTTGGCAGAGCTACAGTGGCAAGCGTTACAATAACGTACCATTCTTTGGTCGCCAGGCTGTTCGCAGTGTAGTAGTAAGTGCTATGAAGCAAGCAGTAGACCTAAGTACAGAGCTTCGTGAAGAAGGTCGTCCATTCAATCTATTGTGCGCTCCTGGTTATACTGAACTACTAAACAATCTAAAGGAACTAAACGACGAACGTAAAGACACAGGTTTCGTAATTGGCGAAGTTCCAATGGGACTAAGTGCTGATTCAACAACTGTTGAAAATTACTTGATTGATGCACTAGGTTCTGGTACAAACGGTGAAGATGGTTTGACTTCAAACGATTCTTACACTGCTGTATTTTACCCAGGTGCTGCTACAGTAAATGCGCTAGATGGAGTTGGTTCAGTTGTTGTACCAATGACTTCATTGATTCTACGCACAATCCTATTAAGCGATCAACGTGGTGAAATTTGGTTTGCCCCAGCTGGTAACCAAAGAGGCGTGGTTGATGCAATTAGAATTGGTTATGTAGATCGTGCTAACAACAATGCGTTCGTAGCTACAGGTACTCCGCAAGGACTACGTGATATCCTATATCGTAACCGTGTTAACCCAGTAGCTTTCTTCCCACAAGCAGGTTACTTGAACTACGGTAACCGCACACGTCAAGGCGAAGCAACAGCACTTGATCGTATTAACGTAGCACGTCTAGTAGCTTATCTACGCAATAGACTAGAAATTATTGTACGTCCATTGGTATTTGAACCAAACGACAAGATTACACGTGATAAGGCAAAGGATCTATGTGATGCATTGCTACGTGACGTAGTAAACCGTCGTGGTGTATATGACTTCTTAGTAGTATGCGATAGAACAAATAACACTAACGACAGCATTGATCGTAACGAGTTGCATATTGACATCGCTATTGAGCCAGTCAAGGCAGTTGAATTTATCTACATCCCAGTGCGTATTAAGGCAACTGGACAATTAAGATCAGGTAATTTAACTCCTTCAACTCCATTGAGTTAATAAAATTAAAAGAGGCTCGCAAGAGCCTCTTTTCATGACTGATACCCCAGAAGAAAAGTCTATCGAAGACTATAAATATTAACAACAGGAGACAACAGATGGCAGTTGCATCTTTATCTAAAATGACTGTACCTTTGAACACAGACCAGAGTAATAATGCTCAAGGCTTGCTGATGCCCAAGCTAAAGTACCGTTTCAGAGTTACATTTTTGAATTTCGGCGTTACAAACCCTTCAACAGAGTTATCTAAGCAAGTAATTACATTTGCTCGTCCTAACTTGAATTTTAACCCAATTACACTTGATGTTTATAACAGCAAGATGTATCTACAAGGTAAGCCAGAATGGCAGCCTGTACAGGTTGAAGTACGTGACGATGTTAACGGTTCTGTAAGCAGACTAATTGGCGAACAGATTCAGAAGCAGTTCGACTTTGCTGAACAAGCAAGCGCATTTGCTGGTATCGATTATAAGTTCCAGACTATCTTCGAAGTACTCGATGGTGGTAACGGAGCAATTGAGCCAGTAGCACTTGAAACATGGGAATTGTATGGTTGCTTCCTAAGCGAAGTAAACTACAACCAGTTTGATTATAAGGCAAACGAAGAAGCTACTATTTCGTTTACTATTCGTTATGACAATGCATTACAAACTCCACTAGGTACCGGAGTTGGTACACCAGTTGATCGTCCAGTAACTATTAACGCATCTGTAGCCTAAGGACTAGCTGATGGCTACAGCTAACTGGCAATCATTAGGAGTTGGAGATAACGTGCGGGATTTTAGACATGCCGCACGTATTTTCGGATCGAATGATTTTGCTAGAGCTCCTAAATATAAATTTTCTTTTTATGTTGTCTTAACTATAAATCCTAACGCAACTGCTGACAATTTTAGTAGGCCTCCAGATTTTAAAACTGAATTAAGCTATCTAGTTAAAAATGTTGAACTACCTAAGTTTGAATTAGACGTTCAAGAGCTTAATCAATACAATAGAAAAGTATTAGTACAACGTCAGATTAAGTATAATCCTATTACTATTAAGTTCCACGATGACAATAGTGGAACACTTAGAGACTTTTGGCAGTCTTATTACAACTACTACTATATGGACGGTAGATATACCGACAACGATTTTAAAATTGATGACAAGTATAAAAATCGTAAAGCTGGTGGTAACAGTAAATGGGGTCTAGATACAAATGCTAAAGCACCATATCTAACTAAAATAGATATCTATAGCATGTATCATGGACAAGCAGAAAAAATAACTTTAGAAAGTCCTTTAATCATTTCGTTTAATCATGATAGTCATGATTATGCTGAAAACCAAGGGCTGTTAGAAGCAACTATGTCTGTGCGTTACACAGGTGTAAGATACGAAAGTGGAATTAACGCTCAGTATGGCATACCGGGTTTTGGTCAATCAGCTCCAGAAGCTTATGATACTGAATATAGTAACTTAACAAATGGTTCAGGATATCAGTATGATCCAAAATCAGGTCAACAGTATGATCCTTTGTTTGCAGGTGATGTAATTAATCCTAATGGGTTGGGTGTAGGTACAGTATATAATCCTAACCCATTATACAATTTACAAAATACTAATTTTAATAATTTTAGTCCTACTGTGGCAGGATACATTACTGATGCACAATTAGCCGCTATTTTAGTTTCAAATAGTCAACTACCTATTAATGCTGGGTATGCTTTTCCAAGTGCAAATCCTGTGCCAGCGGTCTTTTCTGAATACGGTCCAGTACCTTTACAAGGTCCATTAGCTACTAGCAATGGTGTGCCAGTGCCTGCTCCTGGTGCAGTTACAATAAATTATGCACCTGGTAGTTGGCAAGCAGCATTATATCAAAAAGGATATAGTCCTGATCAAATCACTAGTGCAAGTAGATTTTTAGCAACTGCTAAACTATCTGCTGGCACAAATATTCAAGATGTTGCTGCTGCTTACATACGTAATTCTAATTCACCAACTGTGACAAATATAGCAACACCTGTATTTGGACAGCCTGCTACAAGACCTACAAATATTGATTTTTCAAATCCAACTATTAGCACAAAGCCAGTGTATAACAGTCAAGATTGGAGATACAATTTAAGTCAGCAAGGTTATAGCAAGAGCGAAATAAATGCAGCAGAAAAGTTTCTTGCTACAGTAAAAGTATCATCAGCAGCTGACTTAACAACGGTAGCATCTAATTATATTAAAAACAGTAAGAACAAAGGACTGCCGGGTAATCCTAGTTCTCCAGTAAGACAAAAGTTGCCTATTTTAGGTAACCAATCTAATCTTAAAGGCCCATATTGGAACCCACTGGGTGGTGGACCAGATGGAAAAGGAACAGGTTCACAGTATACTTTGTAATGTAAATACAGTATGGCAACAAATTTACCTGAACAGAAAACTCAAACACAAACTTTTTTCAATGGTTATTTTAATCAAGACGTAACCATGGATCCTGATGTTTATAATCAAGTGTACAGCTTCTTTAAATCAAGAACATCATCTACAGTAGCAGCTAATCAACTTACACAAACTGTAATGATTTTAACTTATAACAATAAATTAGATCCTTTAATCGTTATAAATGACTTTGCTAAAGCAGCTAATACAAGTGAATTTAAAACATTATTAATGACATTTTTTAATAGTCTTCGAGGGCCCACTAGTAAGATAGGCTATGCTAATAATGTAAACAGAAACGAATGGATTGAGAGGAATATCTTAGCTTGAGTACGTATTCGCAAGGCAAGTATACTTTAAAAAATCCAAGTAAATATTCAGGACTTAAAGAACCAACGTATCGTAGCAGTTGGGAATGGGCTTTTATGAGCTTTTGTGATAACCATCCCGCAGTTATCAGTTGGGCAAGCGAAAGCATTAATATTCCATACAAAAATCCTTTTACTAACAAGAATACGATATATGTGCCTGACTTCTTTGTAGTATACCAAGATAAAAATGGTAAACAACATGCAGAACTAATTGAGATTAAGCCCAGTGGCGAAGTATTAGAAACAGTAGGCAAAGGCCAACGACAGCAAGCAATGGCTGTTCTTAACGCATATAAGTGGGAAGCTGCTAGAGCATGGTGTGCTGCTAATAACATAAGGTTTAGAGTAGTTACTGAAAACGAAATGTTTCATAATCCTAAAAAAGTTCGCAAGTTCAAAACAAAATAAGTATTTGTATGACTAAAAAACTTGAAGAACTGTTTGATTTACCACAAGTATCAACTGAAGATATTTCTAAAGATGATATTAAAAATGCATTATCAACTGCAAGTAACATAGAAGCTGCATTACCACAAGAGCCTGAAAATTCCACTGACAAAGAGTTAGACGAGCTGACCAACAAAGCAATGGAAAGTTTTGACAATTTAATGAGTCTTGGAATGAACGTAGAAGCAAGATTTAGTGCTCCAATATTTGATAGTGCTAGTAAAATGTTAGGACATGCTGTTACTGCTAAGTTGGGTAAAGCTCAAAAGAAGCTTAAAGAAACTGAACTTAAAATGCGATTAATGAAACAACAAGCAGATGAAGCTAGGAAAAATGGCGAAGAATCAGGTACAGTAAACATAGAAGCTCGTGTTTGGGATCGTAATGAATTGATAAAAAATCTTAAACAGCCATAAATATAGTATAAAGGTATTACCAACATGAGATCTTTTGTAGAATATCTTACTGAGAGTTCAAAGCAGTACATGTTTAGAGTACGCTTGGCATGTGATTGCGATAGCAGTCTAATGACTAAGCTTAAAAAGGCTCTAGAAAAATTTGGTGTCGATGACATTAGTGAACCAAAGCGTTTGCCTATTACACAAAAGGCTTTTGGTTTTGAACATTTAGATAGTCCTGAAATTCATATTGTAGATGTAGTAACAAATTATCCTTGTACTCCTCATCAACTATCTGCTGTGTTTAATGAAATTGGCGTGCCAGCAAGTATGGTGATGGTTACAACTCCTAATCAAGAAGTAATTATTAGTCCAATTGCAAGCGAAGCAGGTGAAGACAAAGCTATTTTGGATAAGGATTTACCAAAATCAACTTACCCACAGATTTTAGCTGATTTAGAAAATGCTATCGCCAATAAAGAAACCAAATATCAATATGCCTATGCTGCTAAAAAGACTAGTAAAGCACAAACTACAAACGATATTCCTCAAAATAACACTAGTCCTGTTGGTACAAAGCAAAATAAAATACCTAATCCATACAAGTTATAAGGAATCTAACCCATGCAGATGATTGACGTACTACAGAAGTTGAGAGAGATTGCTGAACGCAGTCCTGAAGAAATTAGTCGTGCTATTGCCTCAGCTGAAGCAATGAGCGGCAAGGCAGTTGCCGAAGCTAAAGGTTCTAAGCCAGACTATATTGATCTAGATAAGGATGGCAATAAGACTGAGCCAATGGCAAAGGCTGCTAAAGATGCTAAGTCAAAGAAGAAGAAAGTTGGCGAAGACGATGAAACAGATGCAAGCCTAGCTAAGGTTAACGCTATTGCATCGGATCTAAAGTCAATGACTAATCCTCCAAAGATGCCACACGTAAACGATCCAGGCACACCAGACATGTTTAAAATTGACGAAGACGTACAAATTACACTAACTGGTAGTGATGCTGTATTAGCTGAAATTCTAAAGTTAGCAGGTCAGATTGGTGCTAAGACATCTGGTAACCCAACTCCAGTAAGTGCTGCTCCTGCTCCAATTGAGCCACCAAAGCCAATGGGTATGCCCCCAAGTGGTCCTATCCCTAGCTTAGATTCTATGCTTGGTGATAAGATCGGCATGGAAGATGAAATTTTAGGTGACAGCTTTGGTGACGCTACAACAACACCAGATCCTGTAACTATGGGAATGGACGCTGCTATCCCTTCAGGCGACGATTTAGCTAAGGAAAAGCTAACTGCTCCTAAGGTATCACCCGGCGACAATCCACTACAAACAGCTAGATCATTTTAAGGAGTAGTCCCCAATGGACTTTCGCAAATACATTTTAGAAACTGAACGTACAATGTCTGCGCCAGTTACTGGGGACGACTTTGATTTTCATATCAATGAAAGTCTTAGCATTGAATGTGAAATAGTAGAACATACTGAAGACAGTTACACAGTAGCAGTAGACGAAACTGCATGGGCTATGCTCAAAGAAGCAGATCTTATAAATGAAGCTGAAAGTTGTATGGAATGTGGCATGGGAAGCATGTACAACATAGGCGAAAGTAAGATGCGCTGTGACGAGTGTGGTTACACTATGACTACTGAAGCTGCAACTGTGCATTTACATCGTGCAAGAGACAGCGGAATTAATGTTGATAGAAACAGTGTAGGTGATGGATATTATATTGGATATGACTTACATGATGACAGTGACAGTCGTAAGGTAAGTTTAAATCTATATTACTTAGAAAATCCTGAGGGACTTACTAACGAACTAGCTAATGCTTTTAGAGAAGTAGGACACTTAGATGTAAGTCCTTACAGACCTAAGCCTGAAGAAATTCAAGCTGCGGCTGCTCAACTAAAGATTAGAGACAAAGTTAATAAAAAAATTCAATCTAGCGAATCTGTAGTAGAAGCAGAATATCAAGGTCGTCAAGTTAAACTTGGTAAACCAATGGCAGGAGATGTAAAGAAGTACAAAGTTTATGTACGTGATCCTAAAACTGGTAATATTAAGAAAGTAAACTTTGGCGACAAAGGTATGAGTATTAAGCGTGACAATCCTGCTCGTCGTAAAAATTTCCGTGCTAGACATAATTGCTCTAGTAAGAAAGATCGTACTAGTGCAGGATATTGGTCATGTCGCATGTGGAGCAAAAAGCCAGTTAGTAAGATTTTAAAAGGCAAATAATATGAGATTTAAAGAAATCGTTAGTGAAGAGATTAATAATTTGCCTGACATGGCCGAACCTGTGTTAAGCAGATTAGTAGTGATGCCAGGTATGAATCCATATTATGACTATTATCGTTTTATGATCATGACTGCTGGAGAGCCTCAGGAAAAGATTCCACCTTCAGGGGAATTGCGTGATGTGCCAGCTGCTTTAGTTTACACTAAGGAAGAAATGCAAATGATTACCAATGCTTTAAAACGCACAGGTCATAAGGCTAAATTTGTGGCAGGCGGTGGAAGTGAAGAACCCAGTGATACAAATAAAAAGAGTCCTGTACTAGCTAATAGTGGTAGAAGAAAACGCTAATGAGAGCAAAAGAGTTCATAGCAGAAGGTAGCTTGTTACAAGATGAAGTTGCGGCTGCTTTGCCTATGACATACACTATTCCTGCATTACAGAATCAAGATCCTTACAAACAGTATAGATTTGGTATCGCAATAGCTAAAGCTAAAGGACAAAAAGATTCAAAGCAACAAATTACAGCAGCTAGTCCCTGGGGTGAAAATTTAGTTGTAGTCGGGTTTGGAAACACTGTAGATCAGTATATTGATGATGCTTTAAGAGCTATTGGATTATCACCGTCAGATAAGAAACTTATTACGACTCCTGACAGTGAAGAATCTAAAACTGTTAATAAGACAAGCCCAGTTCCACAAAATAGTGGCAAAAATAAAAGACGATAATGAAGCAGTATTATATTAACTCAACTAATTATCAACCTCCAAATGAAGCTGATTGTACATTACCGCCCGATGATCCTGTACATGATATGATTGCTGCTCAATATTTAGGGGGATTAAATGCTGCTACTAGAATTAATGACCGTAAAGCAGCATTAGCAGCTGATGCTCAAAAGCAAGTTAACCCATTATTACAGTATGCTAAAGATATGAATATAAGACCTGGCACACCTGCTTGGTATGCTCTTATGGGTACAACATCTAATCGTCGACGTTAAAAACATCTATATCAGAACAATATGTAAGCAGTAAGACAGTATTACAAAAGAGGACGGCCGTCCTCTTTTGTCTATTCTAGATAAGGTTTCCAACTTGGATGTCTTATGTCATAGCAATGATCTTTGCGTCTTGCACTCAATTGCCAATAATCAGGTTTAAAAGGTTCCTTTAAAGGTTTTTGATAGTTGTCCTTTTTTTGCTGATTACAAGGCACACAAGCACTTACACAGTTTTCCCAGTTAGTACGGCCACCTTTGGCTCTAGGGATAACATGGTCAATAGTCAATTCGTGATGATCTAAAGTATCACCGCAGTATTGGCATTGAAACAAGTCACGTAGATAAAGATTACTACGACTGAAACGAACACCACGTTTGAAAGCATGGTAATCCTTTGTTACAGCCAAAGCAGGTACCTTAAGGGTAAGCTTTTGGCTATGAACTTCCCAGTCATCATAAAATTCAATAACTTCAATTTTTTCCATAAATTGCAGCTTGATTGCTTGCTGCCAATCTATGACGCTAAGTGGCAACCAAGAAAGTGGCTGCCAGTTTGCATTGAGAATCAATGTTGCTGACATCGTTAATATTTATCGGTTAGAATTACCATGTTTTTGATAATACGTGATATGTAATATTTGTCAAGTGTTTCGTGCTAAATATTATTATGCTTCGATGGAGTGATTGGCGAATTGCCACGTTGCAGATATATTATTACATGCCTGATCATAGAAATTTGATACAAGAGTTTCTGTGGCAGACAGAGGATTTAGTTCCAGAGTTTCCACGTATACAAAAGTTTTTGGTACATTGGAAAACTAATATTGAAGCTCCTATCCAAACTATTAATGTCAGCTACACTGATCCATTTGACAAAACCAGATACATAAATGTAGATCAAATTTTCAAAATATGAGCAATAATTTAGGCGACGTCCTTATCAAAAAACCATACATTAAGATTCCTTACTCTGACATTCAGATGGAGGAATTAATGAACTGTGCAGATAGCGAATATGGCCCTCGCTATTTTATGGAAAACTTTTTCTATATACAGCACGCCACTAGAGGTAAGCTTAAATTTGAGCCATTCGATTATCAAATTGAATTAATAGAAAACTATCACAACAATAGATTTAGTATCAATATGCTGGGCAGACAGATGGGTAAGACCACTTGCGCTGCTGGCTATTTGCTTTGGTTCGCTATGTTCGTGCCAGACAGTACTATTTTAGTTGCTGCTCACAAATACACCGGCGCTCAAGAAATCATGCAGCGAATTCGTTATGCATATGAAAACTGCCCTGATCACATACGTTGCGGCGTGACTAGTTATAATAAAGGCAGTATTGAATTTGATAATGGCAGTCGTATTGTAAGTGCTACTACCACTGAAACTACTGGTCGTGGTATGAGTATTTCATTACTATACTGCGACGAGTTTGCTTTCGTTAGACCTACTATTGCTCGTGAATTTTGGACATCTATTAGCCCAACACTATCAACTGGTGGTAAAGCAATTGTTACTAGTACTCCTAACAGTGACGAAGATCAGTTTGCTACTATTTGGAAGTTGGCAAATTATAAGTTTGATGAATATGGTAATGAAACAAAGCTAGGGAAAAATGGTTTTGCCCCAATTATGTTCCCTTGGGACAGACACCCCGAGCGTGACGAAGCTTGGTCACTACAAGAACGTGCTAGTATTGGCGAAGATAGATTCAGTCGTGAACACGAATGTAGATTTATTATCTTTGATGAAACACTTATAGCTCCTAGTAAGCTAGCTGTATTAGAAGGTGCAGATCCAATTGAAAAACAAGGACAGGTACGTTGGTATGAAAAGCCTAAAGCTGGAAATATATATGGAGTAGCATTAGATCCTAGCTTAGGCACAGGCGGAGATCCAGCAGCTATAGAAGTATGGAATTTAACAACCATGACTCAAGTTGCTGAATGGCAGCATAATTTAACTATTATACAAAAACAAGTAGCTATATTATCTGAAATTTGTAGATATATTGCTGAAGTGACCGACGAGCCTACAAATCTTTACTACACTGTAGAAAACAATACTATTGGCGAAGCTGCTTTAAATGCTTTATATGATATTGGCGAAGATAAGATACAAGGTATATTTTTAAGTGAGCCACAAAGCGGAACTTCTAATCGTCGTTACAGAAAAGGGTTTGGTACCAATCATAGAAGCAAATTAGCTGCTTGTGCTAAGATGAAGTTATGGGTTGAGCAAAATAAAATGACCATTCGTAGCAAAAGCTTAGTAACTGAACTAAAGAACTTTGTAGCTACTGGTAATACATATAAAGCTAAAATTGGCGAAACTGACGACTTGGTAATGGCTACTATTCTAATTGTGCGTATGGCTTTGCTGCTTAAAAACTTTGATAGTGACATAAGTGATAATTTAACAGATAGTTTAGATGATATTATTGAGCCTATGCCTTTTATGATAATCTAAACAACTTTCTATAGATTGCCATTTCACACTAAATATGTACATGGCAGGCATTGATCAAGCAGCAGACAACCTATTCTTTAAACTTCGTAATCGTTTCCCTAGAATCAATTTAGGGGACGCAGAAGGCAATTCCACAACTAATCCTAAAGAAGCAAGATTCTTTAATTTTGATTATGAACTAGACCAAGTTAAGTTTGGTAATGTTACAGCAAGTCTTATCGACAATCAAAATTTAAAAGTTTACTTTAGTCAAGATATTACCAAATATATGGACAGAGTTGAAAAGCAGGAGTGGTATAATTTTCTTAGAGAATTAAGAAAGTTTGCAAAAAGTCATATGCTTGGATTAGATGTAAGAGACATCACTAAAGAAATTCTAACTCATGAGGATTTGAAATTCGTGTCAAACCAAAATAAAGAAAAGTCCCAACTAGGCGAAAGCAAAGTGCTTTGGGCACGTCGTGGCAAGGTTAGCGAAGGCAATCTTAACAACGTAAAAATTCATGTAGTTCACAATGAACGTATGATGGAAAATCCAAACAACAGACTTTTACGAGTTGACAGAATTTTCCTTGTGAATGAATCAGGCGAGCGTTTTCTATTGCCATTCAAGAGTGTGATGGCAGCAAAGGCCATGGCTAACCATGTGTCTCGCGGTGGCACACCTTACGATAATAGTGGCAGACTTATTAGCGATGCAGTTATGGAAATGACTAATTTGCGTAGATTTGCTGCTGCTACACGTCGTAAAACTTTCGAAAGTGAAGACGCTGTTAAGGTTATTGAGGCTTCTCAAGCAATTAAAGAAAGCATCAAGCGTAGTTTATTCCGTATGGCTAACAACAGTCGTTTTGAAGAAAATATAGAAGACCTTGGCAAGATTATGGCAGAACAAGCAGACGTTGATGATATCAAACCATTGTTTGTGCAAAATGTTTATAATGAGAATTTAGATCATTGGATGAGCAGCGCCGCAAAGGCATATAAAAAGTATCAGGGAAATATTATGGAAGCACTTAAGGAATCAGCAGGCGCTGTAGCTGCTAAGTTGAAAGATCCAAATTGGAAGCTTGTACTCAAGGACGATCCAAGCGAAGATCGCATTATTACAACTAGCAAATATTCAGACGGTCGTGCATTGTTACGCCGTGTGCTTGGAACTATTGCTGATAGAGTTGGCATGGAAGACAGTGAAATCGCTAACTGGGCCAGCCAAATTGGTCAAGATATAGAAGACAATAAAGCAAGTCGTGAAGACATGCAGATTGCTTTACAATTAGCTAAGCGTTATCAGGAAGACCTTAAGCAAATTATGTCAAATCCAGATGCTGCTAAAGAATTGCGAGTAAGCGCATTTGGTAAGCGTAAAGATTTATATGGTAAGATTAAAGACGAATCAGAAAAATTTGAATCATGGGTCGGCGGCATTGGCGAAGAAATAGTTGATGAGAATGAAGAAGAAATGATGGATGAAATTGCCATGGACGAAGAAGGCATGGACATGGCAATTGAAGCAGAAGAAGTTGAAGAAACAGCAATGAGTCGTGTAAGTGCTCGTGTTGCTGGAAGAACATCGCAAGTTGAAACTGTATTGCCTGAAGACGACATGGAAGAAGGCAACGAGTTCTCAGGTGCGCTTGCTAAGGCCAAAGCAGCAGGGCATGATGAATTCGAAGTTGATGGCAAGAAATATAGAGTAACTGAAGAAGGCGAAATTGAAGAGTGTGGTCATATGGATCATGAACACGGTCCAGAAGAACCCGAATCAGGCATGAATATTAGCACAAACATTAACACTCGTACTGGTGAAAAAAATGTGAACGTAAGTGCGGATGGTAGCGATGCAGATCAATTGATGCAGATACTAAAAATGGCTGGCATTAGATAATAATAGACATACCCAAAATAATACATTAAATTAGCAACATGCCTGAAAAACATGTTGCTTTTTTATTGACCGTAGATTGGCAATCATGTATAAATAACTATGACGTTGAGAGTAGTTGCTTTCAACGATCAGGCAACATAAAGGAAAATTAAAATGGCTTCATTGGCACAAATTAGAGCAAAACTAGCAGAGATGGAAAACCGTGGTAGCGGTAATTCCTCAAGCGGCAACAGAGACAACTCAGTCTTTCCTCACTGGAACATTCCAGAAGGCACAACAGCAAGAGTCCGCTTTCTTCCCGATGGTGATCCTAACAACATGTTTTTCTGGGTAGAACGAGCAATGATTCGTCTGCCATTTAGCGGAGTTAAGGGTCAGCCTGGCAGCAAGCCAGTTATCGTACAGGTTCCTTGCATGGAAATGTATAATGAAACTTGCCCAATCCTAACTGAAGTTCGCACATGGTTCAAGGACAAGAGCCTTGAAGACATGGGACGTAAGTATTGGAAGAAGCGTAGCTATCTATTCCAAGGCTTTGTTCGTGAAACCCCTATGAACGAAGATTCAGTTCCTGAAAATCCAATTCGCAGGTTCGTTGTATCTCCAAGCATCTATCCTGTGATTACAGCGGTTCTAAAGGCTGCTGGAGGTATCAGAAGTGCGAATGCTGACATGATTACATAAGACTGTATGAAATACACGGAGAAATGCCACTTTCTTATCTCACAGGTAAACCAGAGGAGATAAGAACGTGGCATTTCTCCTCTTAGTATTCTTTCATCCATTGCGTCGGATATCGTGACTGGGAAAC
>OGVO01000058.1_pt1 | contig 18822 bp, 10 predicted proteins | sample 1575771 | NCBI WGS metagenome assembly OGVO01 (sample SAMN07581527, study PRJEB24739) | freshwater metagenome | place: Singapore | collected 2015-01 | reverse complement strand
TTTTTTTTTTTCAAGCAGAAGACGGCATACGAGATGCGCATTAGTGACTGGAGTTCAGACGTGTGCTCTTCCGATCTGTTTCCCAGTCACGATATACCCCGGATGAAATGGCTGTAAATATCTGGAATTGGGATACAAAATGGAAAATAGAATGGCTGGAAGACGGTATATCTAAAGGAGCACCAGAGCAAAGAGTTGCCAAAGATCCCTGGGCTATTGAACTCTATGAAGGACCCGCGCTTCCGCAAAAACACAAGTTTGTTGAGCCCACACTAACCGAACATTTATTTTTTATAAAACCTTCAAAAGAAGCAAAAAAAATCACCGTAAGAGCAACGGATCGTTTTGGAAAAACTTTTGAGGAATCAATCAACCTCTGATACTATGGTTATAAGCAGTTGATTACTGGGGGCAGTTATCAAAAAAAAGGGCACCGTTTTATTGCGGTGCCCTTGTCAATTTAATTATGTAAGTGCCAAGATACTTGGCGCTAAAACTTATCTGTTCATACTCACCAAGAACTCTTCGTTGTTCTTGGTTCCGCGCATGCGTTTCAACAATTCGTTCATGGCTTCTTCTGAATTCATATCGTTTAAGAAAACGCGAAGAATATTCATACGCTGCAACACTTCTTTGTCTAACAACAAGTCGTCGCGACGGGTAGAAGAACCCACCAGATCAATAGCAGGGAAGATACGCTTGTTGGCCAGTTTTCTTTCCAGCTGTAATTCCATATTACCGGTACCCTTGAATTCTTCAAAGATCACTTCATCCATTTTACTACCTGTTTCAATCAAGGCTGTTGCAAGGATGGTGAGTGAACCGCCATGTTCAATTTTACGTGCAGCACCAAAGAATTGTTTTGGTTTTTGCATCGCGTTGGCTTCCACACCACCACTTAGCACTTTACCACTGGCAGGAGCAACGGTATTGTGTGCACGTGCCAAACGAGTAATAGAATCTAACAGAATTACCACATCGTGACCGCACTCTACCAAACGTTTTGCTTTTTGTAAAGCGATGGTAGAAACTTTCACATGTTTTTCTGCAGGCTCATCAAAAGTAGAAGCGATCACTTCTGCTTTAACACTGCGTTCCATATCGGTTACCTCTTCCGGACGCTCATCGATCAATACCACCATCAGGTAACATTCCGGATGGTTGGCTGCGATGGCGTTGGCCACTTCTTTCAGCAACATGGTCTTACCCACTTTTGGTTGGGCAACGATCAATCCACGCTGACCTTTACCGATTGGGGTAAACAGGTCCATGATACGTGTGCTGTAATTATTGGAAGTAGTGAACAGGTTCAATTTTTCGTATGGGAACAATGGTGTCAGATAGTCGAACGGAACACGGTCACGTACTTCATCCGGACGTTTACCATTGATATGATCCACTTTCAATAAGGCGAAATATTTCTCCCCTTCTTTTGGCGGACGAACAGATCCCGAAACAGTATCACCGGTTTTCAGACCAAATAATTTGATCTGAGAAGGAGATACATATACATCATCGGGAGAAGATAAATAGTTGTAATCTGAAGAGCGAAGGAAGCCATAACCATCGGGCATCATTTCCAAAACGCCTTCGCCACTGATCACACCTTCAAATTCAATATTGAAAGTAGGCTCTTTGCGTTGGTGTCTGTGTTGAGGTGGAGCAGGTGCTTCTTGAGGTAATCCGGTTTCCGGAGCTGTTTCTGCTGTGGCGGTATTGCCATTGTTGTTTTCTTCTGTTGGTTCCGGAGCGCTTTCTTGTGCTTCGGTAGGCTGTTTATCGGTACGACCTGTTTTTTTCACAGGGCCGCGTTTTGCAGCTGCAGCCGGTTTTTCAGGCGCTTCTTGCATGATCTCGGCTTCTTCCGTACCATTGGCGGTTTTAACCGTAACGGGTTTGCGGGCACGAGCACCTTTTTTGGCGGCGCCGTCTTTGGTCTCACTAGCCTGAACTGCCTGATTGTCAAGGATCTTGTAAATCAATCCTTGCTTATCTAATTTCTTTGCACCCGTAATTTTTAGTTGCTCGGCGATGTCGAGTAACTCGGGCAATAACATGTCATTTAATTGCAGAATATCGTACATAAAGTCTATTGTGGGAAAAAATCAAATTGTCATCGTTCAACATCCAGTCTAAGGAAAAGTAAACTCAGATCGGAAAATCTATTGGGTAAAAACTGATTGGAAAGAAGATAAACTGATGTGTCGAGAGCTAAAAGAGGACCGTATCAGCTTGGTTTCCGATGCAATGTTAAGCGATTTTCTTAAAAACAAAACAAAAAATCTTACCCAAAACCGTTAAAAATCGGTGTCATACTGGGTTTTATCGACGATTCTGCTGATCAAACCGTCCAATTCACGTACGCTCTGCTTTAGATATTGCAATATTTGCTCATTTTCCTGAATAGACTTATCCTTCAGATCGATCAGATCGGTCAAGCCCATGATATTGGCTACGGGTCTACGGATCTCGTGGGATTGTATTTTAGCGATCTCCCGAAGAGAATCGGCTTGCTTCTGAATTTGTATTTCCTGTTCTTTTCTATTGGTGATATTGATGGATGCGATCACGATACCGGTCAATTCGCCACCATCATCAAAAACCCCATAATAACGACGAAGGAACCATCGATGCTCACCGTCGGGATAGGTGAGCTTGTGCTCATAGGAAATGGTCTTTTTTTCTTTTCTCAGTTCACGAGAATGTTCCAGCGCTCTTTGACGTTCAGATTCGGGATAATAATCTGTCAGCCTCTCACCTACAACAAATTCTTTTCCAAACAACTTTCGGGCATGTTCCTGAGCTCTTCGATTTGCATACCGAATCGTGAAATCGTTGCTCATATAAATAAGTACATTATCGGAGCTGTTGATAATGGATTGAAGTGTTTGTTCAGAAGCAATGATCTGATCTCGTTTGGCCTTTAATTCAGTAATGTCTTTTGAAACACCTACTACATACTCAATAGCATCATCCTCACTTGTTATGGGGAACAACTCGCTTAAGCTTGTGGTATGATTTTCAAAACTTTCTTCAAAGCTGATATTCGAACGCAAGCGAACACATTCTATAAAACGTTTTCGGATATCTACGACAATGGTGGGCTGAAGCATATCGCGGAACTCCTTACCAACTACATCCTCTCGGGTAACCTTGAATTTGTGGAGATACGCATCATTCACATACTCCATCACAAACTCTTCACCCCCCGGCAAGACCCGTACAATGAACACGGCATCTGTCGTGAGTTCAATCAATGACCGGAATAAGGATGGCTTCATTGCTTGATATTGGATTAGAGAGTAAAATGCCATTAAATATAAAGAAAAAGAGGCAAGAATGAAGGAACAAGACACAAGAAAACCTCAGGAAACAAGAGTCAAGCTGCAACCAACTTGCATCTTGTTTCTTCTCTCTGGACCCTTCCTTGTACCTTGTTCTTAAATTGTACTGTATCTTCTCACTTGAACCTTTCTTGTGCCTTGTCCTCTTGACCCTTGTCTTCTTTTCCTTCTTATCTTTGCCGCTCAAAGCCCGAACCACGGGCATTTCAAAACAGCAAGCAATGTTTAACAAGAGAACCAAGATCAAAGACCTGCTGAGTAGCGGGGTGGCCGGACAAGAAACCATCGTGATGGGTTGGGTACGAACTTTTCGTAACAATCAGTTCATCGCATTGAATGATGGCAGCACCAACAATAATTTACAGGTAGTAACAGAACTTGGTTTACTGGATGACGCAACCTTGAAGAGAATTACCACCGGCGCTTCATTAAAAGTAACAGGTACTGTGGTTCCTTCATTGGGAAAGGGACAGTCGATCGAATTAAAAGCAACACAAGTAGAAATATTGGGGGATAGCGATGCAGAAAAATATCCGCTGCAACCTAAGAAACATAGTCTCGAATTTTTAAGAGAGATCGCACACCTGCGTTTTCGTACCAATACATTTGGTGCAGTATTTCGTATCAGACATTCATTGGCATTTGCGGTACATAAGTTTTTCAATGAAAAAGGTTTTGTGTATTTGCATACACCCATCATCACAGCGAGTGATGCAGAAGGTGCAGGTGAAATGTTTCGCGTAACCACATTGCCGTTTGATAATCCGCCACGCAAAGAAGATGGCAGTATTGATTTTGCAGAAGATTTTTTCGGAAAGAGTACCAACCTCACCGTAAGCGGACAATTAGAAGGTGAATTGGGTGCAATGGCATTTAGTGAGATCTATACATTCGGTCCCACTTTCCGTGCAGAAAATTCTAACACTACCCGACACCTCGCAGAATTCTGGATGATAGAACCTGAGATGGCGTTTTATGATATTGAAGACAATATGAATCTCGCAGAAGAGTTCATTCAATATTTGATTCGTTATGTGATGGAACACAATGCCGATGATCTGGCGTTTTTGGATCAGCGACTGGCAGAAGAAGAAAAACAAAAACCACAGCAAGAGCGTCAGGAGTTTGGATTGTTGGAGAAGCTGAAGTTTGTTACAGACAATAGTTTTGAAAGAATCACTTATACAGAAGCGATACAAATATTGTTGGATTCACCGGCTTACAAGAAAAAGAAATTCAAGTTTGATGTGAAGTGGGGTATTGATATGCAGAGTGAACATGAAAGATATTTGGTAGAAAAACATTTCAAGAAACCGGTGATCGTAACAGGCTATCCTGCAGCCATCAAAGCATTTTATATGCGATTGAATGATGGATGTGAACCCGGTAAAGAAACGGTAGCAGCCATGGATATTCTGGCACCCGGTATTGGAGAAATTGTAGGAGGCTCACAAAGAGAAGAGCGTTTAGAAAAACTGGAAGCGCGCATGCAAGCGATGCATATACCATTGGAAGAAATGAGTTGGTATTTAGATACCCGACGCTTTGGAACCGTACCTCATGCAGGCTTCGGTCTAGGTTTCGAGCGCATGGTACAATTCGTTACCGGCATGACCAATATCAGAGATGTCATTGCATTTGCGAGAACGCCGAAGAATTGCGAATTTTAGGAGTTAGGAGTTAGGTGTTAGGCAGTCAAATTGTTTTAAACAATAACCTTCTTCCTAACACCTAACGCCAATCACCTAACCCCTCCCTCAACCATTTCCCCCTTCACACGTATATACTATATGGAAAATCAAAAGATAGTTCAGCTGAAAAAGCGGCTGGAAGAAGTAAGACCGGATCTTGTTGATCATTCTTTGTATCATAGCCTACAAGACCTTGAACAGCTTCGTCGATTTACGGAGTATCATGTGTTTGCAGTGTGGGATTTTATGAGTTTGTTGAAATCATTACAGCATCAATTGACTTGCACCACTACACCATGGGTACCTGTGGGGTCTGCGAATACACGTTACCTCATCAATGAAATTGTATTGGGTGAAGAGAGTGATGTTGATGAGGCGGGCAACAGAATCAGTCACTTTGAACTGTACCTGAAAGCTATGGAGCAGATGGGTGCTGATACAACAGCCATCACTCAGTTGTTAACGTATATACATAATGGTGTGTCGGTACAACAGGCGTTACAACAATTACAATTGCCGGGGGCTATTTGTGATTTTGTGGGATATACATTTGATGTGATCGAGAAAGCGCCGGTACATGTGCAAGCAGCTGTGTTTACGTTCGGTCGTGAAGACCTGATACCGGATATGTTCATGGGTTTGGTGAAGGATTTGTCTTTGCAGTATCCTACACAACTGGCAGTTTTCAAATATTACCTGGAAAGACATATTGAAGTAGATGGAGACCATCATAGTCACCTGGCGATGGAAATGGTAAGTGAGTTGTGTGGGGAAGATGCTTTGAAATGGGAGCAAGCCACAGAAGCAGCACTCACAAGCTTGAAATATCGGAAACGATTATGGGATGCGGTGTATGCAACGGTAAGCTAACTTAAACCGATAAAAGGCTGATTTCACTAAAAAATCCATTATTCCATGTGGATTATATGTGAAAACCCCCTATTTTTGCTGCCCCGAAAGGCAGAAAGCTACAAGCTGCAGGCCTCAAGCTACAAGTTGTTACCTTGAATCCTGTTTCTTGAAACTTGAACCTTCACCGGAACGGTGCGGTAGCTCAGTCGGTAGAGCAAAGGACTGAAAATCCTTGTGTCGCCGGTTCGATCCCGGCCCACACCACAAATCCCTCATGATTTAATCATGGGGGATTTTCGTTTTTATGATCTCCATCGCACCCATCCTAAGGACAATCAGCCTAAATCTCATTTTAAAGCGGATGGTTTATTTATAAACAAACTTGAATTTGCCACTATTGTTTTCCCAATAAATAATTCTTCCTGAAGTTCCTTTTAAGTCACCAAATAGACCATCACCAACAACATCTAAATCACCGTCTTTGTCAATATCAAAAATTCGAATCCACTTTATCCACGCACCATTACCGGATCCCTCCACTACATCAAAATACTCTTTGGTTTTTTCTTTAAAGGAATTGTTTTCATTGATATATAATCTCAATCCCCAACCATTGTAATTTTTCAAATTGCTCATGGTTAACACGTCTATGTTTCCATCGAAATTGAAATCTAGAAATGCAATGTCCATTATTTCTAAATTATCATCTACTGCAAAGTCTTGAGCATTTTTTCTATCAAATACCCCGTTTGAAAAAGGAATGAGTCTAAGCGTCTTTGATGAACCCAGAAATAGATCCAGCTTGTTGTCTTTGTTCATGTCAAATAATTCTACCGTATAATAGTTATCATTGCCCGGAGAGAAATTTTGAAAGATTTGGTTGGTCAGTTGATAATTTCTATTCCCCTTATTCATATAACAAGTAGGATGTGTGGGGATCACCGCGCTTCCTCCCGAATAGCCAATGATGTCTATCATGCCATCATTATTGATATCTCCTGTTGCACCTCCATGAAAATAACCAATGTCTTGTGTGAGGTATTGATACTTTAGATCTTTTGGATAGAAAATACCAAGTGAGTCTCCGGGAAAAGGCATTCCATCATATCCTGATGAAAACAAAACAATATCTTTTTTACTATCATTGTCCATATCGGCGATCACGCATTTTCTCACTTGTGTCAACCCTGATTGTAAATTATAGCTATTAGGATTCAAAGCATATTCGCTAAAGAGATGTAGACCTTTGGCGTTTGTAGGCCACGGGTTCTTCCAATAATATGCCCATAGATCTTTATTACCATCTCCCGTAAAATCATAATAGAGATATGTTCCCAGATCATTCCAGTAGTAATTTTTTGATGCATTCCAAGTACTTGTTGTTCCTGTATTGTATGGCATCAATGATCCATTCGGTAACAATTCAAATCCCCAATACAATGACTGTTGAACCGAAAAGAGTTCTGTCATGCCTATTGTTGTATTATACCAAGAAGTGGTTTTGTTGATAGCGGAGAATGAGTCTAATGTATTGACCGGATAAACCCTCGGTCCTTGCACTTGAGGAATAACAGGCGTAGTGGTTGTTGTGGGATTTACTTGTACTGTTTTTTTGCAAGCAAAAGCGAATACTACTGCGCAAAGTAAAAAAAAGTTTCTCATGGGTTTTGTTACTAAAGGGTAGAGCAATATTAAGCGTACTTACGAGTTAAAAGTCGGAAGAATAAATCTAAGTAACACAAAAGGTTTAAGAACTATACATTTCTTCAGTAAGAGAAAAAGCGACAGACGATAATACGAACTTACTTGATTTGATGAATATGTTACATGCGAAGATATCCGATTGAAATGCTCGATGTCGAAAAATAATTTTACTGTCGGAGAAATCGTTTTTTCTGTTTTCAATAGCGTCTCCTATCCGGCTATCATCGGAAAATTGAATGCAAAGTCCATTTCATTCATTTTTATTGTTACTGTCTATGATGCTCAATACCCAGTTGGTAGGCATATCTTTTTGGAGAACTCTATATAGTTAGCTTTCAAATATCCATTCGGTTTAAAAGGGGCAAACATTTTTACGTTACCGATCTGTTTAAAGTATTCATCAATAGGTGTAAATATTTAGTCACTATCACAACTGTGATAGGCTTGGCAGTTATCTTGTAAAAAAAGTATATACAAACAGATCTTGTATAGAGCATATTTCTGCCTGCTTTTTTAAAGAACACCTTCAACAATGTTACATAAGCAAGCTTATCTGGTTGTTTTTGTTTTCCTGATCATACAGTCTTGTACTAAAAAATCTGAAATCAAAACAAACCATTCATTACCCATATCCAGTTCTGAAAAAAACCGGATTAAGAGCCTAGGTTTTTCATCAGATGGTGCTATAAAAACCGATAGCGGCTTTATTGTAGAAAGGGATATTTTTTTGCCTTCTCGTCATTTATCTGATACTCCTCAACAAATTTTTATTCGATTGGCTGTAGCAGAGCAGTACCGAACCTTCAATGTAGTAAAAGTGCCAAGAACTGTAACGGTTTCTTGTGATAGAATGCCGAGTGCTTTTATAGCGGCTGTTGATACCATGATTAACAGATACAATCGCTTAAACCTTAATCTGAAATTCAGGAGGGTTGCAACGCTTGGTAGTATTTACATGAAACCGAACTACAATATTGTTGGCAATACAATTGCTTTTGCCGGATTTCCCTCAAGCAATGGGAATCCCTATCATGAGGTGAACATCAATATGAATATGTATAGAAGTTTTACAATGAACCAATGGGGTATTGTATTGCAGCATGAAATAGGTCATTGTATAGGTCTTCGACATACAGATTACATGGATCGCTCATTTAGTTGTTTTGGTAATGCTATTAATGAGGGTTCAGGTGGTGTAGGCGCAATTCATATTCCGGGAACTCCTTCTCAACCCGACAGGCTCAGTTTTATGTTATCCTGTTTTGACGGGAACTCCAACTTGAGCTTTAATAACAACGATGTTCTTGCATTAAGATATCTTTTTAAACGATAACAAATGAAAAAAAGAGCTTGTTATTGTTTATGGATATTTCCATTATTATTTGTGTCTTTTTCTGGTACAACCCAGCAAAATAACTATACGCAATGGAATCATACCTCTTTGCTGATAAATCCCGCCTTCAACGGTTTTTATAATAATAACATGCGTTTCTCTTCGATTTACCGAGGAGTAAATGATCAAGGGATACCGGGTCAACAGTCCTTTCAATTTAATTTTGAAGCAAAGCCTTTTCAATCACTTTTGGTGAATGATTTAGACGAATGGAGTATTGGTATAACCGCAAACAGATTTTCTGCTGTAAAAACGATGTTTTCTCACAGCATGTTTGCGCTAACAACAGCTTATAGTAAATCTTTAAACGAAAACGGCACTCATTCTTTGGCACTTGGCTTTCAGGCTGCGATGCATTCTCAAAAGGTTAATTTAAACAACCTTGATTTTACATCTCAATTTTCTGTAAGAGGTTTTGATCGGATGCTTCCAAACTTCGAAGCAAGTCAAAATTATAATAACAATTATTTAGATCTCAATGCCGGTATTCTATATTCTTTTGGAAATGAATACGAAACTTTTTTTGCCGGTTTAGGGGCCCATCAGCTAAATCGGGTAAGACGTGAACTTTCAGTAGACCCTAAGTTTAATCCGGTACTGGATCTGTCATTAGGCTATACGAGATACATTAATGACCGGTATGTTTTTAATGCGGCCGGCAATTTTAATTTTAATTATCCTGTGAACAACCAAGTTATTATGCTTGGTTTTGGAACAACCATTTCTGAATTAAGTGATGATCTTCTCACTGCAGGATTGTATTACCGTTTCGATGCGATCGCATCGCCTTTTTTACAATTTCAGACAAACGGTATGAAAATGACATTTTCTTATGACACGTATGCTTCACCCAAAATATCTGGAGTTGGAGATCGACGAGCTTTGGAGCTTTCTTTAGCTTTTCGATTTTCATCTAAAGACTATTCAGTGCGGTATGCTAAGCTTGACTGTTTTAAATAGATGAATTTGAAAAGACTATATCAAATATTATTTTGTTTTCTTCTCACTACGTCTATAGTGAAAATCACTAATGCTCAATGTGATGTATTGATTACCCAGCAACCCACAGTTCCCGTGGTTGTCTGTGTGGGTCCGGGCTCACAAACCTTATCGGTTTCGGCAAGTGTTAAAGCCGGGGGAACACTTTCTTATCAATGGTATTTTAATGGACAAGCGATCACTACCGGAGGTACCGGCTCTACTTATACGATCTCTAATTTACAGCCATCAAGCAATGGAGAGTATAAAGTAAAAGTGAGCGGAGCATGCGATATAACCCAAAAACAAGATGTTATTTCAAATCCGGTAAGTCTGACACTTGGGAATACTCCACTCCTCAATACAGTATTACCGGATGAAACGATTTGTGTTGGTGCTAATTTTTCTACCTCCGTCAATGCGAATACAAGAAATGGAGGATCTGTTTCTTATTCATGGCGCTACATCAATACAAATACCACAGTATCCTCTGCTTCAACACTGTCTATTAATGGTGTAACTAGTACAGATGCCGGTAGATATAGCGTAACGGTAAGTAATAGTTGTGGTATAGGCCAATCAGATACAATGACGCTTAGTACAAGAAATAAACCTGTATCAACCGCTCTGAATAATACAAGCATCACAAGTTGTCAAGGTCAATCAGTTGTTTTACAAACAGAAACAAATAATAATGGAGCTGCTGTATCCTATACGTGGTATAAAGTTATTTCCGGTACTCCGGTACTTCTACCCAATGAAATAAGTAGTAACTATTCTATCGGTTCTCTTCAGCCTGGTGACGCAGGAACATATCGTTTTTTAGCAAGTAATATTTGTGGCGCAGCAACGAACCCCGTTGATTTTATAATCAACGCACCTAAATCTAAACCTATTATCGTAGCGCAACCACAATCAGCGAACGTTAATTGTACAGATTATACTCTTGCGCTTAGTGTTACAGGTTCCTCTGATGCAGGCAATATTAGTTATGCATGGACGAAAGGCGCTGCTTCTCTGGAAGCGAATACTCAAATTGTATATACTAATGGCGGTAACACAAGTTCTCTTATTTTTTCTGACCCCAATCCTTTGAACAATGGTATTTATACTGTTTCATTGAGTAATAATTGCGGAACGATACAATCTGCTCCTGTAAATGTGAATGTAGATGTAGTAAGACCTGTAATAAATACTGCACCGAATGCTCGAGTGGTTTGTGAAACACAGTCCTTAATAGAAAGCCCCACGATCAACTATCAAGAATATTTTAACTTTACTTATGCTTGGTATAAGGTAGGATCCGGTACACCTGTTGCTAACTCAAGAGAATTAGTAATTTCTTCCTTTAGCGATGTAAATGCGGGAGATTATAAACTTCGTGTTACCAATTCATGCGGTACATTCACGGAAAGCGTCCCGGTTGCGTTTGCTATTGCTAGAAAGCCGAACATTACAACACAACCATCTTTAGGAGCGCAAATAGCTTGTATTAACAAAAACATTACCCTTAGCGCGGCAGCTAATACCCAAAACGGAGGCACTCTTAGCTATACATGGTATAAAGATAATTCGTTGATTTCTGGTCAGCAAACAGCGATTTTGGCTTTGACGAGTATGCAATCGAATGCACAAGGTTCGTATAGGGTTGATGTATCAAATCAATGTGGTATTACCGCTAGTAATAGTGTACAAGTCAGCCTCGGTAATATACCTACATTGGAAGCAAAGACTCAGGATAGTAGTTATTGTTATGGATCTAATGTAACACTAGCATTAACTGCCAATAGTAATAATGGAGGCGTGTTAGCTTATCAGTGGAGTAGTTCTTCAGATGGTGTTTTGGTGAATACAAGTTCTTCATATGTTATCAACTCATTGATACAAAGTAAAACAGGTTCTTATAGTGTACAAGTAAGTAATGCCTGTGGAACCATGGCTACTCCCGTAGTCATGGTAGTGAGAGGATTGGACAAACCTGTAGTAACACAGTTTACATCAAATGGTACCACTTTTTGTACTGGCAGTAATCTGAACTTATCAGTTGGAGCTACTTCAACATCTACAATGGTTTATAACTGGTATCGTGGTAACACTTTAGTAAAAGCGAATAGTAATGATAACTATTACCAAAAAGGTGGTCTTGGATTATCAGATGCCGGAGCATATTCTGTTAGTGTAAGCAATATATGTGGCGCATCAACAAGTTCAAGTATAACAATTTCTGTCAATGGTAAACCTTCCATAGTAACCGATATAACAAAAAACATCGATTGTAGTGGTTCTAAATCATTACAATTAACGGTAGCGGGTGCTGATAATGGAGGGGGCACTATAGCGTATCAATGGTACAAAAATGGAAATCCACTAGGCGCTAATTCAAGCACCTTATTAATCAATAATATAACATCAGCCACCAGTGGTACTTATTTTGTTTCGCTTTCTAATGGATGTGGCTCAGTGAATTCAGAGAGCGCTGTTGTATACATTAATTTTGATGTGCCATCTATTGAATTACAACCTAAATCCGGTTCTTATTGTGAAGGACAGCCTCTTCTACTTGAAGTAGCAGTAAAAGATGCAAATAGTAATAACTTTTCTTATCAATGGACAAAGTCAGGAAGTAATATTATTGGTCAAACCCGTCCGATATTATCAAAAGATGCGTTAGTTATTTCGGATGCCGGGCAATACAGTGTTCTTGTTACGGGATTGTGCGGTGTAACCACTACAAGTAACTTAGTTGATATCGTTGTCAGAGACGCACCCTCTCCGAGTTTTATTATTACCTCGAATACCACTCAATGTCTTAGTTCAAACGCTTTTGACTTTACGGATAATAGCAATACTTCTGGCAGTTTTGTAAGAGAATGGATTTTTGACGATGGATCTACTTCAATAGTGGGTCCAGCTGTTACACATAGGTTTAACACAGGAGGTATTCATAATGTACAATTAAAGCATACTGCCGCTAATGGATGTTCCGGATCATATTCGCAGAATATAACAGTATCTTCTACACCCATCATTACACAACAATTGAAGAATAAAATCGCTTGTCTGGGCGGAGATATCAGTTTAGATATATTAATCAATGAAAATTATGGCGGTAACTTAATATACACTTGGAAGAAAAATGGAGCTGTTATAACATCTGCTAATACCACATCGGGCAGTTATGAAATATATGGCGTATCTAACTCCGATAAAGCAAGTTATAGTGTTTCCGTGTCAAACACTTGTGGTACAGTACATAGTGACACCGTTTCAATTTCTATCAGCGATAAACCATTTTTGGCGAATGCAATCGCTACAAAAAACATTTGTACAACAAACACAGATACAGTATTTGTATCTATGACATCATTGTTACCAGTTACAAAATATACTTGGTATCGGAATGATGGCTATTATAGTAATACCGTTTCACCCTATTTAAGTTTTTCTGATTTTAAGGAGGAAAATAGTGGAACGTTTTACGTTGAAGCAGAGAATGCTTGTGGTACAACTCGATCAAACAACTTTGCTTTAAACTTAAAAAAATTACCTCAACCTACATTTAGTGTTACAACAGATACAGTTTGTTATAAATCTTCTAAGCTAATCAGTACAGCTTATAGTAATAATAATAATGATACACTTATTTATCAATGGTATCAGAATGACATTCCATTACAATCGGAATCAAAAAGCAGTATTTTCCCGGTATTTGGTTCTCCCGGTGTTTATTCGTTTAAGGTTCAAGTGACAAATAGTTGTGGTACAATTACTAGTCCGGTTACAACTACATATGTAAATAGAATTGTACCACAATTTATTGTAGATAGTACGGGAGGGTGTAATAATAATCTTTCAGTGTCAATACAAAATCGTACATCACGATTTTATTATCCATTGTTCAGATGGAAAGCAATGTATGACGATGGACAAGAAGATGAATTGGTGTTACCTACTAACTTTGCATTTCATAAATACAATGTTTCAGGAAACTTTAATCTCAAACTTGTCGCATTTGATTCAACCGGATGTTCCTCTGATACCATGCAGTTTCAGGTGAGCAATTATGCGCCGGCCATTGCAGACTTTAAAGCTACAGATACCTGTCTCGGAGAGAAAACAATATTTACAAACCTTGCCCAAAAAGGTGCGGGAAGCTTTGGTTATGATTTTATCAGATGGGAAACCGAAAATCAAACTATCATAGATACTTCAGAAAATGTTGCATTACAATATCAGCGTCCGGGAATTTATAATGTTGCAATGTCTGTTCGTGGAAAGAATTCTTGTATAACAAATCGGATAGAGAAAAAAGTAGTTATTGTAGGGAATCCACAATTTCTAATTGATTCTGTAGGTGGTTGCAAAAATGACTTGAATGTAACTGTTACTAAAACAGGAACAGATTATCACATTCGAAATTTTTTATGGAATATAGATTATGGCGATGGAACTAAAAAAGTAAATCTCGATAGTACTTTTTTATCAGATAATTATAAGTATGCTAAATCGGGCACATATACTGTAAGGATCAATACATCGGGAACCTTAAGCTGCCAAAACCAATCAATTGTTAAAACGGTAGTGAATTATGGAATCGCTAAGGCGGCATTTTCCGTGAGTGATACTTGCGTTGGTTTTGAGAATACGTTTTTTAATCGGTCAACCAAGGGAATAGGTAATACCACATTTGCATCAGTAAAATGGAAGATGGGTAATGAATGGTATGAAGATTCTACACTTCAGTTCACGTATAAATTTGATCGGCCTGGAAAATATAACGTAACCATGTATGTTCAAGGAAACAATAACTGTTTAATTGATAGTACATCTAAAGAAGTGAATGTAATTGGAAATCCAGAGTTTGTAGTAGACTCATCTGGTAGCTGTACCGGTAAACTTATGGTTACTGTAAATAATATCAATACGGATGCAAATATTAAAAATCATTTCTGGGAAATTGATTATGGTGATGGATCACGGAAAAAGTTATTGGACAGTTTGATGAAAACGGATTCATATACTTATACGAATCCGGGTAATTATCAAGTAAAAGTAAGTTCACGTGGTGCTTTGTCTTGTCAAACGCAAACACTTACGAAAATTTTTACGAATGTAGCTGTTGCAAAAGCCAATTTCAATGTTGGAGATACATGTTGGGGTATGCCCTCTCTTTTTAAAAATACAAGTGTAAGAGGATTCGGAAATACAGGATATTCTTTTGCCAAATGGTATATTAACAATGATGTTATTGAAGATACATCTTCAAGTATAAATTATACTTATCAGACGCCGGGTACCTATCGGGTGAGTTTACACGTTCAGGGTAATAACAGTTGTGTTGTTGATAGTATTTCTAAACAATTGGTAGTAACCGGATATCCAACAGCAAATTTTGTATATAAAGATTCTTGTGCAGGATTTGATGTATTGTTCACAGATATAAGTGCAACATCACCTAATGATAAGATAGCGCAGTGGCAATGGAATTTTGCTGACAAGGGTACTCCATTATTCATTCCAAACCCTATTCGTTCCTTTAAACGAGAAGGGTCTTATGCCGTAAACTTGTTAGTACAAAGTAAAACTTGTCCTCAATTTTATCATGATACTACCATTAATGTAACCATTATTAGACCACGACGTAATCTTCGGTATAATACCATTTATACTGTCAAGGATATGCAAAACAAATTAGATGCATATCCTAGTGGGAGAAGTTACGAGTGGATCCCTAATTTATACTTGAATAATTCTAGGGTAAAACAACCTTTGATCAATCCCGACTTTGTTGAAAAAGAATACCAAGTTCGAATTGTGGATTCTTCAGGTTGTATCAATGTAGATACTTTGATGGTATGGGGATTCGACAAACCCGATATTTATTTGCCAACAGCCTTTTCACCTAACAATGATGGATACAATGATGTATACAAGGCAGAATATGTTATGATTGAGCACTTAGAATATTTAAAAGTGTTGGATAAATTCAACAACATCATTTTTGAAACTAAATCAATGTCTGAAAGCTGGGATGGGATGTACAAGGGAAGACCTGTGGCAGCAGATGTATATTTAGTGTTGGTATCAGCTGTTGACAAACGTAAACAACGCATACAAAAGAAAGTCACAGTAAATTTATTACGATGACCCTTTTCTTTAAGGGAGGATTGTTTTTTGCATTGACTTTTTTCAGTGGACTAACTGTTTTAGGTCAATCTTTACTCTATCCCGGTCATTATTATTATAATCGTATTCTAGCTGCAAAGCAATGGTATCCACAACTTCGAGGAGACCAATTGAACATTGCCATTAAAGATGAAAACATTGATACGACATTGCTTGATATACGCAATAAAGTTTTGTATCAGGAGGGTCTTGTTTCAAAAAAAGGAATTCATGCAACACAATTGGCATGTTTGATAGTTGGATCAGGTGTTACAGAATACCATCCGCTGGGATTATCTCCGGGTTCTTCAGTCTTTAATACATCTTTTAGTAAGTTATTACCCGATGCATTACGAATGAAAGAATGGCGTGTGAGTGCACATCTATTTTCTTACGGAACCGATATAGAAAACTATTATGGACTTGAGGCTGCCTTGTATGATGCCGCTGCTGTAAGTGATACTTCTTTGTTGTATATATTTTCATCAGGTAATTCCGGTTTTGCAAAAGCTGTTGGAGGGAGGTATGATCAGTTATTAGGGTGGTCAAATCTTACCGGTAATTTTAAACAGTCAAAGAACAGCTTAGTAGTAGGTGCAACAGGAATGAACAATGAGCTAATGTCATTTAGTTCAAAAGGTCCGGCTTATGATGGGCGTATAAAACCCGAAATAACTGCACATAGTGAAAACGGAACTTCGGAATCTGCGGCTGTAGTTGCAGGCTCTGTTCTTTTATTACAAGATTTATACAGACAAAAATTTGGGACATTACCCTCTTCGGCATTATTACGTTCGGTTCTTCTTACTGCTGCTATGAAAACAAAAGGGAGTCTTTCTCATGCTTCCGGATTTGGTAGCTTAGATCTGTTTCGATCCCTGAAGGTCATCGAAAAGCAACAGTTTGTGCATGGTACAGTAGCTTCTTCTGATAGTTTTCTTTGCCGCATTAAAGTGCCACCCCTTTCACGAAACCTTACCATTACACTTTCATGGATAGATCCTCCTGCAAAAGCTGGTGAACGAAAAGCGCTGGTAAATGATCTTGATTTGAGGGGCTATATTCAAAAAAATCAATCATGGTGGTTACCGAATGTTTTGCACACAGACTCAGACCCATTAATGTTAAAGTCGAATGCTCAACAAGGCGTTGATCGTCTTAACAATAATGAACAAATTTTTATACCGGAACCGGTTGATACAATTGTAGAAATAAAGGTCACTGCAAATGTTACGAAAGACAGACGCAATCAAAATTTTTATATTAGTTATGTATTTGATGAGTCCACTCAGCTAGAATGGTTAACGCCGGTAAGTACTCATCTTTCTTATGATAGTACAGGCATATTTGTATCGTGGATTGGTGATCCTGAAACGAAACGTCAATTGTTTTCGGAAGATACTGCGGGCATACGAACATTGATTCGTTCACAGATTACAGGAAACATGTTATTCTGGAAACCGCAGCAGCCGATTACACAAAAAATCAGATTTCGATTACAGGAGGCTAATCATGAAGTTGTTTCACCATGGCTGAATATTTATCCAAAGCCACAAATACAAATAGTTTCTGTTTGTAAGGACTCTCTATTTGTTGAGTGGGATTTGCCTACACAAAAAAGGGTAACATGGATAGGAGATGTGATGAAAGATCCATGGGTACCAGTGATTGGTCATTTACGTACTACAAGTCATTATACTTGGATATCGATGAGAGATTTAGCAGAACAACCTTTATGGGTAGTTATGCCCGTGAATGATCGGTTATATGAAAAGTCATCACAGATTCGCGCTGAAATGGATTTAGGAATGGGTTGTCTTACAGAATCTTTCTCAGCAATGCCCGGTATAGATAAAGTATCTCTATTGCTTAAGCTCAGTACAATAACATCAATCGATAGTGTTCAAATACAACAAAAGAAACCGGTTGGTTGGAAAAATTTATACAGTGGTAAAGTGAAATCTGAAGTATTGTTTGTTGATGATACTCAACCGCATCAGGGAATGAACTATTATCGTGTAGTGGTTTATTCTAAAAATAGAAGCCCCTTGTACGGAGCAAATACAGAAGCTTTTTTCTTTGGGAAAAAAGCTGAACTATTCTATCCGAACCCTATTCGTTCGGGTGCCCCCTTGTCTTTTGTATTGAAAGAACCGGGAAAACGAAACATCTCTTTATTGGATATTAATGGTAGAATATTGTATTCTTTATCAATAGATGTAGCATCCGGTCAAATGCGACTACCAATTTTGAAGGCCGGTACTTATTTGATTAGGATTACTAATGGAATAAATACTATAACGGAGCCATTACTGGTTCAGTGATGATTATAAAAGTGGTCAACATATTTCAATTCGCTTATACAAATTCATACACCAGCACTAGTAGTATAAGCATACAGATGTATCTACGCTTTTACTGAGTTTGAAAATGGTATTATTGGCTAATGCGGGAATGATTCATGAAAGCAATAAGCTATAGTGTCAATAGAGTAGACAATAGTATGTTGACCTATTATTGATCAATGCAATAGAATAGTGTCATCAAAACATTCAAAAGAGCATATTTTGTGAACACAGTAGGATTAGACGAAGAGAAGTAGCTTTGTGAATTATCAGGAAGTGGAAGATCGGAAGGAAGACGGTCAGAAGATCTTTTGTTTTAGCAAAGATCGGAAGAGCACACGTCTGAACTC
>OGVO01000057.1_pt1 | contig 19222 bp, 29 predicted proteins | sample 1575771 | NCBI WGS metagenome assembly OGVO01 (sample SAMN07581527, study PRJEB24739) | freshwater metagenome | place: Singapore | collected 2015-01 | reverse complement strand
GTTTCCCAGTCACGATATGCGCGCTCTATGCCGACTGGGCCCAGGGTGCCGATAAGGATACCGCCGAGATCGTACACAAATGGCTCTCGGGCCTTGAACCAGAGACCGGGGTAGCCAGTGACTACAGCATCCAGCAGATACAGAAGCTAGTAACCCGTACAGCCGCTAAGCGGCTAGCGGAGAAGGTCACAGGGGCCTTGGCTAACGGTAAGACCGAGGACGCCGCTGCCTTGATCGAGTCGTGGAAACGACCGGTATCCGCGCAGCAACTCGATTACCTGTCCCTGTTCGAGCACAAGGACATGATCGAAGCGGAGCTTGCTTCTGTAGCCTCCGAGCCCCTGATCCAGTACAAGGGTGCCCTGGGTCAGTTCGTGAACCCGTTGTTCGTGCGTGAATCCTTTGTGGCGTTCCTGGCCCCTGCTAAACGGGGTAAGTCTACGATCCTCATGGACCTAGCATGGACGGCCACACTCCAAGGCCGGAAGGTAGCCTACTTCTCCACGGGGGACATGAGCCGTGGGCAGATCCTTGACAGGTTACGGGTAAAGGCAGCCCGGAAGCCTAAGTTCCCTTGTACCTTCCGTATCCCCACGGCCCTAAAATACGAGAGCAAGGAGCCAAAGGTTACCTACAGAACATACCAAGAACCCAATGGCCTAGGTCCCTTGGACGGGGTAGAGGCCTTTGCTAAATATGCCCAGGATGATCGGTTCCGTATCGTGGCCAAGTCAGCTAACTCCGTGAGCGCGGGGGATATAGCTACCACGGTACAGAGGTGGGCGGACAATGGATGGGTAGCAGATGTCGTTGTAATCGACTATGCGGATATTTTGCGGGGACCACCTGGGATACGTGAGCAAAGGGACCAGATCAATGCTAACTGGATAGAGATGTCTGCCCTGCGTACTGATTTACGTTGTGTTGTAATTACCGCAACGCAGGCGGATACTGACGGTATGGATAGCTGGGTGCTGAGCCCAAAAAATTTCACGGATTGCCGCAAGAAATGGGACCATGCCACGGCAGTTATAGGCATCAATAGTACGATACAAGAGAAGAAGGCAGGGGTGTTTCGCCTGAACCATCTTCTGTTGCGCGAGGGGGAATTTGCTGCCGATCTCCCTATGCTTGTCAGTGTAGCAGGGTGTACCCGTGTAGGACACCCGATCCTTTTATCTGAATGGGTGTAGAATGGAAACAATCAAGGTGTTTGAGATAGGTGACTATGTCCGGTGTGTCGATCGCCCAGATGGCGAGAACCCGATTTTGCGAGGCGAAAAGTATCGTGTTACTTATGTGTGCACAGATACATTCATCATGCTTGAACGGGTATCCGATGGGTACCTGATCTCGGGGGCATGGAGTCCACGTCGTTTTGAGTTGTGGGACCAGGAAGTGCCTGTCATTACCACGGAGCTAGAAGCCCTGACCACGTTGTCCGAGAAGATCCACGCGGACAACGTGAAAGCCGGCTGGTGGGACCAAGCCGATAATCCCTTGATCGTCGCGACGAAGATCGCCTTGATCCACTCGGAGGTGTCTGAGGCGTTGGAGGGTGACCGTAGGGGATTGATGGACGACCATCTGCCCCAGCATACCATGCTAGCGGCGGAGCTTTGTGACATTTTGGTGCGCGCCCTAGACCTTTGCGGGTTCCTGAAAATCGACATTTCACAGGTACTTTGTGACAAACTTGCGTACAATGCCAAGAGAGCCGACCACAAACCCGAGAATCGTAAGGCTCGGGGCGGCAAGAAATACTAAGGAGAACACAAATGTTTGCTGATTCATGGTTAAGTAGTTTCCTGGAGGATTGGTGGATGCCCTTCGTGGCAATGGCCCTGACTCTACCGTTAGTGTCCTTGTGTCTATGGGGCGCTGCGTCTGTGTTGAAAATGGCTTTCGAGTCTTTACTAGGACCTAGGGATGATGACGAATGAAGATTTTATCTCTGTTGATTACGTGTTTAGTTTGCTGCCCGACGACTTTTGGATCGAGTCCCCCGTCTACGCAGAGGCAGGGGTACCATCGGTCCTCAACCTTGAGGCAGCCCCAACAACTGGTTATCCGAGATACGTTCGGAAGGATTTCGGGCCGTGTGTCGGTCACTGGTTCGAGACTGACCTTCAAGAACGAGAGGGGCCAGATCACGGGATACGGGACTCTGAAAGGTAACAGCATCCGGTTACAGGATGCGCAAGGGAGAAACAAATGAACAAGGAATGGAAGTACGACCCTGCGGACCTATCCCCCTACTTTTGGGGTGCCCTGCTTTGTATCGGGCTAGGGTGGGTCCTCAATGGGTTCTGGAGCCTGAGCGTTGCGTTCGGGGTCGGTATCCTTTCTAGTATGTTCTTCCTCGCCATCGAGTCCGAGAGGCCAAGCTAATGAGAATCCTAGAACCAGCATCCAAAGACGCCATGCGTCTACTGATGCAGGGTTCCTACGCTCTCTCGATCATGGAGGGCAACGGAATGCCTGTGTCGGAGAGCGCGATTGATGCGGCGGAGAAGGACATGAACAGCCGTATCGCGGAGATAGAAACCAACCTCCGGGCCGATGATATTTTCCTTGCTCAGCGCCGCCGCTACGGCAAGAACTGCTCATTGGGCTCCCGTGAGCAATTAGCCCATGTGCTCTACAAGGAAATGAAACTACCAGGGGCTAAGAAATCCCCGAAGTCAGGCAAGTATGTCATGGACGATGACGTACTGGAAGCCCTAGAAAACGAACACGACATTGACTACATCAGCAACTTCCGCCAGCTACAAGGACTGAAAAAGGTAAGAGATACCTACATCCGTGGTCTCCGCACTTACCTAAACAATGGGCGTATCCACGGGGAGTTTATGCTCAATACGGTCAAGACATACAGGTCCTCCGCTAAGGACCCAAACTTGACCACCATGCCTAGCCGCGACCCCGAACAAGCAGCGTATATCAAACGCTGCTTCGTTCCTCGGGATGGATGGCGCATCGTGGAAATAGACTTTAGTTCCTTGGAAGTCCGCATCGGGTGTTGCTACCACAAGGACCCCACGATGATGGAGTACCTCGACAAGGATTACGATATGCACTCGGATATTTCCAAGCAGTGCTACCGGTTCACGGACGAGGAGTGGAAGGAACAGGACAAGACAAAGACCAAGGTTCTTCGTTCCGCTGCTAAGGGGGACGCCGTGTTCGGCTGGCAATACGGGAACTACTACGTGGATGTGTGCTCCCGCCTCTGGAAAACAGCCAAGCGACAAGACCTTATGGACCACCTACAAACCAAGGGCATCAAGCGATTCGGCCTGGAGCGAGACCCGCAGACGGACAAATGGGTAGAGCACCACGGCAACGATTCCTTTGTTACCCATATCAAGTCTGTGGAAGAGGATTTCTGGGGACGACGATTCAAGGTGTACGATCAGTGGCGACGGAAGTTCTATGCCCAGTACCTCAAACACGGTTACTTCCAAACCAAGACCGGATTTCTTTGGCATGGGGTGGAGAAGAGGAACTTTGTAATCAACTGCCCCATCCAAGGCAGCGCTTTCCATTGCCTACTGGAATCCATTATCCGCGTACAGAAGCAGATCACCAAGAGACGTATGGAATCCTTATTGATTTGCGAGATCCACGACTCCCTACTGGCGGAAGTTCCCGAGAACGAAGTAGACGACTACGTGGAAATGGCCACAGGGATCATGTCACAAGAGATCCCGAACGATTGGGACTGGATTATTACTCCGCTTCCTGTAGAAGTAGAGACCTCGGCAACGTCATGGTATGACAAGAAACCTTTCCACAAGGAGTAGCTAATGTTCAAACCGTTTCTCATAGCCCTTTGCGGCCCTATCGGTGCCGGAAAGGATACGGTGGCGGATTACCTGTCCGACAAATACGGGTACACGAAGGTAGGGTTCTCGGACCCTGTGTATCAATCGGTGTGGGCCCTGAACCCTGTCATCAACTTGCCAGACGGCACCTACCGCAGGCTCCAGGATGTAGTAATGGAGCAAGGATGGGAGACCGCGAAGCGTACAATCCCTGAGATCCGCAGGCTCTTGCGGCACATGGGAACCGAGGCAGGCCGGGACATCCACGGCGAGGACATCTGGGCTCGCCGGATGAAGGAGCGTGTTTTATTGCCGGCTCTCCGCAAGCATCTGGCAACTGAACAAGCTACGGGTCACATGGTTATCCGGGATCTTCGGTTCGAGAACGAGCTACGGACTGTCCACAGCCATAGCGGGCGAGTCTGGTTCGTAGATAACGGGACCTACGACCCGAACAAAACCCCCGAGCACCGATCCGAGGGTATGGACTTCACCAAGATCACCCATACCAAGATTATGAACACAGGGACTTTCGAGGACCTGTACAAACGTGTTGACGAGATTTTCGAGGCCATGTAACCCAAACCAAAAGCCGCCAAATGACACTCTACCAAAAGTACCGACCATCCACCCTCGACGAAGTTGTAGGGCAAAAGCCCGCGCTCAAGATGATCCGGGGCTTCCTGTCCGGCAACTCCCTGCCCCACAACATCCTGTTCATGGGTCCTCCAGGCACAGGAAAGACAACCTTATCCCGTATCCTGGCCAAGGAACTTGGCTCGGGGGACCTGGACATCAAAGAGATGAACATGGCCCAGCACACAGGGATCGACGACATACGGGCCATCCAAGACAGCCTCAGCTATCGCGCAATGACCGGGAAGTCCAGGGTCTTTATCCTAGACGAGTTTCATGCGGTCACGGCGCAGGCAGCTAAATGCTGTTTGAAGATATTCGAAGACACCCCGAGCCACGTTTACTTCTTCCTGTGCACCAGTGACCCGAAGAAAATCGACAAAGCCCTCGATACCCGATTGACCAAAGTTGTCCTGAACCCTCTTACAATAGAGGAATTACAGGAATTGATTAACAGGGTAGCCACGGCGGAAGGCATCCAGGTTCCCGAGAAGCTGGTCCCCATGATAGCCACCAAGGCAGACGGGGCGGCGCGACAGGCCCTAGTTCTGCTGGAACAAATGGCCGCGATGGAGTTCGACAAGAAGGGGGTTATGGAACTCCTACAAGAACCCCTGGGGGCACCGGATGACGTAGAGTTGATTCGCGCCGTGATGGCAGGGAAGCCGTGGGCCGTGGTGAGTAAGTTGGCTGAGCGAGTAGCGGAAGACAAGGTAGAGGGAATGCGTAGATTTTTCTTGAAGTATGCGGCTAGTTGCCTCTCTGGGCAGTCGTCCGCTAAGGCCCTAGCGGTCATTGACGCAATGGAAAACCCGTTCTACAATTCCGGTCGCCCAGGATTTTTGGCAAAATTGTATCGACTTTCTACAAACAGTCGGTAGAACTTGCGTATAGTGTTGGTGTCCCTTACACGATAGGAGAAGGAAATGACACTTGATTTAGGCGTTAGCGTGAACACCCTCCAGGAGCAGTGGGAGTCCCTGCCCGAGGATGTAAAGATTTGGCAACAGCAGCTTGCCGAAGCAATGCAAGAGCAGGCGTTGGCAGATCAACGGCTTACGCTTGCCGAGGCGAAGGCATCGGTAGCTATCCGTAAGAATCCCCAAGACTTCGGGTTCCCCAAGGTCACGGAGGATACGGTCAAGGCGCTGGTAACCGTTCAGCCCGAGGTGGAAAAAGCCTTGGACGATCTGGTGAAAGCAAAGAACAATGTAACGGCGCTGAAAGCTGTGGTCGAGGCTCTCGACGTTAAGCGGTCAGCACTCAAGTATCTAAGCGAGCTTACGCTCGTAGGGTTTACAGCGACCCTTCCCGCTGGTGTGAAGAAAAGGAGCGAAAGCTAATGGCTAAGAATTTTTTAGGTGAGTCCGACAAGCTGGACACAGGGTCAAACGTAGGTGTGTTGTCGGTCCCCAAAGGCATCGACATCATCCGCATCACCAAGGCAGAGACCCTTCGGTTTATCATTGTCCCGTACACCGCGACCGAATCTCCCTACGCCGATGCAGGGGAGTTGTGGTACACCCGTGACTATTGGATCTACCGTGGTCTGGGTGCCAATCAGAAGGGATTCTGCCTTGACAACAAGAAGACATTCGGTGAGCGATGCGCAATCACCGAGGCTCTCATGGACTACGACGGAGAAGCAGACAAGAAGCCAAAGAGCCAACGCAAGGCTCTGGTGAACCTCTACTTCCCTGATACCGACGAACTCAAGATCATCGACCACTCCTATGCCATGTTCATGGGCAAGTTGATCGAGAGCATGAAGACCAAGCTCAAGAGCAAGTACGAGAAGTACAAGTTCTTGGAGCACTTCTGCGACCCCAAGGAACCGACGATCATCGACGTTACGTTCAAGGAAGAATCGCTCAACGGCCACAAGTATTACGAAGCAGCAGACTTCGAGTACGAAGCGTCGGACGATCCGATTCCCAAGGCAATCCTTGAGAAAGCAGCAGACCTCGACAAGATGCTCATTAAGATGAGCTATGCAGAGGTGGCCGCCACGTTTCTCGGTGAGGAATCGGACCCAGAGCCAGCCGCCGAACTTCCCAAGGCGACCAAACGTCAGGAAGAGGAGCCTGCTCCCAAGAAGGAGAAGGCTCAAGTAACCAAGCAGGCAGAAGAACCCAAGGAAGAACCAAAGCCGAAGCCCCCGGCGAAGGAATGGGGATCGGAGATCGTCGCAGGAAGCATCCTTTTCCACGGGGACCGCAAGGTCGAAGTGATGAAGGTCAAGGAAGATGTCGTTACGGTCGAGTACCAGGACGACGAATCCACGGCTAAGGTCAACGCAAAGGATTTGACCAAGGCTGCTGTGGCCAAGGAGAAACCGAAGGCATCGAAGCCAAAGTCCAAGGAAACGGTTCCGGCAGAAGGATCGGATATGCCGTGGGACGCGGACTGGCAAGACGCCGAGTAGAGTGCACCAGGGAGGTGTAAGGGGAAAACCCCAGGGTTCTGTCCCTGGGGTTTTTTATTTGCTTTAACCGGAGAACATGATGAGTAGGTGGGAAAACTTTGGGCGCTACCGACTATGCAACGACGATTGCCTTGTCGCTATGCGCGACATACCGGCAGGGTCGGTGGACATGGTACTAACGGATATACCTTACGGTGTTGTGAATAGAAAATCGGGAGGGCTCCGCAAACTAGATAAAGGCACTGCGGATGTGATGGCCATAGACACGCAGTCTATGCTAAGTGAGTGGGGTAGGCTACGTCCGCGTACTATTTATTGTTTTTGCGGGACTGAGCAAGTCTCGCTTCTGCGTGCCGGAATGGTCGATCTAGGGTACACCACACGGCTATGTGTATGGGAAAAGACAAATCCATCACCTATGAATGGCGAACTGTTCTGGTTATCCTCAGTGGAATGTTGTGTGTTTGGCAGGATAAAGGGTGCGGCGTTTAACGAGCATTGCCAAAGTTCCGTATGGAGAAACCCTAATGGAAGAAGCAAAATACACCCTACAGAGAAACCGCTTGCATTGATTAAGCGGCTGGTCTCAGCATCTACACACGAAAATCAAATAGTGTTGGATCACTGTACGGGTTCCGGCACAACCGGTGTAGCTTGCATGAATCTCAACCGCCGATTCATCGGCATCGAGAAAGATGCGACCTACTACGAACTAGCAAAGAAACGAATTGCGGAGGCAGCAAATGATTTACGTTGATATGGATGGGGTGGTAGCTAACTTTGCCATAGGGGTACAAACTTGGCTCAACTATGGCTCGCTACGCAAGGGCATCAAGATAGATGATAGTCGCTTTGATCTTGGCCTAGACGAAGAGACATGGAGGGAGTTTTGGGGATGGGAGTCCAGAGACTTTGTGAAGTTCTGGGAAAACCTAGGGCTATTGGAGCCAGGAGCAAGGCTTATCAAGTTCCTAGACTCTAAAGTAGGGCGTGATGGCTGGAGGTTCTGTACATCCCACGGCAAGTCCTTCCGCGCAGCCAGAGGAAAGGCTCTATGGGCTGAGAGGTACTTTGCCGTAGACCCAGATCACATTATCTTCTGCGTCGAGAAGCACCGTCTATCGTTGCCTGGGACCTTGCTTATTGACGACCGGGACGAGAACGTAGATGATTTCTACAACAAGGGCTACGGCATGTCGATCCTATGGCCACAGCCCTGGAACAGGGCCAAGGGCCAGAGCTACGCAAACGCAATGACAGGGATCAGCAAGATCCTACAAACACCTGAACTGATGAAAAGGGAAATCAATGGCTAAGAAAGAGTTACTTATACCATACGTCGAATACCCAGGCGGACGGATATACCTTAACTACCGCGCTAAGTATTCACAGAGCCAAATCATACGCCTACCTGACGGCAAGTGGAGTGACTTTTTACCGATCAAGGAGCACCCGGCAGCTTACTTTGGGACTACACTAAAAATCCTAGACGGGCATCGAGGTCGATCCGCAGCCCAAATAGAGGTACAGTGCGAAGTCTCAGGGTACATATACACCATGTTCTTCGGCGGATTCCTCCAAGCAGTAAAGTCCTTGGGTGTAAAGGACGGCAAAATGACCGGCACATTCATACACGTTAAGCGAGGCTCTAACTACGGAATTGAGGCAGTAAATGGCTAAGAAAAAACCACTGGAACAGTTAAAGGAAGCACTGGAAGAGTTAGAAGAAGCCGTGGAATCGGTGGAATCTGCTTTAGACAACCGTATCGAGGCCAACCTTAGCACAGGTGCCGCCATGCTCGACCTCGCCATCTCCGGCGAGGTCGGCAAGGCTTTCGGCCCAGGGCACTACACCCTGTACGTTGGGGACTCGGGGTCGGGAAAGACCTTCCTCCTGTTGACCATGTTCGCTGAGGCAGCCGCTAACCCCTTCTACGATGATTACAAGTTGATCTACGTGTGCTCGGAGAACGGGGCACAGATGGACTTTGAACGGTTTTTCGGGTCCAAGGTCGCCAACCGAGTAGAGATCGAGCGCCCCGACACCCTGGAAGCCATGTACGACTTGCTCGACGGCCTAGCCGAAAAGGACCAGAAGTACATCGTTATCGTGGACTCGGCGGATGGACTCAAGACCGAGGCTTCCAAGGCCCTGAACAAAGAGAACCGAAAGAAACGGGAAGCAGGGAAGGAAACCGGCAAGTCCTACGATATGGGACATGCTAAGATCCACAGTGGCCGGTTGCCCGATGTCATCCATGACCTAGGGCGATTGGGCTGTATCCTTGCCATCATCGCCCAGACGCGGGATAACGTGAATGCCGGATTGTTCGAGGACGACAAGACACGTTCAGGGGGCCATGCCCTCAAGTTCTATGCCCATAGCGAGGTGTGGCTTAGCTGCGGAGCAGCCATTAAGCGTACCGCCAACGGCAAGGAACGGGAGATCGGGCGCGTAGCCAACTGCAAGGTTAAGAAGAACCGGGTGAACGGGAAAGCTCGGGCGGTCAAGGTCAGTATCCTTCCCGAGTTCGGGATCGACGACACCGGGTCCATGTTTGAGTGGCTGGTGGAGGAGAAATTTCTTGAAAGTAAAGGGGGAAGATACGCGAGTCCGTGGTACGACAAAACGTATACTAAGGAAGAACTGATCCGCAAGATGGAAGATGACGACCGGATCGACGAACTGAAATCCTTTGTACAGGAGAAATGGGATGCTATCGAGAGTGAACTTAGGGTCGAGCGTAAGCCTCGTTATCAGTGACCCGGCGTTCCCTTCCTTCCGTGTTGTGCGGAAATGCAATAGGTGGTTCGCACAGAAGAGGTGGATGGGTGTTTGGTGGAATGTAGGGGCGTTTAGCGAGATGGGCTATGCGAGTATCGCAGATGCCCAATGGGTCATGTATAAGGAAGCAAACCGTGTGTAACCTCCTAGTGGTGGATGTCTCGAACATCGCCAACATGGCCTTCCATACCACTGGCAAGCTGGAGTTTGAGGACATGCCCACCGGTGTCCTCTACGGCATGTACCGGAAGCTAGAGGCAGTGTCGAGGGATTACGATATCGACGACTACGCCTTTTGCTTCGACTCCAAGCACTCCAAACGGACGGAATTGTTCCCCGACTACAAGATCAAGAGAAAGCTCAAGAAAGCCCAGGAGACCGAAGAACAACAGGCAGCACGTCAGGGTATGTACCGCCAAGTGCGTGAGTTCTATCGACTCGTGCACGAGGGCGGATGTACCAATACGTTTGGGGCCGCTGGGTACGAGGCGGATGACGTTATTGCATCCGTGGTGCAGAATCTACCGTACTCAGTTAAACGGGTGTACATCCTTTCTAGCGATGAGGACCTGTACCAGTTGCTAGACGAGAAGCGGGTAATGATGATTAAGCCCAAGGCTGGGTTGTATACCCACCGGAAGTTTACCGAGGAATATGGGGTGCCTCCAGTCCAATGGCCAAGTGTTAAAGCATGGGCAGGGTGCTCCTCCGACGATATCCCAGGTCTCAAAGGCATCGGCCCTAAAAAGGCTTGTCAGTTTCTTTTAGGGAAATATCCCAAACCCGAGACGTTCTACAGCCAAATAGAAACGTATACTAGGAACATCGAACTGACGTATCTCCCGTTTCCGGGGTGCCCCAAGTTCCAAGTAACCACGGGCCAAGGGATTAACTGGGGGCCACTCAAGGAATTTATCCACGTTGATGACTCTTTACCCAGAGGTGTGAAATGAGCGAATACAAGTTACCGGAGGGGTTCAAGAAGATTACCCTTCAAGATATCTTCAATGCCGCATGGCAGGCGTTTATTGTCGAGGACCGACCAGCGGCAAGCGAGAAAGGCGCTTGTAGCTACCTGACATCAGACGGGCGGAAGTGTGCTGTAGGTTTGGTTATACCTGACGGGCACCCGGCACAGGTGAAACCAGGAACGTGGAACAACTGGGTTCACGAGTACCCCGACTTGTTTGATGCTTCCGTTCTACAGATGAGCAAACACTCATTGTTTGAGTTTCAGCGCCATTTGCACGACTCAATGGTGAGCGGTGGTACATGGGGGTTCAACCAAGAAGAAAGAAAAGGAGTCTACCGACTCGTTGCCAGCGATTACAACCTAACAATCCCAGGAGAATGAACGTGAAAGACAAGAACAGTAAAGCATACAAGAAGTCCCGTCGCCAAAAGGCCCTTGCCTACGGTGCGTCGGTCAGGGCCGCCCACCGCAAGCGCAAGGCCGATGAAGCGGCACTGCGTCAAGAGTACAGGGCCGAGCACCCTACACCCAAGGGCAAGGGCCTACGGGTTAAACGCAAGATTGCCATGATGGTCTTGGAGGACTACAAGGTCAACGGAAACGTGATCGACATGAAAGCCGGATGCGAAATCATGTTCGGGGAGTACGGCCCGGCGTTCGTGGACTTTGTGCTCAAGAACAGGGACCATATCCTCGAAACCCCCCACATCCACAGCTATGCGTTCGAGGTAACAGGAGGAGCACAATAATGGGAAGTTTGTTTGATGGTTTCCACCGAGAACAAGAACGTGAAGTTGTGCCTACACCGGCGTTTGTTACGGGTTCGCATATCTACGGCACACCGGGACCGGAATCGGACATCGACCTTGTTGTTTTGTGTAACGCCAAAACAAAAGCTAAGTTGCTAGAAGAGGCAGGTGGCAAGTACCCTATCCGTTTCGGTAAACTGAATGTCATAGTGGCATCTTCTCAGGAAGAATACAAGGCATGGGCGGACGCAAAAGCACGATGCCTTGAGTTTGCACGAGGAAAAGGAAGGCAGCTAACCAAAGAGGAAGCCGTCACTATACACGATTTGGTGAGGGTGGAACATGGTGTCGAGTACACGGGAGGATCGGGTAAAAAAGATGTCGAATAAATCAGGGAAAGGATCTGACTTTGAAAGGATGGTAGCTCGTCAGCTATCGCTTTGGTGGTCGGATGGCCAAGCGGACGATTGGTTCTGGCGAACCGCAGGGTCCGGGGGCCGAGCGACCAACCGCGCCAAGAGCGGTAAGTCCACGGCCAACAGTGCTGGGGACATAGGAGCCGAGTGTCCCGAGGCTCAGAAGCTACTGAACATCGTGACCCTGGAATTGAAGCGAGGATACAACCACGCGGATGTCCAAGAGTTGCTGGACCACAAGGGTAAGTCTCAGTTCCGTGACTTCTGCAAGCAGGCCGCTACGTCGGCATCCTTGGCGGGGACCCCTTACTGGTGGTTGATCGTTCGGCGGGACAGGAGAGATGCCCTGATACTCACCAATAGGCCGCTACTCCTAGACGCCACTAACATAGGCCGTATGCAGATCAGGGAACGTAATGGGACCTTGATGCAAATGATGAGGCTAGATGACTTCTTACTGGACCCAGAAATCAAACAATTTTACAAAAATGAAGCGCAAACATTTAGTTCAGGCAGCGGGGTATAGCCCCGAGGATATTGGCGACATCGCCAAGATCGAGCAGCAATGTACCGATGACCCCAAGAGCCGTAGATGGTTTTCGCAGCGACTCTTGCCCGAGGATACGGTGTGCGGGGCCTTCGTGGCCAAGTACATCGACACCGGCAGACCTGTAGGGTTTATCGTGTACGAATGCGACGTGGTTACCGGCACTATCAACATCCTACGGCTAGCCGTGCTCCCCGACGAACGCCGGAAGCACTACGGCAGTATGCTCGTCAACCAAGTGATCGTTGAGCGTGTACAGGGGATTAACGAGGTCTCGTGCCTCGTCCCGGAAGAGGACCTAGCACTTCACCTATTCTTCAAGTCCCTAGGGTTCAAGGCTTCCCTCAAGCGGCAGCCCTGGAAAAAGAAGGAGAGTGATGGCTACCTATTCACATGGAAGGCAGCGGTGAAGGTATGATCGTATCAAGGAAAGAAATTGTTCGCGCCCTGGAATGCTGTGTTCCGGGGCTCTCAACCCGTGAAACCGTAGACCAAAGTAATTGCTTCTGTTTCAGGGGCAAGACTGTGTTTACCTACAACGACGAGATCCTGTGCCAGCAAGACTTCCCGGTCGAGATCAACGGCGCGGTGCCCGCGAAAACTCTACTAGACCTCTTGCATAAGTTGCCCGAGGATGACGTAGACATTACGACCACGGACACGAAGCTCCGTATCAAGGGCCAAGGGAAACGCCGTAGCGAGATGAATCTGATACCGGATGTCGTGCTCCCTATCGGTGACGTGGAATCCCCGGCATCCTGGACCGAAGTGCCCCCAGCGTACTCCGACGCCTTGGGCATGGTCGCAGATGCTACGGATGATGACGAGTCGAGCCTGTTAGCCTACGTGCACATCACCCCCTCCATGATGGAGGCTTGTGACATGCACCAAGCTATCCGGTACGAGGTAGCCACGGGCCTAAGCAGCAATGTCATGGTCCGGGGGCACTCGTGCAAGGCAGTCAAGGGTATGGGAATCGCCCAGACTGCCGAAACCGATAACTGGGTACACTGGAAAACCTACACAGGGCTCCGGGTGTCGGTGCGTAAGGACACGAGGGATTACCCAGATTTAGGGGATATTTTTGCCGCAGAGAGCATGGGGGAAGCGTATATTCCGGGTAGCGTTTCCGAGATCCTTGAGCGCGCTGCCCCCTTTATGAGTAAGCAGGGCAAGGGGAAGATCGGGATTGTGGACCTAGCCCCTGGGAAGATTCGAGTACGGGCCATCAACCAAGACGGCTGGTACGAAGAGATCAAGGAGTTAGAGTACGATGGGCCTGTAACCCGGTTCGGGGTTAGCCCTAAGCATATCCAGGGGGCCTTGAAGTACGGGCTCCCTTGCGAGATTACGCCTGTGAGCCTGCGGATCAGGGGCGATGCTTTTGTTTATGCACTTTCAGTTGAAGAGGTAGGATGATGACAGTGAAAATGGAAATGACGTTACCGGACCCACCAGAGGGCTATGAGTACACGGGGGAGATACGTCGGTTGGGGAAAGGAGATTTGTATATGGTGCGATCACGAGCAGAGGCATGGAACCTAGACAATAAATCCTATACCACATTCCCTGTCCTTCGCAAAGTTCCTGTGTACCGAGACTTCTTGCTCAAGGACCTAGGGGAAACCAAACCACACTTACGAGGACAATGGAATGGTAGCCCGCTAGTGTTACGTGATGCTTGGGTCAGCGGAATATACATCAATCCCGAGAAGACCCAGTTTCGTTGCGACATCCATGCACACGGATGCGTATTTAAGAATGTCATAAACGTACAGGTAGCCGACTAATGTTTTTCCAGGGACAACTCAAGCAGGTACGGCGTCTGTTGCCAGACTGCCGTACCTGCGGAGCCCTGGCAACCTGTTCCCACGGTAAGCAGACTTCCCCTAAGCCCTCTGCCCATACCGTTATTGTCGTTGACGCACCTTCCGCCGATACACCTACTGCCCTGACCGCTGGTGATTACCCAGCAATCTCCCGTATGCTAAAGCGGGTAGGGCGTAGCATAGACGAAGTAACCATCGTCCCTGCATCTGCGTGTCCTGGTGCCAGCGAGTCATGGAAGCATTGCCAGCCGCTCCTCATAACAGAACTCAAGCGCCTGAATCCCACGGTCATCATCCCTTGGGGCAAGGGTGCTCTTGCGTCCGTGGTCGATTGGCTATGGACAAAGCCGGCTGAACTCCCCGACAAGTGGTACGGATTCCAAATCCCTGCTAGGGAGATCAATGCCTGGGTAGCCCCTATCGGTAGGATCGGGGCCAAGCGTAACATCGAGGTAGCCGACATCTGGACGTACAGGCACCTAAAGGCTGCGTTCTCGCTGAGAACAAGGCCCTACGTGCAAGTACCTGAGTACAAGGTACGGCAGTTACACGGTAAGGCCGAGATCCTAGAAGCCTTGGAAGAGGCTAGCGGGTCGGAGCTATCTGCCTTTGACTACGAGACCACGGGCCTGAAACCCGAGTACGAGAAGCACCAGATCGTTAGCTGCGCGGTGTCATGGCTAGTGGGCGAGAGGCCCGAAACCGTGGCATTCCTGGTTGACGAGGGTATCCACGACGGCCTACGGGGCTATCTTACCAGTAAATCTTTCAAGATTGCGGCAAATAAGAAGTTCGAAACCCGGTGGACACGACGTAAACTAGGGGTAGATGTCCGTAATTGGATATGGGATACTATGCTAGGGGCTCACTGGGAAGACCCGCGTGCGGGGATTACCAGTTTGAAGTTCCAGGCATTTACACGGTTAGGGGTTCCCTACTTCGCGCACGACGTAGAACGGTTCTTCGAGACGAGCGAGGGGGCTAGGGAACTGAACCAGATTCACAGGGTACCAGTGAACCAGTTGCTCAAATACAACGGCATCGACGCTGTGGCGGAACTGGACCTGGGCATTTTACAAATGAGAGAGAACGGGGTAAGCACAAAATGGAACTCGATAAACCTACCGGGGGACGGTAAATGATAACCCAAGACTACACCCCCTGTGCCGAGTGCGGTAGACCCCAGGTCCCTCGGGGCATGTATTACGTTGACGGAAAGCACGTATGCCCTAACTGCATCCAGTCCTCCATCAACCGGAAGATGCGGGAATCCACGGACGAATGGGCCAAGGAAGTGATCGAGGACATGGAACTAGATCACCTGGAGATCGACGACGGAGACGAGATCCGTGAAAAGGTAAACGAGGAATTATTCAAGAGGTTTGGAATATGATCCGAGAACTACGGTTACAGAATTTCCAGAAGCACCGGTCCCGCAAGATCGTATTCGAGCCTGGGCTGAACCTTGTCGTCGGCCCCACGGACGGGGGCAAAAGTGCCGTGTTCCGCGCCCTGAAATGGGTAGCCCTTCACGGCAGCGCCACCGGTCTAATGACCCACGGCGAAACGTCCATGAAGGTCGGAGTCCTCGGGGAACTAGCCCCCGTGATTCGGTTCAGGGATTCCAAGAAGAACGGATACAAGATCAATGACCAGACCTTGGTAGCCGTGGGCCAAAACCAACCCGAGGAAGTGCGGCAGATCCTCGGGCTGTCGGAAATCAATTTCCAGGCCCAGCACGATCCCCCGTTCCTGTTGGGCATGACCCCTGGCCAAATCGCCAAGGAAATCAACAAGATCGTAGACCTTGAGGCCATCGACCAGATCCTTTCCAAGGTCAAGTCCAAGGCCACAGGGGCTAAGGCACTGGTAGCTAACCTGGAGCCCAAAGCACAAGAGGCCAAGGCTGCGGAGGAAGCACTGGCCTGGGTGCCTGGGGCTGCTAAGGCATGGATGGCGGTAGAGGTAATGGAATCGAAACACCGAGAGGCCGTAAATGCGGCCAGATTGCTGGCAGCGGAACTACGCGAACTAGGGGAAGTAGATGCGTATTTAGACAAAACGGAGATATTCTTCTTCAAAGCTGAGGCGGCATGGCATGACTGGGCTGGGATATCGGATGGACTTACAGCCTCCCAAACCGCACAGAATGCCCTAGGACGCATCCTGGGCGACCTGGATGCTGTACGGCATCTTGACGACCAAATCGCGTGTATGGAAGCCCTACAGCGTTTGGTGGACCTTTGGCAAGTTGTAGACACGGCCAGGGCTGCTCAGGACGGGTTACACTACGTTTTAGGGGTTCTGGGTGCGGTAGACCGAGAATCCAAGGACGTGGTTGCCGTGGGTAAGGCCCTCTCTTCCGTAGAGAAGCTGGGGCAGGAATCCCGGCAGGTGGACGTAGGTAGATGTACCCTACAATCCCTGCTGGAGGATCTGGCCTATTGTGAGGTCGAGATCAAAAAACTAGGTGGTGATATTCAGGAACTAGAAAGGAAGGCGAAACTATGTCCGACGTGCGGAAAACCCCTGTAAACAGATGGGAAAACTTTGGGCGCTACCGACTATGCAACGACGATTGCCTTGTCGCTATGCGCGACATACCGGCAGGGTCGGTGGATTTAACCGTCACAAGTCCTCCGTATGATAATCTACGCACATACAACGGAACCCTAGAATGGGGGGAACATGTGTGGAAACCTGTACTAGAGAGCCTGTTTCGTGTAACAAAAACTGGTGGGGTAGTCGTATGGATCGTAAACGATGCTACGATCAAAGGATCAGAAACAGGGACCAGTTTTCGTCAGGCGTTGTACGCCAAGGAAATTGGGTTTAATTTGCATGATACGATGATCTATTCTAAATCCAGTCAACCTAGACAGAATGGTATGCGATATGAGCAACAATTTGAGTATATGTTTATTTTTAGTAGATCACAACCAAAGAGTAGAAACTTGATAAAAGAACCGTCTAAAAATGCAGGTAAAACAGTCAAAAGGACTTGCCGCGATAACGGTCAAGATACTCTCACACAGACAGAAAACACAGTCGCACCTACCAAAACAATTGGTAATGTATGGTATTACGGAACAAAGCATAACAGCACTACACATCCAGCCGTATTTCCATTATCCCTAGCACAAGATCATATCTTGTCATGGTCAAACGAGAACGATATCGTTCTTGATCCATTTCTGGGTTCCGGCACAACTGGGGTAGCTTGCATGAACCTCAACCGCCGATTCATCGGCATCGAGAAAGATGCGACCTACTATGAACTAGCAAAGAAACGAATTGCGGAGGCAAAAGAATGTCAACAAAAACCCCTGTAGCCATTACTACTTCGGACTGGCATATCCGGGGGACGGTGCCTGCTTCACGGGCCGAGTCCGATTGGTACGAAGTGATGGATAAGCGGATTGCCCAGGTGATGAAACTCCAGGATGAACTAGGAGGGGCTCCCGTTATCATCGCGGGTGACGTGTTTGATAACCCGAACCCTCACTCCGAAGTAGCTAGATGGGGCATAAATGCTCTGCGGCACATGGCGGAAGTTGGGCCGATCTACGCGATACCAGGAAACCATGACCTGAATTACCACCTTATGGATAACCACACCAAGGGAGCCTACGGACTTGCATCGGACTTCGGGTTCACGAACCTAATCCCAGGTAAGTGGACAACGATAGAACACGCGGGGTACAAGGTAGCCTTGTGGCCTATGCCCTGGGGATACTACGAAGTACCTGAGAAGTCAGTCAAAGCTGATGCCAAAATAGCCGTCGCCCACAAGTACATGTACTCCTCCAAGGATAAAACTTACGTGGGCGCGGACGAGGAAGGGGCAGTCACCGGCCATACGGCCTGGGGCAAGCACTTCGATGTCATCGCCATCGGGGACAACCACATCTCGTGGAGAGCCGGCAAGTTTTTGAACCACGGTTCCCTTTTTTCCATGACTTCGGCCCAAAAGTCCCACGAGCACCTGCTAGGTATCGTATACTCCGACGGGAGCCTGGAGACCGTTACCTTGCCCGAAGAGAAGCAATGGAAAGAGGTCTACGTGCCCCCTGAGTCTACTTCCAAGGCGGAGGCGCTCCTGGCCGAGCTAGCCGCAACGGAACTGGACGCTGTGGCTTTTGACGATTTACTAGATCGGCTGGAAGGGGTATTATCCGATGGAGCAAGAGCAGAACTCAGAGCCATCCGACAAGCAGATTAACTTGCTGGTCAAGTGCGAGAACTGTAAAGAGATCATTGGGGCCATACCCTTTGACTCAAGAGAAGAGGCCCGAGAGTTGTTCGGGTCTGGTTTTATGACTCATACACCCTGTCCCTTTGCCGACGTTCGGCCTGGGGAAGTGTGCCATTTGCGTAAGGAGCAATGTAATTGTGGGAGCTAATGAATGACCGACTACAAGAAACAACTTGAGAGGCTCCGGGACCTTGTAGCCCGGAACAAAGGCAAGCGCGACACCCTACTCGAACGTCTGAAAACCGAGTTCGGTTGCGAGACCGTCGAGGAAGGGGAAAAGAAGCTCAAGGAACTAGAAGCAGAGACCAAGGCAAAGGAAGAAGAGTATGCAGACGCCGAACGCAAGTTCCATGAGCAGTACGGAGATAAGCTCAAGGATCTCACAAGCTAGCCATGCTTACTCAGCCGCCAAGGCGCACACGGCAAACATCGACAAGATGCTAGCCGATGCGCGTAGGCAGCACGAAGCCTTGGACGAGTTGTCCTCTGCTGTACGGCAATTAGCCGTACAATGCCAGACCCAGTGCCAAGCCCGTATTTCGTCTATCGTAACCCGTTGCCTAGAGACCATCTTCGTAGATACGAAGTATGTCTTTCGGCTTGTGTTCGAGGAGAAGCGGGGTCAGACTGAGGCCCGGTGCGTCTTGTTCGACGCCGAGGGCAATGAGTACGACCCGGTATCTAGCACTGGCGGAGGGGTCATGGATGTGGTAACCTTTGGTCTAAGGCTTGCGTGCTTGATGCTACAAAAGCCGGCTGCGGCTAAGGTACTCATCCTAG
>OGVO01000056.1_pt1 | contig 19474 bp, 23 predicted proteins | sample 1575771 | NCBI WGS metagenome assembly OGVO01 (sample SAMN07581527, study PRJEB24739) | freshwater metagenome | place: Singapore | collected 2015-01 | reverse complement strand
TTCTTTACTGCTGCGAGTGCTTACACGTTTACAAGGTTCGCCCCATATTGTGCGAAACGATCCGTGTTCATGTGGGTAATAAAAGATATAATTTGCTGGGTAGTCGTGGTAAACTCTCTTACCATCAATACGCTCCACCACATGGATGCGTTCTTTTTCTTTGTCTAATATTGCGTCGATATAAGCCAAAATTTTATTCCTTAACTAAATACTTGTACGTTGATACTATTTATAGAAAGCATCTAAATGAAAAAATTAACATTAGAATCTTTTAAAGAAAAAGCAACTAATATTCATAATAACCTGTACGATTACTCAAAAGTTGAGTATAAAAACATGCGATCTTATATTACTATTATATGCTCTACACATGGAGAATTTATACAAAAAGCTAAAGATCATGTTCATCAAAAACAAGGCTGTCCGAAGTGTTCACATAATTTCCCTCTTACTATAGCAGACATTCAACATAAAAGTAAAATATTGTATGGGGACAAGTATGTAATAAATGAATTTTCTGGTATGAAGCATTCGATGTCGTTAACATGCAAATTACATGGTGAGTTTACATTGAAAATTGCTGAAGTGCATTTACGCAATAAAGGTAAAGGCGGTTGCCCAACGTGTTGTCTAGAACAAAGATTGGAAAATCTTAAACCGGGAAACATAAGCAAAGTTGAAAAACAATGGCTAGATGAGATGAACGTGCCATTTCGACAGCACAAAATTTCAATTTGTGATAAAACTTTTATAGTTGACGGGTTTGATCCAAATACTAATACTGTGTATGAATGCTATGGGTCTTTTTGGCACGGTAATCCAGAGATGTATAATGCAGACGACTTAAATACAAAAGTTGGTAAAACTTTTGGTGAATTATATCAAAAAACATTAGAAAGAGAAAATCTAATCAAATCTAAATATATGTTGGTTTCAAAATGGGTATGAGAGTTTTATAAGGGTCCCTCAACCTTGTATTATAATTTATGCTACTTCTAGTGGGTTATGTGCTCTATATAGAGCAATCATACGTTCTAGTTGATCTGTCAGCTGCTGATTTTGTTCCCGTAGCTGATTGGCTTCCTTTGTCTTGCCATCGTGTTCGAGAAACTTCATTGTCATTGTTTGCGTACCAATCGTAGCCGCAGTGGTCTTAATTGTGTTTAACATTACATCTTCATTCATTATGTTTTTCCTTAAATTACTATAAATTCTGCAATGTATAATTGCAAAACTTGATCCAAGTATTCCTCATAACTACATCCATAGAGTCTTTTCATACGATGTTTTGATTCGTAGAAAATGACTCTATAATGATCAGGCTGCTTTTGTACTAATCCACGTTCGATGCTACCTTGTGTAAACTTAAAATTAGGGCTTACACAATGGTAGACATCCAACAGATTAGAGCTTGTAGTCAGCATCAGTCTTCGTGACGTAGGTTATCTGTGCTGTTGAGGATGCTTTCGATCATATCAAGATCGTCACGAACACGGTCGTAATCGCGCTTCTGTGCCATTTTAATTGCTCGCTTTAGTAGGCTTGGTTTGATTTCAAGTTCTTCTGCAATATGCTTGATTGTATCATTGAGCCCATCATTCAGTGTTTCAATTTCAGTCATCACTGTTGAACTTTCACTGATTAGTTGCTTTAGCTTAGCACGTTCTTCTGGATTAAAGTTTCTGTTAGTCATAAGTTTGTCCTTTTGTGTAATATAGCAGAGTAGCTACGTAAAAACTATTTTTTATCTAGTTCTTTAGATAAAGCTTCAATAAGCTTGTATTGTTCATATGCTGATCGGCATTCTGCACTACTAGGTGCCTGATCAAACAACGCAATATATGTATCATATGCATCTTTTAAACTTGGGTTGGAATTTAACGCACTTGGATCAGCCACTATGATATTCAAACGATCATTAATTTTTTGAATGTTTTCGTATAATAAGTTTAAATTAATAACATATTTGTCTGTGCTTATTTCAGGATCATTCCCTGCAACTTTCAACTGCCCTGATATACTAACTGTTGATGCTTGTGTTGGTGTTGTTGAAATGCTTGTCCATTGACCTGCTGATGTTATTATGCTTTGCGAAGGGTATGAACTCGAGTATCCACCGCCGCCTCCGGCGCCAACTCCCATTACAGTATAATTACCTGCCCAAGTGTTTGCAGGAGTTGTATAAACATAATTACTAGATGCGTTAGCATTTATGGTTATGGTTTGTGATGAATTATTTTTTGATTTACCTTTTAACCAAGACATTTATACCTCAGTCAACAGGTCAAATTTTTACTGGTTGACCTTCTCTTGACTTTTTGTATTTTACAGCATAATTGCTAGGACTACAATTAAATTTTTTCACAAATTGATCATGTAGTTGTTTTGGTTCAACTCTAAAAGTTTCACAAACATGATGAAAAATATTACTAATACCTTGCTCGTTAACTTCAGGAATATATTTTAAGTTGTGTTCAAGTTGATCTACAGCATGGATAACGCTATCTTCAACATTTTTCTTTACTGCTACATCATAGCGCCAACGGCTAGCCATTAAACTGCGAGCGCCTGCACTTACAGGATACTTACTTTGTAGTGCTATGCTTAACACAGCTTCTGATACAAACTCTTTAGCTCGCATTATACTTTTCCATCTGGTCTTAGTTTAGGAACTTTACCATCTTTACTTATCTTAAATCCCCACTTGGCTGCTTGTCTAGCATCTTCGCCGGGTTTGATATCAACAGTTAAGGCGTGGCTATAACGAGGATCGTTAGCCTCTCGTTTATTTTTTGGTATATAGCCTACGCCTGCTGTTTCTTGTATTAATTCAAATAATCTCAAGGTCTACCTTGTCCCGCATATCGTTTAAAACTGCGCTTTTTATGTTTGTTCATTGAGCTCTTTTTAATATTGCCAAGACCTTGACTTGTGCCTTTGTCTAGCTTTAATCTAACTACTTTAACTTCTTTAATAGCCTTGGCCATTGTTGATCTCCTTAAGGTGTTGCTAATTGAGTTTTAAGATAGTCTATTACCTTTTGTCTTTCAGCTGCTGACATTGTTTGTATCTGTTGCTGTACATCTGTAAATTTACTACTAACTGAAGGTTTAGCGGTAACCGCAGCTTGTGCCAATGCTGGAATAGTTTTACTAGCAGCTTTAATAAGTTTAAGCATAGGGTTATTGGCTACTGCTTCTAAATAATTTTTACCAGCAGCTTCAACAGCTTTTTTAACTACCTCTTTAGCATTTATTCCCATTGGGTTTTCGTGCATCATATATTTTTTTAGTGTAGCAAATGAACCTACATCGCCTTTGTTGACGCCATCAATCAATCTTTTAACATAATCTGCGTCAGCGTCTGGGACTAAAAAATTACCTGCGATACTAATTCTATTTCCGCCGCCCATGTCTAGCACATACCCTTGGCCAATATCAAATTTTGTAACTCCAGGAACTGAATAAGGAACTTTAGCTAATTCGATCCCCGCAAACATATCAGCTAATGGTTTTACTACGGCGCCAGTAACTGCCGCAGCACCATAACCTAGCGCAGCAGTCTTAGCACCTTTGCCAATCGCAGTTGATGCTTTTTCGCCCTTCATATATTCATTTGCAGCACGTAAAATGAAACCAGCAGCAGCCGCAGCACCTGGACCACTAGCCAGAGCCGCTACAGCAGTTAATGCGCCTATAATAAGTGCTTGCTTAATTGGGTTCTCTTTAGCCCATTCTGCATATTTTTCAGCAGCAGCAACGGCTTTAGGGGCTTTTTTACCTAGCTTCTGTTTAATATTAGCTATGATTTCGTCTACTTTAAAATCAAACTCTAGAACAGGATTAGTATTTTGAACTAACTCACCTAATCTATCAACAGCATCATTGGCACTTTTAATGCCTTTCATAACGCCGCCAACTGTGCCTTTTACTGCATCCCAAATGCCAGCTTCGTCTAAACGACCTTCTTGAAGCATGATATGGCGTAAGGCCAATGCTTGGAATAGCGCAGAAGTTTCTTCAATATAATCATAATGTGTTACATCATTAAATTTCATTTCTTATTGCCCCAATTTTTTGCGCCCTTTTTACGGCATTGTACTAATGCACCGCTAGCATATGCGCTGGGCCATACTTTATAACGGCTCTTAACTTTGTAATAGCAAGCATCTTTCTTTTCAGTTAATGCTGTTTCTGGCAACATTAACCCGCCACAGTGTGGGCAAGACTCTTGACCTTCGTTCTTTACACAGTTTGGAACAGTTTTTCCAAACATCTTCTTAGTGCCTTCTTTGTGATACCCGTCCCAGCACTTCTCATCTAACTGTTCTTCGCGGACCTTAGTTGCTACGTTTTTAGCAGGACCTTTACGCTCTGGATTAGGATCTTCTCTACGCTTTTTAGCAGCAGCAGACGCACGTTTTTTCTTACCTAGTGCATGAGCTTTTGATTGAGGTAAGCATTTGGGCTTGCCTTCACTGTCACTGCCTCTGGCACATGAGCCGCGAATTTTGCCATCAGGCCCAAAACGAACCCACTTCTCTTTGAACCACTTACGTAGATCTTCTTCTAGTTGTGAGTCCGTTATTTCGCTTAGTCTCATTATTCACCGCCTACCATCTTTTTACCAGGTCGGCCTTTATCCTTGCCTTTGTAATAACCAGTGAACTTAGGACCTGTAGATTCTTTTTCAGCGTCTGACATTGTGCCTTCTGTTTTCTTTTCTCTACGCTTTAGTTCCTGAGTAGCTGCGGCTTTCTGTAATCCTGCTGGACTATGCGGAGCAGCATCTTGCTTAGATACTTTCTTTAAAAATTCATCATCTGATGATCTTACTCTTGCTACAACATCTTTAGGCTTACCAGCATCTTTGCCATCAAGTCCTGGGGAAGGCCAGCCTTTCATACCTCTTTTAATGTTTTTAACAATGCCTTCTTCAACATCATCTTCTTTTACTTTTTTCTTACGCTTCTGCATACCAATGCCGCCGCTAGCAAATCCTGTTGGACTGCCTGCGATGCCGCCTGCACTAGTAGCACCAGCACTAGCGTTCTCACCGATTACAGCATAGCCTACTTTTTGCTTGTTAGCAATGTCAGCTGCTCTAACCATAATTGGAGTACCAGTTGGCTTCTTATCTGGTCCAATCTTAGCCATTTTAACCATACCGGGAGTACCGCCGCCAGGAGTTGCTCCGCCTGCTTGTGGTGTTGGACTTGTTTGGCCAGGCTTTGCTTGTGTAGTAGTAGCAGGAGCACCAGGTGCTTGAGGAGCTTCTTCTCCTGGACCGTATGTTACTTCACTTACAGATTCGTTATGCTTGTAGCCTTGCTCATCATATGGAAAGCGCATTTCATAGCTAAGATATTCCCAAACAGTTTCAATGTAATCTGCTGCTTTGGTAATCTTAGCCTGTACCCAACCTTCTAAACCTTGCTTCTCATCAAGTCTTTGTAGAATTTCGTGAAGCATAATAGCACGTTTGGCAGTACGATATAGATCGTTACGTGCCATTTGAACTTCGTGATCTGGTTCTTGTGTATAAGTGCTGGGATCAATATGACCTCCTGCTTCAGACAACAATTGATTAACTTTTGCAAGCTCTGATTCAAGCTTCAACATCATAGTAGATGCAGAAGATTGTTTAGATTCATCAAGTGAACTCTTTTTTAACTTGTAAATTAATTGCTCTATAGCAAAACGCTGTTTAAGAAGTTTAGTACGATCTGGCTGCATTGAAAAATGTCCTATTTGTAATATTTATTGTAATTTAAAAGAAACATTGTCAACGTCGATATTAGTTATTGCTACTGCATTGATAACTAATCTGTTGTTTTTAAAAGTTTCTATTTGAACATTATGCTCAGATGAATCTAAACTAACTATAACATTTTCTTCAAGTTGATGTGCATCTGCTAGTCCGTAGGGATAAAATTTTTCAGTAATTAAAACATTATCAACATACATGCGATAACGAGTACCAGGTTCAATTGGCCCAATATCAAAAAAACTGTTAGTACTTTGTTCCCAACAGTTACTAACAGTAATATATTCAAAGATGTCTTTATTTGGATATCTTTTGCGTAAGCTGTTTAGGATATAAGCATGTTGATTCAGCATATGATTTTTTGGTATGTTGGGGCCAATCATATGCTTCAAACTAGCATATAGTTTAATATCTACTATTGATACAAGTTGAAATTTGTCAGTTACAGCATTAAGCTGTTCGATACTCAGCGGTAGCTGATTGACATAGCCTATATTATAAAGTTTAGCAGTAGCTTCAAAATCAGCTAGCTTAGGCTTTAATACTTTACTTTCAGGATTTAAATTTGGGTTGTGTTCTAAAAAATCTTTAACAACTTCTGGTTCAGTCACTGTTAGATTCTGAACCAGATTGTCTTGAAACTTGTTGTTGAGACAAATTCTTACTTTAAGTTTCACATCCATGAATTATTTATGGGATGTTAAAAGCCTGTTGAATTTGTTTTGCTAGTTGTTGCCCTCGAGCTCTAGTTTCTTTTTTATTACTTACTTTCATTTTTTCAGCTTTGGCAAGCAAAGCTCTTATTTCGTGTTTGGTAAGTTTATGATTTAGATCAGTGTCTAAGTATTCTGCTGCTAATTCTTTCAGTTTATAAGTTTTTATGTCAGTTTCTTTTGTGCTATAAAAATCTTCCCAGAGTTCTGTAATATAAGGCCAGTCGTGACTGGCAGACACTGTTCTATAACGCATCTTAAACTCCTCATTTTGAAACTCCAGACTTGGCGATTGATTTCAAAACTTTTGACACCCGAGGAAAGCTGCCATGTTCATACTGAATGCCAATGCCACCAGCATCGCGCCAAGCACTAATATTCTTACCATAATCATCAACTAACACATTAGGCAATCCATCGTTAGTAGCATACTGTGCCTTATCTGCTGTTAAAATAATTTCAACAGGAGGCATGTCACTTAGATGTTTGCGGATCCATTCCAGCTTGCCTGGCTTGCTGCGTGGATCACCTTCTAATGGCTTACTACAAATTCTATACTCACCGTATTGTTCTACTACTGTTTTAATCAATGCTTTAGCATTGGGAAGTAGTGGTAAATCAATCCAAAATGTTGGATGTTCTCTTACTAGTTGAAGTTTTGCTTCAACGTCATCAATATCCTTGTAATGATCTACTCCACTAATGCGACTCCATTCACCAAAGAAGTCTGCCAGCACACCGTCCATGTCTAAGTAAACACGAGGCTTCACTGTGTCTTCGTCTTCTTTAATATAAGTTTTAGCAAAAATGTCCTTCTTTACTACACCATAGTCGTTAGCACCGTGACGTACAATGTAATCATTGCCAGCAGTGTAGTTGAGTGGTTCGCCCCAGCTAGTGTTAACCACTCCGTCGTGATCAGCTAGTTTAGCAACTTTGATAATCTTCTTTGGTGTAGCTGTCCCGTCCTTGGCTACATCATAAAGTTCAGCAAACTTCTCAGGTGGAATTGGATACTGCTCACCTTTTGGGCCAGTCATGATCTTATAACCGGCCTTATACTTTACTGGACCTTCTAGTGTTTGCAGCACACCGTCTGTGTCAGCAGTTTCGTACTTTACAGGCATTGGTTGCTTATAGGTTTGAAAACCGTCTTTAAACCAATTGTCATCTATTGCTTCACTGAAGCTATGAACTCTACGTTCCACTTTGCTGACCCATTCCTTGCTTGGATGTCCACTACCTTTATAGTACTGTAACACCTTTTTAGGATCGTGTCTACTGACCAGTGCCCATTTTCCGTTAACTTTTTTGAGTGTTTCTTCAAGATAGGGTAATGATAAGATCCATTCTCTATTAACACCTGCTATTTTATCTTTTCTTTTTCTGCGATCAATTATTTTTTGAGCTTCTAGCTTATCTTTTGTTTGCCCGTGATATTTGTATTTGCCATTTTCTACACTGTAGATTTTCCATGCTGAAAAATTATTTGCTTCGCTGACTGAAGTCTTTTTGAAGAAGTACTGCTTTTCTTCGCTGTCAGCACCAGAACCCATTAATTCAAATCCTGGCAGAACTTTTGGCAAGTAACGTGCAATAGCATCGTACAACTTGATTCTACTAGGATCTTTTACCTTACCCTTAAATGTGATTTGGTTAACAGGTTTAGTAGACTTGCTCATATATTCTTTTACAATAGCAACTACCGTAGCAAAAATTCTAAAAGCATCACCTTTGCCAGTTAACCCAATAGTTGGATTTTCCTTATCACTGTGATCCGCAAATCCAATTTCAATCATTTCAGAGTTGGGGCTGTACTCAACTTCGACTACAAATCTAGAACCAGCATCATTCATAAAAATGTATACATTGCTAGTAGCTGTCTTTTTAGCTTGTAGGAAACGATATGGCTGATCAGCTACTTCATTTACTGGGTTAACACTTTCTTGCGTATGAAGTTGAACTTGGAATTCACTGTCAGCTGGGGCGCTACCAGTTCCAAAATATGTATATGTTCTTGCTTTAGCAATAGCATCAGCTACATCATTCGCTTCGATATAAGCAACTTCGTTTTTATAAGTTACCTTAAAAGTGTTCTTTATTATTCTATCTACTTTGATAATTTCTGCACTGTTACCTACAACATTTAATATTCTACGAAATGCATCTGCTCTGCTGTCAGCACGAATCTTTTTCTGTTGAGTATTAGATCCAAGTTTATAAGATACTACATAATTACCAGGTCCATCAGGTCCTTCACCGGGAATTTTACCTTGTTCTATATTACGTCTGCTTCGTAGTTTCAATAAACGTCTTTTTAACTCTGCCTTATTAATTGCACCTACCACATACATGTTAAATGCTTGTGTAATTTGAGCAGTTGCTCCTGGCTTAATAAGACTGCTTAGTAATTGATATGTTTTTTTGGCATATTCTTGCTTATATGCTTCAGGATCAGCAGCAATACCCATTGCTCTTACGTAACGTAGAATAGTGTTTTTTATTTTATCTTTATCAGCAGCATAATCGCCACCAGCACTACGAAACTCTATGTAGTTGTCTTTGATGTTAACACTTACGTATCGATCACCCTTTTGTGTATTCACTAATTGTTTTCTAAGTTCAGTGAATGCCAAACTCTGCATTCCTTGACGTAGCTTATCAAGTAAAGGTGCTATTTCACTATTACTGTAATTTAGAAAATCAGTTATTTTACCGTAAAAGCTTTCAGCATATTTGTTAGCAGCTCTACCAAAATCAGCTAATACATACTGGTCACCTAAAAATAATACTAGCTTTAAGTGATCGATATTTTCCATAGTTTGATTAGGAATACTTACGCCCACATGGAAACCTGTTGAATTATTAGTATAAGCGTCTTGGTCTCTTGCCCAGTTTAAGAATTGATCAAGTTTATTCATTGCTTCTTGAAAAGGCATGGGAGGACTTACAACTTCAATGCCAACGCCGCCTTCAGATGGTCTAATACTAGTGTCTGGCTCAAATATCCAAGTTTCATTGTCTCTTGTGGCACCGTGATAAGCTTTATTGTAAATAGTTTTAACATTAATACTTTTAGCCAATGAATTAGCTAAACCTTTTGGTCCACTTGTAACACTACTTTCATCAGGGTATGGCCAATCGATATATCGACGATACTTGTTCCATACCTCACTCATTGTTGTTAAACCTTCTTCTTCCAAAAAAGTTTTGAAAGTTGAAAGCTGACGGCTATATCTTGCTTGTATCAAATATTGGGCTTTATATTTGTCGTCGTCGTTGTCATCTACATTTTTATCAGTGGCTAGTTTATAATTAAGGTTATGTTTTTCAGCTAATTCTTTTGCCTCTTTAGTATCCAGCCAGTCTTGAAATCCTGCATATACCCAATCAGAATATGTTTCAGCTATGTCATCAATGACTCTTTCAACTGAACGACCTTCATTAGGTACGTCTCCAGATAAAAAGAAATCTCTTAAAGTATTTTTCCAACCGGACTCGATAGGAAAATCTTCGTCTCTAGTTAGATCAGGTCTGGTACGATCTATTTCAGGCTCATCGATGTTAGGAAAGATCATTTCAGCTTCAAAGCCTACAGTTAGACTTTGTGCGAAATCACTTTTAGCAAAGTCAGCCAATGCACCAGCACTCATGCTGGCTTCATCAATTTCAACGTCTTCGTTTGTTTTACCTCGACGCATGTTTAGCTGCCAACGAGCAAGTTGTCCTGCTCTACCTGGACGTTTGGCGTGCTTCTCAAGTTGAGCAATAGTTGCGCCCTTAGGGATACCGTGACGTTGACTATCGCCTGGTCTGCCTGGTCCTTTGCCGTCTGCAAAGTTCTCGCTTACGCTCTTACTTTTGGTCTGTTTGCCAGACTGACGTGCTTTGCGTCCAGCACAATGAGCACGTTGACTAAAACCTTTAGGGCTAGCACAATTTATACTTTTCTTATACTTGTTTGACCAAGATTCCTCAGTCTTTTTTTTTGCGGTTTGTTCTACTTTATCTAGTAGATCATAGTAATCTAAACGCTCGCCTAAATGATCTAACGCAATTTCTCTAGCTACTTCAATATCACTTGAGTGTTCAAATTCTACTTTAATTCCTTTAGCTAATTTACGTTGTACCTCAGACGCTGAAGTTACATACTTCTTAGCCAAATCAGTTACACTAGGTGTTCTTTTGTTTAATAGCTTATTTTCTTTAACTTTAGTGCCTTTTGAAGCAACAGCTACAAGAAACACCGGCTCAGTTTCTGCAAAATCTTTACCCAACTGATTAAGTTGTGCTATCAAATTTTGAGCTTGCTTTACTTGTGCAGGATTAGCGCCTGGCTTTATTTCTAATGTGTCCTTGCCGTCTTTATATGTACGCTTAATTTTGCCATTACTTACACTAGTAATAGCTTCGAGGTGATCGATAACTTTCTTTTCTATAGCTTCAACTTCTTTATCAGATTTGGTATACACATCAAAATCTGCTAATACTCTACCAGCATCGCCTGGCTCAACTAAACTATATTCAAACTTTTTACGACCTTTAGGCTTAGCAGCATACACTAGAATACCAGGAGTGTCGCTTAACTCATTCCATAATTTTTGTCCACCTACGCTTTGCTGATGTCCACTGCGTAACATCATGCCTTTTTTAATTAATACTTTGTAAGCTTCCAAACCAATACGGTTACCTTGATATGCTGAACTGATTCTAGTGATGTCTGGATGATAAGCTTTGCCGTCTAAAGATAAGAAGCTGTAACCGGCTGGCTTTTTATTAACTTTGTCGTACACATAAACAAATAAACCATAGGTGCCATACTTCACTGACATTACAGAAAATTGACCAAAACTGCCAATTAATTTTGGAGTTTTATTTCTTGTTTGAAGAAGTACTTCAGAAGTAATTTCTCGCTGCGAACTTGATTTACCAAAGTCACTTAGTGATTCTATTTCAGACAGTTTTTGATTTTCGCCAACACTTTCCCCAAGCCCCATGGCTTTACGTAAAGTTGGATATAACTGATCGTGTACAAGCTCTGCTAGCTTTGGATTAATTTTAGGACCTAAAATACTACGAACAAATGCTTCTGGATCACCGTCAGTGATATTCTTACGTGCATTAGTAGCACTGGCTAAGCGAGGACTAATAGCAAAATTTAATGGGTTAAATACGAACCCTTTACCTGCTTTAACTGCATCTGGATTCTTAATGCCATGATTGTTGCCGCTTTTAATCATTTCGCCATATGTTGGCATATCGTCTTCGCCTGCAACAAAGGTGCCTGCACGATATCCTTGCTTATACAACCATGTAGCAGCTACTAATGGAGTTTTAATACTAGGGTCAATAACAAGATGACCTTTAGTTTCTGGAAACAATGTTTGAATCCACCATACTTTTTGTTCATATGTTAGTGGGTTCTTTTCATCGCCTGTTTTACTGCTGACAAACAGATACCAATCTGCGTTTTGTTCTTTGGCTACTTTTTGTAGCGTATCAATCATACCACCGTGGCCAAAGTGAGGAGGATTTAAACGACCAAATGTAAAAACAGCTTTTTTAACAGTATCATCTTCATTGAGTTCGTGTACACGCATATTAATATCCAATTATAGAATATTTATTAGTCTTCAAAGTTAGCTGCGCTGAACTTAGCACGGTCAACTGTTTTAATTGGACCTGATTTAGTATGTACTAGATATCCTTCTTGTCCAGGTTCATTGTTGATATGTGCTTGCATCGGAGCAGGATGATTGTCTAGAGTTTGTACTATCAAATCCTTTACTCGCATGATACCAATAAAGGCTTGGCATAGTACTTTATATCCAGCACGATTTTCCTGTAGATACTTTGTGATGTTTTGTATCTTTTGTGCGCTTACACGCCCTTTACCTTGAATAAACTCAATAAAGTCGCTGCCAAAGTTATCAAAGTTACGTTGACGCACACGATGGTTGCCATATTCCTGTAACAGCTTAGGTAAATCTTTAAGCTTTAGTCCAGTTAATGTACCTTCGTCTAGCAACTTATCAATTAGCCCACCGTTTGAATTAATAAATGATTCCAATGCTTTGATATCAGGTGGCAATTTTACTTTAGGAGGACTCATAAACTGATCTGTAATCATTAGCAGAGGACCGCGATTGTTTACTCCACCTGGCAGTTTATTAATGTGTTGACCTGGAGGTGCTACAAATTGTCCATTAGCATCTACACCAGGTGCTTGTTTAAAGTATGTGTGGACTACAATACCACTTGTGCTTTGAGCAATCTGCTTGCCTAAGTCACTTTGTACTGGCACAGTATAAACTACAGTGTTTGGCTGAAATACATAATTGCCATTTTGTATGCCAGGTGTTTGACTATAAAGCAAATCGCCAAACAGCCAACCTCTAAAGCCAGTAGACACACTAGCTTCAAACTGTGGCCATAAAGCAGAGATCATTGAAATTAATTCTTCTCTGCCTCCGCCTTTGCGGGCTGAATAAATTTGAGCTATTTGTTCAGGACTGCGTGGCAATGTACCAGCTTTAAACATATGCTTATCGCACATAGCAAAACCTTGATCGTCTCTACCCCAAACAAGAGCAGGCTTTCCATCAGGTTTAATACTAATTGTTTCTGGATTAGTTGCCATTTGTTTAATAACAGCAATGGCATGTTTAGCGCCAGCACTACCTCCTAATAAAACTAAGTCTTCAGGATGTGGAACTCTTGCTTTTGTAGGATCGTAATCTTCTGTAAGGAATTCTTTAGCTCTCATAGTTTAATATTTATGAGATTAAAAATGTTCTAACAACCAAATATATGTTGGTACAGTAAATTCTAATTCCCATACACCATTATACCCTATACTAGTTAAGTTATTAATAACTTCAGGTAAATCAGGTCTAATTTCTCTGTCAGGATAAAACTTACAATTTTTATAAACTAGATATCCCAACTCTACTTCATCTATAGAAATATCTTCTACGTGTAGCAATTGGTCTTTAACAATATTGCCATTACCATCTAAGACAGTGTCACTAAAAGTTTTATTATAATATACAATTTTTATCTTGTGATTGCCTTCGTCTAGCTTTGTATTCAAACTAAAGAGATGATGTTGTCCATCATCTCTTTGATTAACGATATCAGCACTGTCTATTTCTATTTCATCAAGAAATATTTTTACTTTAGGCGGATCGATGTGCCATAAGCTAGATAAGGTAACAGTGACTTGTACTGCTTCACTCATTAGGCTGTAGTTTCTTTTTTCACTACTTCGATACTGGTAGTATCATTTAAATTTAAATCAATCTTTGGCACAAAAGTATCTGCACCTGGGCCAATACCATTGGCAATTTGATTTGTTAATACCTTCTTTAGCTCTTCCACATCACCTGAATACTTGTGATATCCAGTGTGATCTAGCTTAATGCCTGTGTCAGCAAATACCTTGCCTCCCATTAGACGCCACAGATAGCAGAATGTCCAATCTTCTGACAGATAGTTGCCATCTGGATCAATCATTGTATCAAACAATCCATACATGAATGGTTCGTATTGTGGTCCAATTCCAATGTTGTCTCGGTACTTCAACTCTGGATGAGCAGCGATCATTGATTCAATTACCTGTCGCTTGACTAGCATAAATCCTGTGCCTAGTGTGCTTACTTCAACAAGATCGCCGTTCACAATAGGATTAGGTACAGTGTTAATTACATAGCGAATTGGAATACGCTTCATAGGATATACACCACCAACAACATCTTGATTGGCTACTAGCAGTCTTAGAATAGATTCTGCGTCAAACCCTAGATCAACGTCAATGAACATAAGATGCGTAGCTGCTGTATTATAAAGGAACTTTGCTACTAGGTTGTTGCGTCCACGAGTGATAAGTGATTCATTGACCATTGTGTCAATGCTATAGTTAATTCCTAGCTTAGCTGCAATAATACTAAACTTAATCATACTAATGAAAGTAGCTTCATTACACACACCATTATACATAGGTAAACAGAAATGAATGTGTGTGCTTCTTAGATAAGCTAGAACTTCTGGTGGCAGGCCATGCGTGTCGTTATTGTTGTTATCGTTGATTTGCTGTGTCATTGAAATCTCTTTGTTGATTTTTAATTATATAGTACGCGATTAATTGTACCTGCTGTAAAACTGGTTACAGCAATTCTAATCCAAACAAAGTTGCCAGTAAAGTTAGCAAAGCTACTTGTAGTTAATGGTGTTACACCATCGCCAATACTAGTGTCTGCTACGTCAAACCAATCTAATTCAGTTGGAGTAGCTGCAAGACTTGCTTGAACTGTGATGATACCTACTAGGCCAGTAGTTTTGTAGCTAACAGTATGAAGCCCGTCGGTATACCCATAATATCCATCGCCCTTATAAGCGGCGGTATACCAATCTTCACTAGTTCCATCATACTCTGCTTTGGCAGCACCGTGTGCTGTGTTACTGATTACTACTGTTGGTACAATGCTCATCTTCTATAAATTTCCACTAGTCGTTTTTCGCCTACAAGTTGTTGAATTACTTCTTGTAGCTGGTCAAGCAGATCATTTTCTAGAACAGTTGTAGGTTCTTCACGATCTGGAACTAGCTCACTAATTTTGATTTCAATTTTTTCTTCATTAAGTTTTGCCATTGCTTGCTCCTTAAGTATTTAGCAATGCTTTTGGCTTACGTCCGCGCTTCTTTCCAGGCACCTTATTGTCTCCGTCTACTTTAATCTCATAAGCAGCAGCTAGTCGTTCAGGTGCCATACCGTCAATGTTATTAACATCCTCACAGGGAATACTATATCTACGTCCAGACTTATGCGTAGCTTGAAACTTTAGTGTACCATCTTCATAAACAAAGCGATCAACAGTGAGTGGAATATATGAAATAGTAGGAGCATTGCCCATTGCTAGTACAGGACAGTGTGCCCAAATCCTACTGGTATTATTTAAAATGCCTTTGCGAATTAGTACTTCGGCTAATGATTGCTTCAATTTGTTTTCTCCACGTACTTAATAATCTTAGTTACTTTATTAGCAGCCATAATATGAATCATAAGAATGTCATCGGCATTCCTAGCATAAAAAGTAAACCCATCAAACACTGCTGGTTTGTTACCGTAATGGTTATACTTTTTCTTGTTTTTAATGTTATCAATAGTATCTTTTTCAAAACCGCGGAACAAATACTCTTTTTCGTTCGCAGCTAGATACTCTCCAAGACGCTCCCGCAATTCTTGATCAGTGCGCCAAGCAAAGTTACCTAGTGTAACCTTATAGATAAATTCTGTTGGACGTTTTGTAAACTTGATATCAGTTACAGCATCGATATCTGCGTGATGTTTGAATTCACTGAGATAGTTTTCATCAGTATATTCAACTTCAACTAATGCATCTGCCCATTTGGATTCAGCTAGTACAGCATCTAAAAGAGCAGACTCGTTAGTAAAGATAGCTCCGTTTACTTCAGCGCGGTGACGAAACTGCCAGTTATAATGATCAAAGATTTCAAGCATCTCACGCCACTCACGAGACGCCCAACTTACTCGATGGTCATTTTTGAAGTTGAATGCCAATCTCCAATGATACCTAGACTTATACCATGTGCGTTCTACACTACGCACACGCCGATTTTGTGGTAAAATCTTTTTAAATGAATCAATGTAATGTTGTTTGTTCTGCAACTGATAACTCCAAATCTTTTTCACGAGCTGTAACTAAAATTGTAGCATGACTTGTTAACTTGTCAAACAATATTTTCTTAGCTAGTGGTACTTTGATTTTTTCATGTATCAGTCTGTTCATTGGGCGAGCACCCATTTGAGGATCATAGCCATTTGTGATTAGATAATCCCAAGCTGCTTCATCTAACTCAACTGTAATTGATTTCTCTGCCAGTTGATTTTGCATTTCAGTGATAAACTTAGCAGCAACCTTTTTGATGGTTTCTTTATTCAACTTGTTGAACTTGATAACAGCATCAAGTCGGTTACGAAATTCTGGACGGAAGAACTCCTTTACAGCAGCATCGTCTTCGCCAGTGCGTTCCAAACTACTAAATCCAATACGGTTGCGTTCGTTGTCCGCTGCACCCAGATTAGATGTTAGCAGAATTACTGCTTGGCGACAGTCTGCTCGCTTGCCATTACTGCCTGTAACAAAGCCTTCATCCATAATTTGTAGCAGAATCTGCACTACTTCAGGATGTGCTTTTTCAATTTCGTCAAACAAGATCACTGCATGTGGATGCTTGCTGACTTCGCTAATTAGAAGTCCACCTGATAGATTAGCATCTTCATAACCAACATATCCTGGAGGAGCACCAATCAGCCTGCTAACGCTGTGTCGCTCACCGTATTCACTCATATCAAAACGAATGAACTTCATTGACAGTCGATCACTTAATGCTTTGGCTAGCTCTGTTTTACCTGTTCCAGTTGGACCTAGCAATAGGAAGCAACCAACTGGTCGGTTATTTGATTTAAGACCAGCACGATTTACCCATACACGATCTAAAATTTGTTCAACAGCAGTGTCTTGCCCAAATACACGATGCTTGATGTCTGATTCTACAGTAGCAATATCTACGTTGTTTTTTTGTTCAGCCAGTTGGTTTACAGGAATACCTGTAATACGACTGATTTCACGCTCAATTTCTGCTACATCAATTCGACGCTCACTAGCATCAGTACTACGTTTTAGAGCAGCAGCACTATCAATCAAGTCGATCGCCTTATCAGGCAATTTCTTATCGTTCTGGAAGCGAACGCTCAAATCGACCGCAGATTTGATAGCAGCATTAGTGATCTCAACGTCGTGGAAACCCTCGTAGTTATCACGCAATCCTTCGAGGATTTGAATAGCAACAGTAGGCGATGGTTCATCAACAGCAAGTCGATTGAATCGACGCATAAGCGCACGATCTTTTTCGAAATGTTGCGTGTATTCTTCCCATGTAGTTGAAGCGATAACTTTAATATCACCGCGGGCTAACGCTGGTTTGATCATGTTGGCTAAATCAACCGCACTACTGTTACCGCTACCAGCACCTCGCATTTGATGTGCTTCATCAATGAACAAAATAATGTTCTTGATCTCTTGGGCAGCAGCAAGTATTTCTTGAAGGCGTTCTTCAAACTCGCCTCTATACTTTGTACCAGCAAGTAGTTGCCCAATATTAAGACTAAAAATCTTCCAGTCTCGCAAAAACTTAGGTACACGTTCTTCGATAATATCTAATACCAACCCTTCAGCAATAGCAGTCTTACCTACACCTGCATCACCTACTAGCAGCACATTACACTTGTTCTTTCGAGCAAGAATTTGTGTAAGCTCTGCAATTTCACGATCACGACCAATTACAGGATCAATTTTACCTTCCCCTGCTACAGTCATCAAATTAGTGCAATATTGTTCAAGAGTCTTTTCAGCATAGTTCTTACTGTTCTTAGAACTCTTACGCTGCTTAGCCCATGCCTTTACAGTAGGTTCCTTATCTACACCATACTTGGCTAGGAAGTAAGCTGCATGACTATGTGTTTCATTTGTAATGCTAAGGTATAGATCAATGATGCTAAGATTTTGCCTACCGCTAAACAGCACCTGTGTATAAGCCCTGTTGAAAACTCGCTCTAGGCTGGCAGTTTTCTTAGGATCTTCATTCAGTTCTACAGATTGATGCTTTAGGTTGGCAAGATATTCTTCAACTTCAACAATTAGGCTGTTGATCTCAACACCCATTTCGTCTAGAAATTCATTGAAGTTCTTTTCGTATAGCAAACTGAGTAGCAAATGTTCAACCATAAAATATTCATGATTGAGCTCTCTAGCATACTCGCGAGCTGCTCTAATGATCTTTTCAATGTCGCCGTTAGCACTATAAAATTGTTTCATCTTTTATAATATAGCAATGCTATGATTGGCTGTCAAGTATTTACCGGACGTAGGCTTTGAATCTGTTGTACTAAATTGATTTGATCTTTAGTCAATGCTGTTGGGATCTTTACATTTACCCGCACAATTAACTTGCCTCTAGTTCGATTTTGTCTTGTAAACCCTTCATCAGTTACGCCAAATTGTGTACCGCTTTGTGTTCCCGGTGGTACTGTTAGTTTAATATGTTTGCCACGAGGAGTATCAATATCTAGTTCTGTACCTAAGATAGCATCAAAACAGCTTATTGTAATTTCAGTCAGAACATGATCTTCGATACGTACAAACTTTGGATGGGGCTTGACTCGAACTACTACTTCTAAGTGGCCACGAGGTACAGCTTGGTTAGCATTATCACCACGTCCGCTTATTTGTAATACAGTGTTATCCGCTATGCCTGGAGGTAGATCCAAAGTAATAGTTTCGTCGCCATGTGTAACATTATAGTTTATGGTCTTTTGTATAGGGTCTAATGTATCAATGAAATTTAATTCAACTTGTATGCGAATGTTTCTATTACGCGGTACTTGCTGAGCATTTCTAAAATTGAACCCAAACATTTGGCTGAACTGATCATTGATATCGTTAAAGATGTCATGCGGATTACCGCTGTTACCAAAGTTAAAGTTAAATTCGAATCCAGGATGTTGTCTAAAATGAGGCTGCGGATTTCGTAAGACATGATCGTAATGCGCTCGCTTGTCTGCATCACTTAATGTTTCATACGCTTCATTGATTGCTTGAAACTTTTCAGCATTGCCGCCTAAGTCAGGATGATGCTGTTTTGCCATCCGTCTAAAAGCTTGTTTAATTTCTTCAGGGGTAGCATTTTGTGCTACCCCAAGTGTTTCATAATGTGACATTATATTAATTTATTTTATTTTGGTGGGATGGCTAGTTTTTCTTGGCCGCGAGTAAATGCGCTAACGCCTAAGATAGCACCAAACGCCAAGTGAATTAATCCACCGTTGCTTAGTGTTAAACTAGTCCATGTTTGATAAGGAACAGTAAACCCAAAAGGCTTAAAGATTACTGGTAGGAAAATTGTAAGCAATGGAA
>OGVO01000055.1_pt1 | contig 19923 bp, 27 predicted proteins | sample 1575771 | NCBI WGS metagenome assembly OGVO01 (sample SAMN07581527, study PRJEB24739) | freshwater metagenome | place: Singapore | collected 2015-01 | reverse complement strand
GTTTCCCAGTCACGAAAGAGAGAGGAGCTAGATAATGGCTGGAGCATTTGATTTCCTAGAAAATCCTACCAGTTATGCTAATGCAGGACTAGGTACAGGTGAAGAAGAGTCTACCAGTTTAGAACTTCCACCATACTTACTAGCTGCTGATGCTCATAACATTGCAGGAGATGAAGAAGGATTCTCTCTTACTGACCCTGCCAGTTGGGTACAGACTGCTAGCAATGCTAGTAAGTTTCTGCAAGCAGCAGCTGTTAGTGGCGCACTTAGTATCTATAATTCTGGTGCTGCTATTGGTGAGTTCTTCGGAGCTGATACTGAACAGATAGATGTATCTGCTAAAATGACTGAGTTAGATGATGACTTAGGACAGTACTATGAAGAAAACAAAGGAGCAGTAGACTTAGTTGGCTTCATTGGTACTAGCTTAGTTCCTGGCACTCTTGGTATTAAAGCATTGCAAGCAGCTAAAGCTGGCTACATTGGTAAGAATATGGAGAGAGCTACTAACTTATTAAGTCCTAACGTAGATAACTTAATTCTTAAAGCAGGTGAGGAACTAGCGCAGAACAGAGCGTTATTTTCTGCCTTGCAATCTGGCTCACTAAAAGCATTTGGTGCAGGCTTACAAGGTGCAGTAGTTGAATCACTGGTAGCAGAGACTGCTATCGCAGCTACAATGTTTAAGTCTCCTATCTTAGATGATATGGACTGGTCAGATATGACTGCTAACATTCTGTGGGGCGGTGCAATCGGTGGTGCTATTGGTGGTGCAATCACTGCTGCTAAGGTCTATGGCGGAATCAAAAAGTTTGTTACTGGCGCGGATGCAGAACTACGCCCTGTTACAGCTATTGACCAATTACCAGATAGTTTCCTTCCTAGTGAAAAGCTGATTGTAGCTATTGAAAATAAAGAGCGTGTAGCAGCAGCGGAGATTATCTCCCAGAAAGTAACTCCTGATACTGTAGCTAAGAACAGAGCTAAAACTATGAGTACTCTGGAAAACGATGCTAGAAAGTACACCAATCAGATGGCTGGTAATGATGATGAATTGGGTAACTTAATGTACGATTCTATTCAAGGAATGAAACGAGGAGATGTAGAGTCCAGTTTCTTCGGTGCTACTAGCATGGGTAGAGTAGGTACGAAACTGAAAGAAGAGAAACTAATTGAAGAAACACAGAAGAAAATAGATGAAGCAAATATCAGCTTACTAACTGATAAGCCATTACCTGTTCCTGAACAAGACTTTAAAATTCAGTATGTTAAAACTCTTGGTGAAGAACGAGGTAAAGTATTTGACCAGCCACCAGCAGTACTTACTGTAGCTGATACTGTAGACAATGCTGGCGGAGTGCTGAATAAAGTTAAGAGTTTCGGATTTAAAACTGGCAAGCCATTTAGCGCAGTAAAAACTTCCGCACTTGAGGCGGATGCTCGCTATATCTGGGCTAATAAGTTTGCTACTGTTGGTCCAAAACTACGCTTAGATTCTACTGATATTCCTATGCTAGAAAGAGCTTATGAAGAATACTCTAAGCTGGCTAGAAGTGCAGAAGATGCTGGCACTGTTGCTCCTGACTTTGTTATTACTCTTGACTTAGGTAGAGGTAAAACTACTGAGGTTAGAGACATTCCTACATTGTATCAAACAATACTTCGCACTAAAGATGAAGTAGCTAATCAACTGCTGACTAAAGAAAAGAAATCAGTAGAAGAAATTGCACAGATTGTGAATGTTAAAAAGGAAATGCTAGAAGGTGTACGAGGTAAAGAAGCTGATGACTACTTTGCAAGACAGTCTGCTGCTAAGAAGTACACAGATGAACTAGTAGCTAAAGGTTTATGGAAACCAAAAGATGGTTTGTATCCTGTAGACTTAAAACCTAAGTACGCTAAAGTAGCTTATAGTACTAAGGAACTAGCAAAAGTAAATGGTCATATAGCTGAAGCAATGACTGTTATTAATGAGAACTACAAACTGTATCAGCAAGGTGTAGACCGCGCTATTGCTTCTGCTGTAGGTGATGAATTCTATCAACAGATTGTAGGAGTAACTGATAGAGAGATTCTACAAGCTAATCGCTACGGTGCACAGTCTGGCTTACTAAGTTTTGCTAATGCTAACTATGATTCTCTAGGGGCTAAAGTACAGTACTTAGGTGCAGTAACTGCTAGACTTGAACAGAAGTTCATGGATGAAAGTCTTAATACTATGAACCCAGCAGGACTTAGACTCCTTGCTAACCAAGAAGCTGCTATTGAGTTTGCTACTATTAATCAGAAAATCCAAGGTTCTGCTGAGCACTATGTTTTAAATGAAGCTAGAACTGCATTAATTCCTAGAAAGATTAGAGACTATGAAAGAGCAATAGAAGCAGGAGAGAATCCTAGACCTCCTAAGTTAGAGGAAGGTGCATTGGAAGAAATACCGATACTAAATGAAGATACTCTCTATGCAGTAGAATCTCATATTACTAATAACGGTAGAAGAGTTAGTAGAGAGAAAGCTATCCGAGCCGCGCAAGGTTTGGAGAATCGTATTGACCCTGATACTTTCTATCCAATCCGTAAGAACTACCGCGACTATCAGCACTTCGCATTTGTGGTAGATGAAAGCATTATTGGTACTGGTCATGTAAGTATGATTCACGCAGCTAGTCCTGAAGCATTGGAAGAACTTATTGCTAAAGTACCAGCAGAACTAAGAACTTATACTAAGAAAGATACTGAGGAGTTCTTTAAAGCTCAATCTCAGTATGACTATGCAAGAACTCTTAATGAGAACTACATTGACGCTAGCTTAAAAAGACGCGGTGTAGACTCTGACTACTTTGTACAAACTGACCCAGCTAAAATTGTAGATACTTGGGTACAAGACCAAACTAGAAGAGACCGAGTATTAGCTAAAGAAATAGTTCGTGCTAAGAATGAGAAACAGTTCCTAGAACTAGAGAGACTAGGTGAAGAATACACAGGAGTTGCTGCTTCTAAGTATGCTTCTAGTCTAGCTAAGATTGAAGATACTGTTAAGAATCCTTACGCAAACTATATTAAAACTGCACTAAATATTTCTAGTATTGCTGAGCATCCATTGCTTACTGGCTTTAATAACATCATGGATAAAGCATTTAGTACTGTAGTCCGAGCACTAGATGATACTCTCGGTGAAGTAAATAGCCCAGCAGAACTGGAGAAAATTAACTCTGCACTACAGAAGTATGGTGCTAAGTCTGCTTACTATGATGCTGCTACTAACTTGCTTGCTAACCACACTGCTCCAAGAGGTGAACTTAACAAGTTTGTTCGCGGTGCTAATGCAATGATTGCTACTCTTACTCTGCGTACTGACCCATTCAATGCACTTAACAATGCGATTGGTTCTAATGTATTACTAGGAGCTGAAACTAACTACATTGTAAATGCTATTAAACGTGGTGATGCTGAAGGAGTTGGTAGACTAACTGAACTTGCTAAGATTAAACTGCCAGGAACTGACCAGATGTTACTCAGTCCTAAGAAACTAATTGGTAATGCAATTAAGCAGTTTACTCAAGGCGATGAAGGCATGAAGCAACTGTATGCTGCTAATGGCTGGAATGCTAGAACTATGGAACAGTTCAGAGGTATGATGGAAGATTTAACTCTTCGTGGTACTGAGGACTCTATAGAACTACAGTCTAGAATGACTAAAGCATTTGGTAAGTTTAAAGAGTTAAGTGATAAAGCTGAAAGTATTACTGGTAACAGATTAGCTGAAGAATATAACCGCTTTGTAGCAGCTAGTGTAATGAAACAGATTACAGACCTAGCTACTAATGCTGGTATCATCGGTAATTCTGAAGCACTAGCAATGATTAATACTTTTGTTAATCGTACTCAAGGTAACATTCTAGCTAGCCAAAGACCTTTAGTTTTCCAAGGTGCTGTAGGCTCTGCATTAGGTTTATTCCAGACTTATCAGTTTAACTTAATGCAACAGTTATTCCGCTATGTAGGTGAAGGTACTGCAAAAGATGCAGCTATGTTACTAGGACTACAAGGTACTATCTATGGTATGAATGGTATGCCAGCATTTAATGCAATCAATACTCATATCATTGGTAATGCTAGCGGTAATACTAAACACCGAGACTTGTTTGATGCTACTTACAATGTAGCTGGTAAGGATGTTGGAGACTGGCTGATGTACGGTGCAGCTTCTAACTTCCCTAAACTAGCAGGCATGGAAGGAGTAAACTTATTTGTTCGTGGTGATATTAATCCTAGACACTTAACAGTAGTTCCTATTAATCCTGCTGACTTCCCAGCTATTAATGCTATTGGTAAAGTGTATAGTAACTTAGTAGATACCTCTAGTAAAATTATGGCTGGTGGTAATATTAGTGAGAGCTTGCTACAAGCAGTAGAACATAATGGATTCTCCCGACCTCTTGCTGGATTAGCACAAGTAGCACAGTCTGTTGGTGGTAATGGTAATGTTTACTCTACTGACAGTAAAGGTAATATACTTGGTACTAATGACCTGTTAAGTTTTAATTCTCTGATACGACTTGGCGGTGCTAAGCCACTAGATGAAGCAATTACTAGTGACCGCTTTTTTAATGTGAAAGCGTATGCTGCTAAAGACAGACAGCGCATGGATACACTAAGAGAAGCTATTAAGTCTAGTGTAGTACAAGGTAATACAGTAGAGGAAAGTGAAGTAGCTAAGTTTGCTTATGAGTATGCAAAGGCTGGCGGTAAGCAAAAGAACTTTAATAAGTTTATGATGCAACAATATACCAATGCTAATACTCCTGCTGCTGAGAGACTTGCTACTGAGCTAGCTAATCCATTGAGTACTACAATGCAGGAAGTAATGAGAGGTAGAGATATTACTACTGGAATGTAAAAGCTGTAGGCGTTAAAAAACCCAGTCCTAAAAAGGCTGGGTTTCTTTTTTACTATTTACTAAAAGCTACTTAGTATAACTGGAACTCTTTTCTCTACTAGCTTCTTAACTAGTATCTCTGCCAGTTTCTCTAACTCACTAGGGAAATACTGACCGTCTAATATAACATCACAGTAAGCAGCAATTTCGGATAGCCTAACCTCAAACTCATTAGCTGGATGCTTTGCTAGTAACTCTAATAACTTAGGATGATTTACCAGTTCTCTATTTAAGTCTTGGTAAGCCTGTGGAAAGTATTCTATTATTATCTTACTCATCATTCAAGTATCCCTTCTCTATCTCTAAAGTCTACTTGCTCCCATAAATCTACGCCATGCGCATCTAGTAATGTAAGTGCAATCTCTTCTAAAACTCTAGCTTGCCATCTAGCATCTTCTAGTGCGTTGTGTTTACCAGTTCTAGGAATACTATTAACTGCGTGCTCATAGATTACTGGGAACATAGTTTTAATAGTTCTGTAACAGTGCTCTTGGAAACCAGTGTAAGGTACTGGAATGTTAAGAGTATCAAACGCATTACGTAAGATAGTTAAATCAAACGTAGCGCCATTGCCAAAGATTAGAAAGTCTTTACCCTCTGTAATTCCTGTAATCCAATTACTTAATCCAGTCAGTGATTCATAGACTGTGCTACTACCAGAGAATGCTTCGTCTCTAGTTTCTGCATCTTGATTCTTCCACCACTCCATAGTATCATGGCTAATATCAAATCCATACAGAGGCTTACTAACTTCTGCTGGATTTATCTTAACATAGAAACTCTGCGGGCGCTGGCTAGAATTAGTTACCAGTGTAGTTATACCGATACTAAGTATAGCTGCATTGTGTTCTGTACTAAGAGTTTCTAAATCTAGCATTAGTAAGATTCTTTCTTTCTTAGCTACATTGATATACGGTTCTTTGCTTAAATCTATTGAGCTGTTCATTATTTTCTCCATCCATTAATACAATCCCAGATTTTACCGTTAGCAAACTTAAGTGCATGAACTCTTACTAATTTACCAGTAGAAGTTCCAAGAGTTACAAAGTTATAGTTATTGTCTCTATTATCACACCACACATCAATCAGTTGTTTTTCTGTTACTCCTCCCCAAGAATCTTGCCACTCTCTCCATATATCTGCCTCAATTCCAGTCCAACTATAAGGAATCATTATTGCTGTTTGACTGTTACTTTCTGAGTCTCCTTTGTAAGCCTCACTTTTAACTAAGTACTCTCTGTTTACTAATCTAGCTACATCACTTACTGCTTGATTCAGTATTAGCAAAGGACTAGTAGTTTTAGTAGTTACTACATACTTCTTACCGTCATCTACTCCATCATCAATATCTATCTCTATTCTCATTTTCTATTCTCCTAACTTTCTTTCTTCTTCCGTTAAAAAACTAAAATCTACCTCATCACTAGCAAACTCAACTGCCATAGTTTTAATCGGTAGATAACCTGTACCTGTACTCTGTAACTTCTGTGCTACTTGCAAGTTCTTAATAAGAGTCTGCACTTCTATCACTGTAACATCACGGTCAATATGTTTATATATTTCCTGCAATGTTAGTGGCTTCTCTGCTTTCTCTACTACTTGCATAATCTTATGACTTACATCTGAATGTTTTGACTTACCAAATTCACCAAGAGCACGAGGCATAAAACGTTCGGTATGCACAAGCACAGTATTGGCATAAATAACATCTTGCTCAGTAATGACTTGCTTTGTACTAACATTTCCTTGAGTATCTTGTATCTGTCTACTAGCAGAATGTATGAGACAAAGTTTAAGCAGATGAGTGAACCTACGATTGCTATAAGATTCAAAGCGTACATCATCAATTCCTTTCCATGAAGTGTAAATTTTAGTTAGCAGTTTTTCTGCGGATGGTTCTAGGGAGCAAAGACCTATTGCATTCATTCTAATATTAGCAAGCTGTCTAAGTATTGCATTTGTTTCATCTATAGTTGGTGGAACTGGGAAGGCTATTTTCTTTCCGCTAGATTCACCGTAAATTAAAAGTATTCTTGAGAAGAATCCTTGACCTAAAATTTCTGAAGGAAATGCAAGAGCAAATCCAGTAGGAGTATTACCACCAAGAATAGAAACTGTTGGATGCGGAATAGATACTGAAATTCCGTTCTTAATTCTATTCTTATATACCCCTTCATAGTCCCAGAGAGTACCGAGTAAACTGATAAACTCAATGTTACCATTACCAAAGAAGTCATTAAATTCATCAGCAGCAATAAACATCTCTCTTGGCGGTGCTGTACTTTCATCTTCTGCATCACCAAATATATTCTCTGCTAATACATCTCTAATTAACTTTCCTTTATCATCATACTGTGCGCCACTTAAGTCTAGTAGAAACTTTTCCTTAGTACTCTTATCAGCAGCTAGATGCTCATAGCCACTTTGTACTAGTAAACTTTTCATAATCTTAATAGCTGTAGATTTCCTAGTACCAGGACTTCCTAGTAACATACAGTAGATATTAGGTTGTAATGTTTGATGACCAAATCTTAGGCTGTAGTTTCTTCCAAGCAACGCACCAAGACCAGCAATAGCAGACCAACGATGAAAGAAAGTTGGTACTTCGTTATTGCGAGTATAGTGTAAGTAGCTAGTAAAGAAATCATCTCTCATAGCAGTTAGCCTTGAGGTGGTGTAGTTGTAGTAGTAAATAAATCTTTGTAAGTTCCTTTTAACTCCTCAGTTTGTTTAGCTACTAGTTCTTTAATATCTGATGATTTAAATCCTAGTGCTCCTAGTAACATAAACTGTAGTGATAAGTTATCACCTACTGTAAGTATTAGGTTCTCTGCTCCTGCCTTAAGTCCTTGAGTCTGTGCAAGAGTTACTGCTAGTATAGATTTCGCGTTAGCTTCTGTAACTAGTACCAGTAAACTAGCAAAGATTTGTTCTCTGTTCATTCCTGTATTATTCTCTGTCATTCTGTTTCACTCCAATATAAGCTACCTTTACCGTCTTTGCCAGCTTTGATAGCAGCAGGTACGGTGTAGGTATAAGTTTTTCCAGTAGTGCTGGTAATAGTTAAAGGTATTTCCATTCTCTTGCGTACTTCTTCTGCATAAAACTCCTTTCCTTCTTTAAACTGAAATAAGATACTGTCATGTATCTGTGCGCATAGTCTGAAATCTTCTGGGTTCGGTAGTGCTATCTCATAGAATACTCTCATATATGCCATGTTAAGTTTCATAGCATTAAGACTCTGTGGATTGTGTGCTACCAGTGCATTTAAGTCTGACTTGTTTTGTCTAGGATTACCGAAGCAGTATCTAGTCCAGCCAGTAGCACCTGTAAGTAATCTAGTCTTAGCAACCTGATTGATAACCCAAGGATAGTAGCTACCACGAATAGCTGGATAAGTTTTGTGGAAGGTACTAAGTAAGTATTCTGCAATCTGCTTTAGTTCCCAGAACTTAGGTAGACCTAGAATCCTAGCAGCTTCTCTTATCTTATCTTCTCCCATTGTATCTACTAGTACATTAGCACCCATGTTGTAGTTAGCACCGTGATTAACTCTCTTAGCTAAATCTCTTAGTGCCTTGTCAATGACTTTATGTAACTCATCACTGTAAATTTTATTGTAGTCCACACCAAAGAAAGCAGAAGCATTTGTGCTATGAAAATCTCTCGTAGATTCAACGGCTTTGATGAGAGCTGTGTCTCCACTAATATAAGCTGTGTCTCTTGATTCTGCCTGTTCCAAATCACACTCTCCAAGTCTAAGTCCTGCATAAGCTCTAAGAGTTTGCTTAACAGAATTTCCTCGTGGTATGTTTTGTATTTGTAGACCACACCAGAAATGGTGTTCTTTGCTTGCAAGTCTGCCTGTATCAGTTGCCCACGGACTGAGAGAATAAAGGATTGTTCCATTGAGTTCTTTTCCTTCACTAAGATAAGTACTAACTAGTTTTCTGTTACCTCGTATTTCTAGTATCAGGTTTAGTATCCTACTATTAATCGGATGCCTTAGTGCAGCTTTCTTTAGATTCTTTTCATCGGTACTTGCTAAGTCTGCACAGCCAAGAGCAGTAAGTAATTGCTTAACTTGCACTGGACTATTAGGATTAAATCCTTTAACAGTCATAGCTTCTAACTTCTTCTGGTCACGGTCAATCTTAGCTTGGTATTCTTCTCTAGCTTTTACTAGTCTAGTCATATCACGCTGAATACCAGTCATCTCACTAAGGTGAGTAGGAAATACTAGCGGGAATTCTATCTCATAGTTTTTCTTAGCCCACTCTGGTGCTTCTAGTATCCACATGATTGCACACATAGCTGTGTTCCAAGTATCTAGTGCATTGTAGCGATAGTATTCCATACGGTCACTAGTATCTGCTAGGTCTTTCCAGTAGAAAGAATCTCGTATAAAGAAACTAGCAATAGCATCTAGAGACTTAGGAAGTTCACTGTACCAACAGTGCATCATAGCAGCAGTATCCCATAAGTAGTTATACAGGACTGCATTGTACCTAGCTAGATACGCTATATCATACTTACCATTCTGGAGAACTTTAGGTGCTTTTAATTCCCAGTTGAACTTACGCATCCATGCTAATGCCCACTCGCTAGTCATAGGAAGTACATAGGATTTAGTAACTAGCTTACCGTCTTGTACCAATACTCCTGTATAGCCAATGCAAGTAATAGCTAAGTTAGCTTCTACTGTTTCAATATCTACTGCGATAAGTTGTGCATCTACTAGTTCTAAGAACGCTAGTTCAATGTTCTCATTAGTAAGTAGTTGCCAGTTAAATGTGGGAAGTTTCCGCCATGTGCTAGGCTTAGTAAGTTTACTACAATACCTAGTAGTAAGAAACTTTCCATATGGAACTGTGATTAGTTGTTTCAATGGGTCAATGAATAGATACTCATAGCCATTATGTTTTATGATACTACCTGCGTAGTTAGAAATCTTAGGCGCAGTCTTTTCTTTTAGTAACTTCTGCAATAGCAAAGGGGAAGTAGAAATAACTGAACGAGTAAACTTCTGCTCGCACACCATTTCTACTTCCCTAATAGTTGTAGGTTCACTAAAACTAGCACTAACCCTAGCATCTGCTACACAGCCTTTTAAATAAGCCGCATAGTTTCTGTCATCGGGAGTACCTACAAAATGTATTCTCTCTGCCATTTACTTAGTTCCTTTTAGTTCTTGGGTCTCGTTGTGCCCAGTACTGACTTGCTCTTTCTCTAGCCAATACTCGCAACTCACTGTTGATAACATCTAGTTCACTCTTGTAATAAAACTCTTTACCAGGTTGTTCTGGTCTAACTCCAAGAGTTCCTACTTTGAAAGATTTACGGGAACGGGGCATCTCTGTACTCCTTCTACCATCTTGCTACCATCATACGGTGCACCATTTAAGTAGCGAGTTACTACGTTATGACCATTAACATCAGTAGTACTAACGAAACAGAAACCACAGAAGTTAGCTAAGTTACCTGTAGTACATACTGGCAATCCTCCCCAGCTAGGGTCACAGCTAAGTACTGCTGCTTTCTCACACTGAGTTTGTGGATTAGGAATCTTGTATTCTTCTACAATTTCTTTTCGCACAATTACTGGAGCTTCTTCTGGACATAACTGCATAGTAGCAATTCTACCACTAACATTTTTAGTTATCATGTCTCTGCCATTCTTATCTTTAGCCCACATAAATACAGGCTTACCATCTGCTGTCATAGTCTTACACATTTTAGAGTGTGCTGTATTACAACTAATAGAGAACACAGTAAGTGCTAACACTAATGTAATTCTAATTGCATTTTTCTTTCTTGGTGGAACTACTACAGCTCTTAATACTTCGCTGTCATGTTCTATCATTTGTTTCTCCTTTACTAGTTGATTAATGTTTACCTGCTTTGCTCCTATAAACATACTACTCTCCTCTTGTAGGGTAACTACAACTAAAGAACTCTACCCCCTAGATAGCAGTAGAGTTCTTAGATTGGAGCTAACTACTTAACTACTTACAACAATGTAATGCTTTTAACATCCATGTATTCAGCAGTCTTTTCGCGGTTGCTACGCTTAGTAGTAACTACTAGTGCAGTCATACCATTAACAGCTTCAAACACAGCACGTTTAGATTGTCCTGTTGTACCAGTAGCTTCTGCTAAAGGTGCTAGAACTTTCTTAAGATTACCTTCACCTAACTCATTACCCATCATGAATAAAACATTTGCTTTATCACCAGCTTTTGGCGGTGTATCTTCTGGGTTGCTAAGTTCCTGTGTTTCTACCATAGTGCATTCAAGTTCTACTGCTAACTTATCATTAATAGGTTTAGCTTCAAACTTGATTGTAACTACGTGAGCGCCAGGAGCAAAAGGAGCATTGCTAGGTAAATCTTGCAAGTCATCCAAAGTACCATCTAATAAAGAATCTAATAAGGCTTGATTATCTGACATAATAATATCTCTTTCTAAATAAAATAAATAACATAAATAAAATAAAAGTTACTGCTACTACTTACTACTTAAGTGTGCCGTTCTTCTGACACCGTTCTATCAATGCTAGATAGCCTACACCATCTACCACTGAATCTCTATGAGCAGGAGTATTTGCGAGTCTTGCAAGTTTTAATTGCGTCATCATAATACAAACATCTTCTGCACTTAATTCTAAATCTACTCCGAACTTAGCTTTGATATGAGTTCTCCAGTAGCTAGCAATAGATTCTAAGTTCTTGCTAGGATGACCGTAAGTTTGTTCTCTATCACCATGAATAATTTCATGTGCTTGTTCTAGTACTGTTCTCTTTACTTCGGTTGCTTTAGTCATAGGAATTTTCTACCTTCCGTTCTAATACCTTTAGCTTCTAATTGCTTTCTAGTGTAATGACCACTAGAGTTAGCAACTTGTAAGAAGCGCTCTCTACTTACAATACTTTTAGCTCTAGTATCAAAGTCAAAAGTATGTTTGTGATTGCCTTTACTATCGTACAATTTAACTGCTCTCATAATTTATTTCCCTTCTTGCTGTGCTTTCAGCTTTGCTAGCTTGTCTGCTAAGTTAGCTGCTGATTGCTGTCCTTGAGTGTTAGTTTGAGTTGTTGCAACTGGTACTGCACTTACTACTTCTGGCTTAAAGATACTAAGCAAGCTAGCACTAGGTAATGCTTCTAACTTAACATCAGTTCTACTACCAGTTAAGATACTCATACTGTAGTCAGTTGCAGAACCTACAGCGTGTTTCTTATTCTTAAGTTCACAGTAAATTACATGGTCAAAATACTTAGCAGTATTACGTGAGAAGTTTCTAGTACCTGCTACTGGTACAATCTTCTTCTTACCATCTTCCATTTCTGCTTCAGTCTCATGACTAATACAGATTACATTGTATCTAGCTTGCTGAATGTGAGATAGTATAATATCCATCAGCTTACCTAAGTTACCCCAGTCATCATATGTAAGTTTGTATTCATCACTCTCGCCTTTAGTAATGTGACTAATCGCGGAGTTAGTTAGCTGAGTAAGAGAATCTATTACTACAATAGTCTCATTGTCTAAGCTATCTAAATGTACTGTTACAGTAGGAGCATTGTCTGCTTTACACTTAGGGCAACTAACTTTACCATGCTCCTCACAGATAGTAACTTGTCCACCTTTGATTACTTTAAGCATAGTCTCAATAGCAATAGGATAACTTCTAGTATCTGGTAGTGAGATTAAGTTAATATTCTCTTGTGCTTCTGTTGGTAGTTTTAGTAATGTGGAATAACCATTCTCTAAGTCAAACCAAAGCAAGTTAAAATGTTTACTTAGTTCTCCTGCTAACTGGGTCTTACCAGATTTGGGAGCACCAAATAGTAGCACTCGCTGTGCTGTTGAATGTTTCTTCTCTGTTAGTTTCATTTCTATTTCTCCAGTTGTGCAGAGATTAAATCTGCTAGTGTTAGTTCTACTGCAAATGTTTCTTTAGCTAATCGTTCTAAAGTTTTCTTAGTAGCAGGCTGAATAAGACTACTAGTATTAAGTGTGCATAAACCAAAGTACTCACACTCACTGTAGTAGTTAAAGCAAGACTCACCGTACATAGGATAAACTCCTACTTCCTCAAAGCGTTTAACTAGTTCTACATCTAGTATTAGTTGCTGTATCCACTGTGCTCGTTGCAAGAAAGTTTTATTAAACGGCATAACTTCCCACTCCATAGCCTGTGTCTTATATACTAGATACATTACTTTGTAGCTAGATAAATCTTGCACCATTACATCTAGTACTACTGAGTAACCTAGTGCCTGTGCTGAGTTCTTATACTGTGCAGGGTTTAAGTTTCTACTGCTGGTAGTCTTAACTTCTAGCACTACAATCTCACCAGTTTCTCTGTGACGCAATACAGCATCTACGAAACCACGATACTTAAAGTTATCAGGAGTAGTAATTCTAAAGCCTAACTCTGTAGCTGGCTTATCATTCCAATACAGTAGTTCATACTCTGCAAGGAAATCATTATTAACTACCATCTCATAGAACTTAGTTACTGCATGGATAGCATACCAAATAGATTTAAGTTGCTTCTCATTCTCTGCAAATAAGTCTGCGTGCCAGCCAGTAAATATATTCCACAGTACTTTCTCAAAAGAAAGTCCCTCAAAGATTTGCTGTACGCCAGTACCAACTACATGACCAAATGCAAAAGTAGTATTACTAGAACTTTCTGCTACATCTTCTACTTGTTCACGGAGTTTATCTAGCTGAAACTTTCTAGGACAAGAATGTAGAGTTAGAGTAGAAGAATAACTTAGATGCTTTAAGCGTATATCAATGCCATCATCTACTGGTGCTAGCATATCTTCTGTTGCGCTGTCATCGTTAATCATCTTTATCTCCTTGTAGTTCTAGCAGTAACTGCTCTGCATCGTGCATGAGACTTATCAGCATTGTAAGTTTGTACTTGCGTTCATCGCCAGCATTTATAAATTCATTAGCAAGACTCTGCGCACCGTACTTAACTTGGCTAGTATTTACTAGTAAGCTATTTACTATCTTACGCTGATGTTTCTGTAGTGGTTTTTGCTCTGCCATTATTTAGATTCCTGTAATAAGTTAATAGTTCTAACTGGTTCGCGCTAGGTATATTAGCACTTAAAATATCTGTGTATATATTTAGTAAAAAAGCAGTATCTTTAGGACTACGATGCGAGAATAAATATATAAACAGATGTTCTACTAGTTCCTTATTTACTGCTCTATCTGCTGGTAGTACATATACATAAGCACCTAACCACTCGCTAAAAATTCTATAAGTATTGAACATTTGGCGGTTCTTAACTGCGCTTATGAAACATGATGCTACCAGCGATAGTTTAGCAGTATTATAAATCATCTATAGTAATTCCTTTAGTAGACTTCTTACTAGTTGCTTTCTTAGTTGCGATTGTTGTATTAGTTTGCAGAATCAAACCACTCACTACTATAGCTATCTGTTCTTCATCTAGTAGTGTTACATTATCGGGTTGCTTGCGTAGGGTGGTATGGATTTCTCTTAGTAGCGTAGGCATCAATGGATGCTTAGCTTTAATTCTTACATCTAATTCTTCCATCTTGGTAAGAAGTTCTGACACTTCTATTTCTTTCTGTAGCTTTTCGCTTTCTGCAAGTTGTGGGTCTTGCATGATTTGTTCTTTAGCTTTCTGTAATGTAGCTAAGAATCTAGTGTTAGTAGCAGCAGGAGTTTCTACTTGCTGAGTAGGAGTGCTGCTATTATCAGGGCTGGCGGTGTTAGTAGTACTACCACTGCTGGGATTATTAGTACTATTGATACCATTGCTATTACTGTTAGGGCTAGAAAGCTCATGATTATCTCCTTGTGGTTTAGTTGCTGTGTTAGATTGTACACCTAGTCTTGCTCTTAGAGCTGCTATATCTACTGCCATGATTAGTTTACTCCTAGTTTATCTGCAATCCATTCAGTAATAACTACTGTGATTTCTTCATCACGATTAGTTTGTGCATCATAACCATCTTGGATTTGTGACTTAGGAATCCAGACACTTCTGCCAGCAACTTTAATACAAAGTGCTTTATCTGTCTGGTGTTGGTATGCTCCTACTACTTCTACATATTTAGTTTCTTGTTTCTCTCTCATTATAAATCTCCTATTCCGAATCTAGTTTTCTTTAACTTAAAATATATCTCTTTACTTTTCTCCGCAGTTCCAAAAGATATTTCTAATCTCTCTACTGTTCCTGCTTCATCACAAAGAAACTTATATGCTGTATCTTCGTTCTTTCTTTTCTTAATTGCTTTTACTATCCTAGCATGAAATCTTACATCTGCAACTATCGTGCATTTTTTAGTAGTCTTTAGTTTGTTCCACGCTTCTGCGTACATAGATACTTGTGGCATTATTAGTTCCTACTGAATGATTTTAAAAGACAGGCTAGTTTTTGGCTGTATTACAGACGTGAAAAGTTCTACAGTGATTTCTCCTGTAGGCTGTGTGCTAAGAATCTTATAGCTGATTGCTTTATTAAGTAGTAGCGAATCCTCTATCATTCCTAGCTTTCTAAGTTGTTCTTCATATCTTGATTTGTACACACGTAGACAGCCGAGTAAAACTCTTAGCTGTTGTTCGCTTGCTAGTTCTAATGTAACTGGATTACCTAGCAGTATGTAGTTATCAAAAAGTTTTTTACTATCAGACACAATGTATTGTCCTCTAAATTAAGTGTTGCAAGTTTTAGAAGTAACACTTAGTATTGGGATGGTAACTAACAGTTCTGCTTCTGTGTAATTACTACTAAGTGCTACTACTAAAACTCTCTTACTAGCGGAAGGGGAAGGACTAGTAAGAGAGAACTTCTAAAATTTAGTTAGCTCCGCAGAGACCTAAATCTTACAAGTTTTTCAACAAATCTTCATCTGTTTGGTTCAACAAGTTATCAGCTTTAGTTACTAAGAAGTCTACGCACTCTGCAAATTCTTCTGCGCGTTGAGTATTAGCAATGTAGATTGCCAACTGACCTTTAAGTAATTCAATAGCAGGCTTGTTAGTTTTGAAGCTACCAGAGAATTTATTAAGCAATACTTTTGCAGCATTACCAACTTGCTCTGCTGTTTTACCAGTAACTGCTGGCATAACTTCCACGTAGTCTTTAGCAAATGCTTCCCAAACTTCAGAAGCAATACCACCACCTTTACGTTCTTTAGGTGCAATGTTAGAGATAAACTCCCAAGAGATTTTATCAAACGGAAAGTTTTCTTGTGTAACATCTTCTTTTTCATTTACTAATACGCGAGCTTGTTGCAGAACTACTGCTGCTACTGCTTCTTGTAGCAACTCTAATTGCTTGCCACCAACTTCTAAGATTTTTACAATACCTTCTACTGATGGTACTGGTAATACTAATTCTACTGATGGGCGTTTGTTACCAAGTTCATCCTTTTTAAAGTTAAACTTGTATTGGTATTTATCCATTGTATTATCAAAGTTAGGAATAACTACGTTTGCGTGAGATGCTGTAGTTTCTGCTGTTGAATCTTGTGTTGTTTCTGTCATGATATATTTCCTTTAAGTAAGAGTTAATTAGCAATGTGAGAAAGTTTCGGTTGATTCCTCAAATTGAAATGCCAGTATAGCAAAGGCGCGAAAGCGTGTCAAGCACCTTTTTCTTTCCTAAGTTTTGTAAGTGTAACTTCTGTTCTTACTCTGTGCAAATGTTTCAGTCTTGCTAAATCTTTTACTAGTCTAGCAGTTAAGTAATCTGTTTCTGAGTCTAATACTAATGATGGAGTATATAAATCTTCGTGCTTTAAACTAAAGATTAGTGCATTAATACTGCCAGTGATTCCTTTAAGTCTGTAACTTACCCAGTTTAGTTCTCTTGCTTTAAGTTGTACAGGAGTTGCTAGCACCTGCTTACCTGCTTTAAATATTCTACTGCTCATATAAGTTTCTCCTTTTATTTAGAGTATGCTACTACTGCTATTGTAATCATACCAAAAAGATAAGCTATGCTAGGACTAACATTAGTTAAGTCTACTAATACAGAGCCCATAAATCCTACGATAAAATACATCATTTACTATCTCCTTAGTTTCCTAGTTTATCTAACTTACCTTTAAAGAACTCTGCTTTCTCTTCTAAGCTATTACCTTTAATTCTCTGGTTATTAATACCATTGACAAAAGTATTAGGCTCACAGATTACATACAGCTCTTCTCTTGCACGAGTTACAGCAGTATAAAGAAGTTCTCGTGAAATCATAGCAGCATGAGACTGATGGAAGATACAGAAAACTTTACGCCACTCAGAACCTTGAGACTTATGAACTGTTAGCGCGTAACCTAGTAGTACTGAGTTAAGTTCACCAGCAGTAATAAGAGATTGTTCTACAGTAGTATCACCTTTAACTCTAGTAAAATAAAGTTTGTGGCTAGCTTGTGTAACTCTTTCTTCTACATCACTACTAGAGTTAGCGAATCTTTCTAGTATCATATCCATATCTTCTTCTGTAAGGTCTGTATGTTCCATCTTAACACCTTCAGAGTTATAACCCCAGTAGTTTAAGTGCTCGCTAGGTGCTTGGTAGTTCTTACCTACATACTGTGGATTCTTTTCAATACGAGTAATCCAAGCATCTTCTTTATCTACCATGATTTTATCACCTACTGAAAAGTATAGCTTATTAAATCCAGCGATAATTTCATATACTACTTTCTTCTGGGTTTTAGCAATGTGACTAGCTAGTCCTTTGTTAAGTTCATCAGTACCGCAGGACTTGTTATAAGGTATAAGTATAATATCTTCATCAGGATTATAAATACCTTTGTCTAATGCTTGGTTAAAGAAAGCAGTAATAGTATTAAGTGCATCTTCCGCACTGATTTTCTTTTTCCAGTTATGTAGTGTTAGCTTACCTTCTACTTTCCATTGGGGAAACTCTTCTACTTGGATAGGAACTCCACTAAGAATTCTATGTGCTAATCGTATGATAGGACTTTCTAATGCTTGGCGGTAGACTTCTGTTAGTTCTACTACTGGATGTTCCAGCATTTTAAATCCTAAGATAGCTGCTCCGAATACTGGTGGTAACTGCTGTATATCTCCTAAGTAAATAAACTGTGGTCTGTGTGGTAGTGCTGCTACTAGTCTGTTAAATAGTAAGCTAGTATCTTGTGGAAAAGGAGTGCCACTAACCATAGAACTTTCTTCTATTATAACTGTGTGGATAGTAGGACTAAGTGGAAAGTAAGCATCTCGCTTAGGTAGAAACTCCATAGTCTTTTTATCTTTACCAGTTACAGGGTCAAATACTTCATCAAATACTGGCTCAAATTCTAGTAGTGAGTGGATAGTAAGACAGTTCTTTTTTAAATCTGCTGGCATACGTTTGCGGATATTAGCTACAGCTCTACGAGTAAATGCTACTATTACTATACCAGGACTGCCATTAGTTAGATACTTATGACCATCATCTACGTACTTACCAGCGATACCAGATTGAATAAGAGAAGTTGCTACGCCTTCCATACAAGTAGTCTTACCAGTACCAGCTGCTCCGATTAGTACGCAAGACTTACCTTGAGTTGCAAGTTCTACAAACTCTCGCTGTTTCTCATTGTATTGGATACTAGGAGTTACACTAGAGCTGGTAGCTACTACTGCGCTGTTAGTATCATAAGGAGTTTCTGCTGTCATTACTCCAGAGTTTCCTGCTACTGGAGTTGTTGCTTTATCTGCTTTTAGTTTAGCTAGTATTTCTGCTAGCCTACTACTGCTGATTGGTTGGTTAGTAGTTGTCATTAGTATTGTCCTTTAGTTTTCTGATGATGGATACAGATGTTATGATTTGCTACTCTTACAGATAATCTATTGCATCTGTTATTGAATGTATTTCTATGAGTACAATTAAAGCAAGATTTCTTAGTAGCTTTAAGAGTAGCTATTACTAAGATAGATTCTGTTAATTCTTTTAGTTCTTGCTGATGCCTTTCTATCTCTTCTACTATTGTAATAGTATGCTTGGAAAGAGTTCTTGGATTGTTTTGGTAACTCATATTAGATTCTACCTTTCTTGCTTTGCAATTCTTTTGTTTAAGTAATTAGTAGTTTGTGTTATCCACTTATTAACTACTGTTAGTCTTAGGTCATTACCAATGGAAATTAAAATTGCCTGACCTTTAGTTCTATAAATCTTATCAAAAGTTTTTTTGCTGTATTTAGATATAAATCTATTGTAAGCAAAACAGGAGAAAGACCTTTGATTATGTAACTCTTTTTTTATTTCTTCTTCTATTATCGTGTATAAGAAGTTATTTAATTTATCCTTATTATTAGCTAGAAAGATACATAAAAAAGCACTGTTGTTTCTCTTACTAGAATCATTTATGTGGGCTTTCATATCAATAAGAAACCATTGTAATTGTTTTAATTCTGTTATTGTGAGATTTCTATAAGCTAGTTTCATATTAGATTTTACCTTTCTTAGTAAGAGTTTTGTAGCAGTATTCTAGTAACCATAGGCGGAACTCCTTAGCTTCATTAAATCCTGCATAATGACAGCAGTTTTCAAAACAATTTACATTTGCTAAATAAGAATCTTTCTCTAGGTTATGGTATCTAATAGATTTATATACAACAGCTACTAAATCTTCAAACCAAAAATGTACTAGTATTGTACTGAAAGCATATTCTATAGAACTAGATATATTACAGGTATAACCACCGCCATAACCTACTTGTATTTTTCTTTGGTCTCTTTGATTTACTATGATAGTGCCAGATAATACTTGATGTATTCTTTTAAGATGTAATGCTCTCTCTGCTTTAGTAGTACCACGAGTAAGAACTTCATTAGTTAAGAAATGACGCAAACTAGATTTAAGATATACTAATGTTTTATGTTGTTCTTTTTCTGTAGTTTTGACTTTAATTGTAATTCCCATGATAGTTTCTCCTATGATTTAAATGGTTTTACTAGTACATATGCTGGTAAGTT
>OGVO01000054.1_pt1 | contig 20495 bp, 19 predicted proteins | sample 1575771 | NCBI WGS metagenome assembly OGVO01 (sample SAMN07581527, study PRJEB24739) | freshwater metagenome | place: Singapore | collected 2015-01 | reverse complement strand
TTTCCCTACACGACGCTCTTCCGATCTGTTTCACAGTCACGATAGTGGGGTCATAATTTGTTGTGACGAAAAAGGTCAATGATAGCGTCATCCATTAAATATGGCTCAAGTGAACTCAATCTTAGGCGTTCTAATGAGCTTATTTTCAAGATTTCATTTATAAGACTGCATAAGGTCTGAGAAGGTAGTAAATCTTTTCCGTAAAGGCCTAAATTTATGCTATGATCCCCGTGTCTGCGGGACGTTTCCTAGTGGTCCGCCGGGTTCCGCTGAATGCAGTTGTCGCAAACGGAGTTGAAACCAAGGAGAGCCATCCGAAGGGGCTTAAAGGAGACGCAAGGAGCAGAAAGGGCTCAGTTCTCTATTTGCCAAGGCCTGTTCTGTCGAATGGAGAATATGTCTACTCCATCTACACCACCGCTTCGGTCCAGAGCATCACGAGAGAGATTGAATGAGCCACCTTTGGCTCCTCAAAGACCGGTGACGTTTGCGGAGAGACATGTATTGACGGGTTCTCCTGTTCTGCAACGACAATCTGTCTCTGCGGTTCAGAGAGCAATGTCTCCGTTGACTTTACCTGCTTCACTGATGACTCCTTCTGCGGAGGTCTCTTCGGATGAGCAAGCGTTGTTGTCGAATGATTTACCACTTCGCGGTGCTGGTCAAGATTATTCTTCCCTTGTTCCGTTGTTGACTCCCGTGGGGGACTTTCGTGTTCGTTCTACGCTGAAACGTCTTTTGATGTTTGAGAATCCGTTGAATCATGAGACGTCTTGTTGCGGCATTTGTGCTGTTTCGATGGGTGACAGTTGCTGTCAAGTGTTGATTCCGGTGTCTGCTGTTTGTCCTGCCTTTCAGCAGGCTTCAAGAGAGTCCTCTTATTCTCGTCCCCATGAGCATAATGACACGGACACCTTGCTCTGTGTGAAGTGCATGGTTCAATGTTTTGGAGTGTCCCGTTCTCGCGCTCGTATTTTGAGTCAAGACTCTGGTTGTGGGCGTTGTCCCTTTTGCAATGTGGACGTGGTGAATTGGAGATCTGGTACAGAGGATGTGTATGCGGAAGATGTTCTGATGACGCATGTTTTTGCGTTGTTCATTTGTTTGCTTCCACGTGTGGCTTTGCAAGGACTTTGTTATCAAGTTCGACTTCCGGATGTGTACGCTGGAGACTGGCCTTCTGCATTTGCGCGTCCTGTATCTCGAAATGGATGTGACAGACGCATGTTTCGTCCTAGTCTTCCCATGTGGTTCATGGATTTCAACCTGATTCCATCAGAGTTCAAGGCTGATGTGCAAAGTGCATTTGCAAGGATTCAAAGCCAGATTCTTGCTCAACTTTGGAGCAAGGTGGTGGCTATGAATTATGACAGTTCGACTCAAGGGATGAATATGTTGGAGTTTGTGGAGGCTTCTTTGATGGAGTCTGGTCGTCCATTGGAACAAGCTCGTCTGTATGAGGCATTGTATCGAGAGATTTGGAGTTTCTTTTTGACTCATGAAGTTCGTCGTAGTACTCGTCTGTTCAATGCTGCCATGGAAAGTCAGAGTCAACTGTTTTCTCGTCCTCGTCCTCATGTGGTGGTGAATCTGTTTGCATCGTCAGCAGGGCAACCATTGGTGACAACATCATCTTCATCTTCATCAGCATCAGCGTCATCTTCTTCCTCTTCAGGACTGGAGTGGTGGAGAGGAATGGAAAGAAGTCGACCTCGTCGTGTTGCGTCTCCATCTCCTCCATTTCATGCTCGTGATGTGCCTACTGATGCAGCTGCTGCTGCTGCTGCTGCTGATGGTGTGGTAGTACCCCATTCAGAAGAAGGTACTACCACGACTTCGTTGGAAGAAATAGGAACTCCGTTGTTGATGTCTTCTTCCACATTGTCATCATCTTCTGCTTCTGAAGAAGGTTCCGACGAAGAGTACCAACAGCAACAAGAAGAAGAGGAGGGAGAGGATGAGGAGGCGGATTTGGAGGTTCAGTCGAGAAGAATTTTGCGAAGAAATATTCAACGACGTCTACGTCCTGTGGTGACTCTGCGTGAGTTAGACGCGAGTGCTTATCGTACGCTGGCATTGGAGGTAGCCAAAACATTGTTGTTGACACCCATTGAGAGTCATGCGGAGACCCAACACGTGCAACTGATGCGTGCCTTGTCGGATACAGTTCATGCAACTATTCGTTCGCGTGCAATGGAAGAATTTCGTCAAGCTCACAATGGATTGTCTTTGGACCAAATGAGACGCGTTTTGCTGAATGGTCGTACATTGACTTTGTCTCATCTTTCTTTGGATGGAGTTCGATTCATTCAGTCAGCAGCCAAGCGTCTGAAATTGATTTTGTATCGCCCACCGCATTCATCTGTCTATCGTCCCGTGGTTCGCAATGGTCGTAGTGCGCCTACCATTACATATGTTTGTATTGAGGCGATGGTTCGTAGTGTGTGGGAAGAAGAGTATCGATTTTTGGTGATGAGACAAGCGGAAGAGTATGTTCAGGATTTTCCTCAGGTGGTGGAAGTGATAGCATCGCAAACATCTACTGTTTGATTATGATTGGTACATTTATTTCATGGTAGAATAAACAAAACAAAACAAAATAGACGGAACAGATCACTTTATCATTTGCATTATCACCATGTTGAAAAGGTGGTCCGCTATGGAGCTTGGTGTGGAAGGTGAGAATGTGAACCTGCACACTACCAACAACCATCGGTTTCGGTTATTGGAAGTTCGAGCATTTATGCATTGGTGGCGTATGTTTTACGAACATCACAAAGACCAAGAGCAGTCGTTGAGAACGATGGTGAATACCATGTATGACTTCATTGACTCTCATCGAGAGTATGTCATTAGTCTATGCAAGGACAGCACAGAAAAAGAACAGGAGCGAGCGTCTTGGGACTGTTTTGTATCGTATTTGTCTGGATGGAAAGACGACGAGCACAAGATCGACTATGACAAGGTGAATGAATACGTGAATCAATTACTTCGACATGTCAAGGTGCCAGAACATCTGAGAAATGAGACCTGTGACGATCTCGGGGTCTATGTAGACAACCTGAACAAGTTGGTGAGCATCATCGAGTCAGGTCCATCATATCCAACATCATCCATCTGCGGCAACCTGGTTAAAGAAACCTAGTTGGAAGGTCAATGGTGTGCAATGAATGGAGTTTATGTAAACCTGGTTGTTGAAATGAAATGGACCAACCGATTTGAAGTGTTTGGTTCCATGAAAACCTATAAAAGCGACATCAGGACATATCATCATCAGTACATCATTTACCAAAGGAAAAAAACAAGAAAAACACCTTATCCAACTATGTCCAAGTCAAGCAAGAAGTCTCCCCAAGAGTATACCAAGGCCGAGCTGAAGAAGCGTCTGGAGGCAAACAAGAAGGACAACAAGAAGAACAAGCATATCAAGATGGAGGTGGTGGAATGTTCGGATGATTCAGGGTCCACATGTCATTCATCAGCATCGGAGTCTGATTCATCGGATTCGGAGTCTGATTCATTTGATGACGAGGACAAGAAGAATAAGGTGGATCTGAGTGCTCCGTTCAACCCTACTCCAGCAAGGAAGAGCAAGAAGACAAGCAAGCGTTCTTCCATCAAGACTGGTGGAGCAGATGGAATTGCTAAGAAGGAGAGGAAGCCTCGCGAGACGGCAGAATCTATCAAGCAGGCTCGTCGTGAAGCCTACCGATCTCAAGTGGAGTACTTGGTCAAGCATCAGTCTCGACTCTATCAGACTTCTTTGGAGTTTCTCAAGCAACATCAGTCCTGCTCGTATGATGAAGTGTCCAACGATGTGCGTCTTCGTCTAGGACGTTTGTACTACTCTGTGTTCAACCAGATTCAGCAAGAGTGTCGCCTGGAAGACTCTCCTGAAGGGTTTGTGTCGGAGGTTCATTCTCTGCGACAGAAGGTCAACACTTTGATGAGTCGTCTGGAGGCAGAGCTGGGTCTTGGTGATGAAAAGGCGATTTTGCGTCAACTGTTGAATGACTGGGAGAACAAGTTTTACGAAGACATGAAGAACGCGCAGTACACTCTGAGTAACAAGCAGTACTTGACGACCCACAAGATCCTGAAGAGCATTCATGATCGTGTCATCAATCTGGACAGGGAGCAAAACAAGGGTCAGGTGTGCGTGGTGAATGTGGAGGTGTTCCGTATGATGACCGAACGTGTTCGCGAGGTGTACAATCGTCAAGAGGGAGTGCTGATTGCGGAGAAGACTCTGGCTTTGATTCAGAGTTTGTCTGAGGAGGTGAACCGTTTGTCTGATAAGACTCACGGAGCCAAGGTCTTGGTGTGCAATGCCAAGCGTGTGGTGGAGTTTGAGAGTCAGGTGAAGCAGATTGTATCGGGTCTGGATGCAGACGTGAGTTGTATTGATAAGTTGGTGTCCATCCAGCTGTAGACTATGAATGCATTTTTATTCCAAGAAATAAGTAAACACATGAGATGCAACTGATAAATTTGCGTTGGCTGGGAAAGATGAATTATTGTTTCGGACCCAAACAAATTCTCTCAAACCAGTGAAAGACAGATTTCCAGTTTCGAAAACGTCGTTGAGTGAAAAAGCCAAAGGTTGAGTGCGTGTTCCGTTTGGAGTCAAAGTGAGGGGCTGATCTCCTGATTCTCCCTTAATGGAAGAAACGATGACAGTACCATTGGCACAATTAAGAAGAGGCAAAAAGACAAAGACCACATTGCCAATGCGTTGAAATCCGACGTTGACAGTGGTAGAAACACCAGTATTCAAAGAGCTACCAAATGTATATGTGTGGTACGAAACATTTTGTACAGATGTGATTTGAGTCGATAAACTGTTGATGCTTGTTTGAGCAGAAGTTATTTGTGTTTGTTGATTGGTGACTTGAGCTTGTAGAGCATTCACTTCTTGTTTCGTCGCAAATTGGGGTGAGGAGAAGACGCCTTGCGCTTGCATGGTTTGGTGGAGGAACCAGACGAAGTATGATTTGTCTGTGATTCTTCTGTTTGCGATTCGGGATCAAATTGTTGTTTGATAGTCAAAATGTGATCAATCAAATCTTTGAATCGTTCGGATTTGGAAGGAGGTTTCGGTTCAGATTGTTCTTGCTCAAGAGGATTGGAGAGAATGACACGACCGTGAGAAGGATGGAACACTGTAGGCTTTCCAAAGGCAGAGTGTGATGCAAACATGAATAATGACGAGGGTTGCAAGAAAACACGATATTTGATGTAAAATTGAAAAAGTATCTTTTCATTACACAAGATGAACACGAAAGGCTCGAAGGGTTGTCAATCCAAGCAAATTTTGTGCCGTGTTCGGACCCCATATGACTTCTACATTTCTTGTTTTGGTTTTGCCTCGAAGGGTCCAACTCAATGGAAGCGAGGCAATACTTGCTTGATTCGATTGACCATTTGCTACCAAGACATTGACACCTTTCACTCCAGGAGGTGGATGTGTATACAATCCTAACGTCTGAGCGTGTGCATGAGAAATCGTGGATCTATCAGCTCCTGTGTCCACTTTAAAGTGAATACGAAGCGATTGATTGTTGGATGGATTCCGAAGTCGAAGCCAGACATGATCACTGAACACATTGGTTTGATTTGCTCGCAATGAAATTGCTTGTCGTTTGTGAATGGTTTGACCAAGACGATTGACTTCTCGAATTTGCTGTCCATTGTCACTTTGTCGTTTGCGTACCACACATCCAGGTGGACCAATGACTCCACGATGACCGGGTCTGGTACGTGCCTCACATGTAGGACGGTTGCGATTTGCTGGTGCGCCTACTTTGGTTCGCCACTGTTTGTAATTGCTAAACATGACTGATGATGATGTCCTATTTCATTGCCTTTTTATTTCCTAGTTTGAATAGAGGACTAATTTGAACAACACGAATTACTCACGCGCATTCGTTTATGAACTTGATGATAGGAAGAGGCAGCTTGACGTTTGCGAGGCGGAAGGGCACTGGGTGCTTTCATGTGATTGGCTTGCACATTGGTAAACATGCGTCTTGAGAGATCTTCTGTCGATGGTTGACCAATGGTGACTTTGGAATTGACAAGAGCTGGTTGTTCAGAATCCTTGAATGGAATGGATTTGGTTCCAGGTTGGAAATGAAGGGTTTCAAAACCTGGATTGTTCATGATGGCGAGAGGACGAGGGGTGTTGGAAAGGAAATAAATATCTTGAACAGAGTTGTCGTTGTAGGGATTTTTGGGACCCTTGGATGAATGTTCTGCCATTTCACGGTCACGAATGTCGACCTTGTAATGTTCTTCCAGATATTTTTCCAATGCTTCTTGAGCGGTCATGCCAACATAAACCGAAGCACCCAAGATGACACCTGCAGCAATCCACGATGAAAAGCCAAGAAGGGCTACTGCTGCTGTGGACATGACGGCTCCAGCGACTCCTGCCAACACACCAGAGCCAAGACCTGCCATCATTTTGATTTCCCACTCACGATTGGCGTATTCTTCTGAATGCCCTTCAGCAATGAGAGCATCATAGGTAGAATGAGCATCATACCATGCAAACGGTAAGGTCATCAATGCACCCACAATAGTAGACCGCAAACCACCAAAGACACCCCCTACGATAGATCGACCTGCATTTCCAAAAACTCGACCGACTTGATTGCTCAATACGTTTTCCATTCCGTCTATCAAAGAAGAAGCCATGTTGACTGGTCTGGCAAGAACGCGTCCAACAGATGACTCGGTAGCAGATGTGTAGGCATTGGAAACTGCACGTCCAACGGAAGAATTCATCACTCGTTGTTCAAAATGATACAACGGTCGTCCCAAGCGAGTCAAGGTAGGCGGTTCAGCAGCGGGGATTGGTGCGCGTACGTATCGCTGGCGCTGCGCAGGCGAGAGAGTCCAAACATTGGGATCATCAGGTGATCGTACGACATCGTAAAAATCGACAGGTTGCACTGCGTTAACATCTGCCATTTCAATCTCATCGATAGGAATAGGTTGCAATGCGTTTGCCCGACCCAAATGAGTCTGCAACATGCCCCAAAAGGAGATGGCCTTGGCACGTGCTTGAGCCGCTATTTCGAGAGTTCCTTGCCAAATGGCAGATGTTTTTTCCACCAATAAACTCAACACCGTTGCCAGTCCGTTGAATCCAGCGGTCATCAATGCTTTGATTTGACGAATGGTAAACATCAAAAGCCGACCAGCGCTTTGAGTCACTTTCCAGTTGGAAACAGTTCTCCACCAAGAGGACAGTCGGGCTCCACTCGTTCTGAAAAATGCTTCTATATCATCCACGAAGAAAAGTTGACTCAACCTCCTGCGCAGTTCTACTTCGACCCATGATCGATGCGAGTTATTGCGAACTGCATCAGGTACATTGTTTCTGGTGGGTTGTGCTTGACGTCGTATCAGAACAGCGTCCGGAGACCGACTTGGTTCCACAACAGTGGAGGAAATAGAATCCCGATTTGTTGCTAATCCAACTTCTTCTAATCCAACTCCTGCACCAGATGGAGAAGGAGATCCAACTCCACTCCGGAGTCGTGGTGTATGCAAAGTGTCTGATCCTGGAGAAGGAGAAGGAATGGGTGAAAAGCCTACACCAGCTCCACTGTCTGATCCAAGAGAAGGAGAAGGAGAAGGAGAAGGAGAAGGAGAAGGAATGGGTGAAAAGAGTGATCTTCCACTAACATGAAACATCGTTTTTTGCACAGCTGCGTTTTCATTTGTAAAAGAACTTGTGACCAAGGGAGTTTCAGGTCTAGGTTGCAGAAGTGCATGCTTCTGCGAATCGTGACGCAAATGTGCGTGGATTTCATCGACTTCCCCCGCAACATCTCGAAACTCCAAGTCATTCATCATCTGAACATACTCTCTGCGTGATCGATGGAGTTGCTCAGAACCGGTTGACGGAGTTGAAGGTAGGACACCTGAGTCTATGGTTTGTCTTCGTAGATCTGGTGGTGACCAAACACTTCCACCTCTTTGCGTTTCCACACGTCCTTCCAAAATGCCCACTCTGATATTTCGTGCCCCTGCTCGAATTCCTCGCTCTGTGATGGGTGGGTTTTGCGATGATTCCATGTTGCGTGCGAAATTGCGTTCTAATTCAGAATTCCGAAGGGTATGCTGTAAGCTTACAAGAGAGGCACGCTGACGTAGTCTAAGAAAGTTGATTTTGGAGGACAGATTTGGATCAAATGGGAAAAGCTCGCCTGGTTGATAATTGAGCAACCTTTGTCTCGCTAGACTTGCCTTATCCAGTTTTGTTGGAAGCACGAAGACGAGTGAGACGCGTTTGAATAATTGGTTTGTCAACTACTTGAAACGCTGCACGTGTCTGAAAACGAGCTAGACCAGTCGGTCCGTTGCCTGCAATCAATTGATGCTGATGAAGACTCAAAGGAGTGATGGGTTGAGACACAAACGTTCCGTCTACGTTTTTGGGTAAACCTAGAGGATCCGATAAGCCGCGAAGATCTCGTTTGAAAACGGTTTTACCACTGCGAGATTTAGGAGGTGGTTTGGGTTTGGCACCAAAGGAAACAGTAGATGCGACTTTGCTAATACGTCGAGAAGATGATTTTTTCTTATGTTGTGATTGTTTCTTAGACATTCCTACTTCCCCATCCACAGTTGATGAAGAAGAGCAGACACAGGCGACAAATGACAACACAAGTTTGTTGGAAACTGATACCACTCCCAAACAAAACAATGTATTTATTTCTTTTTCTTTTTTATTGTTCGTCTAAATTTAAATGTGATTTGATTCCATTTTTGTGTCGTGATGACTTTCTTCATCACCATCCGGTAAAGAATGCAGACTCGGATACATGAAGGTACGTATCAAAATTTCGAATGAATCGTTTTTGTTGATCTCGTTGTTGATCATTGATATGAACAAAGGCATGTTCTTGAGAACAACAAGCATAATGAACCAATTTGTAAAAGTCATTGGGTTCCATCACCCCAGCTCGTTCCTTAGCAAATTCCATCATTTCTTCTCGTGACAATCGAAAGACAATCCAATTGGACGTATTTTCACGAGTTTTCTTGGAGATCATCTTGTACTTTTGCGACACGATGATGGTGGATACTCCAATATGACGAAGACGAATGGCGGCACGTTCAACAGGTCCAATTTGGGTGTTGGAACAGATTCCTTCGGTAATCATGTCATCAAACACCAACAACGTTTTGATGCCTAACGGTTTGTCTTCATCCGTGTTTTCCTTTTTGATCAAGGACAAAATCTCATCCACCATCACCGGATCGAAAAAGGTAAACGGAATCAACACGGGAGACTTGCGACGTTTCATCATCTTCTGAACGACTTCGTCTTTCCATTTGTAATCCGTTTCAAACGAAACGGAAAACAACAGGATCAAGTCAAAGTATTCATAGTAAAAATGAGGACTGGTCAACATATTGATCAACAAGGTGGTTTTGCCGCGTTGTCTAGGAGCCACAATGGAGGTAAAAAAGGGAGGACGAGGAATGGTTTCCAATAAAGCATCTGCTTTTTCATCCGGAGGTGCATTGTTTTCAATCGGTCGAATCAACGAAGAAGACATAGATACATGCCAAAGAATTTAGAAAAATGAACGACGACGTACAACCGAAGCATTGTTAAAGAAAGAAGCAAGACCAACAGAGGCTGGCAATGATGCATTTCGAATTTCGGGAGTGGATGTAGGTATCGATGAAGAAGACGACGACGACGACGGATGTTGATTCATGAGTTTGTCAGATGGAACATATTGTTTCGAACCAATAGAAAATTGCATGCGTGAATCAAGACGTGTTGAACGTGGAAGAGGAGACGGACGACGTGTGACAGCACGGCGTACACGTCCTCCTCGTTTCTTTTCTTCATCTTCCTCATCAACATCATCAACATCATGATCATATGACTCTTGACCATCTTCTTCTTCTTCATCTTCCTCCTGTTGATGTTTGATGTGAGGAGGTAAAAAGTCTTCTTCTTCTTCCTCCGAATCCACATACTGAACTCGTCGTTTGTTCATACCTCGTAGAAAAGAACGTTTGACCTTACCCGTGTAAATGATGATGGGTGGATACGGACTTTTGTGTTGCTCTACAAAGGCAGGATGAGAAGAAGTAGGAGAATGAACAGGAGTAGGAGTCATACGACGTTTGAGTTGTGGTTTTGGTGTTGGTTTTGGTTTTGGTTTGGGATTGGTTTCTTCCTCCAATACTTCTTCTGCATCTGTTTCTGTTTTGGTGTCTTGATGATCATCAGGATGTTGTTGATGTTGTTCATCCTCTGCACTTGTTGATTCCTTTATCGATGAAAGGGCTGTAGTTTTCTGTTTCTTCAACAATCGCATTTTGGCAGCATGTTCACGCAATTGTGCTTTGCGTTCTTCCGTCACCGTGTACTTGCGTTTCGATCCAATGGTAGAAGAGCAAGCGACAGCAGCGGAGGCGGGTGTGGATGCAGTGGTCGCAGCAGGGACTCCACTAGGAGTCAATGTGGATAAATTCACCGCTTCTCGTTTGATGATCACGGGTCCGCCTGGTGATGAGGTGGAGGTTGGATGATCAGATGTCGAAGTCATTTAGAAAAGTGATTAAAATTTATTCTTGAATCTGCTATAAATCTCTAGAATGATTTGAATTTTTTTTTTTTCTCAGTTCTGATCCGCGTACACATGCCGACGAGTGTACATGCCCAAGGTAATCGACCAAGGTACGTTGTTCAGATCAATAGGGGTCCCATCGGGCCACACCAAGTCCAGAGTCAAACGTCCCAATCGCGACCCATGCAACATAAACATGGCACTTTCCAAATGAGCCGTGTCCAATGTCATGACGCCTCCAAAACCAGTGGACACAGGAAGTTCCATGATGACTCCCTGAATGTTATGTCCAGATGTATATCCTCGACCCAAAATGGCTGCATACAATTCTGGACAACGAACCAAAATCGTAGTGAAACGAGGTGGATAGAAAATGTCATCTGCCTGAATCCATCTCAACGAATCCGAAGGGCCCTGAGGAAATGTGGTTGGCACTTGTGATGTACGCGTGGTGTTGAAACCCAAGTAACGAGAAAAAGACGTAGGAGTGATGGAAAATCGATAAGTCGATGGCATCACCAAGGACAATTTCCTTGTGAGGGGATCCACAACCCAAAACACGTTGCGAGAAGAGGTGTAATTTGCTACCTGTGTAGCCATCAATCGATTCAACACACCACATAATCCTGAATCACTCAAATGTGTCGACGCGTTGTTGCAGACGTACGCATTGGTGAAATTCAATGGCTCTCCCACAAATGGATAGGATCCAGCAGGTATCGTCAAGTTGAACGTCACGGAGGCAGACACATCATCAGTGACTGTGAAGGTAAACACTGTGGGACTAGGTACATCGTACCACGTATACGGAATAGACAATTCCTTCACAAACATTTTTTCCATCAAAATGGTTTCGGGAATGCCTGCAAAAATACGAGAAGAAGTGGGTCGCTGAATAGATCCTTGCAAGTCACCAATGTTGTCCGTCGTGCTAAACGTCAGTTCACGATACACTGTCGGAACATGTTCAGGAGCCAACGTGGCGTCGTTGAAACCCAACCCTACAGGTCCATTGGATATTTCTGTGTACAATCGCTGTCGTTTCATGTGTTTTGAAAAGAAAAATGATAAATGAACCATGTATTGAGTATTATTGTCTACTTATGTGAAAGAACAAATTTTTAAACAAGACGATCTACACGGCCCATGGTAATGATGGCCACATTGTCCACCAATAAAGCAAAATCTTGACGAATGGGAGTGGCAGTAGACACTAGTTCCGTGGAATCCATGTCCAGTTGCCATCTGGTGATGCGAATGTTGATGTCGTTTTGGGTGCCCAACGTATTCTCACCCGTCATCACGGATTTGTCAACTTGAAGATCCAAAATCAAAGGACAAGAACCAATGTGACGTTTCTTGTGGCTGGCATGGAAACCAGTCCCCGATGGATATCCATTACTGTACCAGGTGTTGAGACCTGTGTTTTGGGGTTGAAGACTAGGATATTCTCGCTGACCAGTGACTGTGTAAATGGGAAGATTGACATTGTCTGTATCTCTGAAGCCACCTCCTGCATAGAAGAAATCCAATGCCATCCGTCGGAATTCATTGGCGTCCACAAGTTGAGTGTCCAATCTGTTTGCTCCGCCAGCTGTCCCACCTCCTCTGAAAAGAGTAGTAACGGGTGCAGTGGGAATCATTTCCGAACCAATGCGAATCTGGAATTCCTTGATCCAGAACAACTCTGAACGGAATTTGCCAAAAACTGCTTCCCCCATGGGATTGTGCCCCAACCCCCACCAATCCGGACGATTAGAGTCGACCACATTGTTGTCTCGTTGGAACATCATCAGTGCGCGAATGGAACTGTACTTCTGATTCAATGTGATCTCCTCGGTCAAATTGGTGCCATTGGACACCCGAGGAGAAACGTCATACGTTGAGTAAGGAATCATCAAACCCGGCCCACTGCTAGACAACTGAGCAGATATCGCTTCCATGTATGCAGGAGAAGGCATGATCACATCATACAACAATTCAGGATTGTTGATGACATAGTACACGCCAGTGTTGGTATGATGAGTCGGACCAGGTGTGGGAGATGCAATACTGCCTGTTGCTCGAAGAACACTAGCATCTCGTTCCAAATAAATCTCAATCTGAAGACCCGACGTGGCCATCAGAGGCCAGTAATCTGCCTTGAGAATTCCTGATGAATGAAACTTGAGCATAAACTCGATGCCAATGTTACTTTCACTTGCTGCAAATCCTCCAAGACCGGTATTCGCCTGCTCTGCAATGGTATCCACAGAACCATGGTAATTGTTTCCGAAAATGAGATTATCAATTGCTGAATCCGATGCACGCATTGCCCACGTCAGCATGTGCATGTTGATGAGGTTGTAGCTGTCAATATCTTCCAACACCTTTTGATCTCCCACCGACAAAATTCGAAGTCTTCTCACAATAGAAGAAATACGAGGAGGAGGTATGACGACAGAGTCCGCATCCAACGCACCAGCAGGATGTACAATACCAAAACGACCTTTGACTGTGACCGTGTCACCTTTCAGAAATCCAAAAGCGGGAATGCGAAACACGATGGCACTGTTGCCATTCACTTTGAACGTGGATCCAACGGTGGGTGAAATGCGAAGAGATTTGCGTTCCGAATTTTGCAAACCAGCAGCAGGCATGGAATAGGTCATTCCCACAGGGGGAACTTCCGCCTGAGAAGCAGTCAGTCGAGACAAAAACCGAGGCATGATCACAAAAACAAATTGAACAATGACCCACTTTGTTTTGAATATGGTTACTTTATACATGATGTCGTTGATGTTGTTGTTCCTCCATGCATGCTACTCTCTATTTTTCAAATTCTGCATATATCTACCAAACCCATAAGTGTTTTTTCACTTTTGTCATTGTTCCTTTTTCTCACTTCATGTCTTCTTCTTCTTCTTTTTCCTCCACTCGAGTGTATTTACACCAAACCCTTGACAAAATCAATGCTCTTATCATTAGTTACAAAGGTGGCTACCTTTACTTCCGTCGCGTTCAATTGGGTCTTCGTGTTCCTATCTTACTACTTAGTACAGCTCTTACCTTTGGATCATTCGGATCCACTACCCATTCCACTTCACCTTCTGGTCTTCCTTGGATTATGGGTGTTTTTTCTTTATGCGTGTCCGTTTTGACTGGGTTGGAAAACTTTCTCAAACCTTCTGAAACCATGCAACAATGTCGCTCCACCTTTTTGTCTCTTCTTGCCCTCAAACATTCCATTGAACAATTTTTGACCACCGGAAAACCTTGTATGTCGTTCCTTGAAGAAGATGAACAATCCATGGATTCCAATTTGTCTGTATCTTCTATGGAATCTGCGTTTTTACAATCTGTGTTTGATAAATTTACTCAAATCATCAGCATGGCACCCATTTTGTCACGCACCCAAGAAATGAGTGTTGTACCTGCCACCGCTGATTCTGCATCTAACATCATCCCATCTCCTAGTCCCAAACCCAAATCACGACCCACCCTACCATCTCTTCCCATTCCTATGTCCACCACACGTGTCTCTACTCCTCAAGTTCAGGCTCCTGATGATCCTGAGATGTCATGGAGAGCAACAAATCTACATCGAGATACGTCCAATTGAATCCATGAGGAACGGTACGAATGTCATCCGGCAAAATGACACGACAAGTGCTTTCGTTCTTGTTGAGAGTGCGTGTTTGGTTGTACACAACGCTCACAGAAAACTCTGTTTGCCCCGCCTGTAGTCCTGTGGAAGTCGTGTGCAACAACGTACGTCGCATGGAATCAAACGTATACTCCACCGCTTCTTTCGCAAAAAACATGTCTCGAAAATGATTCATCGTCAACAACGAGGCCGGTATGCCCTTTGCTCGCAATTTGGTGTGACGCTGATTGTCTGCGGTCACATACAATATGCCATACAACTTGGGAGCCAAAAAATAAGCCTCTACGATTTTGCCGCCTTTCAATTCATCATCCAGCTTTCCCAGTCCGTCCACAAAATCGTCTTTGATCATGTCCCAATGCAACGTACTTGACAAAAACAACGAATCCGTGTCCGTATAATAAATGGAATGTCGCATAGACTGCTGCACATCTTCTACTTGTTGTTCTGATAACGTCTCTTCTGTTGTTGCAGCCACCAAACGACGACGATACGGATCCAACTTGTCAAAGTAGTTGTTCATCACCAACCGCGAATAAGACAACACAAAGGCACCCAGTTGAGAAGGTTTCGTCATCAATTTCTCCTTTTGCTTTCGTTGACCCGATGCCACCACCCAATTTTCTTTCACCTCATGCAGCTCCACCTCGTGATGATCTTCCAAAAACGAAGTCAAATCATCATGAACATCAAAAATCTCCACATTGATGCCTTGAACACGTTGCAACATCTTGCCATACAACGCATTCATGCGAAGCTTGCTAATGTTACGACGAGCTGGGTTGTACGAGGGGTCTTTGTTTTTCAATTTGATGTCTTCCTCGTTTTTCTCTGCAAACACCGTCTCCACATACGTCGCAAACACCTTGTCTCGTTCTGGCCACACCAATCCTTTGATCAACGTGATCTCATATCCATAACGAAGACCTTGATCAATGTCTACCGATGTGTACACTTGTGTTTGTGAAGAAGATTCAGACAAGGAATCCTGCAGATCCCATGCCGTGTGTCCAAACTCGTTCTTTCGAGGTAGTGCAGGGATGACCATACACTTGTTGGGGCGAACCAGAACCTCCCACATGCTCAAAGGCATCTCAAATGGAGGTAAACAGGGGTGCTGTAGCTCTTGTTGTTGTTGTTGTTGATACTGCTCCGCTCTCACATGAATCATTGCTTGGTACGTCTGCAGACTACTTTCGTGTTCCTCTCGAGTAATCCATTTCGGTTTGCCAACTGGAAACGAGTACATCATCGCCGTGGGATACAACGAACGAACATCTCCATCAATCAAAAAATCATGGATTTCCTCGTACGAACGATGCACATCTGCTGAAATGAAGCAACGTTTGATAGGATGAGTGCGGCCTCCATAGATTCCTCGCTGAATAAAATCATACTCGGCCTCTGTCTCGGGAAGAAAAATAGTGTTGACCGGAAGTACCCGTCCTCCTGCATCTTTGGACAATGACTGTTCATGATGCACGAGCGAGAGTGGGTGAGACACCCGAAAATTCAGTAATCGATGATGCAAACGTCGATCTGGCCATCGAGCTATCGGCAAGGTTTGTCGCCAATACTCAAACGCCAAATGAGAAATCGTCAAATGATCAAACAACATCAAACTCGTACATTCCATCATGGAACGAGCAAAAATCATGGTCAATTCCACCAAGCACATGACGTCTTTGGTCAAATAGGCGCGACATTCTTGCTCAAAACGAAACACCATTCCTTTCTCTTCTTTCCATTGAGGCAGTACTCGTTCGTATTCTCCTCGCATGTGTTCGGGATAATGAGACGACTCCAACCAGGGACCGACATAATAGACATCTTCCCATTTGGATGGAAATAAATGAGGAAAAATGTCTTTCGACACACTCACTCCATAGGATTTGCACACCTTGTCCAACCCTTCAGGACCGCAAAACAAATACATATCACAAGTGCGCCAACAACCAAACAACTCCATCATCAGAATACGATTGTTGGACATCAAGATTTGGTCTGGTTGAACTCCAAAGTCTGCCAAACCTTCCAACAACATGTAATGATCAAATTTGGCACCGTTGAAAGATACCAACTGCCATTTGATAGGTCGCTTCTTCTTCTTTTTCTTTTTGCTCCTGCCCTCTTGCTCCTCTGCCTCTTCCTCTTCCTCCGACGACATCGTTTCTCCAAAATAATCAGCATCGTCTGGATGAGCACCTTCGTGTTGATGATACTCCACCGACAAGGAATGCAAATAGGACAAAAAGTCTCCTAGCGCTTGGGGTCCGTAGAAATCCTTGTACAGTTGTGACTTGGACCAAAAACATCCCACTGCATACACTTGGAACTTTCCATCAATCATCACCGTCTCGAAATCAAAATACAACGCCGCGGGTAAACTTGCTTCAAATGCTTCCTTGAGTTTCTGACGTCGTTGATCACTTCGAATAAAACTAGGAACAATGTAGGCTTTGCGTGTTGATGACATCGAGGATGAGGATTGCATGGTGGCATACATCATTCGTTCCGTAGAAGATTCTAATCGCTCGCGATTGCATTCATGACGTTCAATGTCCTTGATCGGTGACAAACCACACACATCGCATTTGTGTGCAAAATGCTCCCATTGATGAACCAAATAATAATGTTCGTCGCTCAAAATCAATTCCAAATAAGGAAGTTGATGGGGTCCTTCCAATGCTGTCGACAGCTCGTGTGTGCCAAACAACAAATCTCCATTTCGAGAATACACCCAGCAACGAACTTGAAAATAATGAGCCAATTCCATCACATGGGAAAAATCCAACTTTTGCGATGGCAAACATCGCAACACCCACAAACGAATGTCTGCCATAGACACATACGTTTGACGAAGATCCCTGACTAGTCGATGTGGAAATTTGTGTAAAAAACACGCCAACAAACAATTGTTGCGCTGAGAAAAAGGCGACCACACAATCATCTTCTGAGGTTCTTCCCATACAATCAATTTGCCAGATCGAGTGCCACTGGAAGAAGCTGGTTTTTTCATGCACATGCCTCCGTCTGCTCCATAAATAGGGCGAAGACAACTCTTCTTCAAAAGCAATTTATCTGCACATGCACCATCACCATATTGAAAAAGTATACCAAAGAGGAGGATTTTGAGTGCCATTCCAAGTATACAAAGCCCACTCAATGGGATGGTTTGCAAACAAAGCCCCATTACGAGTGGGACCCGTATTGAGCAACTGTCCCCAAGGAACCATCTGAAATATACCCACAGTGAACAGATGGATACTAATGGGAAACAAATGAGGCACCAGCAGAGGAGGATATGCACCCGTATTCACAAACGTTTGAGTACCTTGCATCCAAATAGGATCAATGGTTGTGTTCCCGGGGAAAATCATGAGACGATACAAATCATATCCAGCAGCGTACGTCTGTGCTGCATTGCCGTCACTTCCCGGTAGACCATGTCCTCTCGCAGGCATGTGCATGATAAGCCAGGCCGCAAGCAATTCTACCGAATAATCACCGCGGACAGTGGGGAGAGGTTGACCAGGTTGGAGCAATACATTGTTAAACCCATACGCTGCGGGAGGAGTGTCTGGATACGGCAACCGTGTGACAGGTAACAATGTTCTCCACACACCACCACCCACGCCACCAGCAGGAACCTGTTGAGCCGGAATGTTTTGGGGATTGGCAATCCTTCCAATCAATGAAAATCGCCATCGACCCAAGGCAGGATTCAAGTGAGAAGATGACATGAAGTCTTTGGCGATCGTCAACCAGTGACTCATGATACGTGCGGTATCCAAGGCCCATTGCGGATGAATGACATCACGAAACACAATGTTTGGTTGAGAAGGGATGACATCCACTCGTAAAAAGTTGGCATTTCTGCCGCCACTGTTGAACAGCATCGTGGAAGAGGGACCGGGGATGTTGCTATCGAAAAAATTGGGAATCAACGCCATTTCAGTGTATGCGCATATCCGTCTCTTTCCACCTCAATCCGTTGGACCAGACTCCACCGTCAGATGGACAGAGTTGGACTGTACTGCGAGAAGACAACTGAATGTGAATAAGAGTCTGCGTTGGTGGATTTTATACCCTTCCCACACAGAAAGGTAGTTTCAACGGAGTTCAGAGCACCCTCACTTATGGGTCATCATACTACTTGACCATTGTTTATAAAAGTCACGACATCATCCTTGTCTCACATCATTTGTCATTTGTCTCATGGATTCGCATAGGTGGATGTTTGATGGACAGAGTTGGATCCACTTGGACAATGGAGAACACGTGTCTCTCTCTACCTTTCAGATTCCATCTATTCTCAAGGCTAGTCGACAACAACCTGGACCCTCTTCGTTTCCTTATCAAGATCCCCTCCACGCTTTTGAGACACTCATCAATCGAGTAGAGAATCAGCCTCCTCTTCCCCATCCTGATGAGCGATATTCACCACAAGATCTACGTCATCCCATGTACATATTGGCTCTCGCTCGTCTCCAAGAAGAGATTGTTCATGATGATGATGCCAATCCGCTTAGTCCAGTACCCTCTTTGGAAGAAGAACCACCAGTTTCCGACAAGACCAATGGTTTTCTTTTTGATATCGACTCGGATGTGTCTTGTACATCTTCTACTTTAGCCACTTTGGATGCGCTCAGTCCCATTGATTGGAATTTATTGACCTCCTCCTTCCCTGCGGAAGAAGCAAAAGAACAAGAAGGAAAAACAAGCAACCTTCAGGAGTTGGAGTGGGAGTGGTCATCTCCTTCCTTGCCTTTTCATTAGACAAAACCAGCTACTTCTCTCATGATGCCAGGAGGAATATCTCGCAGTAAAGCATTTCCTGATCCGCTTTTTCTCGCCTGTTTGTGAGCCAATAACACAGAATACAGATTCTTTTTCTTGTCTCTCTTCTCTTTTTGCTTTTCCATGTGAGACATAATGCTTTTAGCTGCTGCTTGTCTTCTCCTCGCTCCAGCAAACGTGCCCACGGCTCGTTTTTGCACTGCCTCCGCAGTCACTTGATGAGGAATACCATTGACAAGCTTGGGTACACCCTCTGGATACAGTGCCCTCATATCTCTCTGTAGTTTGCGATGGTGTTGATACTTTTCCCACTTTTTCCTCATGGATGGTAAGACAGATCCATCTACTGCTCGCCATTTCCGAGGAACATAATGCGGGTCAGATGCCTTGTGTGCTCGATCTCGTTTTCTTTGGACCATGCTTGTGTTTTTGATATACTGACACTTTTATCTTCTCTCTCCTCTCTACATATCCTGTCTTTGTTTCCCCCATTTTCATATTTCATTGGAGATTACAACAACTTGAGAATCTCACGATACACACACATAGGAATATCCAACACCAAACAACACCTAGGTCGTTCCATTGCCTTGTCTGCAATGAGTTGAGCCATCTTGAAACGACTTGTCAACATGAACACTCGTTGATTCACACGACGCTTACGTTGACGAGACTCCATCTTGGGGACAAGAATCTCATGAAGACTCTTCTCTGCATACAGACGGTCGAACTTGTAGCCTTCCAGAAACGCTTGAGGGCAGAACTTGACAGAAGTGGGCATCTCATTCACAAAGACGAAGTTGTACGCCAGCTGCCTCATCAGACATTGATGTTGGAACCATCTTGCCCTCTTCTCCGCCTTCTCCTTGAACTTGTCGGGTTCTACCTCCCACCACAGAGGAATGATACGCTTGCGACGTTGAGGTCTGTCGAAGACCCGAAACTTGATAGGAGCAGGATCTTCCTTGTTCTTGAGCTTGAAGAAGTCAGGAAGACATCGCTTGAAGAAGTTCTGCGGACCTTCCCTCAAGATAGAGTGCATCTCATCCTCAAAGTGATACTTGCGAACCTCAGACAGCCACATATCCACGCGGTAATCACCAGTAGGAGCAGGCAACGGAGTCAAGAAAGTCACCACATCCTCATCCCTCTCAGCCATCAAGTTCTGCTCCAGACACAACACAAAGAGAAAAGAAAAAGACCATCAACAGAGACAAGAACAACCCACAACAGGCTTGACTTGTACTTACAAGGGAGATGGGTAGGTCTCGAGCCTCTGTGTGGAAAGGTTCTGCCAGAGTCTCCATGAAATGAACCTTGGCAAATAGAGAACTGAGCCCTTTCTGCTCCTTGCGTCTCCTTTAAGCCCCTTCGGATGGCTCTCCTTGGTTTCAACTCCGTTTGCGACAACTGCATTCAGCGGAACCCGGCGGACCACTAGG
>OGVO01000053.1_pt1 | contig 20530 bp, 18 predicted proteins | sample 1575771 | NCBI WGS metagenome assembly OGVO01 (sample SAMN07581527, study PRJEB24739) | freshwater metagenome | place: Singapore | collected 2015-01 | reverse complement strand
ATCAAATTGTCCTTTCATTTCATTAGGAATGAGGGCATCTTTTAATTCAATGGTAAAATAGCTGATACATTTGCTGCCATCTATCACCTTATTATCAAGGATGGCTTCTGTTGGACAAGCATCGATACATTTTCTACAGGAGCCACAGAAATCTTTAGCAAAAGGGTCATCATAATCCAATTCGATATCAACGATCAAAGTAGCGATGAAGAAAAAAGAACCGCTATTTTTAGTGATGAGATTTCCATTTTTGCCGATCCATCCTGCACCGGTTCTGGTAGCCCAGCTTCTTTCAAGCACAGGTGCAGAATCTACAAAACCTCTCCCTTGAATATTACCCATCTGTATTCTGATCTCCTCCAGTAGTGTTTTCAGTTGGCCTCTGATCACTTCATGATAATCTTCACCCCAAGCATATTTTGAGATTTTAGGAGCATCAGGCTGTTGTTGTTCGGAAGGATAGTAATTTTTTAAAAGTGTGATCACAGATTTGGCACCAGGAACCAATTTTGTAGGGTCAACCCTTAGGTCAAAATATCGTTCCATGTACGACATAGACCCATGCCTGTTTTGCTTCAACCATTGTTCCAGTCTACGCGCATCATCGTCCAATGGAGCAGCTTTCGCAATACCGCAGTAATCGAATCCATTTTTAGAGGCGATATGTTTGATGATTTGTGCGCTTGTCACGGTATCAAGGGTCATGTCAATCAAATGTACAGAGGATTTGATCATTCAGGGAAGAACTGTTCCGGATTTTAATCGCTGTAACAGAAGGACTCTAAACTAATTTTATGTTTTATCTTACGCCACAAAACGAGTGAAATGAAGCGTGTTTATTCTCTTTTGATGTTTATTTTTTCTGTGATGGCATCCGAAAGTGTCATTGGTCAAGAGATCGATTCCATCATGGATGCTCATGCCAATATTTTTCCGAAGGAAAAAATGCATATTCATTTTGATAAGCAGCTCTATAACAAAGAAGAAACTATCTGGTATAAATTATATCTGCTGGCCGAGTACAGCCCTAGTCTGTTGAGTAAGAATGTCTATGTGAATTGGTATGATACGGAAGGGAAAATGTTACGTCAAACAGTAGCACCACTGTTTCAGTCTACCGCAAAAGGTTCTTTTGATATACCTGCCGATTATAAAGGCGAGTTTGTACGTGTAAAAGCATATACCAGCTGGATGTTGAATGATGATACAAGTTTCATTTATCAGCAAGACATTCCTATCAATAAAGGGATACCTGTTGCCAAAACAAAACCTATACGGAAAACAAGACTAGAGTTATTTCCTGAGGGAGGGAATCTTGTACAAGGATTGGATGAAAAAATTGCATTTAAAGCTTCAGATCAGAATGGCCGACCTGTAATGGTAAAAGCCTTGTTACTGAATGCCAAAAACCAAGTACTAGATACACTGCGTGTAAAACATGACGGTATGGGTTTCTTTTTTCTAAAACCATTACCGGGTGAGCAATACAAGGTTGATTGGACAGATGAATACGGAATGAAGGGATCAACAGCTTTGACAGCGATACAAAATGAAGGAATATCATTAAGCATTTCAGGCACTAATGACAAAGCATTGATATTGGTTGAAAGAACACCCAATGTTCCTGCAAATATGCAGCAACTTTATTTGTTGGTGCATATGAATGAGCGTCCTATTTACAAAGTAAGATTGAATATGACCGCCAAAACTGTGATCAACACGGCGGTACCTATTGATGAATTACAAACAGGAGTTTTACAATTTTCTTTGTTCTCGAATGATTGGATGCCTATCGAAGAAAGAATTTTGTTTGTCAATAATCGCATGCATGAATTCAATGCAAAGATCAATCCGGGTATTATCAGCTTAGAAAAAAGGGGTAGAAATGTGTTGGAGATTATGGTTTCTGATACAGCTGCTGCGAATATGTCTGTTTCTATAACCGACGCAGAATTAGCGGGTGAGCAACATCATACCATATTTTCAGACTTTTTATTGAGTAACCAACTACGTGGGTATATACATAACCCCGCTTACTACTTGAAAAGTGATGCCGATAGTATCACATCCAGATTAGATCTTGTGATGTTAACCAATGGCTGGCGACGTTTTGATTGGGAAAAATTGAAAGCGGCTAAACAACCTGAAATTAAGTATGCGCCCGAGACAGACTTTCTTAAAATAAAAGGGAAGGTATATGGCATGGAAGCTAACAGAGCCGGTGGTCCGGAATTATTGAATATCATTTTACAAGGAAAAGATAGTAGTTCGAATGTCTATTTCGTGCCCATTCAAAAAGACGGTTCATTCGATGAGCCATTACCTATCTTCTTTGATACAGCAAGAGTATATTACAATTTCAATGATAAAAACAAAACCGGATTTGTTGCACAGGTTCAATTAGGAAATGGTCTGCTTCGAAAAGAACCCGGTAGTACGACTCTTATGACACAAATGCCTGTTTTCTCAGCTTGGTCAGATAGTATTGGATTAGCAAGAATGAATATGTTCTTGCAAGAGGAAGAAAAGTTGAGAAAGAGTATGGCAACAGCTACACTACAAGAAGTGGTGGTTCAGGCAAAAATCAAAGATCCTATGAAAGTGTTGGATGAAAAATATGCCAGTGGACTCTTCTCAGGTGGAGATGCGTATAGTTTTGATCTGATGAATGACCGTATGCCCGGTGCATTGAATGTACTCACTTACTTACAGGGTAAGGTTGCAGGGTTACAGATATCCGGAAGTGGTGCACAAATGTCACTTAGCTGGCGTGGTGGTACTCCTTCATTGTATCTGAATGAAATGATTAGCAATGTTGATATGGTGCAAAGTATTCCGATCACCGATATTGCCTATATCAAAGTAATGCGTCCACCATTCTTTGGTTCAGGAGGTGGTGGAGCAGATGGCGCTATTGCGATCTATACCAAAAAAGGATCTGATGCAAGAAAATCTGATCCCAATAAAAAAGGTATGGAAACCACGATCCTCGCAGGATACTCAAGATTCAGAGAGTTTTATAATCCTGTGTATACAAAAGAGAATCCTTCTTACGATCCGGATGTTAGGAGTACATTGTATTGGAATCCCTACATCCTCACGAATAAACGTACCCCTCGTTTTAGAGTGGAATTTTTTAACAATGATATCTCTAAAAAATTATTGATTGTATTGGAAGGGATCAATTCAGAAGGCAAGATGACAAGAACAGTGAGGTATCTCGAATAATTTTGCATCAACTAGCACGGGGCTTAAGTCCGTGCTAGTTGATATGATGATCATCAATCTTCTTCAAGATGCAAAATATGAAAGAATCTATGCGCTAAGGGTGCTAATACAATTCCAATATTGGTAATAAAAGCTACTCCACTGAAGATCGCATAAAATGACGAGAACCATTTTCCACTCACAGTTTTGATTTCTACTACAGGTCCCATACCGGATAAGATCATGGAAGCATTATGAAAAGCATCCAGCCATTCAATATCGGCTGTATAATGATATCCGAAAACACCTATCAATAAACATGTGATCAGTACACTGCATGCAAACACAAGATTCTTAACAACTCTCTTATAGAAAAGTGGTTTAGAAGCTAGTGGATCTCGTTTATTTTCATACATAGGTCTGACTATTTACAAGTAGAAGGAAGAATTTCATCTATGATATCTTTCATGGTCAGATATAACTCTCTCTTTTCCTCTCCAAGTGATCCTTTGGTAAAAAATATACAAGCATAACCCCTGCATCTGTCAATCATCGGCCATGTACCAAACAATCCGGGGGCAGCCATTGAAGTGGCTTTCCCATTTTCATCGGTGGTCATGATCCATTGTCCGAAGCCATATTGAAAACCCGCTGCGGCTTTTGGTGCATACTTGATCATATCGGATGTAGTATAAGCTGTTTCCATTTGCTCAATGGCTTTCTCACTTAGAATACGTTTGCCATTATGTACACCTTTATTTAACATCATGGCCAGAAAATTCATATAGTCTCCGGCACTGGATTGTGCGCCTCCGGATGGATTCACTGCATTGAAACTGGCAAAACTGGTGTTACGCATTTGTAATGGACGCGTAATCTTTTCTGCCATGATCTGCTCAAAACTCCTTTTGGTAATGATCTCCAATACTTTTGCAGCAATATTCAATCCAATATTACTGTACCTAAATTGTAGCCCGGGATTGGAAACAATTTCTCTGTCAGATGCAAAATCGTTGATCTCTTCTTCTAAGTTCGAATACTTCTTTCGATTCAACATTTCTTTCAAGTTACGGATAGGCTCGGATTCAATTCCTGTTAAATGAGCCAAACAATCTTTGATCGTGATATAACCTTTTGAATACTTACTAAAAATGGGTAAATATTTACTCACACGATCTGTTAAAGCAATTTTTCCCTCATCTACATAAACCATGATCAATGCAGCGGTTAGCCATTGACTCGCACTGGCAATGGGTGCTTGAACTTTTGGATTGAAATCAGTACCAATCGCTTTTTGATAAATAATCTTACCATCTTTATAGATCATCGCTACTACATTTCCTTCCAACTCTTTTTTAGCTGATTCAAGTTTACTATCTAAAAGACTAAAATCATATTGCCCAAATGCGAACTGAAAGAATAGCATGAAATACAATACTAGACTGACTTTCATGCATGAAGAAATGGGTTTTACAGACATAATTTCAGGATTTCACAGGTTTAAATGCATAAACAAAGACTAGAACAATTTTTGTATACAAATTAGGAATTCATTCGCAAGGCAGGTAAAAATTCTGCCAAATACTATTTTATCAGGCCAAATACACAAATATGAACGTTAATAATTATACGATCAAAGCACAGGAAACAATCCAGGCTGCTCAACAGCTAGCTTTCAATGCCAATCACCCGTCTATTGAAACGGAACATTTATTGAAAGCTTTGATTGCAGACAAAGAAAGCCCTATTGCTTTTTTACTCAAAAAAAATAATGTGGCGATCCCTCTTCTAGAAACAAAATTGGAAGAGGCTTTCAATCGATTACCTAAAAATCAAACAGGCGAACCTGCTCAAACCATAAGTCGTGATTTGAATACCGTTTTTTTAAAAGCCAATGCTTTGCTGAAAGAATTTGGTGATGAGTTTATCAGTCCCGAACATTTGATGCTGGCTTTGCTTCAAATCAATGACAATACTGCTAAGACATTAAAGGATGCAGGTCTTACTGAGAAAGGTTTAAAAACTGCGATCAAGGATCTTCGTAAAGGAGAGAGCATTCAGTCGCAGACCCAAGAAACACAATTCAATGTGCTGAATAAATATGCACGCAACTTGAATGAAGCTGCGAGACAAGGTAAACTCGATCCTGTTATTGGTAGAGATGAAGAGATCAGAAGAACACTCCATATTTTATCACGTAGGAGTAAGAACAATCCGATTTTAGTGGGGGAACCTGGTGTGGGAAAAACAGCCATCGCAGAAGGATTGGCCATGCGTATCATCAATGGTGATGTACCTGAAAATTTAAAATCAAAGATCATCTTCACATTGGATATGGGACAGTTGATTGCAGGTGCTAAGTACAAAGGAGAATTTGAAGAAAGATTGAAAGGTGTGGTAAAAGAAGTAGCGGCAAGTGATGGTGAAATCATTTTATTCATTGATGAGATTCATACTTTGGTTGGTGCTGGCGGCGGTGAAGGAGCAATGGATGCTGCAAATATTTTAAAGCCTGCATTGGCACGTGGTGAGTTACGAGCTATTGGGGCCACTACGTTGAATGAATACCAGAAATATTTTGAAAAAGACAAAGCACTCGAACGTCGTTTTCAGAAAGTGATGATCGAAGAACCGGGCATTGAAGATGCTATTTCTATCCTTCGTGGATTGAAAGATCGGTATGAAACACACCATCATGTTCGTATCAAAGATGAAGCGATCATTGCAGCAGTAGAATTATCCAATCGATATATTACCGATCGTTTTTTACCCGATAAAGCCATTGATCTGATTGATGAAAGTGCTGCTAAACTTCGTCTAGAGATGAATTCTATGCCGGAAGAGTTGGATACACTCGAAAGACAAATTCGTCAACTGGAAATTGAGCGCGAAGCCATTAAACGGGAAGATGATGAAGAAAAATTAAAAGAGCTCAACATCGAGATCAGCAATCTAAGTGTACAAAGGGATACACTAAAAGCAAAATGGAAAAATGAAAAAGAGATCGTTGACAAAATACAACAAGCTAAGTCGGGTATTGAGACACTAAAGTTAGAAGCTGAACAAGCTGAAAGAAATGGTGAATATGGAAAAGTAGCAGAGATCCGTTATGGTAAAATCAAAGAGCAAGAAGCGATCATTGTAGACTATACTGAACAACTCAATCAATTAGGTGAGCAGAGCAGACGATTGATGAAAGAAGAAGTAGATGCGGAAGATATCGCTGAAAATATTGCAAAAGCAACAGGTATTCCGGTGGCTAAGATGATGCAGAGTGAAAGAGAAAAACTTCTTCATCTGGAAGAAGAGTTACATCAACGCGTTGTTGGACAAGAAGAAGCGATCACAGCTGTGGCTGATGCGGTAAGAAGAAGCAGGGCAGGATTGCAAGATCCACGTAAGCCTATCGGCTCCTTCATCTTTCTTGGAACTACCGGTGTTGGTAAAACTGAATTGGCAAAGGCTTTGGCAGAATATTTATTTGATGACGAACATTTGATGACACGTATCGATATGAGTGAATACCAAGAGAAACATACCGTTTCGAGATTGGTAGGTGCACCTCCGGGTTATGTTGGATATGATGAAGGTGGACAATTGACCGAAGCTGTTCGAAGAAAACCTTACAGTGTGGTATTATTGGATGAGATCGAAAAAGCACATCCGGATGTATGGAATGTTTTATTGCAGGTATTGGATGATGGACATCTGACCGATAACAAAGGTAGAACTGTGAATTTCAAGAATACGATCATTATTATGACCAGCAATATTGGGAGTCACTTGATCCAGGAAGCATTTGACGGTGTTCGTGAAGAAGATGTATCGGATGCAACCGAACGTGCAAAGCATGATGTCATGGATCTGCTGCGTAAAACCATTCGTCCTGAATTTCTCAATCGTGTAGATGAGATCATCATGTTTAGTCCGTTGATGAAGAAACAGATCATGGGCATTGTGAAAATACAATTGGATGGATTGAAGAAAATGGTAGCTGAAAGTGGTATTCAACTTGAATTCAGTGAGTATTTACTGGAGTTCTTGAGTGAGCAAGGCTATGATCCACAAATGGGAGCAAGACCATTGAAACGATTGATACAAAAACAGATCGTGAATGCACTCAGTAAGAAGATATTGGCAGGCGAGATCGATAAATCGCAAAAAGTATTGATTGATGCATTTGATGGAGTAGTGGTGTTTAGAAATGAGGATTAATACAAAAGCGGTTCACTAGTGAACCGCTTTTTTGTATTTTGTATGCTCTATGACCCGTTTTACAACCTCATTGCAACAATTTGACGAGAAAGGAGAAAAATCCGGATGGACCTACATTCTTATTCCCCAAGACATCGCTGAAATCTTAACTCCGGGAAGTAGGAAAACTTTTCGTGTAAAGGGGAAAATAGATGCACATGCGATAAACGCTGTTGCAGTGATGCCGATGGGAGATGGATCTTTTGTTTTGCCCGTTAATGCTACAATGCGTAAAGCCATCGGTAAGCGAAAAGGAGCGAGGGTCAATGTTTCACTAGCGGTAGACCACGCTCAGCCCGAAGTACCGGCTGTTTTAGCCGTTTGCTTGGCAGATGAGCCAAAAGCGAAAACTTTCTTTGAGCAGTTGCCTCTATCTCAGCGGAATTATTACAGTAAATGGGTGGTGGCTGTAAAATCACCATCCTTACAAGCTGAACGAATCGCACAAGTGATTGATGCCCTGTATCTTGGGTATAATTTTATAAGGTTCATGCAACACTTGAAGGAAAAGAAAAAACAGTAAATCTTCTCCATTCATCATTTTTATAGCTAAAAACTTACTATTTAGTCAGTTATTCTTAACTTTAATCCATGGCTGCCAGACATACAGATACTCGTGAAGAGATTGTCCGCATAGGAACCCAACTGATTAAGAGTCATGGGTACAATGCATTCAGTTATGCAGATATTTCTGAGCAGTTGCAGATCAAAAATGCAGCTGTGCATTATCATTTTAGAGGAAAGGAAGATTTATTAGCGGAAGTACTAGATCAATACATAGAGCAATACCAATTATTGAAGAAGCAGCTTGTACAATTAAATGCTAGTGCAACTTTCGCTGTTGAAAAGTTTATCGAAAGGTATTCTGTACTCGTGGATGCGAATTGCATTTGTATCATTGGCTCTATTGCATCTGATTACAACACTTTACCAGAATCGGTGAAAGAAAAAGTTCATCACCTTGTTACCATGGTATTAAAAATGGTGGAAGAAACATTAGCAGCAGGGAAAAAGTCCGGGGAATTTCAGTTTACAGAAACACCTAAAACCCAAACATTACTGGTAATGACAAATTTGGCAGCAGGTGTACAATTAGCGAGGATAACTGGGAAAAAAGATTATGATACAATAAAGCGAGCAATCATTCGTCAATTAAAAGGATAAATTTTTTTACCTAAATAACTTACTTATTAGTAAGTAATATATAAACTAAAATCAAAACCATGAAAAAAGCATCCGTTTACATGGCCATCATGTTTGGCTTCTTGCCTTTATTGATGTCTGCACAAAGCGACACAAAAGGTTCAATCATTACTGCTTCAAACGAAGTTGTAGAGGGTACTATCAAAGACCAGTTACAGAAGAAAGGGAATATCGTATTCACTACTGCAACAGGGAGTAAAAAAACGTATTCACCGGCTGATATCTCAGGATTTTCGATCAATGGGACTAAGTACATTTCTTATGCAAGTGATTTTTACCAAGAAGTTGTCACAGGAAATAAAGCGACACTATATATCCGCGCTACCAATAACAGCGGTAAGCTTTTATATAATGGAGCCGAGTTGGTTGCAGTCTCCACTGCTGAGGGAAAATTAGGTGATTATTACCTCCAATTAAAATCCGATCCTAAACTTAATTGGGTTTCGAAAAAGAATTTCAGTGATATGATGACCAACTTATGTAAAGACTGTGCTGCTGTTGTTGCCGGAATTAAATCGGGGCAAATTGATTATACGCAAATCACCAAACTTACAGAGCAGTACAATAGCTGCCAGTAGCATTAAAGCAAAAGCGCCGAACAACCTGTCGGCGCTTTTGCTTTTTATTATTGTTGGGATTGTGTAAGTCGATAAATTAATATAGCCGCACGTTGAATCAATAATGGGAATTCTTTTAAATTGATCGTTTCTCCAACGGCATGTGCTCCTTTACCCGATGCGCCGAGACCGTCAATACAGACTACGTATTTCGCTACATAAGAAATATCACCGGCACCTCTTGACCCGGGATCCCCGGCATTCGCCGGTCCTAGGCCCATATCTCTTGATACCTTATCTACCCATAATCTTAATGCATCATTTCCTTTTGTTGGTTCCATCGCCGGGATACCATTGGTAAAAGAAATAGAAGCACTGGTTCCTCTTAAATTTTCTTTTGATACAATTGCACGCATCTTCTCTCTCGCATTCTCTCTTTGTTGTTCAGTTAGAAAACGCAGATCGCCTTCCACAATTACCGCTGGAGATATGATATTGGTTTTACCAATCACTGAGGCTTTGATTTGTTGATGGTCATATTGCATTTCTGATCCACCCGCAATGATACCCGGATTGAATGTTAGGTATTTTTCATTCGATAAATTTTCTCTGAATTGATTCAAAATACGTGCTGTCTCGTAAATCGCCCCATAACCCGTACCTTGACCAAATACCCCCGCTGAATGTCCTGTTTTAGCTGTAACCTCTAGTTTCCAACTACTAAAACCACGTCTGCCAATGGCAATCGTATTCATTCCTTGTGCAGTTTCAAACCCAAGCGCTACATCCGAAGCTTTTGCGCGTGCAATAAAGTCTGCACGACTAATACTTGTGGGTTTACCTGATTCTTCTTCATCTCCTGTGAAATACACAACGATGGAAGTATTTTCTAATAATCCCAAAGACTCCAATGCCTGTAATGCCATTACCACTACAACATCCCCTCCTTTCATATCATTCACACCCTGTCCGGTAGCGGTAGAGTCATTGATTTTGGTATAAGGTGTAAAAGGCATATCAGGTTCGAAAACAGTGTCGAGATGCCCGATAATAAAAATCTTTTTTCCTTTATTCCCTTTTCGGGTAGCAACCAAATGTCCTGCTCTTTTTAATGAATCCGGTAATAACACCCATTCGGTTTGTAAACCGGCTTTTTTTAATTCTCTACTAAAAACTTCGCCGGTTTTTTTAACACCTTGTATATTGAATGTACCGCTATTGATATTTACAGTCTCCTCCAATAGCTTTTCTGCATTGATACGGTTAGATTTTACCCAATCAATGATCTTTTTTTCTGTATCGGAAAGCCCCTGCGAAAAAATTTTTTGAAACAGAAGCAACGTAATAACTAAAGCCTGTATCTTTTTCATGTAACGCATTTGATGAAGACCAAGTTATGAGAATTCGATCATCATTGCAATGAATTGATCAATTTTCTGAATGAGGGGGACTTTGTAGATCATTTTTGTTCAAGACTCATTAGCCAAAACATTTTTTAAAAATTAATACCGAAAGGTATCAGGCCATTTTATGTCGCACATCGAAATAAAAAATATCCTTTAACAAAACCTTAGTACACACTAGGCATTCTTTTTGTCTCTAAACATAAACAGGAAAAAATAGCCGATGAAAGAATGCTACGCTAAAAACAAGCACACATGAAAACAAAACAATTATTACTCGGAACCATCCTGTTATTTGCAACTGCTTTTGCAGTAACATCCTGTCAAAAGTCAGAGTCAGCACAAGCACCTACGACAGGGAAACAAAACCTAAGTCTATACATGACCGATGGACCAGGTTTTTTTGATCAAGTTTTTGTAGATATCAAAGCTGTTCAGGTATTGGTAGATACTTCAAAAGACACGCGTAAAAATGATACCTGCAACTGGGATAGAATCGGAGCATACATCGGTTCTACACTTGGTAATAGAAAAGATTCAGGACTTGTATGGACAACTTTAAACATACGAGCCGGTGTTTATGATATTTTAAACCTGCGTAATGGAGTAGATACCCTATTGGCTTCTACGGATATCCCTAACGGTGCTATTCGTTTGATCAGAATAGAGATCGGAACACGTAATTCAGTGGTGAAAGACAGTGTTACTTATCCTCTAAACTGGCCAGAAAATAAACCTAACTATATCCTAATCAAATTGAAAGGAAACGAATGTGAAGAATACCTACCCGGTAAAATTCGCTTGTGGCTTGATTTTGATATCAGCAGATCTGTGATCGTAGTTAATAATAACAAATTCTATCTGAAACCTATATTCCACATTTTTGTTGAGAAGAAAACAGCCAGTGTATCAGGTAAAGTAAAACCTGAAGATGCAAAAGCAGTACTGACGCTATTCAATGGAACAGATACTGCCTATGCTTTGCCCAATAAAAATGGTGAGTTTAAAATGCGAGGCTTGAAAAATGGAACATATTCATTGTTCATCAATGCTTCCAATAATTACAAAGACACCACTATCAATAATATTAAAGTTGAAGCACCTAAGAATACCAATGTAGGTGTGATAGAACTCAAGAAGTAGGTTTTCAAGAGCAAGGGTTAAGGGGAGCTTTCGGGCTCCTCTTTTTTTATGTCAAATCATTAGTTCTTTGTTCAATCTTCACAGGAATATGGCAACTTTGCAACGATCAGTTCAAAAAAACATGTATGCAAAATCGTAAAGCTGCTATCGGATTTATTTTTATTACACTTCTTATTGATGTTACCGGACTCGGACTGATCATACCCGTGATGCCAAAGCTGATCGAAGATCTTCTACAAACTTCAGATATCAGTAAAGCCTCTCAATATGGTGGATGGCTGACTTTTGCCTATGCATTTACACAATTTCTGTTTGCTCCTGTTCTTGGTAATTTAAGTGATAAATATGGTAGAAGACCTGTATTGCTATTTTCCTTACTTGGATTTGGTATCGATTATCTATTTCTTTCATTTGCCCCTTCTATCGGATGGTTATTTGTGGGAAGGGTCATTGCAGGTGTTACAGGAGCTAGTTTCACCACAGCTTCTGCCTACATAGCAGATATCAGCACGAATGAAAACCGAGCACAAAATTTCGGAATGATCGGCGCTGCTTTTGGTTTGGGCTTTATTCTTGGACCCATGATCGGAGGCTTATTGGGAGAATTAGGTGCGCGGGTTCCTTTTTTTGTAGCAGCAGGATTGGCACTTCTAAATTGTGCGTATGGATATTTTGTTTTGCCTGAATCCTTATCAAAAGAAAATCGAAGAGGATTTGAGTGGAGAAGAGCAAATCCAGTAGGTTCACTGTTACAGCTTAAAAAATATCCTGCTGTTGCAGGATTGATCATTTCTATGATCCTTATTTATATTGCAGGTCATGCTGTCCAAAGTAATTGGAGTTTTTTCAATATTGAACGTTTCGGGTGGAGTCCCAAAATGATCGGTATTTCTTTGGGGATCGTTGGTTTATTGGTTGGGGGAGTTCAGGGCGGATTGGTGCGTGTAGTCAACCCACGAATCGGAAATGAAAAAAGTATTTATGTGGGCTTGGGTCTCTATGCGCTTGGATTATTACTCTTTGCCTTTGCAACAGAAGGATGGATGATGTTTGTTTTTCTGATTCCCTATTGCTTGGGTGGTATTGCGGGTCCGGCTTTACAATCCATTATATCAGGGCATGTTCCGCCTAATGAACAGGGAGAACTACAAGGTGCTTTGACTAGTTTGATGAGTGCCACATCCATTATTGGCCCACCCTTGATGACGAATCTATTCGCTTATTTTACACATAAAGAAGCGCCCGTTTATTTTCCGGGCGCTGCATTCTTTTTAGGTGCCGTATTGATGATGGCAAGTACTTATTATGCATACAAAGCCTTACACACAAAGGCAAAGACCGATTAATTTTCGACCTCAACAATCATCTCAATTTCAACTGCCATATTCATGGGCAATGATGCCATGCCTACTGCACTTCTGGCATGCTTTCCTTTGTCTCCAAATACTGCTACCATCAGATCGGAAAAACCATTGATCACTTTGGGTTGATCTGAAAATTGATCTGTACTATTCACCATTCCCAATACTTTTACTACTCTTTTGATCTTAGAAAGATCGCCAACAGCTGCTTTTAACGTTGCAAGCAGATTGATGCCCGTTAATTTGGCTGCATCATAACCTTCTTCGATCGAAAGATCTTTTCCCAGCTTTCCAGTAGTATATTTTCCTTCTGCGTTGGAAGGACCATGACCTGATAAAAAAATGAGATTACCTGTACGAACAAATTTTACATAGTTCGCAACCGGATTAGTGGGTGCAGGTAAACTAATTCCCATCGATTGTAATTTCTGTTCAGGTGCTTGTGAAATGGCTGCTGTCATCAGAAAACAACCAATAAGAATCAATGATACTTTTTTCATGTACAATTTTATTTGGTCGATTATATAGAAATATTATTGTGCTTTAGAAGTAAACCAACTATCTCTGATCTTTTTCATGTCTTCAGTGATTGTTTGACCTGTGCTACTCATATCCACAACTGTTAATCCAGTGTTTTCCTGTAGTGTCATCGAAGTTAATTTTTCTTTTCCTCTGTGTTTATAAGTGACTTTAATAATATCTCCCGGTTTTTTGTTTTGAATAAACGTGTTTATATCAGCAGGGGTTTTTACATTCATTTCATCGAGTCTGATAATTTCATCATTGATGTCTAATCCGGCCTTATATGCTGCACTTCCTCTTGTTGTTGCTGAGGCGATCACCAGTTTATTATCGCGATCGTTGACTCTAACATTCATTCCTGTCACAGGTTTGCCCTCATTGGATTTTTTGATTTGATAACCTGCTTTTTCTAACAAGGCAGCATAATTGATGGCTTCATGTCCTGCTATATATTTCTTGAAGAATTCTTCTGCAAAACTTGCACTAGTAATACCTGCTAAAGTTTGCTGCATGGTAGTGAGTGTATAGGGAATTTCTGATTTACCATGATTCTTCCACATCGCTTTCATGTATTCATCTAGGGTTTTACCAAATCTTGTTTGAAGTTCCAAATCAAGCGCCAATGCAATAGCAGCACCATAGGTATAATAAGAGGTGAACATATTGCTGTAATTATTTTTATCAATCGAAACAGATGCATCAACAAATACCGCATGGTTACTGGCATCAACAGGCGAATAATAAACAGCGCCCGGAGAGTTGGATTTTGTATTCACAAGAGCGCCAATGGTTCCAATAAAACGCTGATTAGGAATGAGTCCTGCTCTTGCCAGTAATAATTCACCATAATATTGTGTAAATCCTTCCGCAAACCATAGTTCATGGCTCATATTGCTTTTCTCAAAATTAAATGGTTCAAGGGTTTTAGGTCTGATACGTTCCACATTCCAGTTGTGAAAAAACTCATGAGAAGTGACACCTAATAAAAACGTAGGATTAAATGTAGCTGTAGGTTGTGATATCATGGTAGAGTTCCTGTGTTCCATTCCATCTCCTTGAACATAACTGTTAGCGCTCATGATAAAAGTATATCGACCTGTTTCGTAAGCAGGATATTCACCAAAAACGGCTTTGGCTTCTGCCACGATCTTTTTTGTTTTTTCTGTTAGCTCATCAACTTGTTCACTTGTGGCATCAGCTTCCAGCGCAATTCGAATGGTATAATTTTTTCCATCTGAATTGGCTACGTTCCATTCGCGTATGATCAGATCTCCAATTTTGGTCGGACTATCCATAAAATATTGTAATCCCGGCGCTGTGAAAGTATGTGGGCGATTGGTAGGAAATAATTGTGTGGCAACAATTCCTTTGTTTTCTTCCGGGAGTTCAAAACTGATTTCTATGGGTAGTTGATCATAGCCTTTGATCCACATAAATGCTGCCGGCATATTCAGATGAATACTTTCAGGATCGATGCCAGCGTAAGTACCATCCGCATGGTTCGCAAACAATGTATAGGTAACGATAATGGATCCTTTGTGTTCTTTTACTTCAAATGCATCTCCATCTATACGACGAATTTCTAATGGCCTTCCTTGCTGGTCAGTAGCCGTTACATCATAAACATTTTTGCCAAATTCGTGTGTAGCATATCTACCGGGAGAGGATCTACTCATTTTGAAAATGGCTGCCTTTTGTTGTAAACCTGTTACACTCAGACTGATTCTAGCTTCATGATGTACTGCATTAGGGAATGCTACTTTGTAGCTGATCTTTTGAGCGTTTGTTTGAATGACAAGCAAAAGAGCGAGAAGAGGTAAAAAAAGTTTTTGTAACATATAGATGGATTTGAATACTGGCTAAGATAAATGACTGAACTGATTTAACAGAACCTTCTCAAAAAAGAAGTATGAATGGTAAAAGACTACTAAGTACTGATTGCTAGTGTATTAGATTCAATAGTGAGGCAAGAAAAATCAGGTATTCTTCTCTGTAAGACTTCATTTAATTGGTGGGGGAGCTTTTTAAGCGTACCTTTGCACTCTTAATTTACAATTTACAATTTTACAAATGGACACACAAATTCAGGGAACTGTAAAGTTCTTCAACGAGGAAAAAGGTTTTGGTTTTATTAAGCATGATAACTCCAGCAAAGAAACTTTCGTACATGCTAACGGTCTGATCGATCAGATCGAAGCAAACGATAAAGTTATCTTCGACGTGCAGGAAGGTCGTAAAGGACCTAACGCCGTTAATGTTAAGCGTATCAACTAATTCAAGAATACATCTTAACCTTATGAACCATCCCGCCATTGGCGGGATGGTTTTTTTATGGATATGAAGGCAGAATGTACAGATGCTTTGAGCTTTGGTTATATTTGCCTGCTTAAATCGAAATATATGTCATTGGTCATGCAACAGTTACAGGAAACAACAAATTTTATCCGTGAAAGAGTTAAAAGTACAGCCTCGGTGGGGATCATTCTGGGAAGTGGTTTGGGTAATTTAGCCAATGAGATCATTACAGAGTTTGAAATTGCCTATAATGATATACCGCACTTTCCAGTTAGTACCGTAGAAGGACATAAGGGTAAACTAATTTTTGGTGAGTTAGGGGGTAAAAAAGTATGGGTAATGGGTGGACGATTTCATTTTTATGAGGGGTATACACCTATGCAAGTCGCTTATCCGGTTAGGGTCATGCGTATGTTAGGAGTAGAAACATTGTTATTATCTAATGCTGCGGGTGGAGTGAACCCCAATTTTAGTGTTGGTGATCTGATGATCATCAAAGATCATATCAGCTTTTTTACTGTGAATCCGTTACTAGGAAAAAATGAAGATGCAATAGGTACCCGTTTCCCTGATATGAGTGAGCCCTACAGTAAGTCACTGATACAAATAGTAAAGGATATTGCTCGTAAGAATGATATTAAAGTACATGAAGGTGTCTACACAGGTGTTACCGGGCCAACTTTTGAAACAAGAGCTGAATATAAATTGATACATGTATTAGGAGGAGATGCTGTTGGTATGAGTACCGTTCAGGAAACCATTACAGCTGTTCATTGCGGTATGAAAGTTTTTGCCATGAGTGTGATCACTGATCTGGGTATCCGTGAAGAGGAAAATGTGATTACCCATGAAGAAGTATTACAAGCAGCTACGGATGCAGAACCCAAATTGACTTTATTATTCAGAGAATTGGTACAAACATTATGATAAGAGCTATTTCTTTGTTTGATAGTTTTAACTTACCTACAAGAGAGCTTTAGTGTTATTTTACAGAACATTCCATCACATGCGTTTAGTGAAACGACCCTTTTTTGGTTTACTGTTCTTATTCATGGGCTATATGCTACATGCTCAAACAGGCGCTAATCGTACCCGTAACTCTGCTAATCAGTCATCAACTTCCAATAATTCATTTTCCTATGATCGCAATGGTAGACCCATTCGGAATACAGGGGGTAGTGATTCTTTAAAAACAAGGAATAGTCTCGCGGATTCAATCACCATCTTCTATAGATATTTTGATTCAACTCGTAATAGAACCCTTGATTCTTCTATCAATGATTTTTATACTCGATTTCCGCTGCCTTATCAATATCATTCCTTAGGAAATTATGGAACAGCCGCACAGCCACTTTTATTTACTCCATTGATGCAGGCAGGATTTGATGCAGGCTTTCATGCGTATGATATTTATAAGTTTACAGTACAACAAACGAAATTCTATCAAACCACTCGTCCATATACAGAGCTTTCTTATTTGTTAGGAAGTAAAGCTGAGCAACTCATTCACGTACTTCATACACAAAACCGAAAAGATAATTTCAACTTTTCATTGGAGTATCGTTTTAGTAATGCGCCCGGTAATGTGAAAAACCAGAATGCGAGTCATAATAATTTCAGATTCACGTCTCATTACAGATCCCCTAATCGTAAATATGGACTATTCTTCATCTTCTTATCCAATAAAGCAGCATCCTCCGAGAATGGGGGATTGCAAAATGTAAGAAGATTGGATAGTTTGTCGCTCAATGACCCCTATGAATTAGAAACAAGATTAGGGAGGGCTGGTGCTGCCAGTAGAAACCCATTTAATACCGGTGTATCCACCGGAAATATTTACAAAGAGTCGACTTTACTGATTAGGCATTTTTATGATTTCGGTAAAAAAGATTCACTGATCACAGACTCTGTTACTTATAAAATATTTTATCCAAGATTTCGGTTAGAACACACATTTCGATTGACTACAAATAATTATCAGTTTATTGATAATGCAGTAGATTCCTTACGATATGAACGATATTTTAATCAAACAGTACCCGATTTCGTCAATATCAATTATAATGACCGTTGGACCAATATCATCAACCAGTTCAGCATTTTAACCTTCCCGGATAAGAATAATCAAAGCCAGTTCATAAAAGCGGGAATCGCATTACAAAACCTTAGTGGAAGATTTGATTCAGTATTTCGGAAAAACACCTACAATATTTCTGCACTTGGTGAGTATCGCAACCGAACACGTAATCAGGTATGGGATATTGAAGCAAGAGGTGAACTATATTTGAATGGCTTCAATGCCGGTGATTATGAAGCTTGGATTAGCATGAAAAGATCATTGGGTAGAAAGCTTGGTTATATCAACCTTGGGTTTCATAATATCAATCGCTCTCCATCATTTATTTTTGATCCGCTCAGTCGTTTCCCCATTGATAATCGCTCCAATTTCGGAAAAGAAAATGTAGTTCGACTTTTTGCTGTGTATGAAAATCCAAAAAACGGATGGCGGCTTACCGGTAATTATTATGTCATGAACAATTATATCTATTTTGATAGTTTTTTTCATGCCAAACAAGAAGCCACTTTATTTAATGTATTTCATGTGAGCCTAGAGAAAAAATTCAGATTATCGAGATACTGGAATTGGTATACTGAAATTCATGCTCAACAAAAAACCGGTCAGGCTCCTGTTAACATACCTTCTTTATTGACACGTAATAGGATCGCATTCGAAGGAAATTTTTTCACCAATTTGTTTTTATCAACAGGATTAGAAGTGCGCTATCACACTTCGTATAAAGCCGATGGTTATTCTCCTTTTTTGGGTCGTTATTTTTATCAAAACACAGAAACCATATCCAATAGGCCGGATATCAACCTATTCTTACATTTCAGAATTAAAAGTTTCAAAGGGTTTATAAGATTTGAGAACCTAAATACCTTGAATACCGATAAAGGCTTCGAATTCAGCAAGTTGAATATGGTCTCCCCGCTGTATCCTTCTCTTGGACTCTGGACAAGGGTGGGTATCTGGTGGAATTTTGTTAACTAAGTCTTTAACAGAAAATTTGACTTTATTCGGGGGTTCTTACTTAATTTTGCTTCTGATGAAACGTTTACTCATATCATTGATGGCGCTTATCTATTTCACTGTTAGTAGTGGGATGGTGATGAGCGTGCATTACTGTATGGGTAAGATCAGTAATGTTCAAGTAAATCAGGTTCCGGAAGAACGTTGTATCTGCGGGATGTCTAAAAAAGAAACTTCATCAAAAGACTGTTGCAAAACAGAATTTAAAATGGTGAAGTTGGAGGATACACATAAAGCTTCGTCCGCTTCCTATGACATACAAACTCCGGTAGCTTTAGTATCTCGTTCTCTAAGCCTACTTGAAGTTCCCTCTTACTATTCTAATGATAAAGTATATGCAGATATCCATGGTCCGCCATTGTTATCTGAACAAGATACTTATCTCCTTAATTGTGTTTTCATTTGAGTTTCCCGCAGCATTTACAAAATGTAACGTATTTGCGTTGATCTGTCCCAGGAATATATCGTACATACCATAGATGCCCCCACATAAAACACAATAATTTACTAATCATTTTCACTCCTCCCAGTTAACTTTGCAGTACCTGCTTGGCTTCTTCTTCCATATCGGTAGTATAATTACATAGCCGCACTCTTCATGCTGATACATTACCCATAACCATCTAGTTAGTACAAAGCATTGTAAAAAATGTATTATTCTATATCTCATCTTGGCGGCTCCGGTTTGTGGATTGGTTGGACTCTGGTGATACAATTGGTGTCATGTATATCTTCCATTGATGAATTGCCGAAGAACTTGCCGCAATTAAAGTATGCATCATCTACTGTCTTATCTTTTAATATTACCCAACACAATCCCTCAAATCCAGACTTCAAAAACTCTTCCAGCGTCATCCACGGGTTGAGTTCTCTGATTTTCAGCGATATCAACGCATCGACGGCATCCGTATTTAATCCCTCTGCAGCCAAGGATGCCCTAACAGCAAGTAAAGTTCCTTCATCAATTCCGCGCATCAGCTTATCTCTCCACTAAGTATCAGTATATCTTTAATAGTCACTTCCTGTAAACCCGTCATTCTCATCAATTCCCTTAATCCTGACCTGCCTTTGCTGTACTCTACCCTTCTTACCCCTACAAACGCCTTATGCAGGAAACAAATAGAAAAGTCAGTATAACTATGATTAATATCCTTTTTAACTGTTCGGTATTGCCTTACAAAGCCTTCTAAACTTAATTGTTCCCCATCAGACTTATTAGGGATTTTTCTTTGACCCGCTAAATAATAGTAGCAAGCATAAGACCCTTTATTAGAGTGATTAGATAAGAGGAAACTTCTAATATCCTGCCTAAGTTTAACAAGCTGATAGCGGTCAACTTGCGGATTTGTTCTAGCTGGCATTTTTATCCCCCTTATAAAACCAACAAGTGAAGCGGACTGTCTAAAAGATGATCAGTCTAAGACAGCTTCATTCGTAATGGGTTTGTGCATTGCGCAGTTATAAGCTGCTAGTCCGTATTAAATTAATTTACAG
>OGVO01000052.1_pt1 | contig 20669 bp, 32 predicted proteins | sample 1575771 | NCBI WGS metagenome assembly OGVO01 (sample SAMN07581527, study PRJEB24739) | freshwater metagenome | place: Singapore | collected 2015-01 | reverse complement strand
GTTTCCCAGTCACGATAATGCCACTGAATGTAAGTCGCTGACCCATTATACAAAAGGTACGCCGTCACCCCGAAGGGCTCCGACTTTTTGTAAGCATGCGGTTTCAGGATCTATTTCACTCCCCTGATCCATTAAAGCCATCTTGCCCATCTGTGCCGCCGCCTCCGCCGCCACCCCCGACTACTTCCCAAGTCATATCTCCTGAGTATAATGGGACAAAAAAGTTTTGGGTTCCTGGCCCAAATGTTTGTGACGTTGCGTAAGTTTCTCTTATTTCATTAAAAACAAATTTAATAGCACCATCGGCACCACGACCTCCGCCGGGACCAGGTGCGCCGCCTGCGCCAATGGTGTAGCTAATTGCTGTACCGTTGGCAATAGTAAGTGTTTTCTTAACATAAGCTCCTGCGCCGCCGCCACCAGCTGGTCCTAAAAAGTCACCGTCAGCGCCGCCGCCTCCTGGAAACACACCATTGCCACCATTAGCACCGCCACCAGCACCACCATTTGGACTGTTGCCGCCATCGCCATCGTTAAGGGTAGGACCACCATTTATGTTAATGTCGCCACCGGATGCGATACCGCCCTGTGCGCCACTATATCCGCCCTCGCCGCCGCCTGCATTTAGGCTGTAAGCTGAAATAGTAGTATTACCTCCTGGAGATCCTCCGCTAAAAGTTCCATCTCCGCCACCGCCTGCTCCCCATAATTCAATAATTACGCTGCCTGTATGATTAGGCATTGTAAAGGTACTACTGCCTGGAGTACCTTTAAGTACTTCAACAGCAACAGGTGCAGCACCTGGAGCATACCAAATTTGATTTCGGTGTACGCTCATAGCGCCGCCGCCGAATTCAGCAGTGATCTCAGATTGTGAAATTTGTCCGTTAGCTCTTACAACCATAGTTGTTCCAATTGTTTATTCTATTTATTGTTTTTGCCACAGTCTATAAAGTGTTTTTTCTAAACGTCTAGCTTCTATTTCCCATGGCATATCTCTATAGCTCATATTTGCATCATATAGATAATTTTCATAACGATGTACCGGAGCTTCGTAATCTCGTAGCTTGCCAGTAGCATATTGCCACACATGAACCATTTCATGAGCAACAGTGGTAATGATATCTTTTTCGTTATCTAATCCACTGTGTATATAAACAGTGAATTCTCTAGGCTTGATCCCAACATCATGTACATCACAGATGCCCCATGCATCTGATAACTTAACAAATTTTAATTTTACGAATATTAAACGACTTAATTTTTTGTTTTTCTTGAAAAGATAATCTGTAAAAATAGGCAGAGCCTGTAATGCTAACTTACGTTTTTGCTGCGTACTAAGCATAGGCGATCCTTTTTTGGTTAGATGTTTTCGATATTAAAACTCATTTGAATGCCGTGCTGTTGAATATAAGCTGCTTGCTTTCTTTCGTAATCTATTCTATTATTTCTCTCATTTTCAGGTGACCACCCATCAGGCATAACAAACTGTCTAGTCATTGTTAAACCGTCAGCACTGACTTCTTCAGTGAAGTCTATTAGATCTGGATGATGTTTAAAAGCTTTACCAGTTTCGCCAATTTCGTAATCATTGAACCAATTTACATTAGTGTTAGGACGTGTTTGAATTGCTGTGAATTTGACAGGCATGAGTATATCCTTTTGAATATTTATCAGGTTGACATTAACACTTTTGGCTATATGCTTGTTTATATAGGAGTTCACCCATGGTATTAACAGAAGATCATGTAACTGAACTTGTTACAATCGCTACACGTTATGCTAATTCACGTGGTTTAGATGTGAATTGCTATTTGGACGGGCTACTCAATCCCGATACCATTGGGGACGCAGACGCTTGGTTTGTAGTAGAAACCCTCATAAAATACCACAAAGATTGGTTGGCTAAGTAGCTGAAATTGTTGGAATTTTGAGGTATAGCTAAGTCATTGAAATTGTTAAAGAATTTTTCCTGCTTTGTAACGTGTTTTGTAACAAAAATTCTGGTTGACGAATCCTTGTTTGAACTTATTATGTGTATATAGGGAATGAGGAGTTGGACATGGCTTACGTCGTTTACAATGTTGGAACCGCCAGGATTGAGAACGAGAAGCGTTGGGGCCGCCAGACTTTCAAGACCGAAGCTGCTGCCAAAGCTGCTCGCACACGGATGATCAAGCGTTTGAAATATGATCCCGCCCAGCTTGAGGTCGCAGAGTCCATGTACTATATCAACAACATTGCTAAGATGGTCGAAAAGACCAACTTGATGACTGGTAAGAAGTATATGGAAGATGTAAACACTCCTGCTTGCTGCTCGCCTGCAAGCGAAACCTACTGGAGCATGTAATGGGTGAGGTCGTATACGTAGACTTCCAAACAGCTCGTATGAGCGAGCGTGAACAGTTTCTCCACTTTTTGGCTGCTGAAATGGACGAGCTGGATTTCCAAGACTTTATAGAAGCTGTGAATGATCCAGCTGCGTATGCTACGCTGGATGATGATCTTCAGGATTTGGTAGACCTGTTCTGGCAGAAAGCAGGTTGACACAATAGCACAAGGTGCTATTATCTTAATGTGGCTATAACAAATGAGGTGTACTATGCAGGTGCTGATCAAACAGGGTTCGTATCGTAACGCTCCCATTGAAAACACCGTTTTTCCGCTCGTGAAGGGTTTGACTGAAGGCAGCAAGGGCAACTTCCTTACTGTTGACGCCAGCGATGTAATTCCTGGTCGTGATCGTATCCGTGTACTGGTTAACAGTTCTGCGGACTACGAAATTATTGGTGAAGGTGATAGCATGGAAATTGCCGCAGTGCCTACCAAGGCTAAGGCAGAAGAAACTGACGAAGAAGTAATGGCTCGCATTGGTGAGCGGTTTGACATTATGGATGCCATGACCCAAGCAGTTGTCGAAGGCGTTGTGCGTTCAATGATTGTTGTTGGTCCGCCGGGTGTTGGCAAGAGCTACGGCATTGTTAGGAAGTTGGAAGAAGCTAACCTCTTTAACCTGATGGCTGGTGACATCCGTTACGAAGTTGTTAAGGGTGCAACTACTGCGCTGGGCTTGTATGCCAAACTTTACGAGTACAGCCGCGAGGGCGATGTGCTTGTGTTCGACGACTGCGACAGCATCCTCATGGACGAGCTCAGCTTGAACATTCTCAAGGCTGCGCTGGACACTAACAAGAAGCGTGTTCTGCATTGGAACAGTGACAGCAAGCTTCTTGCTCGTGAAGGCATCCCCAACAAGTTTGAGTTTAAGGGTGCTTGTATCTTTATTACCAACATCAAGTTTGATACGGTGCGTAGCAAGAAGCTGCGTGACCACCTTGAGGCATTGGAGTCTCGCTCGCACTACATTGACCTGACCATGGACTCGATGCGTGACAAGTTCCTGCGTATTAAGCAGATTGCCCAGACTGGCGAACTGTTTAAGGAGTTCCATTTTGAGAATGGAGAAGAGGAAGAGATCCTCAACTTCATGTTGGACAATAAGTCGCGTTGGCGTGAGATGTCTATGCGTTGTGCGGTAAAGCTTGCTGCTCTGCGTAAGACTATGCCTGCTGTTTGGCAGCGTACCGCCCAAGTTACTCTGATGAAGAACTAACAAAGGAGAACTACAAATGCGTTTAGTCAAGCGTTATGATACCGAACTTCGTGCATGGCTTATTGGTTACTGGGAGCGTACACGTTTCGTGGTAATTGATGTAGTGCCTTTGCTTGATGATGCCAAGCGGATCTACGACGAGGAGCCAGCATAATGGATTGGGTTCTTATTCTCTACATCTATGCAGGTGCTCTTGCTCAAGGCGACAGTGTCGCTTTGACGCATGTTCCTATGGCTAGTGAGCAAGCTTGCCGCGTTGCAGGCGATGCTGCTGGTGGATTGGTCAGGGCCACAACTAAGAATGTGCGGTATGTCTGTGTGAGGAACAAGTAATGGAAAAAGAGCTTGTGATGAATCAGTTGTTTGATCTGTGCGAACAGTTCATTAAGGATAACAAGATCACTTGTGCAGAGGTTGTCTATCAAACTGATCATGTAATCCAAAACGCATATGAGTTTATCGAAGAAGTATGCAACATTGTTGGCTACGCATCTTTGGAAGATGAGGACGAATAAAATGGGAAATGATGACTGGGAATGGAACGGCAAAAAGTACCAGATCAATTACAACTGGGATGACTCTTGGGCTAGGCATTGGCAATACCTAAACAATCAAGAAAAGAAGAATACACGAGAAGTCATTGACAATGAACTAATGGCAATGGATTTGCTGGAGTGCCTTGTTGACGACAGTGCCAATCGAGATGCTATTAATATGCTTGCAAGCATTGGCATCCGCTGTTAAATAATTTGGAGGCATAAATGACAAGTTTCGATTATTGGCTAATTGGTTCAATGTTTGTGTTGCTTATGATCAACACGATTGTACAATTCAAACTTGGATTTACCAATGGCGCTAGGGGCGGTTATACAGTTGGTATGTACCATGCTGTTAGTTGGCTGATGAAGAACAAGCACCTCGAGTGTGAAAATAGCAATACAGGTAAATCGGCTACACCAGCAGAAGTAGTAGCACTGATTATCCGCAGCAAGAGTTTTTTGAATCATAAGATTGATGACGACGAAGAACTAAAGAAGATTACAGAAGCTACAGAAGAGATTAACAAGTAATTGCCAGTATAGCCACACACCTCACTGGTAATCTAACAGGCAACTTTTTTGCAAAGGTTGCCTGTTTTATTTTGATTATACATCTAGGATACTATAATATTAGTCTATGGCTAGCTGTAAAATCGTAGTTTTAGATGAAGTAAATTGTAAAATTGAAGGACTAGATCCAGACGCTCGTAGGCGTTTAGTCGCTAAGTTCAAATATGAAGTACCTTATGCTAGATATTTGCCAGCAGTAAAACTAGGCAGATGGGATGGCAAAGTTGCATATTTTCAGTTGAGTGGTAGCACATATGTTAACCTACTGCCAGAGATTATTGAATGGCTCACTGAACGCAACTACAATATTGATCTCAAAGATCAGCGTAAACCTCCCCCTCAATTTGAATTTACGTCAGTGGATGAAAATTCATACAGTCATATTAATTGGCCAAAAGGACATCCTTTTGAGGGGCAACCTATTCAATTAAGAGACTATCAAGTTGAAATTATCAACAACTTTCTCTCTAATACTCAAGCACTACAAGAAGTAGCTACTGGTGCCGGCAAAACTATTATGACTGCGTCATTGAGCAGTAAGTGCGAACCATACGGTCGTACACTTGTTATTGTTCCCAACAAAGATCTAGTCAGACAAACACATGCTGATTATGTCAACATGGGACTGGATGTTGGCGTATACTTTGGCGATCAAAAAGACTATGGTAAAACTCATACTATTTGTACTTGGCAAAGCTTAAACAACATTCTTAAAAAAGAAAAAGAAACTGGTCTTACAATGGCTGAGTTCATTGAGGATGTTGTAGCAGTTATTGTTGACGAAGTTCATATGGCTAAAGCAGATGTACTTAAAAGTCTGCTAACAGAGTATATGGGTCACATTCCTATACGTTGGGGACTGACCGGCACAGTGCCAAAAGAACCGTTTGAGTTTATTAGTCTCAAGGTAGCCATTGGAGATGTGATCAGTAGACTAAGTGCTAGCGAACTACAGGACAAGGGTGTGTTGGCACAGTGTCATGTTAATGTGATTCAAACTGAAGAACACAGCGAGTTTACTGACTATCAAAAGGAACTTAAATACCTAACAACTAATAAAGATCGACTAGACTATGTTGCTAAGTTAGCTAGCGAAATTATTAAGTCAGGTAATACACTTATTCTAGTAGATCGTATTGAAGCAGGCGAAGAGCTTGCTGCTCGTATCCCTAACAGTGTGTTTGTCAACGGTGATATGAAATCAGAAAATAGAAAGGAACATTATGACGAGGTTGCGGGCACCATGGACAAGACCATCATCGCTACTTACGGAGTTGCTGCTGTTGGTATTAATATTCCCCGCATTTTTAATCTTGTTCTTATTGAGCCTGGCAAGTCTTTCGTTCGTGTTATTCAGTCTATCGGCCGTGGAATTCGTAAAGCACAGGACAAGGACTTTGTTCAAATTTGGGACATAACAGGAAATTGTAAGTTTGCTAAACGTCATCTTACCAAACGCAAGCAGTTTTATAGGGAGGCTAACTACCCATTCACAATTGAAAAGGTTAATTATAAATGAGAATTTTAACAGTAGAGAATACCGTATTTGAAATGAATCAGCTACCAGATGAAGTAACTGATTTAAGATTTTGTGTGTTAGACAACAGTAATCCTGTAGATCCAGATTATTACTTTTTGCCATTAGTATTTTTAGAATCATTTAATGATCCAGCTTTAGTGCTAAAGATTGGACCACATACAATTAAGATGCCGTATAATTGGCGCATATTAATTGGAGAAGCTGAAATCGGTGACCTAGAAGCGTTGCCGTTGACCAAGCTCAATGATCGAGGATTCGAAGCGTTTACTTTTAATCCACTAAAAAGTTTCAAAGCGCAATTTTATCCTATAGAGATAGTTGATGTATATCAAGATGTACGTTGGTTTTTCCCTAAGCTAAGAAACGGACAGTTGTTGTGTGTGCCAATTAGCAACGGACCAAACCCAGTATGTGCATACTTTGTTAAAGACATAAGTCGTGCCAGCGAATGTATAGACATACAAAAGATTGTCTGAAGAATTACTAAATAATATTGTAGGTCGCGAACGGCAATTCCACCTACTCTATTGTTTAGAGGAACAACAGCATGAATATTTACTACGTCTACGCTTATCTGCGAGAAGACCTTACTCCTTATTATATAGGTAAAGGAAAAGGTAATAGAGCATACATACGGCATAAAAAAGAACGAATTAGAAAGCCTAAAGATAGTAAAAAAATTGTTATCTATCATAGTAATCTAACCGAGCAAGATGCTTTTAATTTAGAAATAAAATATATAAAACTATTTGGTAGAAAAGATATTGGAACTGGAATATTACATAATGTTTCAGACGGTGGCGAAGGCAATGCTGGACGAATTGGACCAAATAAAGGTAAAAAATTTGGTCCGCAATCGCCAGATTTAATTAAAAAAAGAGCTACTGCCATTTCATTGTCTACTAAAGGTAAGCCTAAAACTTTAGAACATAGACAACGTATGTCTGAAACTCGAAAAGGCCGTCCAAGCAAATTAAAAGGACTCTCCCGTCCTGAAGTTTCAAAAGGACGTAAAGGCATTAGTTCAGGATTTTGGTTTAATGATGGTATAAAAAATTATAGATCAAAAGTTTGTCCAGAAAACTGTGTTCCTGGCAGGCTAAATTGGAAGAAAAATAAAAGTTGATAGTTTGTTTATCTGCTGCTAATATAGAATTATGAGCGATAAGTTAAACATCCGTAATGAAATGCGTCAGTTTGATTCTAAAAATAGATCATTCTATGATGATCTTACTGACGAAGAACGCAAGAAGTTTAGTAACTATCTTATGTTGCGTTGGGGCAGTGCTGTAAAGGCCAATGAAGATTTTACCAAGTATTATATCTTGAGTATGAATCAAAATGCCAACAAGCACTTTTGGAGTTTAAACAAACATCCCAAGCTGCAATGGCTACTGTTGACTTGCGTAAGTCCTGATCTAGGCGTACTGGATCATGAATGGATTGCTTTTACAGGCAAAACATCAAAAAACAAAAAGGCACAGATAATTGCTGATTTGTATCCTCATATGAAATTAGATGAAGCAGAACTATTAAGTCTTCAGGTTACAGATCAAGAATTAGTAGATCATATGAAAAGTTTAGGATATACAGACGAGCAAATTAAAAAACAAATGCCTGAGAAGAAGTCACGTGGTTAAAGGACTACACATCGAACTTACCAATAAGTGTACTTTAAAATGTCCTCGCTGTGCTAGGACAACTTTTATTGATACATTTGGTAATAAAAAATGGCGTAATGTTGATATTGATAGACATGCTTTATTACGTTTTTTAGACATTGATTTAACCGGCATACCTATAGTATTGTGTGGCAATTACGGAGATCCAATATATCATCCTAACTTGATTGATATTGTTCATGATCTAAAACAACTAAAAGCAAGAGTAATTATTACAACTAACGGCAGTTACCGAGACGTACATTGGTGGCAAAATCTTACCACAGCATTAGATCAAAATGATGAAATAATCTTTAGTATCGACGGACTGCCCGGCAACTTTACCAAATATAGGATAAATGCTGATTGGCCTAGCATCGAACTAGCTATTAAAACTGTAGCTGCTACCAACATACAACTTACTTGGAAATTCATTCCGTTTAGTTTTAATGAAAACAATATTCAAGAAGCAAAACAACTTGCTGAACAGTTAGGTTTTACTAACTTTCAAATTGATCCCAGTGATAGATGGATAGAAAACGATTGGCTTAAACCAAGTAGCTATCAAGGACAACGAGAATTACCGATATCAAATTGGATGCAAGGTGAAAGAACTATTGAAATAGAACCTAAATGTCATAATGATACCACTCATTATATTTCAGCAGATGGATACTACATGCCCTGTTGCTGGGTCAGTCATTATTCATTCTATTACAAAAGCGAATTCTATAAAAATAGATCGCAGTATGACATCAAAACCACAACACTGTCTTCATTATTAAAATTAGAATCATTGACAAAATTTTACAACGACATTAACATAAACAAGTTAGATTATTGCACATTTAACTGTCCAAAAACAAAAGGTGAATAATGACAATCAAGCATTTCATGTCAGAACATCCCGGCTGGATTCAAACGTCACATATGGACGTATATGGAGGACAAGAGATTAGAGTTGGTCCAGGTCATGAAATGTTGGAGTTTATCAAGTGGTGGCATGAATGGAGCCAAATTATGAAGAATCCTCATCCTAGTGTGCGTGATGCACTACAGCAGGTTAAGGTTGTTCATGAGCTTAGTAAAGAACAAAAAGTATAAATTACTGTATGCTTACCGTTGATTCAGTAAAACATCTACATGTAGAGTTAACTACACGTTGCCAAGCAGCGTGTCCTCTCTGTGCTAGAAATGATCGCGGGTTTAAAACAAGAACAGATTTCCCCGTTACTGAACTTAGTATTGAGCAATGGCAGAAAATTTTTGATTCAGCGCCTGCATTAAAATTAAATTGCATTGTCTTTAATGGAAACTTTGGAGAGCCTACTATGGCAGCTGACATTCTCCAAATTATAGATTATTGTTTTAATCGCTGGCCGTATTTGTATATAGAACTGTATACAAACGGTGGAGTTAGAAATACTGCATGGTGGGCAGACTTTGGCAACAAGTATCAAAAAAAGAATCTAAAAGTTTTTTTCAGCATAGATGGACTTGAGGATACAAATCATTTATATCGTATCAATGTTCCGTACGCTAAAGTAATTGAAAATGCCAAAAGCTTTATTCGTGCAGGCGGTAAAGCAGTATGGAAAATGATTCCATTTCAACACAATGAACATCAAATTGAAACAGCTAAACAACTTTCTGTAGAATACGGGTTTGTTAGTTTCCTGTTGAGCGATCAGAATAGAGATGCAGGATTTGTTTTTACCACAGAAACTACAGGATATATTTTAAAGCCTGCTGATTACAAAAATAAAGAAACACATCACAAAATTCTACCAGAAAAATTTACACCCATTACCGCTAGTAAAGATTGGGATGATTACAGATTAAACTTACTTAAAGAGTGGCTGAATAACGATAAAAAACTAGACTGTGTGACCCTTAACGAAAAGAGTGTATACGTAGCTGCAAATGGTGAATTATATCCCTGTTGTCATATAGGACACTTTCCTAAAGTTTTTACAAAATGGAAACAGAATTTTTCTGATGTAGTAGGCAATGTTGATAATAACGCGATAGACATAGGCTTTGAACAAGCGATCAATTGGTTTGACCGTGTTGAAAATTCTTGGTCTAAAAATAGTTTAGAAGAAGGCTTGTTATCATCTTGTTTAGGATGTAGTATAAAGTCGCCTTTAAAGACAGCTGAAAAGATAACATATGAAAATAAGCAAAGATCAAGCTAATCTTATCGCAGAAGCAATAGCCGAGCCAATCAAAGGCGAACATTGTTGCCAATACTGTGGCAAAGCTTTTCTTCGCGAGTCTACACTAACAGCACATCAGTGTGAGCCTAAACGTAGAGCGCAGCAAAAAACTGACATAGGAGTAAGCTTAGGATATCAAGCTTGGATTAGATTCTATGAACTTAGCCAAGGCAGTGCTAAGTTAAAAACTTATGATGACTTTGCTAAAAGTCAGTTTTACGGAGCTTTTGTTAAATTTGGCAGATACTGTCATAGCATCAGAGCTATTAACGCCAGCAGATTTATCGATTTTGTGTTAAAAAACAACTTCAAACTTGATCATTGGTGTCGTGAACAAATCTATGAAAAGTATCTATTAGAGCTGCTTAAAACTGAAGCTGTTGAAGATGCGCTAGCAAGATCAGTAGAACATATGCAGGAATGGGCAGAATCAAATGGATCAGAATTCTATGAATATTTCAAAGCAGTCTCGTCCAACAGGCTCGTTGCAGACATTAGAAATGGTCGCATCAGTGTTTGGTGTCTGTACTGTAGTAGCAGTGGTTCTGCTGCTTTGGCTCAGTTAAATGATGAACAAGTGAAATTAATATGGCCGTTTATTGATGCAGATTTTTGGCAAAAGAAATTAAAAGATTATGTAGCAGACGCAGAACTTGCTAAACTAATTCTTAAAGAGGCTGGCTTGTGAAGAAGCGTAAGCCAGTTGTACACGGTGCCGATTGGACAATATATGATGATGGGACGATAAAAGTGAATTATGGCGGGTATCAAGAACCTCAATGGGAACCATGGCAATCTAAGTTTTGTTGGTTGCCTACTAAAATCGTAATGCAAGTTTCAACTGATGATGGTCCATATCGCCCATATTGGAAAGTATCTAAGCTAGTATGGTGGCGCACTATATACATCAGACGCCGACTTATCACACATTATCCTGAGAATAATTATGAATATGAATATGCTGAAGATTTGTTTGATTTAATTAAGAAAGAATCACGGTGAAGAAGTTTAGTGCTGATATTGACATTGACTTTGCTGACAGAGAGCAAATACTCAAATTAATTCAGCACACTCCTGCTGCTATACATCGTAATGGCGAATGGTCTAAACATAACACCGGAGTTTATGTTAATCCTATTCCAGCCGATCCTTTTACAGGTATCAGCAATATCTCTTACGAACAAGCAGAAGAGTTAGGGTATATTAAATTAGATTTGCTTAATGTACATGTCTATAGTTTAGTACGTGATGAAAATCATTTGAATGAATTGCTTGCCACTGAACCACCGTGGCATAGGTTAAATGAACAAGTATTTGTAGAAAAGATTATTCACATTAATAATCACTATTCGCTTATACACTCTATGCCTGAACCTGTTAACAGTATTCCCCGCATGGCTATGTTTTTGAGCGTAATCAGACCAGCTAAACGTCATTTAGTAGGTAAGACATGGCGTGAAGTAGCTACAACTGTTTGGCAACGGCCTAACAATGATTCTTATTTCTTCAAACAAAGTCATGCAATCAGTTATGCTCACTTAGTAGCAGTACACATGAACCTTATGAACACATGATCAATGAGCGTCAATTAACTAGAATTTTAGCTGTTGCTAGTCCTCTTGCACTACTTTTAGCCTGGGAAGTATGTGCTCAATTTAAATTGATTGACGTTAGATTTTTTCCTGCGCCCAGTGTAATCATTACAATGGTATACACATTAGTGGAATCAGGCGAACTGCTACGTCACTTTGCAGCTAGTATGAATAGATTTAGCTGGGGACTATTGTTTGGCGGTATACCTGCATTAGTCATTGGCGTTTGGATGGGTTTAAGCAAGATTACAAGGTTCGCTGTTGAGCCTATCATAAATGCTGTATATCCTATTCCAAAGACAGCGATTCTACCTTTAACTTTGCTGATCTTTGGTTTGGGAGAAGCTAGTAAGATTGCTATTGTAGCGATTGGCGTATTCTTTCCAATTATTATCAATAGTTGTGCAGGTGTTTTACAAATACCCAAAGTGTACTTTGACGTAGGTAAAATTTATAAAGCCAGTCCATGGTTTGTGTTCAGGACTATAGCATTGCCAGGCGCACTACCATTTATTCTAACAGGAGTTAGAATGGGTGTTGCTAATGGTATTATGCTTATCGCGTTAGCTGAAATGACAGGAGCAAGATCTGGGCTGGGATATATGTTATGGAATTCTTGGGAAACTATGAATACAGTAAAAATGTATGCTGGTATTTTTACAATTGCCAGTTTAGGGATTGCGTTTAGTATTCTACTTACATTTATAGAAAAACTGTTTATGCCTTATCGTAATTAAAGTCTTCTTACCAATTGTACTACACGTCTTTTAGTTCTTTTGTTTGCTAAGTTAGCTAAACTAACTACGTGCCCTTGTTGTTCTTTTATATCTTTGACATTAAGCGTTATCAAACAGTATCTAAATTCATCCCAAGTGTGCTTTAAAAATATATTAATCGGGATAGCTCTGTTCGATTCCCACCACCATATATCTGCTTGTTCTAAAAACCTGCGTTTATGGTCTTCGGTACGCAATTTGTTAAAAGCATACATGCTCACAATGTCGCCATCGTGGTTTTGTATTACTCCAACATAGTCACTATGGGTGTATTTGATGAAACTAAGAAACGGATATTGTTCTAACAATTCTTCTAAACTTATCATAAATATTGGGGAGACAGGTTTCCAATGCAATCAATCTCAGGATATTTATATTACCAAACCATCGAGCTGGTAATTAATTTGGATCCTATGCCTAATAGGGAGAACCAACTGGTGTACGCTAAACCTTTACAGCTATTCAAAGGCATTGACAATAAAGTCAAATTGCTTTTTAAGAATCAAGACCAGAAGCTTCAAAGTCTATTAGATACACAAATTATTTTTAATCTTATCGACAGTGCTACCAGAGAACTTGTTTTCAGTCGTCGTATTGTGCCCACAATCAATCGTGGGCAAGCTTTTCTTGTATTAAATGACAGAGAACTAGACGACCTAGCTACCGGTATCTACAACTATAGTGTTCAATTAATCACAGGCGAAGATGAATATCGTATTGTTTACGCAGATGACAACCATAATGCACAAGGGCAAGCTAGATTAAACGACGGTGTATATCCAAGATTTGAACCCAGCTTAGAGCCTAACTTAGGACCTTTTTATAGTAATCCTGTTAATAGCCCATTTGGATACAGCTCAGGCAACGTAGATTTCACCAATATGCTAGAGGTAAGAAATCGTACTAAAGCAAGAAGCGTAATCCAAACTGCTCAATATTATGGAACTAATTTTACTGGTTCAGTTGAAATACAAGCAAGTCTTACTGCCAGCATGGCACAAAACCCAGGTGATTGGTTTACTGTAGACACATTAACATTTGATAATTTTAATGGCTGCATGTATAACAATTTTACTGGAAATTTTAGCATTGTACGTTTCAAAATTACCACGGACAGCGGTAAGCTAGATAAAATTCTTTATCGTCCATAGTTGTTATGCTATAATAACGTATGTTTGGAATCCAGCAGGAAATTCTAAATGCTTGGTCTATTGGTCGAAAGATCAAGCATAGTCAGAGTGGCTGGATAAGCTCAAACGCTGTATGCTGTCATCATAATGGGCATACAGCAGATCAACGAGGCCGCGGCGGTATGATTGCCAATGATGGCGGAGTAAGCTATCACTGTTTTAATTGCGGCTTTACTGCTAACTGGCAACCAGGCAGACGCATCAACTTAAAGATGCGTAAACTTTTAAGTTGGATGGGAGTTGGCGAAGATGATATACGTCGACTTAGCCTGTTTGCATTAAGCAATCTTGATAGCACATTAGATATACAAAAAGAAGCAGTTAAAGAACTGCCAAAATATGAACCTCGAGAAGTGTGTCCAGGACATAATATTCTTGATTGGTTCGTAATGCAGAATGTTAGTGCTGAAGATTTAGAACAAGTGGAGTCTGTAGTACGCTACTTAGACAGTAGAGGGTTGGGCGAAAGGCTAGATCAATTTTATTGGCACAATGATCGCAACAGTCCAATGTTTAATCGTGTACTAATTCCTTTTACATTCTTAAACCAACCAATGGGGTATAGTGGTAGATTAATTATACCTGGCAAACGCAAATACTATACAGAACATCCGCCGCATTTTGTATTCAACTATGATCTGCAACAGCCCAATGCTAAATTCTGTTTGGTAGTTGAAGGCATTTTAGATGCAGTAGCTATCGACGGGTTGGCAGTAACTAGCAACGAATGTAGTGAACAACAAGCACTTGTTATCGATAGTTTAAACCGTGAAGTGATTGTTGTGCCTGACAGAGATAAACCAGGCATGACATTAATTAGACATGCTATGGACTATGGCTGGAACGTGGCATTTCCAGACTGGCATCAAGACGTAAAAGATACTGCTGATGCAGTACAGAGATACGGCCAGTTGTTCACTATGAAATCAATTCTAAACAGTGTTGAAACCAGCAATCTTAAAATACAGTTACGTATGCGTAAGTGGATTGGCGCTTAGATACTTGTTAAACACAGATTTGAATGTTTCTAAATTGTGCGCTTTAGGAGCACACAGTCCACAGTAGCATTTTTCTTTCTTACAAGTAATTACAGGCATAGTATTAGTTGATAACTGCTTACGTAAAGTATCAACTATCTGTTTACTATCCCGCAAATTTCCAATTGGCCCAACTTGGTTATCTAGATTCATTCTACAATCTTTGTTGAAGTACACATTGCCTGTGAACTGTTTCACATATAGAAAAAACCAGTTTACACTACAAGACCACCCTGTAAACTCATTTGGAATAAAAAAGTTTCTATTTTTAAAATTACTGTCAGCACATAACTGTCTGCCACCGCAACAAGCTCTTCCTGCTTTTGACATGATTGATTGCTCGGTATCTAATTTTACTTCAGCAGCATTGTATGTCTTCTTATTATAAAAACTATCAAACCATTCTATTTGTGTTTGGTTATATGGAAACCAATTGTGAATATCATCCAATTGTCTTGGTAGATGATCGATTTGATGTTGCTTACAAAATTCTATCATACTAAGCGAATCTTCAAACTTACTGGGATGCATCAATACAATAACTTTTAACTTTTTATTTTGTTGTTTAAGAAACAAACAATTTTTTTGAAACTGTAATTTTTGCTTGCGAGTGTTTTCACTGTGATAGCTAGCAGTCCAGCTGTCGATGTGCTCTGACAACTTTTTAATCAAATTTGAGCCGGCAGTGAGGTTGGTAGTAGTCTGAACTAGTAAGTCCCACTGGTCTGCGTAAGCAAGATGTTTTTGTTTTATGGTTTTATGAATCTCTAATATGTTGGGATGAAAAATACTTTCTCCTCCATACACGTTCATTACTACACTTCTTGACCATTTTGATTTGTATTGCATGTATAGATCCACGTATTCAAACATGAAATCGATAGTTTCTAAACATTGATCCAATGGCGGATGCAAGGTAGAATTATCATGATATTCAGGACCACAATAGCTACAGTTGAGATTGCACTTTAAGGTAATTTCCCAATCTAATAGAAAGGCAGGCTTGTTTTTTGGATCAACATTTGGTTCAACTGACAGCATCGAATACTTATTTTAGCAATATATAATGACTTACGAGACTGGATAAGTGTATAATGAAAGCAATGTCTAAGACCTACGAAGCAAGTGTACAAAAGCTATTCCTTGAAATGATGCTACAAGACCCACAAAGTTTTGTACGTGTCCAAAATATCTACAATGTAGAAAACTTTGATCGTAGTTTACGAGCTGCGGCAGAGTTCATCAAACAGCATTGTGAACGTCACAATGCTATGCCAACATTTGAGCAAACTAATGCTGTATGTAAAACAGATTTACAGCCAGCACCTGGATTGAATGAAGAACATTATAATTGGTTTCTTGAAGAGTTTGAGAGCTTTACAAAGCAAAAGGAACTAGAGCGAGCAATCCTTAAAGCGGCTGACTTGCTGGAAAAAGGCGAGTATGATCCTGTAGAAAAACTTATTAAGGATGCTGTACAGATCAGTCTTACTAAAGATATGGGTACAGATTACTTTGCTGATCCTAGAAGTCGTTTGATGAAAATTAAAGACAATAACGGACAAGTAAGTACAGGTTGGAACAGTCTCGACAGAAAACTGTTTGGCGGTATGAATCGCGGCGAGCTTAACATTTTTGCTGGCGGATCTGGTAGTGGTAAAAGCTTGTTCATGCAGAATATTGCTGTTAACTGGGCATTAATGGGTCTTAATGGTGTATACGTTACACTAGAGCTTAGTGAAGAACTTACTAGTATGCGTATTGACAGCATGTTCACCAATGTTAGCAGCAAAGATATCTTTAAGGAAATAGATGCTGTTGATATGAAAATTCGAATGGTATCTAAGAAAGCAGGTCAGCTACAAGTCAAGTATATGCCAGCACAAAGTAATGTAAATGACATTCGTGCTTATCTAAAAGAACTACAGATCAAAAAGAATCGTAAAATAGACTTTATTATGATCGATTATCTTGATCTACTAATGCCAGTAAGTGCTAAGGTCAGCCCTAGTGATTTGTTCGTAAAAGACAAGTATGTAGCAGAAGAAGTTCGCAATCTAGCTAAAGAGCTACAGATACTGTTGGTCACTGCTAGCCAGCTGAACAGAAGTGCTGTTGAAGAAGTTGAATTTGATCACAGTCATATCTCAGGTGGTATTAGTAAGATTAATACAGCAGATAACTTGTTTGGTATCTTTACAAGTCGAGCTATGCGAGAGCATGGCAGATATCAAATACAGCTAATGAAAACTCGTAGTTCCAGCGGTGTTGGCCAAAAGGTTGATCTTGAGTTTGATATCGATAGTTTGCGTATTAGAGATCTTGCTGAAGAAGAAGACAACAAAGACTTTAAAAAGCGTAGTGGTACTATCTTTGATAATATCAAACCAAAGAGTCAAGTTAATGCACCAGTTGCAGAACAATCTGGTAAAATTGATGCTAGCGTACAAAGTAGTAAACTAAAGCAGTTGTTGAACCAAATTAAGACAACATCATAATTGTAATAAGCATATTGGAATTTGAGAGTTTGTTAACCTACTCAAAGTCAACTGATTGTACAAACTGATGTTCGGCAATATCATTGATTATGTCAGCGTTACGATATCTCATTTGTCCAATATGCACTGCTCCAGGTCGCAGTCTTGGATCAAATTCTTTATAACCCCTAAGTTCGAAAAATTCTCTATTCAGTCTGAAGTATTCTAAGCATTGTTGTTTTTCAATGCGAGACTCTATAGTATTACTATTGGTTAACATTACTTTAAAATCAGCTGAAAAATATTCCCAAGGTTTAAACGCATCATCATCGATATATTTGTCGTTATCCTTCATTAAATCTTCCAGCGTCTTTCCTATTTCTACATAATTCAAATATAGTCCGCCTAACACATAATCGTTGGTCATGTAATTAAAATCTTCATTTCTAAGTTTATGTGTTTTTGGAAGACCAAAATATGTCACTACGAATCTTGGTAAATTTTTACGTTGTAGAGATTCTAGTTTATGAATTTGTATGTTTAAGTCTGCCAGCGCCTGTTGTACCTGTTTTGGTGCAGTAAGCCAAAAGTTATGTGTTTGGCAATCTAATAGCCCGTGTTTAATTTCAAAGATATGATGTAGATAGTTCAATGTATCCTGGTCATTGATATCAGTTAGTTTTCTATCAATGATAGGGCTGTGACTGTTGATTACATTACAAATTTGATTGATTTTATCGACAGTGTCATTAATATCTTGTGATTTATCCTTAAGCCCATAAAACCTTTTTGGATCGTCTATGCTGTACCCTGATGTTTGAGCCAGTTTTACTAAACCTTTCCATCGACTAGCAATATCAATGGGGAATAAATCAAATTCTAAAACTAACTTTTTACTTGGATTTGTAGGGGATATTAAAGTAATATAGCACTTGTCGTTCATATTATTATCTATCTTTCACAGCAAAGAGCAATAAATAACTTGGGGATTAATTTTTGCGCAAATCTACTCGTAGTATATTAGATGAAATTAGTACTATGGTGCCGTCACATGATAGAAATCTTGTGATAGAAAGCCGTGCTAATCATATTATCAATAGTGCTATCAATCTTCTTCAAATGATTAAAGAATCATATGATGCGGAAGACGCTGATGAGTTAGAGAGGCGTTTAATTAATAGTATTAGAGGCAAAGATCCTAACAAGTTTATAAGAGGTCTCAGAAGGATTAGAGATGAAGATTAATCACATTGTGGCAGAAGAACGTATCCCAGTTGAAGAAGGGTTCTGGGACGACATTAAGTCAGCATATAGAGCTGGCCAAAGAGATTATATTGCTCGTAAAGCAGCTGAGTTAGGAATTACCCCACAAGCTGCTGTACAGCAAGCTCAAGCACAACCTCCAGGTTCAAATGCTCCAGCTACTAGGCCTCAAGGGGGCGGTAAAGTACCTGGACAATTAAGTCAAACTCCCGCTGCTGTTCGTAAACGTGCTGCTAGAGCTGCTGCTAAGACTGCTGCTGCGCCTGCTGCTACATCAGCACCAACTACTATGCCTGCGCCAGCTGCACCTGCTGCTAAACCTCGAGTAAGACGACCCGCTGGTTCTTCTCCAGTAACAACCACTCCTGCTCCTACATTGTCAGGAGGCTTAAAAGGTCCTGGAAATCCATCAGTTGATCCAGCAACAGGTTGGCCAAAAGGAGCTCAATCTTGGGCAGCTGGACCTCTTCCCCCTCGTCCAGGAATGCCAGCTGCTGCACCAGCACCTAAAGCATCAACATCAAAACCAGCCACAGCCACTTCTACTAAAACAACAACTGGAGCAAAGAAACAACCTGCTGCTGGAGTTACGCCTTCGGCTGCTCAGGCAGCTCCAGCTTCTTCACAACCAGCTGCTACTCCCACTCCTACATATGCTGATATTGAAAAAACAGTAGCAGGATTGAGTAAAGCAGAACAGCGTAAATTACTAGGTCAACTGCTTAAAACATCAGGAACTAAAGTAGCAGCTACCAAGTAAAAATTGGCCATTTAATATAAATATTATTAGCGTAAAGACGCAGAGTTTTTGGAGAAATAAAATGGCAGATTTTTATCGTGTAAATGGTAGTGCCGGTTCTTTAGGTAGTTTCGTAAGTTTCATCGGCAAGACACCAAAGTGCTATGGCATTAGACTAGCAGGTGCTGACGGTGCTCGTGACCTAACTAACGAAATGGGTGTAAATGGCGCACTAGGCGGCATCTTCCGTCAGCTAAGTGCAAATGCGACTATTCTTGCTTATCAAGTTGAGAATAATACAACTGCTAACGTAAGCATTATGTTGGAAGCACCAAATGATTTCACAGCTACAAACATCCGTGACATTATCCGCAATGGCGGTAATGGTGGTGGCTGGTACGGAAATACAACAGCATTTGATTGCAGCTCAACACTAGTAACTGACACTGGCTTCAAGCTAGCTTATTCATAATAATTGATACCATGTGTGGTATTTTAGAAAGGGCAGCAATGCCCTTTCTTTATGACTTCCGACATAAATATCAACAGCGTATATCGCAAGTTTTGGAGATACTAAAATGGCAGACATTAAAAGAGTTAATGGTACAGCAACTGGTGGCGGTTTTTATGGCTATCAGTACACTGTTGTAAGAGTACAGAACAACAACGTGTTCACTGCTGACACTGTAGCAGCCGACCTAACAATTACTGAAGGCGGTTATACAAAGGCTATCAAGGCAGCTGAAATGATCGGTTCAATTGTAATTCTAGGTGATCGTGACAGCGGCGCAGATTATTTCACTGCTGTGTTTGATCGTGCAACACTAAATGACGGCGCTGGTGCTACTACAGCTGGCACTTGGGGCGCACTAAAGGATGCACTAGCTAGCGAAGTTGGTGGTTCAGCAGGCGACTATACAGTTGTCTCAAGCACTGCTCTAAATGGTGACGCTAGCTTTACACTAGCATAATTAATATTGCTTCGTACCAGACTAGAAGGGGCGGTTTTACTGCCCTTTCTTTTTGACTGATTTTCTGTTTAACTAAGTAATCAGTGACACACGAACCTACCATTACTTGCTATACTTTATTTGAAATTCCAGATAAAGGCGATAGAAATACAATTAGAAATTGGAATACGCTAGTACAAACATTAAGTTTGCGTACTCAACCTATCATTATTGATTTTCCTCATTGTATAAATGATAGCATTAGAAATCATAAATTTGGACAAAGATACAAATATTCTAATATTAAAACTATTGATGTTTGGCAATTTACTTTTACTGCTCAAGATTTAAGACTTTATGAACAAGCAGACAATCCTATTGCTGCTCTTATTATAGATTGTAATTTTGTACCAATGGTTGATAATAGAAATATTATTATACCTCCAAAATGTTTAGTTACAGCTGGCGAATTATGTAATACCTACTTTGTTTTTACCCCGTAA
>OGVO01000051.1_pt1 | contig 21234 bp, 36 predicted proteins | sample 1575771 | NCBI WGS metagenome assembly OGVO01 (sample SAMN07581527, study PRJEB24739) | freshwater metagenome | place: Singapore | collected 2015-01 | reverse complement strand
AGAATTGTTTAGTTTCTTCGACGTAGGTTTTGGTGCAGTTATTCCAGAACACTAGCTCGTGGTCTTGGGCGTTGTCCCATTGATTCATACAGAAATTATACACCTTTTGAAACCAAATGCCCCCCTGTGTTAGAGGGGGGCTGTTTGGGGGTGTAGTTCTTAGTAAGAACCAGAGGCGCGGTCAACAGTTGGATAGTTCAGAGCGACGCTCGTGAGCGATCCTGTAACGGTGTTTCCGTTACCTGAGACAGTGTACATACCATGCACCAATGCACCAGTGACGACGGTAGCCAAGAGCTGACCAGTCACGGAACTTGTGTACACGCGTACACCACCAGTGGCGACGACTTTGGCGGAACCAACTCCGTAGATTTGGTACCAGCCCTTAGTGTCGGCGACAGTGGCAGCCATAGCGATGGCTACGTCACCTACCTGGGTTCCAGCTAAGCGGGTAGTTGCGTAGGCGGAGTCCCAGACTACTGGGTCACCTGCTACGGTAGAGGCTACGCCAGCGAGGAAAATGTATTCATTTCCTGCTTCGTCGCGGACTCTTTCCCCGAGCTGAGGAACGTCGGTATCGGTTGATGTCCAGATCTTGGTAAGTTTACCAGCTGGAACGATGCGTTGTGTTGCGAATGCCATATGTATTCCTTTCTTTAAGCAGTTTTAGCCGTTAATTTACCGAGGGACTTACGACGGTCAACAGTCGTGTTAAGCATCACCATGATGTGGGAGATGGACACGTGTTGGTTGGCTGGCTCGGCTTTTTCGATAACTTCGAAGTTGGCATCTTTGTGGATGGTCAACTTGAGGTTTTCGGTGTTCAGGAAGTAGAACTCGCCAGTTGGACAGGCTTCGTCGAAGACGACAGGCACACCAGCGAACTGGATGGCACTGAAGCCAGCGTCACCTAAGCGTTTCGTTTCCTTGGAAACCACTGGGTTTATTTGCAGAGTGGCAGAGAGCAGAGCTTCGTACTTCTCATGCAAGGTCTGAGTGGTAACCATGATGGAACACATTCCACCACCTTCGCCGTTGTTGACGGTGTTGCGACCAGTACGGATTTTGGCAATAGAGAGGGCTTCAGAAGTCGTCTCTTTGTATGATTGCCACCAACTGTAGGTTGCACCAGCGATAGAACCGTAGGTACCAGTATCGACGGCGGTTTGCAGACCAGTAATTTCCTTGGTGTTACTTGCAGCACCGTTGAACAAGTCGTTGTTCAAACGAGAGCGCAGGGACATCTCGGCGTTAATGATCTTTTTCTTGATCAGCTTAATAATTGCTGATTTACCGCGATTTTTCAGCTCATCTTCTTTGGTGAACGACACGGCGACGTTGTACATCTTCCAGTCGTAGAGAGCTGCGTCGATTTCTTCCTGTGGGGTAACGTCTAAGTTGTCGCTACCAGAGAAAGCCATAACGGTTTCGTTTTCGGCGTACATTAACGGCGCGACGATTTGACGACCACCATCTTCGTACTCAACGCCACCGTTCTCCATCATGTGATTGAGAAGGACGTTTTTCTTAAAGATGTTGTCGACCATTTTCCTGCGGTAATTTTGCAGGGTTGTGGCAGCAAGCTGCCCGAGGTTAACTGACATTTTACTCCTTTTATTGGATGTCAAACGCGTTCGCTATAGCGTCGTCCAGGTTCATGTCACCGTTGGTCTTGCTTTTAGCAGTAGACGCTGGTGGTGCTTGTTTTTTAAGCGTTTGAGCCTGTTTTTTGCTTACTTGCGCCGTTTGTTTGACGGTTTCTTTTTGTTTTTGTTTGACCCATGCGTCCCAGTCGCCAATGTGCTTCTGAGCAGAGCTTTTGTAGTCGAACCCAAGACCAGTCCCGTGTTCGGCTATGTAGGCTTCGTAGTCCGCGTCAACCTTGTTACCGACATAAGATGCCAGGTAGGGGTTGTAGCTGGACTCAGCTTCTGGATTGATACGAGCGTCGATTGTCAGGAAGTCGTTGACGGCTTGTTGCTCGAACTCCTCTACCTTTTCAATCTCAGACTGTTGTCTTGCCCAGTTGAGGGTGTACTGGGTGTACTCCTCTAGGGACATGTTGGCGACTTGTTCTGGGGTAAGTCCCATGTATGTGGGGTTGTTACCTTGTTGACCGCCACCAGTCTGGATTCTCTGGTTTTGTTGTTCTAGCTCCTGAATACGAGCTTGCATCTCCCGCTTTTCTGCTGCTTCAGCTTGTCGTTTGCGCGTGTAGTCCGCTAAAAGCGATTTGTACAGCGGTTTGACTTCTTCTGGCAGAGTCGCTGGGTCTACGTGAGTGAATGTTTCGTTTGGCTTCTCCTCAGTGTTTGGTTTCTCTTCGGTTGCTTTAGCCTCTTCCGTCGATTTGGCATCCGCTTCCTTGGAGTCCTCGGCTGATTCGTCAGCTGACTCTTCTGATTGCTCGTCTGGCGTTACGTCTTCGCCTTCTGAGTTCAGTTCGTCGTCGAAGTCTTCACTTTCTTCTTTGACGTTGTTTGTTTCCGCAGCTTGGTCGAGTGCGGCATCGAGATCTAGGTCGAGAGTGTCAGGTATTGTGGACATGACTTGTTCTCCTTACAGTTGGACTCCCTCTCGTGAGGGGTGGTCTAATTGGAAATGTAACAGAGTGAGTTGAGAAACATTACGTTCCAGGGGTAGATTCTGGAGAAATGTCTATGATTTTGCCGTTTTCTAGCTTTTGCATGCCAAGTACGAAGGTTCTTTCGTGACCACAGTGCGAACACTCTACTAGCCTCGTTTTGCCGTTTTTTAGGACGTAGTTGTGGTCTTTCTGCTTACACCACTGCTTTACGACGCGTAGTTCATGACGCTTGACTGAGTGTTCTCCTGTTTTGGTGTTTACCCAGTCCTGCCAGCGACCTTCTCCACCGACGTGAATCAGTCCTGGATCTACGGGTGGCTCGTCGTTGTATTCTGGTCGCCACCCCTGCTCGTATCGTCCTGTGTTAGGGTTGTACACTGTTCATTACTCCCTCTGGTGTTGATGCCAGATCGGAGCCTCCCATGCCTGGTTCTGCCAGTTCTTCTTGTACTTCTTGCTTGCTTAGCTCACCATCTTCACCTACAACGTAGATTTCTCCTGTGGTTTGGTCAATGAGTTGCGCTCCTGGGGTAAGTTCCACCTCCTTGATGTAGGAGTCTGGGTTTCTGACGCTGAATCCGTCTCTTAGGAGCATGCGGAAGATCTTTCGGCGTTCAACCAGTGGATCGTCTTTGGTTTTATCGTAGAGGGCAATGACTTGTTCTCGCATCACATCCTTGTTCACACTGATACTTTCCAGATCAATGTCGATGTCGTTGTCAAAGTCGATGTCAGCGAGATCTTCTCTGGTTACTTCCAGGTCGATTTCCTCGCCGTCCTCGTCGGTGATCGTCATTACTTTCTCTTCATCCCAGTACTGGGCGCAGAGTTTGAGCAGTTGAATCACAACAGAGCGAAGGTACTTGCCTAGCTCTTTGCGGGCTTTCTTGATGCGTTTTTCTGCACCTTCTGCAAAAATGGTTTGACCTGTGGCAGTTTTGACTGTACGTGACTCTTGTGCGCCGTTACTGAGGTCGAGAAGTCCTGAGACAAACTGTGCATCTTCGCGAGCTTTTTGCTCAGTGGCGACTAGCGTGTTGCTGAGATCTGGTGGCACAAGGTAGGACGGTGGTTTGTCTGTGTAGGTGATGACGACGTTTTCTCGTGGGTCTTTGAGTGACTTTGGATCGGTCGTTGATGAGGCTTCAAGGGCGATTTTGGCGTAGGCAGCTACGTCGGCGTATCTGATCTGCTGACCACGGCGGATTGAGAGTTCTTTTTGGAACTGACGCAGGGTTTTACCGATACCGAATCCGAAGAACTTGTGTGGTTTTCCGTACCAGCGGGCTACTCTTGTTTGTTTTTGGCGTGGAGGTCGTTTCTCTATGTGCAAGACCTTGCTCATGGTGAAACACAGGTAAAATTCTCGGTTTATTTCCCAGGTTCCTTCCCCGAGTTCTTCATCTACGATGCTTTGGTATTTCTTCGGGACATTTCCGTAGTAGTGGTAGGTTTTGGATCGGTTGGTTTCGTCCTTGTACTTTTTGCGCTTGTCATCGTCGTTTGCGTCTAGGTTGTCGATGTCGATTTCCTCACTTGGCTCGACTTTAATGCCGTAGATGTCCTCAATGTCGTCCACGTCCATGTTTTTTTCTCGGAAGTAGTAGGGGACTCTATCGGCTTCAATGCTATAAACACTGTCTGGCGACCAGTAGACTTTGGTTGGGTCATCTACCCAGACCTCTGGGTCGTTGAAGTCGTAGACGACTGTCATGATTGGCGTTACGCCGTCTTCTTCGTACATTGGTTCCATTGTTTGTGGGTCAATGGCTTGTACTTCTCGAAACTCACTCTTGAATCTGATGTCACAGCTTGTAAGACCGATAAGGATAAACCACCAGGCTGAGTTGGTCATGAATGAGTCGAGGTCGATTTTGTCCCAGAGATACTCGTATACCGCCTTGATTTTGCGGGCTTTGTCTTCGTCTTTGGCTCCTCTGCCAGAGATGATCAAGTCAGGTGCTTTTTCAAAGATGCTGGAGAGCATGGATTCGTGAGTGGCGAAAATGTAGGGGATGACGAACTCGTAGCGACGGTTGATGTCTAGCTTGTCGAGTTGAGTGTTGCCTGTTTCTTTGGCTTCGTAGTCGTCCAGACATTTTTGCACTTCCTCGATGAAGCCTTTGGTGTTTGCCTTAGCGACTTCGAGTCTTGTGGTGAGAAACGAGAGCAGTTCGTCGACTGGACGCTTTTCTGCTGGTGTCTGCGCTTCTTGGATTGATTGGTCTAGGTTCATTTCTTCGGTCATATTCCCTGACTGTAACAAAATTGTTTATGTTTCCTTACTCTCTTGAGTTTCCTGGTAGTGCTTTCCCAGTATCTGCTTGATCTTTTTGATGCGACTCCACACCGTTTTGTAGTGAACTCCCAGTGCCATAGCGCACTCTTCTCTGCTATAGCCCATGTCAAAAACGTAGGCGACAATAAACTTATCTGTTGGGTCGGTTAGTTTGGCGTATATCAGACAGTGGGCTAGGGCTACTAGCTTCACTTCTTCTGGAGTTGGATCTGGAGGCAGGGGTACAGATGTCATGTTTCTCCTGTTTCTTTCTCAATTTCTGTAGCTATTTCTTTTGCTATTTGGGTTTCCTCTGGGTTTTTGAGGAGTTTGTTGTCGGCTGCCACTTCAAAGGCTCCAGCCATAGCGTCTTTGGCTTGTTCTTGCTTCTTTTGCTTCTCGATGAGGTAGGTGATGTCCTGTTCTTTCTCAAGGTCGGTGAGGAACTTGTTGAGGTGAATTCTGCCCGCCTCGTACTTCTTTTTGAAACCTTGCCAGAAAAGTGCGTAGACTATCTGTGGTTGAACGTCGTCTGCAAAGTCGATAATCCACTCGTCGTCCCAGTAGACTTCGTAGTATTTAGGGGCGCGTTCCTTCTTTTGAAGCCACACAGACTTATCCTCTGATGCCTTGAACTGATCAAGGTCACAGACCACAGTGATTCGATCTGAGATGTCGAAGCTGAAATCTGGTTGCAGGAGCTGAATGACTTGTTTTTCTGCATATTCGCTGTAGCGCACGTTACCTCCAGTTGCCTAGTTCTTTTTCCAGGCGTTTTTTCTCCCAGTGGCGTTCTAGGATTGCCATACCTGATTCCTCTGGGTACTTGTTTTTTATCTGTGGGAGTGGTTTTGGACGGCTCATGAGAGCGTAGCGAGCCATGTCGTAGTCGTCGTCACCGCCTTTGCCGTTTTCATCTGCGTTGACTTTGAGAACGTCACCTGGTTTGTCTGGGTCAAAGATCATGCGGGCGATTGTGTCGTAGACTGGGGCGCAGGTTTTGAATATGCGAAAACGCGGAGAGCCATCCACCAGGTTTCCGCTTGGGCTGGTCATGGTTTCCTTCCAGGCTAGGAAGTCTCTAACCTGTTGTGCGCCCTGAATTCGGTCGATTTTTGCTTTAACGATGGGAATGTTTGCCTTTTTGAATGGTTCTGTTGCCAGGAACTGCTCGACTATTTTTGGACCACCGTCTCGCTGAGTTCCCCAGAGGTCGTGACCCGCTGTGATGTAGTCTAGGAGGGATAGGTCTATTACTTTGCTGATTCTGTCGACAATTTGGTTTGGACGCAGTAAGCGGTCGGAAACGTATCGAACTAGATCAACATTGCCGTCTTCGTCTACGGCAAATACTCCGAACGAGAATGGGTGATCAAATCCGTGGTCGTATGCCCCGAATAGCCTGAGTCCTGGTCGCAGTTCGTATGGGTCGATGAGATGCTTGTCTCGTCTGCACTCACTGAATGCTTGCCCCTGAAACACGTCCCAGTCTCCCTCTAGGAGCATTTTTCTGTTCATTTCGTTGGTTGCGAGACGATCCTTGTAGGTTGGGTCACGTTGCACGAGCTTCTGGTTGTCGTCGAGCTTTGAGGGGATAAATATGTGGTAGCGGATCACGCCTGTTTCGTAGCGGAATGGGAAAACGGTTTCTGCTTCTATCAGTGTTTCATTGCCGTCTGCGTCTTTTGTTGTGGCTTTGACAAATCTCTCTAGGAACATGCCGTGACCGATGTTGCCTGGGTTGGTTGCCATTGCACAGAATGGCTTGAACATTTGGTTTTCTATGGTTTTTCGGTTACGAGTGATGAGGTAGTCGATCATTTCCTGGGTGAACTGCGTAGCCTCGTCGATGAGGAGAATGTCAAACTGCTGGGACTGGTAGTTATAAACGTCCTTCGGGTTTTGTGCGTGGCAAAACTGAAGCTGTGCGCCTGTGAAGAATGTCCAGCGGTGTTTTTGCTGGTTGTACTTGCCTACTTGTCCGTAAATAGCGTATGAACGGTCAATGGCTCCTCCTAGTCCTTCCAGTTGTGGGAACTGGCGACGGAAGTACCCGATTCTTATTCCTGGGTATGCCATTGCTGCCACAAGACCGATTGCTAGAAGGGTGTCTGTTTTGCCACCACCCGCTGAACCACCGTAGCCGATAACGTCGGCGATTGCTGGTCGTGATTTACTGCTGTCAAATGGGAAGGAGAGTCCTGCTGCTTGCAGAGCTACTAGTTGTCGTGGCTGAGGCTTCCACGGAATGCGGATCGTTTTATTTGGTGTCATCGTCGTCTACAAAGACGACTTTCACGGCTGGAATGGGTTCACCATCAGCTCCAGTCTGTTCTTGCCTCGTAGCAAACTCAGCGCGTTCACGCCTTTCGAGCCAGTCCTTGGCTGCGCCGTAATCGTTTGCGTTTATCTTGCTTACCCACACGGCTCTGGCTTTGACGTTGGGTGCATTCATCAATTGGTCTACTGCTTGCCGAAAACGCTCGTTTTGATTATAGTGATCTGATACAGTTTGATGTGGAATGCCTGACAACATGGCAGCCTTACTGATGCTGTATCCTAAAATGAGGTATCCCTCCATTTTCGGCAGGAATTCCTTGAACGGATCTATCTTTTTTCGTCCTGTTTTCACTACTTTTTTCTTTGCTCTAGCCATGTTATTCCTTAATTGCTGGTGTCAGCTCTTGCCAGTCTGATTCTTGTTCTCCAAGCTCTCTTACATATCTCTTACGGATAACGTCGCAGTACTTTGGGTCTAGTTCCATTGTGTAGCAGATTCGGTCGGTTTTGTGACTTGCAATGAGGGTGCTTCCTGATCCTCCAAATGGGTCTAGGACGATGTTGCCTATCTGTGAGCTGTTTCTGAGTGCGTGAGTGACGAGTTTCACTGGCTTCATGGTTGGGTGTTCGTCGCTTTTGAGTGGTTTGTCGAAACGCCAGATGTTGCTTTGTTCTTTTTTGCGGATGATTTGACCGTCGACTTTACCCTCTAGTTTAATTTCGTATCCTGGAAGACGTAGGATTGTGTGGATTCCGTCAAAGTGTGGTTTTATTTCCTCCAGGGACTCCCAGACATCTCCTTTGTTTCTGTCTCCAGCCCAGAAGTGACTACAGCCGTCTTTCCAGCCGTAGAGAATTGGCTCGTACTGGTGTTGGTAGTCTGATCCTCCTAGGGTGAACTTGTTCTTTACCCAGATAATGGTTCCTTGCCAGTGACCGCCGTTTTTCTCGAATGCTTGTTTGAGTGTCCCGAGTTCCTTGGGACTCATGCAGATGTAGAATGGTGCGTGATCGGCTGATACCTTCATCATTGCGCTTAGTGCGTTGCTTAGGAATTGCTCAAAGGCTTCTGCGCTCATCTTGTCGTTTTTGATACCGCTACGTTTCTGACCACCACCGCCTTTGTAATCTACGTTATAGGGGGGGTCAGTGAAGATTAGATCAGCCAAGGCTCCATTCATGAGCTTTTGGTAGTCGCTTAGGTTTGTGCTGTCACCACACATGAGGCGGTGTTCTCCTAGTTGATAGACCTCTCCCTGTTTTGAGTATGATACTGTTTGATCTATTTCGGGAACGTCGTCCTCATCGGGATCTGGTGAGAATTTTGAGAGTAGTTCTTTTATGGTGGAGAGTTTCCCTAGGTCGAGGCGGTAGTCGTCTGCGCTAAAGTCAGGGGTTTCTAGGATAAGTTGAGCGAGGAGTTCTTCTTCGTATTGACCAGCTCGATCATTGTCAGAGAGTGCGTACTCAAGTTTCTCGGCTTCGTTTTTGGGGGTTACTGTGCTTACCCAGACGTTTTGTATTCCCAGTGCTTGATACGCTTTGAGGCGCATGTTTCCACCGATGACTTCGCCGTCTGCGGTAATGATCAGGGGTTTGTATTGACCAAGTTTCTTGATTTGATTTTTGAGACGATTGAAGTCTTTTTCTGTAATGCTTCTTGGGTTCTTCTCCCAGGAGCGTAGTGTTGATATGTTTCGATACTCTCTGATCTCATTGGGCATAGGTATATATTAGATTACGCTGACACGGTGTGCAAGTGGCTATTAGCCCCTCCCCCAGCCAAAATGGGGCTTACGCTCGGTCGTTTTGGATTTTACCCCTGGTATGCGGGAATAAGTATCCCCTCCCCTCCCCCGCTTGGTCAACCCCTCTCACGCCTGGTGGAATAAAAATAGAGGAGTGGAGGAGTGGAGTGGGGGAGGGGTTGTTTTCAGACAAACGCCTTACTGTAATGTGATGAACACTACACTTTCCACATGTACACTTGGCTTATACAAAAAATCAAAGGAGGTAGCGATGTCTACTCTTTCTGGAATTGGAAGACAGCTTCGGCTCTTCGTTGTCGAGGGTACTCGCCTTATGAACGACGAAGAGGAGGATCAGGGTAAAAAATCTGTTCATTCTCGACGCTCGTCTAAGGGCGATAGACAGGCGGTTCGTTATCTGTAGTTTTCTTATTTGAAGGCAGTGAGGGGGACGGCTCATGGGCGTGTCGTTCCCCTCTAAGCGTCACCTAAACATGAATATATCAACTAGTGACTTGTACTTCTTTTTCACTTCTTGGTCAAACTCTTTCGCGCACTGTGGACAGAGGTCACCCGCGTCGTTTTCTTCCCATTTTTTTGGAAGCTCATATGAGATTCGCATGCCGTAGTTGGCTTCCAACCTCATCTTTTGTTGTTTTCCACAACGGTCACATTGACACAGGTATCTCATTTTTTCCTTTTGGTTGCAATTACAAAATCGACACTTTCGGAGTAATAGCCGTTCGACTCTCCAAGCCAGCGAAGGGTTACGTGTCCTTTTACGGTTGCGATTGTATAGAACGTCCACGTGGACTCGTCTCCAGACTCTATAGATTCTGTAGCTTGTGTGATTGGGCTTCCAATTAGGCTTTGTGGGTCACCGTGTACTTCTTCTAGTCGAACGAACTCGCAGCAGTCCTGTGAGTGGAAGAAAACATAAATCTTGCCCTGATCGTCTTCAAGCTCGACTTCTTCGCTTCCCTCTTCAATTCCTTTTACGGACACAAGGGTTTTACCAATAAGTTCTTCAATGTTATTGACCATGTTCCTCCAGTTTTTCTAATATCAGCGTTGCCTGAATCACTCTATAGCCTTCTAGTGGCTTCATAAACTCTTGTATTGGTTTTGTGGTAAAGATGTCAATTACCATGCCGTCGTATTCTTTGATTATCAGGGCGTGTACTTTGTCGACTTCAATATCTATAACCTTGAGCTTCGAGGAGCCGTTTTGCTTCCCTTTTGTAGTTTCTGCGGGCGTTTTCAAACTCTTGGAGGTTGACTTGCGCTTTGCCTTGCTCGAATAGCTGGATAAGCGTTTCGTCGATGTTTTTGAGCGTTGTGATCCATTGGTTATAGTAACCTCGTTTTTGACGCTTGCTTCTTGGGACTGGGATGCTTCTGATGGCTTCAATTTCGGCTCCGTTCATGAGGTAGAAGGCTGCCTCATAAGTGTTTTTAGTCGTTTTCTTGACTCTCCGTGGACTGATCTCCTGCTCCATTGGATGCTTTCTGTTCCTCAGCCTGTTCAGGAACCAGTACAGCCATGATTCTGCTGTAGTTTTGATGAATTGCTAGGGCTAGGTTTTCTCTCTCTTCTCGATTGAGGTCTGCATGCCATGCCCAGCTGATAATTTCTTCTACACCATGAAACATTGTGCTTGGGCGGTTGAGTTTTTCGATGATTCTCCCCCACCAGTACTGTTTTTTCTGTTCAGGAGTATGGACGTTTCTGTATTTACCCACAAAATCCTTTCAAGACTAATCCCCCAGCGGTGGGTACCGCTGAGGGGTCATTGTCGTTTAGTGATTGGTTACTTGTTCTCTGCTTTGGCTTCTTTAATGCGGAGCTTAGCTTCTTCGGCTAATTCCTTCTTGAAGACAGCGACGAGCATGTCAAGTAAAAGACCTGGGTCGTTGACCTGGAGGGATTCTCCAAGTAAGCCAACTTCGACGAGAGCTTTGGTGTCAGCGTCGAAAGTTCGCTTTGCCAGGGTAGACAGGCGTTGCATAACATTCTCCTTTTTGTTTCTTATTTTACTTGCGTAGTTTTCTTGTCTTTGGAGCGTGTGGAGTCCTGTTGGGACAAACTGAACTTCTACTCCAGAGATGTCGGAGTGGGCGACAACGTAGCAGTGACCTGGTTTACCTGCACCCATGCCGTCGTGACCCTCTGGAATTGGGCGGGCAAACTCGACAATGTAGTGTGGTTCTGAGAAGATCTCACCCGTAAATGGGTTTGCTCCCATTACTCTGACGATCTTGGCTTCCTGATCCTTAACAGAATCGCTACTTGCTAATACGTTGGTTCCTACTGGCAGGGCTTGTGTCATTGGCACTCCTTTTATGGCTTCAATTGCTTCTCTCATGTCTTTTAGTGTGAGTGACCCACCTGTTTCGCGTGGGGTGTTGGTGGCGCGAAGATTGTATGTGTTGTCGCAAAATATGTGTATTCTTTCGTATGCTTCGTTGACCCACGCAAGTCTTTGATCGAACTCTTCTTGCTTGTTGGAAAACTCAGGGGTGAACTTGTACGTCTGAATAACGTCTGTACCGTCGTGTATCCAGACTTCACCGTCTGGAACACCTGCACACTGTGTTATTTTGCACGTTATTGTCATATTGTTAGTATCACACCGTGTAAGTCTGATGTCAATTGGCTATTAGTCCTCCCAGGGAAACTTTGGTTTTACGTTTTCTTGGTATACAAAATTGCCCTTTTTGGCTTCTCTTGTTTTTCTTTGGTTTTTTACCACCTGGTTGGTTGGGGCGAGAGCGGGGTGGTTCTCTTGGACTTTCCTTCTGGCTCTGGTTATTGATTCCATTGGCGTTGCGATCAGGAAGGAGTGTTTGTGTATTGAGGACTCGTTTGTTAGTCCTTCCCATGTCCAGATTGCCCAGGCTAGTTCCTTATCGCTGTTTCTGAGGTATGGTTCGCTTTCTAGGAGTTGCTTTACTTTGTCATACAGCTTCATCTGTATCCTTTCTTTATTTTCCCCAGCAGTGTTTGCTGGCGTTCCAGGGGCTTGTACCCATGCGTTTGTAGTGGTTGTATGCTGTTTGGATATTTTCTCGTTCGTTGAGTCTTAGGTCTGGGTCTTGATTTGAACCTTCGTGCTTTCGCTGGTCGATCCAGGTTCCTTTAAGGAATTGGAAGGTTCCTCGTGCGGTGGATGTTTTGCTTATGACGTTGGTTCCGTATGTTGATTCACAGTAGGCTATTCTCCTGCCTAGATCAGCGTCCTTGCCCCAGATTTCTCCTATTAGGGCGTAGACGCGCTCTTGTATCTCTCCATTTGGTTTTGGAGCCGTTTTTGGCTTTGGAGTAGGTGTGGGCGTTGGTGTTTGGGTTGGGGTGGGGGATGGGGTTGGCTCTTGAATATGAGCGACGTAGGCTTGTGCCAGTGGTATTTGGCTTTTAAGGTTGGCTACCGTTTGAAGGTGGTAGTTGATCGCCGTGGTTATTACCAGGATCAGTGGGAGTATCCAGCGGGCTTTTCTGTAGGCTTGCGTTCGGGCAGTTCGCATTGTTTCCTTTCGTTCTAGCAATCATCATGCCCAATTCACACCCCCTTGTCAACTACCAATTCACCCCCTGGTTAGTCTTGCACGATACGAATGGGAATACCCAGGAGTCGGGGAGCCTTGTTTGGTCGGTTAAAGAGCAGCATGTAGGCGACGAATGTTTCAACGTCCATTTCTATGCACTCTGGATATTCGGGAAACTGGTTGCTGGCGATAAAGTCTGCTACCTGTTGGTAGAAGTCTGCCATTGTTATTTCTCTATCTGACGGTTTCTTGATTCTGAGGGTTAGCATCAACATTTTGTTCTCCTGGGGCTGTTTTCCAGTCTACCCATTTTTGGAAGTTTTCCTTACCGTATACTTCAATGACCGCCACGATAAGAGTGGAGAGCTGTTCGCCTTTCTGGTTTAGGTGACGCTCTATTTCTTTGACGATTCGCTCGCTCATATTACTCCTTAAACACAAGTTTTCTCATGTCCTCAAGATGATATTTGACTGCGGAGAGTTCTGCCTCTACAGTAGATTTTTGTCTTTCGTGATTTTCTGTCATTGACGCTTGCAATGCTTCCCACATATTCAGATTCATTACAAACGTAGGTTCAGACAAAACTCCCTCTTTTATTTCAACAAGTTCAAAAGTTCCGTCCCTCCAGTACGCAACTGAGGGTTTGAATCCTTTGTAAACAAGCCACACCTTAACCTGGAAGCTTCCAATCTCTTTTTGAGATATTACTTGCCAGTTATCCTTTTCATGACTAAGCATACTTAAAAATCTCCATCTGCTACTTGTAGGCAGGTTAGTCCCATTGACCGCCACATTTCAACAACCTGGTTTCTGTCATCGAGTACGAATGATACGTTGTAATATGGTTTGATATAGTTTTCGTAGATCTCTTTCTTTACGATCCAGTCTGGGCGGTCGTCTGTCGTTTCTCGCATGTGAATAGAAAAGTTTTCACCTGGCTGGATAATCTCGTGATTGAGCATCCACTCGAGCGTTACGTCAAGCGACCTGTCTTTTCTTCCTGATACAAACACAATGTGTTTTCTTGATCTGAGCTGCTGTCTGACTAGGTTGACGATGGTGTGGTTTGGGGTGTCTTTCCACGCTTCGAGGTCGTTGTATGGACTTCTGTCTCCCATGATGGCAAGCGTTCCGTCAATGTCACAGATAACGCAGTCCTCTTTTATTGGATCGTACTCTGGAGCTTCTACGTCTTTTCTCAGGTACTTGTTGTACATTCTTTTGATTACCTTTTCTCCGACATAGTTTGGTCTGTTTTGATCTCTTTTGATACATTCCTCAAGTGGGACGTGGGTAAAGTCTTCGATGGTACAGACTGCGTCGTAGGCTGCTGCGATTTCCCTCATGGTTTGCTCGTGGTCTGGACTGAGGTTTGTGTCGTCGACAATGACCGTCTGCTTTCTTTCTAGGCAGAGTTTCACAATAGCGTCTCTGACGGCTAAGACCAGTTTTTCGTTTTTATTACTCCACTGACCTGCGTCAAGCATGTCTCGAAGGTCGTCCTTGTTGACGCGCTTATATCCCTTTTCCAGACACTGTTGTTTCGCCCACGTGCTTTTTCCTGATCCTGGAAGACCTTTAGTTAGAATTACTTTTGCCACGGATACCTCCAAATAAGACAGAGAAAACCACAACCAATGCGTATGACTGCACAAACGAGACTGCTGGAAGACCGAAAACTGGCATCACGATGTTCCAGGCAATCAGCAGGATTAGTGCGGGTATGCAGTAGAGCAGAGCTGCAATGGCAATGACAAACGGTATTGCAATTAAGTATTTCATATTTCTCCTTCTGTTTGTGTTGACTCTAGGTCAGCGACGTTTTCATCGAGCATTCTGCTCTCGTGTTGTAGGAAGATTGGAGACTTAGCCTTGTAAATCATGGGGACAATTCCCTCAACTCGAATACAGACTCCTTCGTCAACCAGATCCTTGTTTTTACCAAGTGACACTGGCTTATCGGTGTACTTCTTGCGCTTTTGTTCACTGAAGCGTTTATCCATGTAGGAGAATGCGTCAAAGTCCTTCTTTTTGCCTCTCCACAGCTCTGGTACGTGTTTGATTGCGCGTTGCTGACAGAATTCCTTTACATGATCCCAGTGCATGTCGACTAAATAGCCGTCTTCGTTTACATTGGCTACGCGGTAGACGTAGAGTTCTGCCTGTCCTTGCGGAACTTCGTAGGTGTAGTTTCTCTGAATCTCTGCACCATCTTGAGTCCAGCCGATCAGCTCAGCGTAGACAATGTAGTTCTTTGGAATCAGACCAACTAGCTTTTTGCCTTCATGCGTCCAGATGTCGTCACCGTAGAAGTGGATCTGGTTTGGGTTGTTGATGTCTTTAATAACTCGGCGACTTCCGTAGACGTAGTCAAAAGTCGTTTTTTCAATTCTGGCACCCAGTAGTCTGCCAATGCGCTCGAGAATGGTAGGTTTCTGCGCGACAATGGTGTTTCCGATGCGAATACTGGTTCCGTGCAGTTTTTGCGTGACAATAACCGCAGTATCGTTTGATATAGTTTGTTCGTTTTTGAAGTAGTTTTCGTTATCATAATGTTCTGGAAGGAACTTCTTGTCGACGCGCTTGAAGACCTTTTCAACCATTTTGTCTTTTTTGTTGCTTGGACGCTCAACCTCGTACTTTTCGCAGATTTTAATGCCGTCTAGTTGATCAAATTCGTCGCCTTCTTGTAGTTCGCTTAGGTCAACTCCAGTGAACATGAGTGACTCAAGGGGCATAAACAAGCAGTCGGATCGGTGTCCTCTAAACTTTACGGCTTTAACGCGTCGGTTATCCTCAATGTAGCCCCTTTTTGACTGGTCGTAGTTTTTGTCTGAGTGTCGGTAGAGGTTGTTCATTTCACAGAATGACTCACTTAGTCTGGTTTCTGCTGGGAACACAATACCAATGTCACCTTCTTTTACGTCTTTTCCTACAATGGCTTGAAATCCAAAAATGGGAGTGCCTACGACGTTGTCGCAGTTTTCGAGTTTAGTAGTTGTTTTGATTTTGACGACGGTTGCAGCGTAGTTTTTATTGACAGGTGCTTCTAACTTCACAGAATTCCTCTCTTTTGTACGTCCTTTGACGCAAACTTCTGAGCGATTTCGTTGATTTCATTCAGGGTAAGTACTGGTAGCGCAAGGTTTTGTCGACGTACTTCCAGGTGGTTGTACATTTCGTTTACTACCTCGTCGTATGCTGCCTGTTGGACGTTAGAAACGTCGGACGGGGAGATTTGAGCGGTTTCGTCGGTTTCTGGGACGAGTTTTTCAGTCTTTCTTGCACAAATCTTACAGGGCGCACCTGGTTTGTGTTTTATTGCTCCATGAGATACTTCGTTTTCCACTGTAGCCTTCTGTTTTAAGTATTACAACACCCACCAACACACCGTGTCAATATGTTTCGCGTTTAGTTCGTGTTGCACGTTTTTTACAGTAGTGCTACTTTGTTCATACGTGAACGACGACACCCAGAAAACACCGCCATCTACAGAAACCTTGGAGCTGTATCAGGCTCGCCTGGTTGTTGAGATGGTTGATAAGTGTTCGCTCAAGGAAAACCCTGAGCGTTTTATGAAGTTGGCTGACAATCTCCAAAAAATAACTAAAGAGCTAGTGCGACGGACTTCGGTTCGTGACGAGGCTTTGAAGACTGCGCGTTTATATTTCTGGGCGCGTGATCGGATTGGATTACCACAGGAACAAGATGAGATTCTCGATGAGGTGAAGCGAGCCGTTTTTTGAGGGACGGTTCTCTTCAACTCTTTGAGTGAGAGCAGAGGCAGTTGGTGAAGCCTTGACGTACCTGAAGAGGTGGCATAAAGCGTCATTCAACCAACCCGACGACCGACCGACCGACGGTAATGCATTGTTTTATTCGCAGTTGCTTGTAGCTTAATTACAAGCGAAGGTGGGAACACTACACGCGTTATTACCAGAGGGAGGGAAGGGAGGAGGTAGAACTGGACTTCCTAGGGGGAAATAGGGGGTTAAATTTATCGTGCCGTCGCCTAACTATATCAAATTGTATCAGTTAAATTCTGTCAGTATTCTTTTTTTCTTTTCCTTTTTTTCTATTTAGCGGCAATCTGTTGCCGCTACCCAGAGGCAATTTTTGTCCTTTGGCATAGGACAGCGTTTTCCCCTCACTAAGTCCCAAAATACAACTATTTTGCTACTTGCACACCACTGACACAGTGGTATAGTGAATGTATGAACGAAAGGAGATCTGTGATAATTTCACAACTCATATTTGATGTAGCCCTCGAGACGTACAACGAGGAATGTATGGAGAAGGGAACGCCCGACTGGGCAGTTGTCTGGGGACAAGAGAACATGACCCACATGAGTGACAACGAGCTTTTGGACTACTTAGGTTACGACGATCTGTTTCAGTTTTTAGAAGACAGCGAGATTTCGCTCAACGATGTGTCCGTAGAAGGCACAGGACGGTGCAAAAACGGCTGTTTATTAGTTTAAGGAGGAGTTATGAACCAACACATAAAAGAGGCTGTAGAGAGGTTTCAGGAAAAGTACAACAGTTTTGAACTATGCGAAATAGTTTGTAAAAAAGATCATGATCGACTGATAGCCTTTCTCACCACCGAACTAGAGGCACTGGAGAAGAAGGTGCGGGAGGAATTGATTAAGGAAATGATTGCCTTTAGAAGTCCATATTTGTATGACGACTATTCTTTACTTTATCAACACTCACAAGAGATTCAAAAGGATTACTACGAAGCCATGGGAAAGTGGTTGAATACTCAACTTGAAAAAGTGAAAAAGGAACAGGTATGAAGATGCTACCATCTCAAGATATATCTGGATACATGCCAATTGATGAATGTTTTGTGAAAGATCTTGATAAAGCAACTTTATTTATGTGTACGGCTGATAACGACAATAAAGAGTTCGGAATCAAGCGAGGTGCTTATATTCTCTGCAAGATGGGTGAAGCAAAGGATGGGGAGTTAATTGTAGATCGTGAATCACTTAGTCCAGTACAAGGCACATATAAAGTTATGAGGATGATAAAACGTGATGGATTTGTATTTCTTGAGAACTCGAGAGGACAAAAAATTTGCAGTCCAGATTATAAGAATTTCGGAGTCGTAGTAAGGATCTTTAATGTTAATAAATAGGAGAATTATGCGTGGTGTTGAAATATCAATCATTTTAGTTAAGTTTGAAGAATCACAGAATGATTGCAAAATGAGAGTTACATATTGGGAAGATGAAAAAGAAAACCTGATAAATAAAGTAAAAGATTACTTTATTTATATCGGAAATGTTAAAGAGATTGTATTTTTTCCAAACGATATATCTTATTGTATAGATTTCTGCGAAACAGACTTTGATCGAGAATGCGCCTGTGGTAATGAAAAAGATCCAGAAATGGATGTGTGTGAGGAGTGCTTGTGAAATTACTACTACTCCCCAACCAGCAAGAGAGAACGGAAAGGACAGTATGAGTGATAAGCAGTTGAGGGAAGAAATCAAAAAAATATCGAACAAAGTTTGGCAGATAGATCTTCACACCAATACTACTCAGCTCGACCTCATCGAAAGCGAAATAGAATCAGCAATTGAAGCTCTTCTCCACACCCACGAGCAGGAGGTGAAGAAAGGAGAATGGAAGACACTGCTAAAGCAGGTTGACTGTTTGGGGATAGAAGGACAATCAGTTGAATTTTATAACGGATACGATAGTGCAATCCTGGCAGTACTTAGGTTGCTAAGCGATAAATTATATCCCAAAAAAGCCATCTCCCAGCAGAACGATAAAACAGAAGGAGAAATGTGAAGATTTCAAATATGATTCTGGTTTTCATTCTCCTCCTAATTAGTATGCTCATAGTGGATATAAAAGGAGATTACTATGTCATGTACAAGAAGAAATGCAAAACTTTCACCTTAGAAGAATATGAAAGTAAGGCGGTTCCAATGAGGTGCTACGGTGGAACCCCTGAGAGCAACAAAGAGGAAGGACAACGTAAGTGAACCAGTGCCAAAGTGCTGAAAGATGGGTAAAAACTGGTAAAAATAAGAAAAACTAGACGTTTTTTCCTATTGACACACTGGTTGTATAGAGTTTTAATGGTAGAAATGAACGAAAGGAAAATATGGCTAAGACCAAATCTTTGACCATTGTGGAGAACCCACTGCTTGATCAGCGTCAAATGGCGATGCTGGTACAAAAAACCCCAAAGGTTCACATTAAGGAACGTGAGGGGCGAGGTAAAAAAACTTTTCGATACGTTTCTGGATCTTACGTCACTACGCGTCTCAATGAGATCTTCGGTTGGTTGTGGACGTTTGAGGTAAAGGAACACGGAAAATCTCCCACTGGTGCTAGTGTCTGGGTTCTTGGTCGCTTGACCGTTTCCATGATGGTTCCCACCAAGTGGGGACTTGTTAACCGAGTCGACGAGAGCGATGGTAAGAAAATTTACGTTCAAGACCGTGTCATCTTAGAGCAGCAGCAGGTACAGGTTGCCGTAAAGGAGCAATTTGGCGGTGCTGATATTAAAAGGGAACGCGGAAGCGGGATTGAGGTTGATTATGCCGACGACTTGAAAGCAGCTGCTACCGACGCTTTGAAAAAGTGTGCTTCTAGTCTTGGAATTGCTGCCGACATTTATTCCGATCCAGAAACCTCTGAAATGATTCAAAGCAAGGTCAGTGCGGTGGTTGAGTACATGAAGAGTCAGCAAGAGCAGACACAGAAGGAGCAAGATGCTAATTAACTTAAACGAAGAGCTTTTACAGAGTGTCCTAGACGATGCTGGTGACTTTATTTTGACACCAGAGCATGAGGAGGCGATTGTTGAGCTTGAGAGTGCCTACCGCACCATAAACGAGGCTTACAAGGCTCTACAGGAAAAGCTGAAGGAGAACGCGCAGATAGTTGACGGCAACGCACAGGTTTTTGAAACCGACCGCTTGCGTATAACGATCTCGGAGTCTGGAGCGCAGTATTCACTTCAGGACGCTCAAAAGTGTCCACCCGATGTTTTGAAGGTGACACTTGATACTGATGCACTCAAGAATTACCTCAAGGAGCATGATGGTATTGCGCCCGATGGAGTCGTTGAAAAACAGCGTTCCAAGGCGGTTCGCATTAAGGTAAAGGCTTAGTATGTTTCACGTTTCATTTTCTGTGCTTTACCCGTGGAATCAGGGACAGTGGGACGAAGCCGTAAACCGATACCTCAAGGTAGAAACTCCAACAACCCCAGCTATGGAGGAGGGAAAAACTCTTCATAAGTCCTGGGAGAGTGAAACAAAGGTTACTGGTTGCTTGCCACTAGTATTTGGTGGTCAAAAGCTATCAAACCCTGTCACCGAGAAGCGTTTGGAGGTATACCTTGATAATTGGATTGAGCTTGTTGGTCATCCTGATTTGATCGACGACGACTGCATCCATGAGTACAAGACTGGTAGTGCTGATGCGGTTTACTGGTCACGCACTCCTCAGATTCTTGTCTACCAGATGATGTGCGAGCTATCTGGTTTTAGTCCCAAAAAGGCGGTCATTCATCACTACAACCAGCGTACACAGGTTGTATCTACTGCCCACCGATGGTTGACCCCACAGTCTCGCGCTTTCGCTTATGAGTGGGTGGTATCAAATGCAAGTGAAATGTTTGATGCCTTGCTAAAGGCTGGCATCGTAGACGAGGAGTTACATGTCCAAAAGTAATAAAAACAAACAGTGGAAGTTGGAAGACTACGCTTTCCTGGTATTTGGTAGAGAGCAGTCAGATCCCTACTCTTACAAAGAGCTTGCGCTGGCGATGGATCGCACCATAAATGCAATTACTCAAAAGGGAAGTTACTACACTAGATGGCTGTCAGTTGATGCAAAAGACATACCAGCTCAGCCAGAGTTAATACAAAAACAGCTTCTCATGTTTGACCAGGCTGCTAAGTTTGCTTTTGAGGTAAAGTCTGGATTACACCCAGAGCTTCGCGCTGAGTGGCTGACTAAGTTGTATGCAACTCGTGGTGTTACTTTTACGGCTCCAATCCTCAAACAGGAAGAGCAGCCAATTTTGCAACCGACAACAGTGTCGGAACCAAAGCCAGAGGTTGTTGAAAAGGCTCCCGATGTTGTCGCCCATGAGCCTACAAAAACACCAATGCTTTCTTTCTCTCTCAATGTGACGGTTGAGGACGCAAAGGACATGCTTCGGATTATATTTGGTAAGGCTTAGTCTTGAAACTCGCCTTACACACTGGTACACTTGACCTTATGAAGTTGACATCAAAAGAGCTGTGCAATGCAATTGGAATAGCTCGAGATACCATTAAACATTGGAGATACGGATACTACACCGACCCTGTAAAGGGTCGTGTGTTTTACCGAGAGGATAAGACTGGAGTTCCGTGTGTGCTTCGTCAGACAAAGGCGTTTAATTACTACGTCTACGATCTCAGAGAGGTGTATCAGTGGATACAGTCGTGGTCTACGGAAAGCCAAAAGAAGAATAGTTTAGTAAAAAAAATGGCAGAAATGCTAGAGGAGTAGTATGTGGCCTAGTGAACAGGTTGGTGAGAGGGTGCAGGTTGGTTCTTTGCCAAAAGAGGAAGGTGTTATCTCGGTAATTAACGAGACAGAGGCAATGCTTGATGAAGCATTCCAAATGCTTGCCGTTCTTGAGGACTCCATTCAACCAATTTTGAGAGAAGATCTAAAAGAGAAAACGGTAAGTGGTAATACTGAGCCTGAGTTTAGTCGCTTGAGCCTTTTACAAAAATCTTACTTGATCCGATCTCGCCTTGGATCTCTC
>OGVO01000049.1_pt1 | contig 21254 bp, 39 predicted proteins | sample 1575771 | NCBI WGS metagenome assembly OGVO01 (sample SAMN07581527, study PRJEB24739) | freshwater metagenome | place: Singapore | collected 2015-01 | reverse complement strand
ATCAGGATACCCCTACGGCCAAAGATCACAAGGAAGCCGTTGTGTTCTGTAAGGGCTACAATCTCATCATTACCGGCAGGCCACACAGTATCCAAGTCGATAGAGCCGGAAGCGCCGCCAGTCCATGCAGTCCCGTTGAGGGTGTCAGACCAGTAGAGGGTGTGCTTGTCCGTGGTGAAATCGGCTACCCAGAGTCTGCCGAACGCCGCAAGAGCCTCATTGGCCTGCGGCGGAGTACCGGCAGAGCCCACCACACTGGACATCTTCAGGAAGGTAGCTGTCGATTCTTGATACACCAGGGGCTCAAAGGCCCTCTGGAAGAAGTAGACACGCTCGTTGAGTTCTACAATCTTCCAGTTACCGGCAGTGATCGTATATGCACCTGGAGTAGCGTCCACCAGCGTACCAAGGCCCGTGAAGACCTTGTTGTTACCTGCCGACAGCGTTACCGTAGACCCATCAGACTTCTTGGTGTACTGGTACAGGGCAGTAATGCCAGCACTGTTGAGAGCGGTAGAGGAGGTAGTCTGATAGGCGTACCCCTTACGCGCCCCTACCCTACCGTACTTGTCGATAATGCAGTTGAGGGCCGTAGAGGCAAACCTTGGAGGCTGGTCTACGGGACTGTCTTGGGTGTTGAGACCGAAGAAGCCCGGAGCAGCGATTGTGATGCTCTGGAGTTCTTGGGCCATTAACGAACACTCCAAGTCAGTTCGGCTTGGTACAGGGAGGCATCCAAGGCTACAGCATCTCCCAAGGCACGGTCGGCAAGGGCGAATATCTCAGCCGCTGCCGTACCACCAGTCTCGCCACGCTCACGGCTCGCCATAGCCCATGCCAGCATCTCAATAGGGTAGGCAGGGAGTTTGGTGTTGTCGGAGGTGCTGGAGAGTTCTGCTTCACGATAGACGCCATCGAACTTGAGCGTGTAAGACCCGTCAGGGGTGGGGTACACAATGATGTTCATGTCCCCGTTGGAGTCCAAGCCAGCAAAGCTGAAGCTGTCGGGAGCGCCAGAGGCTGCGGAGTTCAGGTTGATCCTGGTGTTCATCTCGTTAGGGGAGATGAGCCGCAGGCGGGTGTTCTGGGTGTCGTTGTAGACATCCATCAGTTTGAAGTCACTACCGGAGCCGGTAAGGGTGTAGGTGTTGTCCCCTACGGTGGCGCTGACGGTGAGGGTACTACGGAGGGCAGACCAGTCCCAAGCCTTCTCTACAACACGCTTGGCGTCATTCACCAAGGAGCCGATAAGCTGAGTGTAGTCGGTGTCGGTAGGGGTTACTGCCTGAGTCTCCCGCAAGCGCAGGAGGACGCGGTTAATTAGTTGGAGGTAGGTCATCTAAAAAGCATCCCCGGATTATAGCCGTAAGTAAGTAGACTGTCAAGGACTTTGGCCTGCGGAGTCTTCATCCGCCAGAGTTCCTCTTCAAACATCTTGTCCGTCAGGGGAGAGCCAGTAAGCATACCGACTCCGGTACCTCCAGTGCCTGTACCTGTACCAGTGCCAGTACCACCTCCAGAGCCTCCGCCAGTACCCCCAGTGGTAGTGCCCCCGGTAGTGGTGCCGCCGCCCGCCGTGGTCCCACCGCTGGAGGAAGTACCTCCGGTGCCGCCAGTACCTGCTCCGGTGCTCCCAGTACCTCCGGTGGCTGTTCCTGTAGAGGGGAAGCGGCTGGCTATTGTTGCATCAAGGATGTCCGAGGGGACTCCAACGGACTGACCAGCGGCCATGGCTTCTTCCTTGGTGGCATTAGGAAAACGGATAAACCAATCGCTAATAATCCCTTCCCATTGCTGTTGGTTATTCTGGGCAGGAACTATCTCAGCTACCTGTCCAAACACGTCCCCAACAACAACAGACCCGTCAGGGTTCGTGTGAGTCCATACGATGTTCTCCTGCGGAAGCGGCCCATGGTTTGGTGTAACCATCGTACCAGGTTCCGGCTTCCGGGCCTGCGGAATACCGCCGCCGGTCAGGTCAGGATCAGGGTTGAGGATGTCGTCAATGCCGTCCCCAGCGGAGGCTCCGCCACCAGCAGAGGCCCCGCCTCCGCCAGCCTCAGTAGGCTTGGGTACGGGGACGAGCGGCGGAGTGGTGGCGATAGGGGTACCGCCAGCGTTGATGTAGTAGCCGTTGTCTCCAGGGTTGGTGTTACGCAGGAAGCCCTGCTCGTCATACACAAAGCCCGGAGGGGCTGCGCCAAAGGTTTCCTCAAACGTACCGATCTTGGTAGGATTGGTGATTTCCCCTTGGGGGCGTTGAGGCAGCGGAACACGGCCAATGGACTGACCACCCCCGCCGAATATCTTGTCAAACAGGCTGGGAAGGACGTTGGCGGCTACTGCCCCGATAACGGCAGGGCCAAGACCTCCCAGCATCCCTGCGGAGTCCAGGCCGCTGGAGGCTACTGTTCCGGTAGAGATAGGGCTACTCGGTACGGGCATCCCCGGCAGAAAGATGGTTTCACCAATCAAGGACATCAGCGGCTCTCACACAGGATTTGTGCCAGTTCAGGGGTCAGCGTTTCCCCTTCAGGGACTTTGACGCCCTTACCCTCTGCCCTGCTGTCCGTCCACGGCCCGTCAGCATATACGTCCACACAAACGTAATCGAGCCGCTCAAGGCTGGAGCAGCTCGTCAGGATAAACACAAGGGGGATTAGGAGGAACTTACGCATAGGACTCACCTCTACGCCAGTGTTTGATTCGCTGGAAGGCACGTACGGCCTGGGCCATCAGCCACTTCTCCAGCTTGGGAACTTCGAGGAATGTCATTGCCTCCTCGAACACGTCATCGGCCTGCTTCTGGGAAACACCAAGAGCATCTCCGTGAGTACACAGGAAGTCATGTACGATGGCTGCTTCTCTGTGCTTTCCGTTTACGTCAATGCGGTCTTTCAGGAACTTCGGGATGGAGGCGAAGTCAGTCTCGTATTCGTAAGGGACTACGATGTCACGCTGGAGTAGATCAGAATAGAAGATGACAGGATGAACAAGCCTAAAGCATCCGGGTCTGTCCCTGACAATCTCCACGACAGTTTTGAAAGTTTTGAATTGGCCCATGCTTTCATTTGTCCAGAATAGTCCCGAGAAACTCTTTTCCTACGTACAAGATAGCGCCCCAGATGGGTGTTATCACCGCCAGCATCCCTGCGAGGAAACCTCGTTGTTTTGCCATGCTGTCCTTGATAGCTACTGTGTTTGCTTCAATGCTATCCAGCTTTTCCACAGCAGCCTCCAGTTGAGTTTCCAGGATTGCTACGCGTTCTTCCAGCCCCATCTTCCGCTCCTTGCATAATCACTACTTAACTTTACCAGTCGTATCAGGCATCCGAAGCAGACACAAATACGTTGATGCCGTTAGCGCCAGTGATCGAACTGGTGATGACCTGTACGGCAGTGATGTGCCCAGCTACCGACAGCGTTGACAGAGCAGCCGTAGCGGAGATGCTGGTGCCGTTGGTGATGTTCTGCCACACACCAGGATTGTTAAGGGTTTCAACCTTTACGGAGTTAATGGTGCCAGCACCGGGGGTGGCTACAGCGCCGGAGTTGGTGAACTGCAAGCCGATGAACACATGAGGCTTGCTGGTGATTTCACCACGGTTATCGAAGCGGAACGTGACCGTACTGTTGACAGCAAGGCCGGTAACGGAAGTGCGGGAAGTTGCCATGATTAGTCCTCGTTAGGATTTCTTGATGCCGTACAGCTTGAACGTGCCAGATGCGATGTTGCCGGTATTCATGTAGAAGCGAACAGCGTCAACATTGGCAGCGGCCTGCCGGAAAGCCCCCGCGATATTCAGACGGGGAGCGGCGGAAGTATCAATGGTGAATGCTTCTACACTGACTTGGCAGTAGTTAGTACCGGCAGGGTTAAAGAGCTTTACCTCACCACAGGTGCCAGACTCTCCAGTGTCGTTGCCGATAGCAAACCGGGAAACCTCCACAAAGGTGTTGGAGGTAGTACTGTCGTCTACGCGGCGTATCTGGTAGTTACCCGCCCCGCTGTCATAGTTGGAGCCACCATCCGTGGAGGTCAACATACGCAGGTCAGCCCCGTCAGTCTGCGGGCGGACACTTTCAAAAGTGATAACGTAGCGGTCGTAGGTGGAGTCAATGCTGGCGTCAAAGTCGATAGTGGCGCTGTTGGAGGCCGTCTGAGCTTCCAGCAGAACCCAGCCGGGTACGGGAGGGGCGCTGGAGGCCCAAGTAGTCCCGTTGGAGGTCAGTACGTTGCCGCTGGTGCCGGGCGCTACAAACTGCACAGCACTGGTGCCATTGCCCAGGATGACGTTGTTGGCGGTAAGGCTGGTAGCGCCAGTGCCTCCATTGGCTACGGGCAGTGTACCAGTCACACCAGTCGTGAGCGGGAGGCCGGTGCAGTTCGTCAGCGTACCGCTCGTAGGAGTACCCAGCAGGGGGGTCACAAGGGTAGGGGAGGTAGCGAATACGGCAGCGCCAGTACCAGTCTCATCCGTCAGGGCGCTGCGGAGGTTGGCGCTGGATGGTGTAGCGAGGAAGGTAGCTACACCAGTACCGAGACCGCTGATGCCAGTAGACACAGGAAGGCCGGTACAGTTAGTCAACGTACCAGCCGAAGGAGTACCGATGTTTGGTGTAACCAGCGTAGCGTTGGTGCTGTCTGCTTTGCTGTTTACAGCCGTTTGAATAGCCACAAACTCCGTATCGAACTCAGCACCCTTGATTACTTTTGAGGGGTTGCCTGAGTTGAGGGAGTCTTTGGCGGTGAAGTTGGTAGTGGGTGTGTAGTTTGACACTTCAATTCCCTGTTGGTTGGGAGTTTACTGAGAAGCCCTGAAACTTCCAAGACTTCTTAGTAAACTGCTGCGCCCCTTGTGAGAGCGCAGCAAGACTACTGCTTAGTCGTTTACGACCAGCACAAAGCCGGAGTCGGGGCGGTAAGCCTTAACACCGTACAGCGTATCAGCGGTGTAGAGGTCAGCCAGGTACTCCTGCTTGTACTGGGTCTGCGAACGAACGCCCATCTGTTCTGCAAAGATAAAGGTATCCTTGTGCAGCAGCAGGGCAGCGATCAGGCGATCACCAGCGGTGTTGTCGACAGCAGACTCTACTTCCGGGCAGTTGCTGGTAACATATACGTCAATGCCATATACCTCACCAATCTTGCCGTTCTGTACGCGACCGCCGCCGTTCATAAAGTCCGAAGACATGTAACGGTCGATGCCCATGATGGCGTTGCGCAGTGCCGGAGGGATAACAAACACGCGGTTATCCATCGGTACGTCAGCATCGTCCATCCGCTGGATCAGGGTGCGGAAGCCAGCGTCCGTGAACACATCCGAAGTCGTCACAGTGTCAACAGCGTAGGCGGTGAGGCCGGTGCTGGCGTCAATGTAGAACGATGCGGAGTGTGCCCAAGCGGAGCCGTTACCGTTGCCCAGCGACTTGCCCAGAGCCATCAGGTCATCATCAACCTGCTTGGCGAGGGCGTAGCCAGCATCTTCGGTATAGAAACGGCGCAGGCTGTCCAGAGCCTGAACACTGACGATGTCCTCAATCAGACGCGAATACTCGTAGTGCTTATCGACCACGATGTCGATGTAGCTTTCTACGTTGTTCTGGAGGGTTACGGCAGTGTTCTCTGCCTTGGCGTATGCAGCACCACGGGTCGGTGCCGGTACGCGCATGGTGTCGCCTTTCTTGCCCTTGAAGGACATCTTGCGAACCAGGTTAGCCAGCACGAGGTTCTTCTCGTAGCTTGCACGGATTTCATCTGACCCATCACTACTTTTTCAAGTAGTCCGACTATAGCATCCCAAGTATTCTTTCTTGGGCCTTCTCACTTAGTCTGTGCGGGTCACGCTTCATTAGCTTCAGCTCTTCCCGGATAGCGTCCCGCACTTCTGTGCTGACGTGCAATCCTTTAATGTTTGTCTCCATCCAGAGACAAAATCGAGCTTGTTCCTTCTTCAGGATCAGGTGGTTGACTATATTTCGAAGGACTTGACACGCCTGACTGTACCCGCAAAACTCCAGACTTGTAGAGGTTTGCCACTTTGGGTCTTTAGACCCTCGGTTGTACAGAACTCCTCCTAGCGAATTGTGAATCATCTCTAGGAGAAATCTACTATTGTCTGCCAAGCAGACTCTCAGACGAGGCCGTACATAAACACATGATGTTACTTGTACGTCTATACATCCTTCGCCGTCAACTAACCCGGCTAAGTACTTCCAAGGCACACGCTTCATAATGTCTCCTGACATTGAACTGCGGTTTTATTGGTATTTCGTGTTCCCTCTGATTCGGGCACCCAAAGTCCCGTTCCAGTTATTCAGAGAAGGTTTATTCTCTCCAGTTATGTTTAGAGAGTCGGAATGAAGTTTACTGCTTCGGTAAGACCGGTCGCGCCGGTCATAGTGGGGTAGGTTGAAGTAGCCATTTAAGTCTCCTAGATGACTCGGCCCTCTGCGTAGGCTTGCCGGATTTCTGGTGCCAGCATCTCATAACGCTTCGGGTCGTCTTGCATGAGTTTGATAATGTCAGCCCTTCGGAATTTCTTCTTGCTGACCGGAGTTTCAGCTACCTGAGTAGAGCCGGTGGAGGCTTGCTTAGTTGCCTCCTTACGGGCCGCTTTCTCTGTATTCACCGTCTGGGACACCAACTGCTTACGTTCCTTGTAAGTAGTAAACAGCTCATCTGCTGCTTCAATGTCGTACTCCTTGTCTGCCTGCACGAGTAACTTCTGGCGTACGGGAGTCTTCATTACCCATTCGAGGAACTCAGGGTCGGCAATGATGTCGTTAACATCAGGGTGCCTCCGCATCACTTCGGCTTGCGCTGCTGCCTTGCGACTCTGTTCCTTGTAGGACTTCAGCTCTGCAACGGCAGGATGCGATTCAATCGCGTGTGATACAGCCTTGTTCGGGTCAGCGAAGAAGTCAACCTCTTCGACTGGTTCTTTCTTTGCGACAAGTTCTGTCTGTTTGCTGATGAACTCATCCACTACCTTTCGCAGTTCCCCCACTTCGGAGCTTTGACGGCCCATGGCCTTCTCTGCTTCTTGGTGCATCCGTACAATGTCCTTGAGGGACTTGCCCCGGTACTTCTCAGGGATGTCTTCGACTTCAGGCGGTGCTGAAGTTACCTGCGGGGCAGGCTTCTGCATCTCTTTAGCCAGTTCTTCGATGGTAGCGATTTCTTCAGCACTTACTTCCCCATTGGAGGAAGCAGGACGCTCGTCAATGAATGATGCCATTATTAACTCCGTGCGGGTTGCATTGTGGAGAACGTAAGGGGCTACTTGGCTGTAGTTGTCCTTAGTCGTATTTCTTGGAGCCTTTCTCGTGGTACTTTGCCCACTTCAGCGCGGCTCCTGGATAGTCGCCAGTGAAGGGAAGTTTAGCGAGTGGGGCACTGATTTGCCTTTCGGCGGCCTCCGGGCATTCCTTGCAGGGGATTACTCGGAGTGAGGAAGGCGTATTAGCCTCGAAGACATGGCCTTTAGGGCACTTGAAGTCGAAGATCATACGCCATCGGCCTCCATATTGCTGTTATGAGAAAGCTCAATAGCTTTAGGGAGGGCGAGGAGTTGGGAAATTACGAACAGTTGACCTTGCCGGAAGTCGAGGTCGCGCTGGTCTTTAACGTCCCGAAGCTGGTTTAGGGAGTCTTCTTGCTTGGTAAGCTCATCAGTGAGCTGTTTCCAACCGGAAGTAGCAAAAAGACCGTAGAAGTTCTCGTAATATTGCTCTAGTTCTTTTGAGATCATTCTATAGCCTATATTATACCACAAGTCAAGTAAAAAATCAAGAAATTTTTAGTGTTTCTCAGCCTTCTCAGCCGACACCAATGACATATTAGGCCGCTTGAGCTTACTTTCGAGCCATTCAAAGGCTTCCTTGACCTGCTCTACGCTCCATGAGCCGCTGGAGTAGGCCATAATCGACAGGAATACGTTGATTTTTTCTTCATTCGACATTGTTGGCGTCCTTCTTCGAGGCCTTTGCGGGGGCTTTCTGAGCTTCCTGGAGGGCTTTTACAGCCTCTTCCAGCTTGTCCAGCCGCTTTCGGTCTTCAGCGAAGGCTGCGTTGACGCCTTTAAGCAGGTTATTTACTTCAGCTTGGGTAAGCATAAGGTTCTCCGGTTGTTTTACTAATTAGTGGGGCCTTTGGTGAGCTTGCGCTCCTGCAATTGGCGGTCAAGGATTTCCAACCGCTTCTTGAAGTTCTTGTCTTCCTCGTCTTCCGGCAGGTTATTGAGGGCAATCTCAATAGGCATCAGACGGGTTTCCTCAGTGTACTTGGAGGCACGGGCCTTGGACTCTTCAGCCTGCTGTTCAAACACAGCAATCTCAGCCTGCTTACGGCGCTGGTCAGTCTCGAAAGCCTGCTGTGCCTGCTGCTGGGCCTCTGGCGAGGGCTGAGAAGCCTGCTCCAGCGCCGCCTTGAGTTCCTCACGGTTGGTGAGGCTCATGTTGTCGATGATGGACTGGATCAACACAGGGTACAGAGGGCTGTCCTGTCCCATGGTCTGAAGGAGTTGCACAAGCTGGGTGACTTCGTACTCACGGGCAATGATGCCCAAAGAGCTGGAAGCGGTGAACTTGTAGTCCGCTACCGGATAGTGTTCAGGGTCAAACTGCATGTAGCGCCAAGCAGCCTTCTCCACGAACGGGATGATGAAGGACTCCTGGAAGTTGATGAGGGTACGCTTGTGGCGTTTGATGATAGCACCAAGGCTCATGGAGATGCCTGCCGCCGTAGCTTCCCCGTTGATGGAGCCAGGGATGCCTGCGGAGTCTACAGCGCCAGTAGCCATCTGGAGCATACGCTGGAGGGCCTCTGCCTGGGCAAAGGTGATCTGGTCTACGGAACCCAGACGTACAGGCTCCATAACCTCCGAGGGACGGCCAATGGTGAGGATGGTCTTGCCGGGGGCTACTGAGGTGTTCATGCCGCGAGGAATGCGGGTACTGTCGACGCCGAGCATCGGGTGTACCGTAAGCGCCAAGGCGTCTTGACGGGCACGGAGTTCAGCATCCAAAGCCTTCTGGCTGTTGTAGGCTTTCTCACAAATACCACGGCCCCAAAAGCGGCCAGGAACCACATCCCACGGGAAGGCCACTACGGGGCGGTCTTGCATCATAAAGGGGTTTTCTTCAGCCTTCAGCAAGTCACCGCCATTGGCGAGAACCACGATGGCTTCGACATAGTAGCTCTCGTCTTGAGGGGTGTCGGTAAGCTGCACAATCTCCTCGCCCTCTTCCTTCTGAGCAGCCTTCAGGAGATGGCGGGGGACTTTACCGTAGTAAGTGGTACGGCGGGTCTTGTCATCATACTGATCTACCAGCGTGATGTCGGCCTCAAGGTCGAGGTCGCTGATGACGTTACGGACTGGAATCTTCTTGTAGACGCCCTTCTCCTGCAACTCCTCAATCACATGCGTAGATACGTACTCATCAATGGCGCAGCCGAGGGCCTCGTCAATCGTACAGGCAGCAGGGTCGATGCAGAAGTTCTGGGGCTGGATAGGGCGCATCTTGACTACGGTGCGCTCCATAATGTTGACACCAACCGCCTGAAGCTGACCGTCCATAATCGGCTGGGTCGCCGGAGCCATCTCCTTCACTTCCTCCAGCACCACTTCAGCGATGCCGGTTCCATAGACGGCAGAGACAATCAGGGCCTCTGCAATGGCCTTGCGTACCTTGTGCTTCTGGAAGTCGTGGTGGAGGTTCTTCTTGAGGAGTTGGATGTCGGAGTGATCCGTATCGCCAGCATCGTCTTTGATGTCAAACCACGAACCACGGCCAAAGGTAGCCTCTTCAATCTCAGCTACCGAAGACTCCACGGCCTGCTGGGTGGCAGGGCTGATGAGGCGGCTACGTTCAGACTCACGGGTCTTGTCTTCAGCGGCCCACACACCACGCCAGATACGGTAGTATTCATCATGTAATCGCTTGTAGTTGTCTTCGTAATGCTGCGCCCATGAGTCCACACGGGACATGATCCAGCCTTCAAGGCTCTCTTCCACTACGAAGTCTTCTTGCTTAAACATGTCTTCCATCATCAATGTCCTAGGTAAAGTCGTATTCCGCAAACGAGGTGTTGCTCTTTCTTACGTTCCAGTAGTGAGGAACTACTTGAAAGTTGGCGGCACAGTGGAGTCCGCTGGCTTTCCTGTGGTTTAGAGGGACTATGTGATCCACGTCCCACTGCAAACCTGTTGCTGCTTTCCGTAATTGACACAGGTTGACGGCTTCCTGGAAGGCAAATTCATCAAGCTCTGTCATGTTTATAGTTCTTGCCCTGAGTTGTAGGCGGCGTTTGTGGCAATACCGCAGAGCTCTTACTTTAGGCCCTGCGGAGTTTTCCGCTAGCCATGCGCGATACTCGCTTCTCGTCCTAGCTCCCTCTGGCTTGTTGTCCCAGTAATGCCTCTTAGCCCGTTCCCTCGCCTTAGCTTGTTTTTCTGGAGAGTCTGTTTTCCGATGGTATTCTTTTGCGTACGCCCTTCTTTGTTCTATGTTCTTCCGGTAGTTGTTGCGTATTCTGGCTAAGGATGCTTCTCTATTCTTGAAATGCTGTGTCTTGTTCTTAATACTTTTACAGGCCCTACACAGTGTGTCCAGCCCGTCTTTGTTAGCTTTGCATTTAGTAAAACTATCCAGTTCTTTCTCTTCCTTACAAAAGGAGCACTTCTTCATCTTAGTAACCGCTAACAATGTCCAAGGGGACATATTCCGTATCCATGAACTCATCTAAGCCATACGGGATAATAGCTAGTTGCGATATATATGCTACAGCATCCACCAAGTCGTCATGCACCAAAGCATTAGGGAACTGGAAGAGCTGGTCTAGGAATTCTTCGTTCCACTCGCCCCTCTCCAGTGTGATACGCCCGTGCTCAAAGCGGCCCTGGAGGGCTGCTACGATACGGTCGGTCTTCTTGCGGTTCCCGTGCGTCAGTTCCTTGACGTTGAAGTAGGTGTTGTAACGGCGCATCATGTCAGACAGTGGGGACATGATGGCCTGACGGCTTACACCCTTCTCAATTCCGACCGCAACAGGTTGATAATCCCGCACGGCCTGAAAGATTTTCGAGGCAGTTTCAGCAAACTCCCAGCGGCCTCTTATGATGTTCTTTATGTGCCAGTCCCCGTCAGGGGTTACTTTGACAACCGCAAGGGCGGACTGGTCAAGTTTGGTGTTCTTGGACTTTACTTTGCCGACCTCTTCAAAGCCTGCAAGGTCGATGGCTATGTAGTAGTCACCGAGGTCAGGGGTCTCGCCGTACTTAATCCATTCTTCCTTGAAGATTTCAGAGCCTTGTGACTCGAAAGAGGCCATGAACTCTTGCCTGAAAGCATAGCTGCTCATGGACTTCTTGGCAGCTTCAATCTCCTTCGGATCAAGAGTCTCGTTGTCGTAGGAGGTAAAGTGCCATGCTTTGTAGTCAGGATCGCCGCTGAGTTCGGCGTACTTGAAGAGGTCGTAGAAATGGTTACGGCCCATCGGGGTTCCGATGAACAGCGCCTCACCTTTCAAGTCAGCCAGCGCGGGACGGAGGATTTGCTCCCATACGTCAGGGCGGATGTCGGCGTATTCGTCCAACACCAAGTAGTAGAGCGACACACCACGCATAGTCTCTGGGCGGTCAGCGCCCTTGAGCCTGATCTTGATGTCGTTTATCAGGGTAATCTCAAGGTTGTTTACGTGGACGTTCTTGATTACGCTGTGGCCCAGTTCCAGCAGCAACTGCCACATAATGTCACGGGCTTGGCCCTGGGTAGGCCCAACGTAGAACACCGTGCCGGACTTGGCTTGTAGGCCCTTGACGATCAGCTTCCACGCTGCAAGGCGGGACTTACCAGTACGGCGTCCTGCCGCGATGACTTGGAAGCGGGCAGGGTTCTGCCAGACTTCCTGCTGCCACTTCAGCAGCGAGATGTTAAGGGCGGTCATTTTCTTCTTTTACTTCTTCAATGACCTTCTTGACCTTCTCAATCTCTGCAATCCTGCGATCCATGTGAGGAACACCAGGTCGAAGAATGTGGGAGGAGAACGCCCTAGTTGCCTCGTCAGCACCCATATTGGCCGCACGCATGACTTTCGTGACGTTCCCACTCCCAACAAACTGTACTCCTCTGACCCACACGCGGAGGAGTATATCCACCATCATGTTGAGCTGAGACTCCATTGAGTCATCAGCGTTAGTGTGGTCGAGGTATTCGTGGTATAGACTGTACAGGCCCTTACCGCGAGGATCAAACTGAAAAAGACCGTAGGCAGGATCTTTACGGCCCTTCTGCTTCGTAGTGAAGTCATAGGTGTAACCAGTCTCTACTCCAATGTTCGCCATCATGGCTACGATGAGGTTCTCAGGAAGCTCTACTTCCTTACGGAGATGGCGGTAGATGGCTTTAGCGTTAACTCTTGCGGCTGGCGTCATTAGTCTTTTTCTTCTTAGGCTTCGAAGCTACTTGACGGGTGTATTCAGACCAGAGGTTACGGGTAATGGACTCTATAGCGTAGGCTTCTTCTTCGACCGCTGGAGCGGATTCACCCATCGCTTCCTTCTGGTAGCGCCATACGTGTACGGCTTCATGTACCACGGTAAGGAAGGCTTCCGTTACGTTCCTGGTAGGGGCTACAGTAACGATGATTACAGCCGGAGTATCGTCCTTGAAGAATGCTCTGGTCTGCCCTGCTGCCCCCTCACCAAGCCACTCATTGTGAGTTACTGACTTGTGTCCCAACTGCGCTGCAGCCTTCTTGTAAAGCTGCTCAGTGGTACACAAGGTATAGGGGAGGATTGCTTTCACCAACGCCCTGTCGCACCACTGTATTTTGTCCATCTCAGTCCTCGTCTTCAGGGAACAGAACAGTAACTACCAACAGGACAAACACGAAGAGGGCCAATGATATAATTTCATTATCGATCATCGCCTAAGTCCTCGTAGTCCGCGTCCTCTACGTCTTGGTGCCCCTCTACGGTAACACCGTTCCCCTCTCCGATTCCACTAATGTTAATGGTAATGGCGGACTTACCGGACTTGAGGGAATCTTCAAAGCTGCTCAGCGGCAGAATACGATCAGCAATGATCTTCCACGCTGCTGACTGGTTCTTGTGGTCATCGTCCAGAGCAGCATTGATTATGGAGTCAATGACCTTACGGGACTTGGGAGAGTTCATCAGACGGGCTTTGAACTCAGCCATTGCAGCAGCCTCGCCGGGGGGACGCCCACGCTTAGCCATCTTCCCTGGAGTCTTGGCTGCGATGTCCTTCTTCTTCGGCCTACCGATCTTGGGAGACTCTGGAGACTCCGGAGTTGTTACACCAAGGCTACTAGGTTCTTTTTCGTTATTGTTATCGTCAGACACGGGCTTATCCTTAAAGGATCATGCCTCAATGATAACACAAATTGGATTACGTGTCAACTGATACTATAGAGGACTCCAGAGACTACCTACTCTGGTAAACCCTATTGATTATCCTTATAGTAGACACCAAGGGATCATAAGGGTAATTCCTTATAGGTAATAACCTTTGTGTACCCCTAACGTCACGTCTTCAGTATGTAGGAGAGAAGAGTATTATCCGATGAGGATTCTCTGGAACCGAGCCGATGGAAGTCGGCGAGGAGAGAGTCATAATGGTTGAACGCCTATGTTCTCCTTATATGTCTATTATACCAAAATACTGATAAGTTGTCAAGTAAAATATTCGTAAAGATTCTATTTATGTGATTTATATCACACCAGACCCTTCAGGGCCTCTTATCCATTGGTGTAACCTACTAACCTTTGGTGTATCTCACCAGTCTCCAGAGACTATAAGGAACCCGTCCCTGCTTTCCCTTTCGGGAAAATACAGCGCAGCCTCCAAAGCTCACTGCGCGGGTCTGGGACGCTTCCCTGCCTCCGCAGTGGCGCTAGAGTTTCCTCAATAGTATCAGAGACTTAGGAGATACTCCCCAGTCCCTCCTTTTTCATACGCTGTAGTCTAACAGGTCTCCAGGGTCTTTCCTTTTTAGTCCTATTTTGTATCCGATAGGGTACTGCAACGATCTCCAGCGCCATTCCCCCTCCCCCGGGGCCTCTGGAGACCATCCCCGACTCCAGCGCTCCAGCGTTAACGCCAGCGTTAATGGCGAATCGTTAACGTTTCATTAACGTACCTGGTGTCAATACTTTGACGCTATGACGTTAAAGCGTCAAGACGTTGACGGTCAGTGGAGACGGTATAGGTCCGGCATAGACTATGACGTGAGGGACGATGCAGCACCCTATAGCGTCCCTCTTCAGCCTATGCTGCCTCTATGCTGTCAGTCACTCTGTAGCATATGCTAGGCATATACTTTGGCGGTACTCTTGCGCCTATCTATGCAGTACCGCATGAGCATAATTGTGAAACAATTGTGAATCCTTAAAATAGTTGTTGACACATGTATCAGTAGGCGTATCTTTGGAGCTGTAGGGCAAACACACAAACACACATTGGAGACACTACAATGACCACTAAAGAGATACAGAAGAGAATTGCAACCATGACTGACCGCCAGTTTGCCAACGTGCTTGCTCTGGTAAAGCAAGGCTATGGGGCACATAGTATTAGCCTGGAAAGCACTGCAACCCTGAAACAGATCAACGCAGTGTTCCAGCTTGTAGAGCAAAGCAAGTAACCCAACACACATACTTCCCCATCGGGGAAACAACAGGAGCTTTCCCATGTTCGACACTACTAGCAACACTGAAACAATGCACACTGGTGCCGCCACCGGCGCCCCTGTAGGCAAGAGCAGCACCAAAGCCAAGAAAACAGCGCGTGCCATGCGCGTATGGTTGGAGAACAAAAGCCTGCTAGAAGCTGCCGGATTCCATGCAGGTGCCAAGTATAATGTACGCTATGGCCAGCACGGCTATATGGTGCTGTCCCTTGATGCTGATGGCAATGGCACCGTATCAAGCTGTAAACGTGGTGACGTAGTGCGCCCCATTATTGACTTGCACAGCGCCAAAGTGGCCAGTACGTTCAACGATGGAGACTTGTTGACGGTAGTCTACAGCAAAGGCCATATTGATGTTTGTGTTGATATGCTGGCCCTTGCAATTCAGGAGTAAGGCAATGAACCGTGAGCAGATTGAAGAGCGTATGTGCTGGCTGGAAGACTTGTATTGGAGCTACGTTAGCAGGGGCATGGCCTACCCTGAACAGTACAAAACAGAATATCACAACTTGGTGGAACTACTGGCAGGCCTTGACGAAAACGGTTGACACCAGCACCCGCACCATGCTCCCATGACAATGTGGAGCTAATTCACCAGACAATAGAGGAAACAGACAATGACAGTTAAAACGATTGCCGGGCCATTTAAAACCAGGAAAGAAGCTGAAGATACTGCAAAAGCCATAGGCACTAACTGTTCCGCGTATGGTGTAGAACGCAAGGACGCGGACGGATACGGAACCGGTATAGATGACTGGTACGTTGAACAGGATGGCAGTATCTTTAGCGGTAAACTGTTCGGATATGACGCTAATGAGTTTATAGGCAAGCAGTACAAATAAACTAGCACACCTATTAATATCTAAAGAGGATTGACACTATGAATTACAGAGACTTGAACAGACTCTTTAATGACAGCAGCTTCAAATATGCAGGTAGTGGCCATGCTGCGCGAAGGCTGGAAAAGCGGAAGTGGCAGCTCAACAGTGATGCTTATACCTTTGCCGGGATTGCCCCTGCCAAGGGGGGGAGAGCGCAGCGCCTGGAGGCACACTTCACCTGCACGAAGTCGAAGGACGGAGGCTGCTGGCACAACAGGATAACGGTGGATATTGGTAGTGCTCTCGACTGTCTTAGTGGCGATTTAAGCAAAGCCCTAGCAGACAGCTTCGAGACCGCAAAAGCCCTGTAACTGAGAGGAATGGCCGGGATGTCTACTTATAAATGCCACGTATGCGGGAAACTCCACGGCTGCGGTACATATTGTGAAGGCTATTTACAAGCTGCGCAGCATCCATTATATACGAATCCAGGACGGAGCATTCCTGAAATCATAGAAATGCTGGAAAAGCAGCAAGCGAGTACAAGCGATGCTGCTACACTTCTGCAATGTGAGTACAAGTTAAAGCATTATAGAAACAGATTAGCAGCCCTTGGACGCCTCTATGGCGACTAATTCCGCAGATGCGCATGCTATAAACATGTAAAACAAACGTGTACGCAAAACGAGGATTTATAAACATGAAACAGACAGTAAACTTTACCGCCTTTGTTGACGCCTTCCACTCCTATGACCGATACAACCAATTCGGATACATCGCCCTGCGCGCTTTGTTCGACTATATGGAAGAATTGGAAGAGGAGACCGGCGAGGAATTCGAGCTTGACGTTATCGCACTGTGTTGTGACTGGACGCGGTACGATAGTGCTGTTGATGCCTGTTCTGAATACGCCGCCAGTGGTGTAGATACCGGACTGGATGCTGAAGAGGCAGAAGAACAGTGCCTCGAATGGCTGCGCGACAACACGCAAGTAATCGAGACTGGTTCGGGCAATGAAATCCTGGTAATGGCGTTCTGAGGGGGTAAAGGCAATGGCCTGTTTGATGAATTACGCTGTTCAATGTAAAGACGTCACTACCGGTAAGGTAGGCTGCTTCCTGTTCGATGCAGAACACTGGCAGCGTACCGGGGAGTTTAAAGCAGTCTCTCCTGTTTGTGCTGATCTGGTGGAGTTCTATGCCTGGGATAATGCTAATGGCAGGAACCGAGCCGCTTGCTACTTGGAGCGCGCACAATGAAACTCCAAAGCATGAGACAAGCAAGACTTAAACGTTTCCTGGCAGACTGCACCGCAGCACTGGCAGTGTTTACAGTGTGGCTCTGCATATTGGTGTCCGGCGTAGTCGGCTGGGTTAGCTAAAAGGCATTTAAGGGCCTTTGTGCCCTGCCCTGTAGGGTATCATTACTTTTGCGCTAATCGCGCTGGGAGCTGAGACTGTGAAAGCTAGAACATGGTTCTACGGTATGACCGCGGCACCGTTGCCGGTAGGGAATGAGAAAAGAAGCCTTTGTCGGGAGTGTGGCAACGTATTCACTACAACTGCCAACTTCGACCGGCACCGAGTAGGGGAGCATGGGACGCCTGAAAGGCGCTGCATCTATCCAGGATTCCGAGGCATGGATATTAAGACACTGAAATCAGGCGCTACCGTATGGGGCGGCAAGGGGGTAATAGAGCAATGAGCAGACTGTTCAGGGTAGACCCCACCAAGGCACGGCACAGTGCCATTGTGGCACGGCACGTTGACGCCTTCCTGGCGGCAGGACACCAGATACAGGAGTGCCCAGCAGGGCAGGAGACGTGGAAACTATGGGCGGTAGAGCAACCCAACGGCGAACTGACATTCAAGAGGGCTAAGACACTGCCTGACTTGAGAGGGCGTAAACAGGCCCGCAAGGCCGCCCAGGAAGCCGCTAAGGCGGCAAAGCAAGGCCCTTGCCAGTATGGGCACCAGTTGGGGCGCTATGAACGCAACGGAGATTGTATTCAGTGTGCCCGAGAGCGTGAGCAACAGCGCAGGGCGGCACGGAAACAGCAGCAGGATGGGTTTATTGACTTGAGGGCTTTTGTATGAGTAGCGTTATCCCTACAGACTACCTTGATCTGACGCCATTCAAGAAGGTCACGAAGAGCGGCAAGGCTGATCTGCTAACTCCATTGCTCAGGCGCATTGGAGACCAGGAATTCACCAACGGGATGTTGACTAAGGTGGTTGAGACGCTGCCGGAATACAAGGCCCTGCGGTCTAAGTGTACTTCAGAGACACTGCGGACACTGATACGCGTACATCTTGCAAGGGGAACGCTGGAGATAGTACGGAAGGGCGAAGCAGGAGTTATTATCTACAGGGTGAACACTGAAGCTCTGGAGTCTCTTTAGAGTTTACTTTAGAGAATAATAATTATTGTTTACTCTAATGGATACTCTAGAGTACACTTGAGAGAGACTCAAGAGTAATAACTACTGAACCCTTGTGTAAAGCATTATACCCGTAAGTGCGGAGGCTGTCAAGATGATCGAAAGAGTGCTAGGCGTCTACAGGAAGGTTGTGGACAAAGGCGATATGCTGTTATACACTGCGGCCCGCCAGTACATCATGGGCAGCCCTCTGTCCATAGTGTGTAACAAATACGAAGTGAATGACCAGGACGTAAGGGCCTTTGCTGAAGAGCTGCTAGAGATGGAAAAGGCTTTTACGCTCTTTGACCGATTGGGGCTTGCTGCGGCGCTCCGTAAACACAATGATTGAGGGCAACAACATGAGCAAGAATACAGGTGGGCCGGCGTTTCCGCCACCGCGCGACACAGCACTGCGGGCAGGCATCAATCCCCAAAGCGGCGCTCTCGGCATGACCCTGCGCGATTACTTTGCGGCAAAGGCGATGCAGGCCGATCTTGAGTATCAGGGGTTAGAGGGTCGGGAGGATTTGTTTCACATTGCGGCAATGGCCTATCAGATGGCAGACGCCATGCTCGAAGCAAGGGAGAAATGACATGAACCAATCCCCCCAATCCGTTGACGAACACGGCAAGCCCATAAAACTCCCGCCCGGCTGCACCTGCGACCCGGAGAAGTGGATCACGCAGCCCTGGCCGATCTGCGGCAATTACGAACCGAGCAGCAAATACGTGCCGCATCGCGGCGACGAGTGCGCGCATTGTGAGCATGAGGCGGGGTGTCATGGGGTTGAGAAATCGCCGCACAGGATCAGTGCGTTACTTGCTACAACGCTTATTACAATGAGCGCGCGAGCTAGACAGGGCGGTGGCGAATTACGCATCGCAGATGGCGCCGCTCCTGCGCGGCAAGCTGCGACACTGCAACCATGACGATCTAGCGGCGCTCAAGCGCGAGCTGGCGGACTACAACATCCACACGCGTAAATGGAGACAGAGATGAGCGCGATGTTCGAGAGCATCATCAGAAGCCAGGAGAGCAGCACAATCGAACGGCTGGCGGAGCTGGCATATGCACTAGACTGGCTTGAGGCATCAAAATGGGCGGGAAGGGCTGGCGCAGAACTTTCCCAAAGGGAAAACCAGGAGAGCAGCAATGAGCACTAGAGTTATCAAGATGTGTGACAAGTGTAAAAAGGAGGTTGGGCACAGTGAGCAGTTTTGGACTATCGGAGTCAGGGGCGCTTGTACCTTGCCAGCAAGCTACCGAATGCACTACGAAAACGCAGACTACTTCGAGGACATGAAAATGGATGTTTGCCGTCCATGCTTGGAGTCCTTTGGCATCCATGTGATGAAGAAGGCTGATGTTGAGCCGCCACAGAAACCAACGCTGGAGTCTGTGATTCTGGAAATTGTTAAAAATGCCATCGGAGAGCAGCAATGAACACGATTGAGAGGCTGGCCTGGCTTGAGGCATCAAAATGGGCGGGAAGGGATGATCTGCCAAGCGATACAGAAAGCACGGCGTATAAGCGGGCGATGTATGAACGCACTAAGGCGCTTGCTACTGAAGCCGGCGCAGAATTCGCCGCCAGCCGTGAGCAGGTTGCTGCGTTAGCGCAGCAGTTAGAGGCGGCAGAGCGGAGGGAGAAGGGGCTGCGGGAGTTTCGCAACGCGGTGGTTGGCTGGCGGGAAGTGGATTATCCGGAAGGCTTCTGCCGAAGAACGGCAGACATGGTAGTTGAATTCGGCCTGCGCGCAGAAGCAGCCCTCGCGCAGTCGCAGGAGGTGGTGAATGGTTAGCCACGATGCGCGGCAGTTCACCATCAAGCAAACACTGTTTGGCCCGATGCTTTACGTCCGCCACGCTGTTCCTGATCCTGCGCCGGGATGCTGGAGCTGGGGCCGATGGCGCAAAGCGCGGCTGTCAGAAATTCAGATGGCCACGATCAAGCTGGCGGAACTGCAAAAGGGGGTTGTATGAACACCTACACAGCAGAGCAGATCGCAGCGGCGGCGCGGCTGGTGCCGGAGCGTGTGCGGAGCCTGACCATTGGCACAGAAACGTATCACATGACGGCGTGCCGTGACTGGCAACCCTGGGCCGACACCGAAGCCGGCAGTGCCGATTGGGCGGTGCTGGATACGGCTGTTGGTAAGTGGTTCGCTGGTGCAGGAAAGCTCTATGAGTATCCGCCGATCATTGGCAGTGTGTGGCTCGACATGGGTGCAGCTTACGAATCCGGCGACCTTGCCAAACGCAAAGCCGCAACAATGGCCGCAGCGATTGCAATCGGACAACACTTCCCGCTTGCGGGAAACATGGAGCAGAGCAATGACAACTGAACACGAAAAAGCGGTGAGGCTGGTGCCGGATGCCGTTATGATGAGTACCGGAACCGCGTTTGTGGTAGATCAGCACAAGAGCCAGCATTACGGCTGCGCGTATTACCGAGCATGGCAACCGTGGGCCAATACAGAAGCCGGGCGGAGTGATGCGCTGGCACTGAGTAGGGCGGTTGATCGGACGTACCACTCAATCGGAAGGCCTGAATGGCTGCGTAAGTACATACAGCGCGCTTCGGATGCATGGCTTTCCGGCACATGGCAAGAATGGCTCGATGCCAACCTGGATGCAGCCGTGGCGATTGGCGAACACATGGAGCAGAGCAATGAAAATTCTTAAATGGCTGCGCAGGTATTTTTGCAGGCATTACTATCCGTTCAGCGACCTTCAAGCCCGAGATGCCTACATATACGGGCAAGATGTGGAATTAACGTGCAAATACTGTGGGAACCACCGGATTGTTAAGGGGCAGCGCTATGACAAATGAAGAAGCGGTGAGGCTGGCAGAAAAGTATGGCGCGATAGTGCTTGGCGTTTATCCTGAAAAAGACGTTGAGATAATCTTTTTCGTGGCGCAACTCTCATCCCTGATTGCCGAAGTGCGCAGGAAGGCGATGGAGGAATGCGCAATCACAGCATGGAATCACTTTATGGAAACCTGCAAATCACGCGGGCTTTCTCCTGCTGACAGTGACCATTTCTGTGCAGCGGGCACCATTCGAGCCAGGTACAAGGAGGAAGGGAAATGAAACCGATTAAACGCATCAAGACTACGCTGTACCACTACAAAAACAGGGATCGAGTGTATGGGCCGCACGCAGAACTGAGGGGTGACTGCTCGGAACTGTGGGGCGACTGCTCGGGGCTGAGGGGTGACTGCTCGGGGCTGTGGGACGACTGCTCGGGGCTGAGGGGTGACTGCTCGGTGCCTTATCGTGACTGGGAAAC
>OGVO01000048.1_pt1 | contig 21265 bp, 31 predicted proteins | sample 1575771 | NCBI WGS metagenome assembly OGVO01 (sample SAMN07581527, study PRJEB24739) | freshwater metagenome | place: Singapore | collected 2015-01 | reverse complement strand
GTTTCCCAGTCACGATAAGATGGTAGAAATTGTGGCAACGCCCGGAGTGGGCGGGGGGCCGCAAGTACGTATATTTTCCGTTTCCGGTGCGCTCATGCGAGAATTCTTCGCGTACGACGAGGATGCTCGTCAAGGCGTTTCTGCAGCGATTGGAGATGTAACGGGAGATGGGATTGAAGAAATTGTGACTGCGGTCGGAGCAGGAGTAAGTAATGACATTGTTATTTTTGATCAATACGGGGAAGAACTCTCGCGTTTCACGGTGGAGGGATTTGCGGAAGGGACGCGTTTCACGGTTGCCGTTGCAGATGTTGATCAGGATTGGGAGAAAGAGCTCATTATTGCTGCGCAAAATAAAGAGCCGCGGGTAGCTATTTACAATGCTGATGGAACAAGGCTCGTGGATTTCCTCGCCTATGCGCAAAATATGGACGCAGGACTCACCTTGAGCGCAGGAGACTTCGATGGCGATGAGCGTGATGAAATAGTGATCGGTCCCCTCACGGGAGGCGCGGGCCATGTGCGCATTTTTAACTACATTGGTGCGCTTTGGAGAGAGTTCTTCATTACGGACGTTACGGACGGGGGAGGAACAAATGTGTCCGTTGCAGATATTGATGTAGATGGATATTGGGATATCGTGACTGCGCCGCATGGGCATGCGGGGAGTGTGCAGGTGTTGGGCGCCGGCACCTTCATTCCATAATCAGAAGGAATGATGCGAATGTATTCTGTGGAAACTTCGTAGAGGCCACGATAATTAATTTTTCCTGCGTGCTTTGGGGAAGTCGTCAGACCGACCCAAGCATCCCAATCAGCATAAGTGATAAGGGAAGGATCAATCAGTGCCTTACCATTGATGATGGGAAGATAGTAAGATGCACCGTATTGTGCGTTATGTGCAGAAGGATTGAGAGAGGAAGGTGACTCAAAAGCGGGAACAATGTTTTCAATGATTTTTGAGTCAAGAGAATTAATGAAAGCCTTAAGAGCAGTGCGAGACATTAGCTCTGTGTGACCTACGAATTCTCCTTTAGTAGGAAGGTCATATGGCTCAACCCGGCAGTCGAAATAGGTGTTGTATGGATCCCAACGACGGACCTTGTTGCCTGCCCAGATGATTTCTTTAACTTTACCTTCTTGTCCACGATTAAAAGAAGGATCAGTTTCGATGGCAGCAGTAGTTACTTTACACCAATCAAGCTCAATGGCGGAGAGATTGTATTTAAAGCCGTCTTGGAAAAAGAGAAGAAATTCTCGAACCCAGGAGCCCCGAACTGAATTTTCCTCAATCACAGCCTGCATTTGTTTTGCAGCAGTGATGTATTCAGGGGAGGAGACTACACCAAAAAGAGGATAGTCAGTGAGAAACACCGCAGCTTGATAGGCAACGGCTGCACGCACCTGAGGTTTGATAATTGGAACAGTGATATTTTGAAATTTATCAGAGTCGCCCAGTAGATTAGCTAGTCGAGCTTTTTCTTGCTCTTTAGTATAATCCGCTTCACGAATGTATGCGATATCAATTTGACGCATAGATTCGCGGATGTTCCATTGTTTTTCAATAAGGGTAGGTGCAGTTCTATGGAACTGGAGAATACCTTCTTGAGAGACTTTGGAAATATTAAATGCTTGAGGGGCTGCCATGATTTTGTTTGGTTAGAAGGTGTTTAACGAGACTTTTCTAAATCAATTTTTTGCTGCAGGTCTGCTAGGGTACTTACTAATTTGTTCCACTCTATCCCAACATCTACTTTCTTCTCCCCAGGCCTCTGAATAAGCTTACTTAAGTCACTGTCTGGAAGAGTTAGTTTATAATAGTCTAGGGCAGGTCGCAAAGGTCCAGGATCAGAAGACCTAATCAACTCTACAGCTCTAGCTTCTACCTCTCCTGCAGTGCGCATATAATTTGCTGTAGCTTGTCTTTGCATTCCTCTTAACATTTTGTCAATAGGAATAAGCTCGGCCCCAACATCAAAGCTGCCTGCAATAGTAGCTTCTGTATACATTGTATTTACAAGATCCTTAAAGGATTGCAAACGTTCTCTATCTTGAATAAAAGCTTCTGGACTACTTCCGCTATTCATTCTGAATAAGCTTTGAATAGCATGTTGAACTTCATGAGCAACTGTATTAGAGATAGAATCTGTCTGGCCAATAGTGATTGCATTTCTATCCCAAGGAGTCATATAAGCTCCATCAATGCTATAATCAAAGGTTACAGGTGTTCGATGTAACCCTGGAACTGCATTGTAAAGTTCAGGAAAATTCCAAACATCTTCTAAAGGCCTCGTTCCTTCGTTTACGCTTTTAATATAAGCACTGCGAGGATCGAGGATAGTACGTAAAATACCATCATCAATATTAGAAGGAAGCTGAAAAATTCCAGTAGCCTTTTCAATCTCAACTGCGCTCTCTCCTGCACGTAAAGCTCGATTAGCTTCTTGTACAGTTTTAGCAGATTTAACCAAAGCAGCAGGTACAATCATCGCCTGCACAGCAGTGATAGGATTCATAAAAGATCCTACCAGCTCTGCAGTTTCATCCTTCTTCGATGTACCAGTCACTGCGGAGAACATCTGTTCCGAGCGATCTTTTTCGCCAAAACTCTTAGTTGTGCCTGCAACCTTATCTGCCACATCCATGACAAAGCCAGGCAAATCAGTAGTTACTGCCTTGGCTGCGCCGCGAATAGCAGAGAGAATTGAATCAGCAAATTTATTTGCACGCTCAGATCGTACCCGAGCAGACTCTTCCGGAGTAAGATATCCTCTGGGCCCAAAAGGAGAAGGAGTTAGAGGCTTCTTTTCAGACATACAGGACCTTAGAAAGGTGAGGTTTCATACTCATCTCGCACAGGAATAGCATTGATTTCCTGTAAGTTAAGTGTGAGCTGAGATGCAATATATTCACCGTAGAGTTCCAAAACTTTCGGGGCGTATGTTACACAATCCAACAAACCGTCCGTGTTATTTGTCTTGGTTGCGTTGAAAGATTGGATCTGAGAAAACAAAGCAGGACGGGCATCGGATGCAACGTAGATTTCTCCAGCCAAGAGAGCTTTGAACATATCAAGAATTCTTGCATTCTTAGATCGCTGGCCAGAATAAACGTCTACAAAGTTAATACCGATAATTCCTGACTGGGAACAAATAAATTCAGACCAGTAGAGGAGAGAGTATTGGAAAGCATTTGATTCAATTGCAACCAGCGTGCAGTTCCACTTGAAGCATAGTTTAAGAGCTTCTTTAATTGTATCACCTGGGGACAGCTTCTCTTGGATCAATTGCCGACATACAGGTTTTCCATCCCAGACCTCAAAATAGCCAAGAGATACAAGGTCAGAATTAGCTTTGTCGTTTGATGGGTCGATGATTATAAAATTACCTTGATGAAGGGAAGTAGAAAATTCTGATTCGTAGGGACACTGAGGAATCTTAGATGTATCAATGAGAAGGTTTACAGATGCATTCTCATCATTGAGTACTTCAGCATAGAAAACTTCCGGACGCCCAGAGCGTTGATCATTTTCAAATTCTCGGAGAAGTTGGGTGAGGGGTTGAAGATCTTCCCAAAGAGAGCAGATTGTTCCATCAGAATTTTGAAGAATGCCGCCCGCAATAAATTTAACCCAGGTAGGATTGTTCTTGATGCGACGAAGGAGAGACCACTTTGTAGGATACATGTTACCTACAAAGAGAAACATACAACCATGAGGCGATTTTGCCTTCATAGCTGTACCATACATATCTGTTTCAATCTGGTTTGAGACAGTTTCCGAATCTGCGTCTGCGCGAGACTGGATGTCATCAAAAACCATTACATCTGGGCGCTGATGTTTTACGTTTAAGCCCCGGACAGATTCTACAGTTCCTGCTGCAAGAATGATTGTTCGGCCTCGAAAGCCGAATTTCTTAAGTACCTGCTGGTCAGTTTCAATTCCCAGTCGCCAGTCGCCGAATAGAGATTTAACATTAGGCTCATCTAAGAAATCACATACATCTGAGATGATTGCAATTGCTTTAGGAAGGGAATTTGCGCAAACAAGGATAAAGGTGCGTTTAGTGAAGAGGATTACATAGAGAAGGAAGATCTTGATGAAGGTTGTTTTAGCAAAACCGCGGGGGAGTCCGATGGCAAGTTGGGAGAAATCTCGTTCTTTATGGATGTAGGAGAGAAGAAACTGCCAGATTGCTTTAAAAACAGGAGGGAAAAGATAACGAAAGACAGTCGGCAGCGCAAGGGCAGCCAAGAAATCAAGAGATTGACGAGCAAGTTCTTGAGCTTCTTGGGAATTTACAGCGACAGATGAAATAGGATCATCTGAAGGAAGATTTTCAGGTGCAGGATCTGTCAGCCCAAGAGCTTTTTCAGTAAACTGTGCCATGTTAGGACAGAGGTTTCTTAGGAAGAATAGGCTGACGAGCTAAAAGAGCCTGGATAGAGAGAAGATGGACACGAGCCGCGTCTTTGTTTCTCTGCTCCAGGCGCAGTTTAGCTTCCAGAAGCTGTAGGACTTTCATTTCTTGGGGCGGCAGGGAGGACATTTTGGGCACCTTGTTGATTAGTGGAGGTGAGAGAAGGTAGACGACCTGATTGTATAGTAAGAAGTTCTTGTTGTCCAGCTTTAATTACTTGGTTTCTAGCGTCAACAGTGATTTGATTGAGAATTTGAACAGGAAGAGTGAGCTGAATTACTTGTTGTTGTGCAGAAACAGCTTCTGGGGCCGAAGACCCGCGACGCTTAGCTGCATTGATTCGAGTAAAAGCTGCAATAATCTCGTGAGGTTTGTGCATGAAAGGAATGATATTTTTCATTTTCTCGATCAGCAAATCTTCGAGAGAGTCTAGAGCATTGTCTCGCTTGTTATGTTTGAGAAGATTCTGGTAACGACGCTCAGCTACGGCACGAGAAAAGTCGTCCTGAGATAGGAATTGGGAGATAAGTGACTCTGAAACTCCCAGAGCAGCCGCAACTTGTGAGGGTGAGGCACCAGATCCAAGAAGTTCAAGAGCTTGAGATTCAGTTGTGGTAGCGGTGAGAGAGTGATTGCTCATGATGAGGGCAGCGAATGTGGAATCTATGGGTGGAATCTTAGCAGAGGGTGAAATCTTGTGAGGGAGGGATAGATGTGTGGAGAGATTTCAAAAAATTTTAGAAAATTTAGAGAGGTTCTATAGGAACAGCAGCCCAACCAAACCCAAAAAAGGTCCTACCCCTCCCCTGAATGAGAATGGGAATGAGAATGATTATCATTTACGCATGTAGCCTGGACGGATGGACCTAGATGGAGGATGAACTATTGTGCTGTAAAGGAATTGGATTGCATTTACACACTGGCTGTAGGGTTATGGGACCGCTAAGTGGTTGATTCATAAGGAGTTTTCACAATATGGAATATTGAAGTGTCGGATTGGCTTACATGTTGCGGTGCAGCATAGGGGTGTGAATATTCACGGTGAAGCTAAGTGGTTGATTCGTATAGGTTTTTTCGAGCTGGCATGGTGGATGCATATGTAGAGTACCTGCTCGCGGTTTGCGAGTGATTTCCCTAGGAGTGATTAGCAAATGAGCAATGTTTCCACTGTCCACGATATCAAACCTTTCAAGGCGGGCGATAAGGCACTCACGGGCCAGCGTTTGGCAAAGGTTGGTTATAAGAAAACCAAGGATCAGCCGAATCCGTTGCCGAGTGTTGCGGTTTCTGTTCCTTTCATCCAGCCGGACGATATCACTGCGAATGTCCAAAAGCTCTTGCCCTACATCGGGGCGATGCTGGAGGATACTCAGGATAAAATCATTCGTTCCCTGTATGAAGGGAGTGGAGGCGCTCTGAAGATTGTTCAGGATTCTGAAATCAGCGTGAGCGCCTGTATCTCATACCTGAGCGCGGAAAAGGAGGGAAACAGGCTCACGAAAGAGAGTATCGAACAATGGTTCACTCTCACTCTCTATGAGCGTGTTTTGGTCTGGATCGGCGGGAAACTGGGTTACGATTTGGATTCCCTCACGCCGGAACAAATGGCGACGATGGAAAAGCACACCCGGATTTATAAGGAAATCATGGGATCTCTTGCGGGGGGAGCTACGATTCTTGCGGAAAAGCAAATCCGCGGAATGCGCGGTGCTTTGGAACTCGTGGAAGATTCTGAGGATCCGATGGTTTCCCGGCTCTCTGCCCGACTCGATACAATGGAGCGTAAGAATGCGGACGATTTCATCTGACACCATCCGGTGACTAATCGAGAGCATTAGAAATAGTGCTCTCTGTTTAGTTTCTGAGAAATATCTATCTTTCCCGCTAGACTACCAGACTACCAGACTACCAGACTGTAGCCCCCTCCTCACCCCCTCCTGCGGCACCCATGCTGCTAGTTAGATAGTGCATTCTATCTAGATACACTATATTAGATATCTATATCTATCTCTCCTCTTAATTTTTAAGTGGGGGTTCAACATACCGTAAGCACTATGAGAATCTAGAGTGTGGATAGAATCTAAGATACACATAGTGTAGATAGATGCCATATAATCTAGATAACAGGGCAGGGGTTGACAGTGGGTATAGGGGGCCTGTAGTCTCACAGTCTGACGGTCTGGCAGTCTGACAGGAAAGATTCAGGAAATTGTTTTTCTAAACCGTAACATAGGAGATTTGGATATGCTTAGAACCCGATCTAACGATTTTTGGCGCATCTATCATGGCACGGGTGGAATGGTGCAACAATCCGAGACAATGAGAAATTACAAAAATTCTCAGTTTTGGAAAGATGGAGAATGGGAATTGTGTAACCCATTAGATGCTCCAGAATATCTGCCAACAGGCGGAAGCATTTATTGCAATCATACTATCCACCGCGAAAGTATGGTTTAAGAATCCACAAACCTAGACTCCTATCCGGGGTCTATATTGTGTGTTCCCTGCTTCTAGGATCTAAACACCATGAAACTCTGCATTCAATCTCTCAAATCTTCTCCTGCTTTGAGAAACACAACCAATAGAAAGAAAGCAAAAACACTCCAAAAATACAGCCCGGACAGTCGAGCTGAAAAAAGGAGCGAAAAAGAAAGCAGAGCAAGAGAAGGAACAAACACAGTTTCTTGCTCAGTTTTTGAAATTCTGATTTTCACAGCCGGAGATAATCCAATGGCAACCGCACAAATCGGCCGCATTAAAATCAGCAATCTTCAAACCAGAGATTGCTATTATCCCATTTTTCAATTCATCAGCGTTCCCGAATATGCTGATGGTTATTATTTCTTTGATGAAGAATTCGAGGAAATGGGAGAGCGTCAAGGAGAATATGGACAAGGATATTTTGGTCCTTATCCTACTCTAGATCAAGTTTGTAAAGTGCAAAATAAGCACTGGCGTTCTATTCAGTCTCTCTGATTATAGGAGATTCTCAGTGAAAGTGCGTAATCTTAAGCATCTTCCTATTGTTTCCGCTTGGGTAAAATTCAATTCCAAGCGTCAACATCAAATCAAAGTGATGTTGTCTCGATCTTTTCAATGGTCGAAAAGGCAGATTGCTTTGAGATACTGATTCCCTCAAACCCAGGTTGCCGAAATAGGTAGACGGAACAGACTTAAAATCTGTCGAGCTTTGCTCATATGGGTTCGATTCCCGTACCTGGGACCAACATTTCTAGCTCACCTAATGCGTGGGCTCTTTTCTTTTCTATCCTACAATCCAGCTTTCTAGTAGGGTAGAAAATACAGGAGCCGCAATCATGGCAACACAATTCGTAATCTCAACAAAACCAGTCTACTATGAACTCTTCCCTGACAATCTTCTCTCAGCTCTCCAGAATTGGCTCCATTGGACAGAAGTAGATTGTTTCACTTGGAATGCTCTAGTGGATTCCTATGATGTAGAGCGTTTATTTTCCACTGACCCGATGAAAGGAGAAATCTAAGCCATGACTGAAAAATTCCGCCCCTATCTAACAGCAGGTGAACTCTCTGAAATTATCCTATGCCTCAAATCTCAGCCTACTCCTGCTCGACTCTCTATTGTTCGCTACCTAGAATCTTTCAATCTAAAAATCAAACATGGCCTAGTTTCCTCTGCCCACACTCTCCAACCATCTCAAGCAGAAAAACTTGGTTTTCATGAACTCACCATTTCTCCCTCTCCTGCTCTAACCAATCTCGAAACAAATTTAAAAGGAGAAGCAGCATTTAAAAAGTGGCAACAATCTCCTGAATCTTGCACTCCTAAAGAGATTGCAGAATCTCTTGATTGGAGATACCGTAATAATCTTATGACTCAAGAAGAGGAACAGGAATATGAGCAATCCCAACTCTCGCAACGTTGAATTCTCTGCTTCTATGCTTGCACCTTCTGACCTACAAAAGATGAAAGAGAATCAACAATTCTGTGATAATCTTCTCAAGCTAGCAGAGTGGCTTGATTCTCAGGATACTTATTTCACGTTTGCTCATTTTATTAGCAGAACTAAAACAAAGGGAATAAAAGGAAAAACAATATCTCATCCTGAATTCTATCCTCTCCTACTCGAAGCTAATGAGAATAAAACAGGATACTATCACAAAAATACAACAAACAAAGAGCGTGTCATAGCTGTTCTTATGCTTCGTTCTGCTATTCTTACAGGAGACACATTTGTATGAATCACTCTCTACAATCTCTCTCCTCAACAAATCCACCTCTATACAAAACTCTCCTAGAACATCCTGAGATTCGAGTGGTAGATTGTTATTTCCACCTTGAATCTCTACAATTCTACACTCTCTGGTATATTGTGGAGAAACTTCTGGCTCAAGGCTTTACGCGCCATGAGATTTCTGAAGCAATGAAGATTTACATGACAGCCTGATTCTCTCCTGCATTCACATCTCCGCTGAACTCCGATTCGACCTTCCACTAATAGGTCATTGAAAGGAACTGTTCATGAAAATCCTCTGTGCCTATTCCTCAGTAGAATTTGAGGCGTCTCATTTCCCTGGAACATTCCACTCTAGAGAAATCATCCATCCTGTTTTCTATCTCCCTCAGAAATCTCTCCTTCCCTATACTAAAAAATGGGCGGCCAGAGAACTCACTCCCACTGATTCCTATCTCCTTTTTCTCGCTCTTCTCAATTCCTCAGATCAAGTTCAATTTCGTGTCCCTGCTTTCCGTAATGAGCACACTGATCGAATCATTGCTCTCAATCTTGAGCCTCTTGTTCGCACAGTAATCAAACTCAACTCTGTCAAAACTCCCTCGATCACATTTCCTGCTTTCGTAATCACTCCAGAAACACGTTTCCTAACTAATGTTCATCACTGGATTGAATGTTGGCAGGAAGCCTATGAAAACTTTGCTTCTGGAACTCGCCGCGATTATGAGCAGAGAAAACTCATTTCCAAAGAAGCCGCACTTCAGCGTCTTATTCGTAATCCTCACAAACCTGTTTCTCATTACGCATCTGTCCTTGCAGATTGGGCAGAAACCGCTGGAGAGTTCCCTCAATTCCTTATCGAATCTCCCTGGAACAAACTCAAGATCACTTGTGCTGAATACTGGAAAGCTATCATTGTGCGAGCAGCACGAGAAGAGTATCTTCACTCAGTTTCTCCGTCTGATCTTCAAGAACTCCTAGATCATTGTGAAGATAAGATTCCAGTAGGAACTATCTATTCTCACGAACTCTTCAAACTTCTCCGTAAAGCTCAAGAGCGCCAGCGTAATTTCCTAGGTTTTGGTGACATTGATCTGCGCTCTACTTACACTCTTCTCGATGACACAACTAACGCAGAATCAGCTAACCTTAAAGCAATGATTGATTCTGCGCCCCTTGAAGAACCTAAGCCAGAGCAGTATCCTAATCGGTTTAAATTCATCCAAGCAAAAATGAAATGGGACATGGCTCAGAAGTATGCCCGCAGTGCGGAGTCTAAAAAGGATGGAGAATAAATCATGAGTCTTTCTCGCGCCCAACGAGCACAAAAAGCTCATTGGCAACTTCTTGGATCTATTGCACGCTGCAAAGGTCTTCTAGCTTTCCATCTTCGTTCTTCTCCTCATATGCCTCTCACTGTTCGTTCTCACCTTGAAATGGCTATGAGAGAGCTTCAAGCTGCTTGGTGGAAAGAAGCTGAGAACAATGAGTTTATCAACCTGAAACTTCCGCGAGGATTCTGAGCTATGAATATTTTTGTTCTCGATCCCAATCCAGTCATCGCAGCAAATTATCACTGTGACCAACATCTTCACAAGATGATTCTAGAAAGCGCTCAAATGCTTTCTACTGCTGCACATATTCATTTCCCTCAACTTCGTGCCCACATTTATGCTCCAGCATATCAAAACCATCCTTGCACTGTTTGGGTTTCTGCTTCCCTTGCTAATATGGAGTGGGTTTGTCATCTGGCAAATCAGCTCAACGAAATTCGAGAAACCTACGGAGCAAATCGACACTCGTCGATGGACGTAATTAAGGCTATTTGTGATCAGTTTCTTGTTGTTGATCCTCAGAATGAGATTCCTAATCCAACTAGCTTTGCGGAAGCAATGTATCCACACATTAAAATCCGTAATGATCTTTCCACGGTAGAAAAATATCAACTGTATTACCGTAAAAAACATGCACAGTGGGTACTTGACAAGGGGCGGGGCATGACGTATAAGGATCGCCCTGTTCCAGATTTTATGAAGGATCTAATTGTATGATTATCACATTTCTTGTGCGCTCCCGTGCATTTGATGTATCCTATCATAGATTTTATTCTTCAATTGAAGGCGCATTTAATCTTGCATACATGATTAATGAAGATTCCAGGGTTATAGAATTTAAGTGTCTTTTTGATGAAGTTGTTCTAGATGAAATTCCTGCATCTAGATACAAACCATCTAAACTTGTAAGAACTTTTGATTACACAAAGGAATAAGCAATGACTCAATCCTCTCAATCCACAGTTATCTCAAAAGAATCTCTAGCAGCTCTTGTTGCTAAGATGCGAGAGCAGAAAGCAGCACAAAATTCTCAAAAAGAAACAGACCAAGGACGCCCCCAAAATCCTGAATGTTCCACTCTCTGCGCACCAAATGAATCTTGCTCAATTACAGAATCAGGAGAATGTGATGTCCAATCCGAATCTAACAGAGTTCTGGAACTTAGTGGATCCTCAACCAACAACCCCGCAGAAATCCGAGACAAGTATGGAAACCCAATCACTCTCAATTCCAAGCAGCTTGAATTTGTCAATCTCGCTGGATCAGGAAAGTCTTGTGTTCTTATCGGGGCTGCTGGTACAGGTAAAACAACATGCCAAAAGGCGGTCGTCCAGAATCTCGTCCAAACTGGCAAGGCCGGAATTCTTAACTCAGGAGGACATAAGCATCTTAGCTCTGGAACTCCAGGAATTGTCATCTGTGCTTATACTCGCAGAGCAGTGGCAAACATTCGTAGGAACATGCCAGCCGACTTGCAAGCAAACTGTATCACTATCCATAAACTTCTAGAATATCAACCTGTGTACTATGAAGTGGGTGATCCGGTCACTGGACAGTCGAAAAATACGATGAAATTCGAGGCAACTCGAAATCGTTACAATCCTCTCCCTCAATCTATCCACACTGTTATTTTTGAAGAAAGTTCTATGATTGGAACTGATCTTCACCAGGAGGTTATTGATGCGCTTCCCCATAACCCGCAGATCATTTATCTGGGCGATATCCAACAGTTACCTCCAGTCTTTGGACCGGCTGTGTTGGGTTTTAAGTTGTTATCGCTACCTGTGGTTGAACTCACAGAAGTCTATCGCCAGGCGCTTGAATCTCCAATTATCTCTTTGGCGCACAGAATTCTCTCTGGAAATCGTTTATCAGCCTCCGAATACGACCAGTGGAACTTCCCAGGAAAACTGAAAATCCGTCCCTGGAAGAAAAAGATCTCTGATCTGGATGCAGTTCTCACTCTTGGAACTGTATTCAAAGCTATGGAATCTGAAGGGATTTATAATCCTGAGGAAGATATCATCCTAATCCCTTTCAACAAAGGCTGTGGAACAATTGAACTTAACAAGCTCATTGCTAATGCTCTCGCTCGTAAAAGATCTGCTGTAACCTACGAAATCGTAGCTGGCTTCAATAAAGTCTATCTCTCTGTAGGCGATAAAGTTCTCCACGATAAAGAGGATGCAGAAGTAATTGATATCTTTCCTAATCCAGCTTACAGCGGCAGACCTGCTCAACGAGAATCAATGCACCTAGATTATTGGGGGCACAATCATCAACCTGTTGCTGTGAATGATCCAGGAATTGATGACAACCATCTTGATTTCATTCTTGGACAAGCGGCCGCGTCGTCAGGAAAAGACGAAGATCGAGTCAATAAAGCGTCTCACAGAATCAAGCTCCGAATGTTGGAAACGGAGCGGGAAATTACCATTGAATCCGCAGGTGATGTAAACGGATTGCTTCTCGGCTACGCTCTCACTGTTCATAAATCCCAGGGCTCTGAATGGAGAAAAGTTTTTCTGTGTCTCCATCATACTCACTCCAAGATGATTCAACGAGAGCTTCTTTACACCGCAGTCACTCGTGCCCGAGAAGAACTCTATATCATCTGTGAGGAAGGAACTTTTGTGAAAGGTATTGAGAGTCAAAAGGTAAAAGGTAACACTCTGGCTGAGAAAGCTGAGTGGTTTAAAGGTAAGATTGATGAAGAAACTCAGAAGGATCTACTCAGCTAAACAACTCGATCTAACTAATCTAGTCGGGAGGGGGGTTGACAGCCTATCCCCGCCCCTGTAGTATCCGCGCACTGGCTTAGGGGAAGTGCCAGATCAAACTTCCCTGCTATCTCCACCTAATCAAAGGTTTTACTCAAATGAACGCTCCTGTCAAAGTTTCGTCGGCTTTCGATAAGCTCCATTCTCTGCAAGATGTTACCTTCCGTTTTAAGAAGGACAAGATGGGGAATAAGCGTGCCGATGTGAAGGCTCGTATTCCTGTTCTTACTCAGGAAGGTGTTGCTAACATTCTTACTTCTGGCGACCTGAAGCAATGGGCTCTGCTGGAAGAAGCTATGTACGATGTTGTGCGTAGCACGATGGCTAGCGATGTTGCCGACGAGAATTTCAATCTCGATAGTTACGATCTTTCCAAGCTGACTTGGGAAAAGATCGCCAACATGCCGAAGGAAGATCGTCGTTCTTCGCAGATTCCGGAAGAGCAATGGGTTTCTTTTGCTGCTGATTACCAAGCTGTTATGCCGGCTCTTACGAACAAGACCGCTGAGCAAGTTAAGAATGCTACGGAAGTCTTTGTGCGTAAGCTGGTTCCGGTCAAGACCAATAAGGGTCTGGTGGGTAAGCTGAAGGAACAACTGGCTATTTATTCTTCGCAACCTTCGGCTGAACAGTTCACTGACATCCTGGATCTGCTGGTTCGTCGCTGCGATACTTACCTCGCTGCTGATGACATGGCCGCGATTGTTGGGAATCTGTAAGAGCTTCGCCCTCGCCCATGAATATTGAGTTCAACTAGTGGCGAAGCATCCTGGACATGATGTAAAACTGTCCACACATATTGCTGCACATTGGATGGTAACTTCTTCCCCTGCTTCATCGTCCTTCCAAGAATGTCAAAGCATAAAACTCTCACTAATCATGAGAGGCCAGTGTGTAGCAATATGTGTACCATAAATCTCCGGTGATCCGGTGAGAAAATATTATCCTATATGGCATAAACTAAAATCACTGCCGTTACAAGAAGCCTCTGAAAAAGGTGTTTCTGTAACGGCTAATCGCGTTCTGCACCCCAGAATTTTAAAGGCTGTTGTAAAAGAAAAATGGCTTGATCTAGAATACAAGCTCGCAATGGAACCCCACACAATGATTCTCTACCACTCAACTAAACACTCAGTGATTACTTTCTACCTGCGACAGCAGATTTCTGCAATCAATGAAGGATGTGTATGACCCGCGATTATGTGACTTGTTCCAACCTTTGGGCTGAATTCACAAAAGAATGTAATTGGCTGTCAAAAATTCCTATCTTCAAACACTGGGCTTTTGGCATCTATGCCCGTAATTATTTTGAACATCGTTTCAGGAACATTTAAATCATGACTCGTCTCGATAAAGATCTAATCATCACTCTCCAAGGCTTTGCTCACGGAGAATCTGCTAAAGCTATCCTATTCGAGGTACATAAGGTAGGTGAAGAACATCTAGCTGATCCGAAAAAGGAGTGGTTCCCCTTTTCTCAAACTAAACGGATTGTTCGACAGCCTAAGAATTCTCAAGAGTACGATACTCTTGTTGTGTCTGAATGGATTGCGAAACAGAAAGGATTGGTGTAACATGCCTTCAGCTTATGTCCCATACATCCTCACATTCATGGCTGGCTATGTGGTCGGGATACTCTGTCTCATCGGATTTTTTATCTACTTCAGTTGTCTCGAAGATCATGAAAGGGATCCTTACCAATGACTGCCGCACCTAATTCTCTCGATCTTGTTCGAGAAAAGATCGCTAATCTCCATGCAGCTCTACTAGAAAAGCATCCTCGGATGCCTTTGTTGCTTCAGGAGATTCATCAAACTCTTAAAGCTCAGCCTGAGAATGTCACTCTTTTGCCGGAAGAGGATATTCAGATTCTGGTTTCAGGTCTGCAGCAGCAGACTAATACTTTCCTAGCTGAGAGTATTGTGAAATCTAAGGGGAAGGCTGGATCTACGGCCCGACTGAAGAATCTTGGCGATGACGCTTTCTAGTCCACATTAATTTACGCGAAGGAATCTATCATGGCTAAGGCATGGCGTAAGCATAACATGAATCTGACAAATAAGATTAAGCTGATTGAGTGGAAGTTGGTTCGCTGGGAATTTGCGCATCAAAAAGAGCAGCTTCAAAAACAATTAAAACAACTCCCTGATCTTCGTCTCCGAAACAAAACTGAACGTCGGATGCAATATGCGGCAGAGGTAACTCAGCCTTCTAGTCTTCTTTATACTCTTTTTGCAAAAGTAAATCTGCCTGTTCCTCCAGAATTTCTGAATGCTCTCCATATGAGTCTCCAGAATGGAAGCACCTCGCAATCTAGCTGAAGCTCTCATTCTTCGCTCTGTAATCTATCTATATCCATACTCTCGCACTAAACTACTAGCTGATTATTTATCCATCAGCCCTATCCGATCAGTTCATCCATCTAATCCACTCTCACTAATCCAATCAATATCCTCATGCCTACCTTCGACAGTCTCCTCGACTCTGTTACTGATCCTGCAGGATCAATTGACAGTAGCTCGACTATACTTGACGATGAATCAGCAGGAGAATCTTTCACTGGTCCTCTCTACGAACCAGGATATGAAGGAAAGATTGACTACCGCATTCGTCAACTCTCATACTCTTCACTTCTCACCTTACATTCCTGTCCGCGGAAGTACCAGCTTTACAAGCTCCGTACGGTCCACAAGAGCGCAGAGAGAGAAAAAGATACAATCACCTTCTCTTTCGGCCACGTCGTTGGCGAAGCTATCCAGCTTATTCTCGACGGAAAAGAATTTGGAGAAGTGATCTGGCGCATGTTCCTTGGATGGCACGCCCCACTTTTTGCGGAAGATGAGAAGGCGAAGAAATCTTTTTGGACTGCAATTCTTGCAGCTCAAAGATTTCAAGCTATTCGATCCACGGTTCTAGCTGAATACGAACTGGTCTATTACAATGGAAAACCTGCTTGCGAACTTTCCTTTGTCATCAATTTCCCTGATGGTTTTCGTTATCGTGGCCATGTTGACGCAGTTTTGCGCCATCGGATTACTGGTCGTATTCTCGTACTGGAGTGCAAGACTACCGGAAGTAAGACTGTATCACCCGCGAGTTATAAGAATTCTGCGCAAGCTATTGGTTATTCAATTGTTCTTGACTCTATTTTTCCCGATCTTTCTTCTTATGAAGTTCTTTATCTAGTCTACCAAACTGACTCGCAAGACTATACTCCGATTCCTTTTGAGAAAACCTATCTTCAACGGGCTCTCTGGATTCGTGAACTCTTGCTTGATATTGAAGCCATCAAGATGTATGAGCAAGCTGAAGTGTATCCTATGCACGGAGAATCTTGTTACTCATTTATGCGAGAGTGTGAGTATATCAATTCTTGTACAATGAGCACAGAACATTTAGCTAGACAGGGAACGGATAAGGATTTTGATGAAACTGAGTATCAGGTGAGTTTGAGTTTGAATGATCTGTTGGAAACACAGCTTGGAAAGATTGGAGGCTAGATTATGGCCGTCTGGCTTATTGCAGCAGTTCCAAGAAATGAAAACGGATTTCCACTATTGGATAAACTCACTGTCCTCGAAGTATTCAAACACGAGGTAGAACCCTCTGATCGTCTCAAACATTGGTGTGAAAAATATCCAAACGACTTAATCTATGCATTAAAACCTATCATTTCTGGCATAGGTTTTAATGAATTTAAAGTAACCCTTACAAAGCACTAGCAATTATGAAACTATCAGAAGTTAAATCCGCTACATACACCCGTGCTCTTATCTTTGGCCTGCCAGGCTCAGGCAAGTCCACTCTCGCAGCTCGCTTAGCTAAAGATCATAAACTCTGGTGGTTCTCTCTTGATAACGATTCTGATGTTCTGAAAAAACTTCCTCTTGAATATCAGGATAACATCGAGTTCATTGATCTGCCTGACACAGCTTCCTATCCTGTAGCTTCCCAAACTCTTCTTCAAGCTTTTAAAGCAGGGAAAGGAAAGATCTGTGAACATCACGGAATTTTTAATTGTAAGCTTTGTGTTAAACCTGATAGTAGGAATACCTCTTTCGATTTTACTTCCTTCACATCGAAAGATATTGCTGTTATCGACACTGGCTCTCAGCTTGGTCGTTCTATTCTTGCGCATCTTACTAAAGATGAATCAGTAGATTATAAGCCTGAACGAGATGACTGGGGCGCACTGCGAAAGTATACAGAATACTTTGCCTCTCAGTTTCAAGGCTTTCGAGGCAATCTAATTGTCATCTGCCATGCAATCGAGCATGTCACCACCAATTCCAAGGGTGAAGTGATTTCTTCCAAGCTCATTCCTGATTTCGGCTCTAAGGGAATGGCTATGACGTTTGGTAAAACATTCAGTCATGTGATCTTTACTGAGGTAAAGAATAAGAAGCATCGTGCGTATTCATCTTCGACTGCGATGAATGAATCTCTTACAAAGAGTAGGACTGATTTTAGAATTGAAGATCTGCCTGAACCTGATCTGTCTCCGATTTTCCAGATTGTTGAACTTTCTAGTGGAGCTGAACAAGCGCCAGTAGTGGCAACGACGGCCGCAGTTCAACAAACTCCTGCGCCTGCTCCAACTCCAGCTACTACTTCTCTGTCATATCTGCAAACTCTCCAGCAGCAGAAAAAGTGAAAGGACACAGAGTGACAATCTCTCCTGCCCAAGGTATCATGGGAAATGATATCATCTCCCTTCGTGATCTAAAACTTATCGGTATTCATGGACATGCAGGTGTAGGTAAAGATACTGTCGCAGATTATCTAGGTCGCTATGAGTGTGTCTATAAGGAATGTTTTGCTGATCCTCTGAAGCGAGCTTGTGCTGCTGCTTTTGGTTTGCCTATTGAATGGTTCTATGAACAAGATCTGAAAGAGCAAGAAACTTTCTGGGGTGTGACACCTAGGAAGATTGCTCAGTTTGTTGGCACTGAGATGTTCAGGAACCTTGTCCATGAACTCACTGGTGCTGACACTGCTAAAGATTTTCTCCCTTCTCACTGGATTCGACTTCTGGCATCCAGACTCACTGGTCTTTCAGCTCCTCCTCAAGGTCAAGGTTTCTATGAACCAGGTGATACTGTAATCATTCCTGATGTTCGTTTCCAGGATGAAGCTAATTGGATCTGGGAAAACGGCGGCATTGTTGTTCACCTGATCCGAGATGGGTGTGAAGGTAATGTAGGTATTCAAGGCCATGCTTCTGAGGCTGGCATTGATTTCACTCGGATTCCATCTAAGAACTATCTGATTTACAACAACTCAACCCTAGGAGATCTTTATGAAACTGTAGAAAACATGGTTCAATTCTATACCAAACAAGGTTATCTCAATCTGAAACTGAAGCCTGAGTATGAACCCAAATCTGGGAAATACAAGGACTCTGATTTCTAACTCTCTATACAATTTCACTTTCATCGCGGAAACTATCAAATGAACACCGAAACCACTCTCGACCAAATGGACCAAATGGACGCTCTGCTGGATGGCACTCTTGATGATCTGGCAGATATGCCGGAGATTCGTCTCTATCCTGAAGGCGCACATCTTGTTAAGATGGGTTGGGTGCTGAACCATACCATTCCTACTGTTTTCAATGTCAAGGGCAATGAAGCTAGTGGCCTGAAGAAGTTTATTCAATTCAAGGCAACTGCCATTGAGACGAAGGAATTGCCCGCAGGCTCTACGGAACTTCCTCTTGAAGCTGGCACTCCTTTCCAGCAGAACTTTGATCTGACCAACGAATACGCGCAAGCTAACTTCAAGGTTATCATGACTGCTCTTGCCAATCATTACGGTAAGAAAACCAATCGTGAACTGATCACGGAGTCTGAAGGCGCTGAAGTGATTCTTGTTATCAAGCATCGTAAGGACAAGAGCAAGAAGAATGATGATGGTACTCCTGTGAAGTACGCTCAGATTGACAACCTTCAGGTGGTCTGAGCCCACATAGTTAAGTGATCTAATCCTAAGCCCCTTGAACTTCTTGTTCTTGGGGCTTTTACTTAGCTCACTCCTTCCCCCTCAGGAGAGACCATGCCACACTACCGCTACCCGACCTACGATCAAACAAAGCTAGATTGCATTTAAAAAAGATGTCCGATAAAGCTCTTAATGTTCTTGAATCCCGACTCACTAATCGACTTGCAGCTATTCAATATTGTATTCCTTCTTGGGAAGCTCTGCATGAATCTCTTGGTCGAGACATTCGAGCTATCCATGATGAACAGAAACTTCGTACTCAGGCTAAGGCAAAGCAATGACAGGTAATGCTCTCTTTCTTGGCACCCCTGAAGATGCCAACTATATTCCTCACATCAAATCAATGTTTGGTGGAGTAACCACTTGGGTTTATACTAAGCCCATGAGGTTTCTCATTGAGCTGGAGAACTATTGTGGCGCTAAAAACATCACTCGAATTGTTTCCACAAACACAGATATACTCAGTGCTCTCCTTGCAAAGGAAGGTAACATTAAAGCCGCCCCGAGCCTTAGTGATTACCAAGGTTCAGTCTTTACATACAAAAACCTGGAGATTGTGTTCATTAGTCCACTCGCTCAGTTGTTCACTGTCTCTTATGGAAAGTTCCTTGCAGAGCGATTCATCTCCAAAGTAATTTACCCTTCTCGCTGGAGAGAGCCTAGCAAATTCTCCTGGTCACTTCTAACTCCATCTAATTATGAAGAAGCTCTTTCAATCCTTTCGTCCTGCGATGCAATCGCTCCTGACATTGAAACGTTTAAATCACCTCTGTCTATCCGTTGTATTGGTTTCACAGGTATTCGTATTTCTGGTTCTGATGTATTATCTACTCCAGTCACATATTCTTTTGTCCTGCCAATAGATTCTTCTTGGGCCCTGGCGGCCATGAGAAATATCTTGCGGCTGCCTCCACCTAAGATTTTTCAAAATGGCAAATACGACTGTTCTTACTTACTCAGGTATAATGCTGCGCCCACAAATTGGCTTTGGGACACAGCTCATCTCTTTCACTCTTTTTATTCCGAGCTACCAAAAGATCTTGCTTTCCTTAATGCCTTCTTCCTACGCAGAGTGGTATATTGGAAAGACCTTGCTGAGACAACAGATCTCCACGAATACTACCGTTACTGTGCTCTCGATACTTGGGCTACAGCTAATGTCTGGCTCAATCAAATGGAACAGATGCCGGACTGGGCGCAGCGAAATTACATTCTGGAATTCCCACTGGTTTATCCGTGTCTCCTGGCAGAAATGACTGGACTCCGGAGGGATCAAGATGCACTCAAAAAAGCTCGTAAAGAAATCGACCAGACTGGACAAAATATCCTCAGCTCTATTCGACGAATGGTCGGCTCAAAGGATTTTAACCCATCCTCACCAAAACAAGTCACTACGCTTCTTCGAGTGCTCGGCTGTGGAGATATTACCAGCTCTGGAGAAAAAGAACTTGCCAAGGCCTCCTATCGACACCCACTTAATGCAAGAATTTTTGGTCAAGTGTTGGAGTATCGAGGTCTGAGAAAACTAATTTCAACCTACCTAAGGACAGATGATGACGCTAAACAGTCAGGGATTCACGCAGGTGAAGGTGGAGCAAAAGAGTTTTGTGGTCGAATTCTTTATGCTCTCAATCCACACGGAACGGACACCGCTAGACTTGCAAGTAGAGAGCATCATTTCTGGACCGGACTTCAAATTCAAAACGTCCCACGTGGACCAGAAGTTAAACAGACCATTTGTGCCGATGCAGGATTTTATCTCGCTGAGTGCGACCTTGAACAAGCTGAATCCAGAGATACTGCCCACATTGCCGGAGATGCTAAACTCATTTCAGCGGTCACAGGTTCCAGAGATTTCCACTCAGTTAATGCTTCAGCATTTTTTGGTGTCCCTTACGATGCTATCTATGATGATTCCATTGGAAAAACTAAAGATAAAAAACTGCGAGATTTGGCCAAGCGGGTTAACCATGGAGCTAACTATAACATGGGACCTGGTGTCCTAGTTGACACAATGGGATTGGAGAAGATCTATGAAGCCAGAACATTGCTCAAGCTCCCATTTAATGATCCTCTCAAAATTGCAGAGCATCTCCTCAGCTCATTCCACGCTACATATCCTAAGCTCCGAGGTAGCAGAACACCTTACATCCCCGGAACTTATTACGCTTGGGTCGCTAATGAAATCAGAGTCAATCGAAAGCTGGTTTCAAGAGCTTATCACCATACAGAATTTAACCTTGCACACTACCGAGCTACTGATTACATCGAGCAAGGAGACTGGACAAGATATTGTTTTGGAAAGCCAGATCAATCAAAATCTGATCTTAATTCATACGTTGCTCACTGCCCTCAGTCGCTCAACGCGAGAACTCTTAACGAAGCATTCATGAGAGTGTTCTATGAAATTGCAATTCCTAATCCCACGACGTTTAGGCTTCATGCGCAAATTCATGATTCCATTCTGCATCTATTATGGTAAATAAGAAAAAAATTTATTTAGGAACATTTCCATTTGC